>Ga0187894_10003804_pt1 | contig 16614 bp, 14 predicted proteins | sample GBC1701081metaG_FD_136650 | JGI IMG/M metagenome (GOLD analysis project Ga0187894, IMG submission 136650) | White microbial mat communities from a lava cave in the Kipuka Kanohina Cave System on the Island of Hawaii, USA - GBC170108-1 metaG ... | reverse complement strand
TCGATGACGATGTCGGCGCCCATGGCTTCGAAGGCCTTGAGGTGCAGATCGACCGGTCGCGCGCCGATGGCGCAACCGCCAGGCAGCGACACCGTCGCGTGCCCGACACGCGCAAGCAGCGGCCCAAGCACGTTGAACGCCGCGCGCATCTTCCGGACGAGATCGTAGGGCGCGATCGTCGAGGTGAGTTCGGCCGCGTGCAGCGTGGCGGTGGAGCGATCCTTCGGCCAATCGACCTCGACGCCGAGGCTCTCCAGCAGCGTTGCCGTGAATCGGGTGTCGGCGAGACGCGGCATACGCTCGAGCGTCAGCGGCTGGTCGCTCAGCAGCGCCGCAACCATGAGCTTCAGACTCGAATTCTTGGCGCCAGAAATGGGGATGACGCCGCGCAGAGGAGCGCCGCCGGCGATGCTGATGCTGTCCATGGAAGTCCTTCGCGCCGCCGCCGGGTTATGGGGTCGGCGCAGGGCCGAAGCAAGGCGCGGGGGCCGTCAGTCCTTGGGCGGCTTGGGCGCCGCGCTCTTGCGGCGTTTCAGATTGCGCTGCAGCGCCTTGGCGCGCCGACCTTCACGCTTGTCGATGCGCGACACGCGGCTCTCTTGCGCTTTGGGCGGACGCTTCTGCGACATGTCCAAACGCTATCAGAGCCGCGGCGCCTCGGCAGCCCGTGGGCAGCTTTCCACGCTTCGGCGGCTCGGCTATACGCGCCGCTTCGCCGTCGTAGCTCAGTGGTAGAGCGCATCCTTGGTAAGGCTGAGGTCCCGAGTTCAATCCTCGGCGACGGCACCACGAAGTTCCCGCTTCGCCGCAAAGAAACCCCAAGGTTTGCCGGCCCTTTCACTCGCCTCTGAGGCGAGTGGATGCTACGCCTTGCCCCTGGAAGCGGCGCCGCCGCATGGGCGGTCGCCGCGCACTGGCGGGCCGCGCGCCCGCGGGGGAGGCGTCATGGAACCCTTCGACAGGCCCGCCAACCGCGAAACCTTTGCGGATCCCGCCACCCTCTGGATGGGCTGGCCGATGGCCGCCTGCGCCGCCTCGATGGATATCGCCGCCCGTCAGTGGGCGGTCTGGGCGGCCGCGCAGCGGGCCGCCCTGGACGTCAGTGCGCGGGTCTGGAGCGCGGGCCTCACACCGGTGGACGCCACAGCCGTGGATAGCCCGGCGCCGGCCGTGACAATGGCCGCCATGGACATGCGCGACGCCAGCGCGGCCGTGCTGCGGGCGCAGAGGGACGCCATCGCCGCGATGCGGCGCTCCGCCTAGCGGGGGGCGACTACCTTGGCGCACGACCTTGGCCGCCAAGGGCTGGGGTGGGGGCGTCACGCTTAATTGAGACCTCCGTGCCATGGTGCCCGGAGAAGCCCTCCACCCACAAAAATGCTCCCAGATTCTGTTCCCGCTGCGCAGGTATGCCCCGCGGCGCCCGACGCGCCGGCCAGCGTCGAGGCGGCGCGCGCCGCGCGTCTTGGCGGCGATCACAATAGCGCCCGTTGCACGCTCGACCGGGCGCTCGCGCGCGACCCTCGCAGCGCCGATGCCTGGGTGGAACGCGGTTTTCTGTTTTCCGTGACCGGCCAGCCCGCCGAAGCGCACGAAGCCTTTGTCCGAGCGCTTGAGATCGCCCCGAACTATGAGGACGCAAAGCTCGGGCTGGCGCAGCTGGCCTATCGATCCGGCGACCTGCCCACAGCGCGCGTGTGGCTCGGCCGCGTCGGCGCGGAACGCGCCCAGGATCAGGATTTCCGCGCGCTCCGGCGCGCCATCGATGCCGCGGAAACACCGCAGGCAACATGGCGCTGGGACGCCTTCGCAGCCTACAGCGAACTCTCCAACGGACTTGCGCCATGGCGCGAGGCGTCCGTCGCCGTCGGCCGCCGCAGCGGGCGTTCGTCGGCTGGCCTTGCCGTTGAGCGGGTGCAGCGGTTTGGCCTGAACGATACCTACGGCGAGGCCCGGGTCAGCCGGCGGTTCGCGCACGGCGTCTGGGGCGCGGCGTTCGGCGGCTCCGGCGATCCCGTCTTCAAGCCCGCCGCGGCCATCCGCATCGAGTACGCCACGCCCGAAAGCCGCGGCACGAGCGTTGAGACCGCATTGACGCTTGCTCGCTACCGCGCCGGGCGAGTCGATACCTTCTTCCTGCGCGCCCGCAGACAGGTGGCCGGGCCGCTGCAGTTGAACGCGCTGGGCGTGCTGGTGCGCGACGAAACCGGCGATCTGCGCCCCGGCTATGGGCTCGGCGGCGCCTGGCAAGCGCACAGACGGCTGCTTGCCGACGCATCGTGGGTCGATGCGGCGGAGTCCTCGGAGGGCGTCACGATCGACGTCCGCGCCATAACCCTCGGCATCACCGCCGCCTTCGGCGATGATTTTCGCGTGCGCATCGGCGTCATGCGTGAAGAACGGGACGCGTTCGATCGCACCGAATTCGCGGTGAGCCTGTTGCGGACATTCTAGCCGTGCCCGGCCTGCTCACATTCATCTGGATGATCGCGCTGGCGCTCGCGGCGTTCGCCGTTGCGGCGTTGGCGTCGCTGGTGGCTGCGCGGCTCCTCCGTCAGCGCGACGAGCGCGCCGACCCGGACCGGCGCGCCCGGATTTCAAGCGCGCTGCTGCAGTACGCCGCCAAGGACGGCGCTCGTCCGAAGCTCGATCTGTCGGACCGTGTCGAGCGCCTTGCGGTGCTCGAAACCGCGCTCGATGCACTGCCCTTCCTGCGCCCGCCCGCCAGGGATCGGCTTGCTGCGCTGCTGCGCGACCACGGGCTCGACAAGCGGCTGCGCCGGCAGGCGCTCCACGGCAGCCTGCGCGACCAGGTCTCCGCGATGGAAGCGCTGGTCCTGTTTCCGGATGAAAAAACCGCCGCGCTGCTCAAGCGGATGGAAAGCTCTACCGACCTGCGCCTGTGGCTCGAAGCGCTCCGCACGCGCACGCTCATGGGGTCGGGACCCGACATGATGGGCCTGCTGGCGCAAGTCGAACGTCCGGGCGCGCGGCGCGCACCGATCATGCAGGATTTGATGCTGGCGCGCGCCAGGCAGAACATCGGCGAAGCGCTCCGGGCGCTTCAAGCCGATCTGCCCCCTCTCAGCCGCGCCCTGCTGATCAAGGTCATCGGCGAGTGCCAGGACCCTCAGGCGCAGCCCGCGATCAAGCGCGCGCTCGCGAGCGAAGATGGCGCTGTGCGCACGGCCGCGACGGAAGCGCTCGGCATGCTCGGTCTCGACACGGCCGGGCCGGCGTTGGCGTTGGCGACGCGCGATCCGGATTGGCGCGTCCGGCTGAAGGCGTGCGAGGCGATCGGCGAGCTCGGGCTCTGGCGCCATGCCGAGGCTCTGACGCCTCTGCTCCAGGACCAGGTCTGGTGGGTGCGCCTGCGCGCGGAGGAAGCGCTCGAACGGCTCGGCGAGATGGGGCGCTCGGTGCGCGATGAAAGTGCCGCGCCAACGCCCGTTCGGAAAAAGCCCGCAAGACGCCGGCGGAGCCCTGCGTAGTGAGCGCGTTTCCCGGACACGGCGCCGTTGAGCTTGCGGTCAACGCCATCGCGTGGCTCGTCATCGGCGTGGCGCTGATCCAGAACGGCGCGTATCTCGTCCAGTTGGCGGTCGCCCATCGCGCGCTGATGCGCGAACCGCCGCAACCCATCGTCCGCACGCTCTGGCGCCGTTCGCTGTCCAGCGCCCCGCCGATCGCGCTGCTGGCGCCGGCCTACAACGAAGCCGCGACCATCGAGAACAGCATTCGGTCGCTGCTTTGCCTTGAGTACCCGAACTTCGAAGTAATCGTGATCAACGATGGCTCGAAGGATGCCACGATGGACGTGCTGCGCGCGGCGTTCCAGCTCAGGGACGAGCAGCGCAACCACGAAGTCGCGATCGCACACCGACCCATACGCGGCATCTATCGCTCGACGACCCACCCCCAGCTTCTCGTTATCGACAAGGTCAATGGCGGCAAGGCTGACGCGCTCAATGCCGGGCTCAACCTGGCGCGCGCGCCGATCGTGTGTTCGATGGACGCCGATTCCCTGCTCGAGCCGGACGCCCTGTTGCGCGCCGTGCAGCCCTTCGTGGAAGATCCCCAGCGCGTCATCGCCACCGGCGGCACGGTTCGCGTCGTCAATGGCTGCACCGTCGTCGACGGCCGCGTGGTGCAGATCGGATTGCCGAAGAACATCTGGGCGCTCTTCCAGACCGTGGAATATCTGCGCGCGTTCCTGCTGGCGCGACTGGCCTGGAGCCGCATGGGCGTGCTCACCATCGTCTCGGGCGCCTTCGGACTTTTTCGGCGTTCGGTCATCGTCGACTCCGGCGGCTACGCCAACAACACCGTCGGCGAAGACATGGAAATCGTGGTGCGGCTGCACCGTCGCTTCCGCGAAATGGAGAAGCCCTATCGCATCGCGTTCGTGCCCGAGCCCGTATGCTGGACCGAGGTCCCCGAAACGCTGGAAATGCTGAGCCGGCAGCGTTCGCGCTGGCACCGCGGGGCGCTCGAAACGTTCGCCACCCATCACGACATGCTGTTCAACCCGAGGTACGGCCGCGCCGGGATGCTGGGCATGGGCAAGGTGTTTTTCTTCGACGTGCTTGCGCCTGTCGTGGAGCTCGCGGGCTATATCCTGATGCCTCTTCTGTGGCTCATGGGACTGCTCTCTTTCGACTTCTTCGCCGCCTACCTCGCTGTGGCCTTTGCGTTTGGCGTCGCCATCAGCGTCGGCTCGCTCGCTATCGAAGAAGCCGAATTGCGCCGCTTCCCGAGCGCGCGCGACCTCATCATCCTCGCAGGCGCTGCGGTGCTGGAAAACTTTGGCTACCGCCAGCTCAACTCGTGGTGGCGCATCAAGGGCATGTGGCAGTGGCTGCGCGGCGACCGTTCGTGGGGAAGCATGACGCGCAAGGGCTTCAGCACACAAGGACAAGCCGCGGTTCGAACTGCACAAGCCTAGGCCGCCAGCGCGCGACTTACGAACCAGTAGGTCCCAAGGGCGAACAGCGCTGCGCTCAGCGCGTCGGTCGCGTACGCTGGCCGTCCGGCAGGAAGGCGTCGCCAGCCGGCGGCGAGCAGCAGCGCCCCTATGATCACGACGGCCTGCGCCAGTTCGACGCCGAAGTTGAACCCGGCCAGCGCCGCGAGCAGCTTCGGCCGCGGCAGGTCGAGTTCGCCCAGGGCGCCGGCAAAGCCGCAGCCGTGCACGAGGCCGAAGGCCGCTGCGAGCCACGGCGCGCCGCTGGCGCCGCGCGGAAACCCTCGCGGGTAGGCAAAGACGAAGATGGCCAGGCCGACCAGCGAAGCCGCAGCGAGGCCGACAACACCCAGCGTCGCCAACATCGCCATGCCGAGCAGGGCCGCGGCGACGGGTGCAGCCCAGCGCGACAGGCGTTGCTCGCCTCCTCTCGCCGCCTCCAGCGCCACGAACGCGACGGTAAAGCCGATCAGCGCCTCAACGGTCGCCGAATGTGGGATGAGCACGCCCAGCGCCGCCAGCGCCAGCGTCGCCGTGTGGCCAAGCGTGAAGCCGCTCGCGGCGATCAGGATCGGGACGGTCCCGCGCGCCAGCAGCACCAGCGCGAGAATGAACGCGAGGTGGTCGAGGCCGCCCCACACGTGCACGGCGCCGATCGGAACGTAACGCCCGAATGCTGAAACGGCCGTCTCCCCTTGCACGCCAGGCCGCAAGTCGAACCGCGCGGCCCGCCGGGTGTCGGTCAGCACCGCTTCCGCTTCGCCGCCGGCGGCGCCCGTGATGCTGGCGAAGTGTAGGTGCGTAGACGCAACGTGGAGAAAGAGCGTGCTGCGCAGTTCGACGCCTCCTGCGAGCGCACCGGCCGGGCAATCGAACCGCAGCGCGACCGCCAGCCGGCCGGGCGTCGATGCGCTCAGCGCCGCCGCCCCGCGCGCGCAGTCGCCCAGGTCCGTCGTCGCAAAGAAACTTTGCTGCACGTGCGCGCGAAACGTGTCTTCCAGCGAACGCTGCCCGCCCAGCGCGTACAGGCGCGTGGCGTCAAGCGCGTCGGCTTCGATGCGCCCGACGAGTGCATCGCCCTCAACCGTCCAGTGCGACATCGACTGCGACCGCGTGTGAGCTTGCGCAGGCGCGGAAGCTGTCAGCCAAAGGACGAGGACCAGCAACGTCCGGATCACGCGCCCCTCGCAATGCGTGCTCGGCGCTTGAGCCGCTCGATGTAGGCGCGCACGGCCGCCTCGTCGGCGCGCCGATCCCACTCGGCGCGCACCTGAACGGCGACATCTTCGAAGCGCACGGCGGCGGGCTTTTCAACGGCATCGATCCGCAGCAGGCGCCAGCCGTCTTCGCTCTCGCTGTGCAGGATGGTGTTGGGTCGCGCGGCGAGCGCCTGCGTCGCCAGTGCGCCGCCGAGATAGGTGCGGAGCTCCGCCGGCGACAGTGGAGCGCGCGGCAGCTCCAGCGCCAGCGGATCGCTCGCGGGGACGCGCCCTGCCCGCAATGTGGCTTCGGTCGCGTTCAACCGTCCGGCCGAACGCCGCGAAACGAAGACGAGCGTGGCGCGCACGCGAGGCTCGGCTGCGAACATCGCGGCGTTCTGCGCATGGAAACGACGCAGCTCCGCATCGCTGGGCGTTTGCCCCGCCCGCTCGGCCACGGCCAGCTGCAACACCGATTGAACGATCGCCTTGCGGGCCGCCAGGTCGGTCTCGGCCAGGCCGAGTTCGACGCCGCGCTGCACAAGCACCTCTTCCTCGATCAGCCGTTCCAGCGCCCCTGCTTCGTCGGCCGGCGTCACCGGGTTGCGCTTGTCGTTGACGAGCGCTTCGACCGCGCGCAACGCCGCCTCGCGTGGGATGGCGCGACCGTCGACGGTCGCCGCAGCTCCGATCCCCAGCGCATCGAAACGCGGCGCACCGATGGCGCCAAACACGGCAAGCGCCAGGCCGAGCGCGCCGGCGCCGAGAAACACCCCGTCGCGGGTCAGGATCATCGCCGCGCGTTGACGTAGATCGGCGAAGACCACGCGCGCTCTTCCACGTTCGTCGGGCAGGCATCGTTGCGATCGGTGCGGAAGTCGCCCCAGCACGGGTTCACGCCGGTCGTCTTGCCGGCGGCGTCGCGCGTGGCGCGCAGGTTGGCGCCATTGACCCGCGGCGTCGCCTCCTGGATGGCGCGCGCATAGTAGACGACGTCGCGCCGTCCGCGAACAAACTCCGGATCGGTGAACTCGGCGATACAGCCCTGTCCCGTGTCGTTGCACGGCAGCGTCTTCCACACATCCTGGATCAGGGTTTCCACCGGTTCGCCTGCTCTGATCTGCGGCCGGATGCGCACGATCTCGATGCGCACGATCTTGTGACGCGCATCGCCCGGATTGTAGCACTCGCCCGCGCAGAGGTTTGCGAGGCGCGCTTCCGGCAGACCTTGCGCGGCAAACGCCGGACAGCCGGGCTTCTGCACGAAATCGCCGGCTGCGCGCACGCGGAAGCGCGGCGCGGCGGTCATGTTCACTTCCGCGCCCATCGGCCTGGCGCCGCCCGGTCCGTTGACGAGATCGAACCAGAGCAGCATCCGCGGACCGCTGGTGGCGTAGACCTCCCGCCGCTCCAGCGCCGCGAAGATCTCTTCGCGCGAACGGCCGGCGGAATGCACCGCCGCGATGGCGCCTGTGGTGAAGAAGCTTGCCTGCCGTTCGCCCTCCGTGAGCTGGAAGCCGCTCATGGTATTGAGCCGCTCTTGCGTGATGTCGTTGGGCGTGGCCGTCGCGGCTTCCGGTTTGCCGACGAGGCGCGTGCGCCACTCGTCGCTGACAGCGCCGGCGGCTTCGGTGTGGCGCAGGCGATCCACCGGCTTGAAGCCGGTGCCGGGCCGTGAGCGGTGATTGTCGGACGAGCCGATAAAGCCCCACATGAAGCGGCGTGGATTGGCCGCGTCGTCGAAGTTGCGGATGGCGAGACCGTACTGCACGGATGTGCGCGGCCGGTGATGGAACGCCGGCACGAAACAGTCTCGGCATTGGCCGCTGTCGAGCCAGTCTTCCACCGTTTCACCGCTGACCAGCAGGTGGTAGGCGACACCGAGATTGGCCGCACGTGTGCGCACGTCCGCCGCTTGCTTGTCGCAGACCTCGGCGCCCTGACCGGCCGCCGCGCAGCGCGTGCGAATGATCTCGCCGGCGCGCCAGCACGCAGGTTCGTAGTTGGCGGAGGGCGCAGGGCAAGTCGCCGTCTGGCCGTCGGTGGTTTCTATCTCGCGCCAGGGGCGGAATTCTTCCGAGTTGCCGTGCCCGGACATGACCTCGACGATCGTCTGCCGCTCCGGCCGCATGGTCGCTTCAAGCTGCTTGTCGAGCGTGGTGCCCGGCGGCGTGTAGAAGCCCCAGCTCGTGCCATGCGGTATGAGCAGGTAACGCAGTTTTTGCTCTTCAAGTCTGCGGACAAGATCGCCAGGCGTGGTTGCGCTCTCGAAGCAACTGGCCGGTAGGTCGCTGGAAGCCTTGTCCGGATCGCAGTCCGGCACGGCGCGGATTTCCTTCGTGGCGCGTCGGAAGTCGTAGTAGTCCTGCCGGTTCTTCCAGTCGACGAACGGCAGCCAGCGATTGAGACCGAGCGGCGAGCCGCGCAGCGTCTGGGTCGCAACGCCCGCCGCCGCGATGGCGCGCGCAGGGATGTCGGCGTCTTCGAGCCCCTGGAAAATGACGTTCTTGTGCCCGTAGTGATCGGCCGGCGTGCGCCCGACTTGCGTCCACTCGAAACCGACGAAAGAAACCATGTCAGGCGATGAGGTCTCGCCCGAGCGCGCGTTGCAGGCGCGGACCGACTGCTTCACGTCGGTCCAGCGCGCAGGCGTGATGGCTTCGGCGTGATCCGTCGACGACCAGAAATCGAGCTGCGCGCAGTAGCGCGCAAAGTCGCAGGCGTCGGCGAGCGGATGCACGCCCTCACCGCCGAACATCGGCAGCGACCAGAGGAAGGCGTCGGTGGAGTACGTGGTGTGGACGTGCAGATCGCCGAACAGGATGCGCTTGGCCTCAGGCCCGCCTGCTGCCGCAGTGGCTGCGTCACGGGCCGCAACGGCGTCCGCCGGCAGCGCTGCGCCGACGATCTCGCCCGGTCCGCGAGCCTTGCCGAACCAGTCCCAGTACGCCGCCCCGCCGACGTAGAGTCCGATCGCGCCCAGGATCGCCACCACCGCAACCGCGAGCCAACGCCCCATGACTTCCTCCCAGGCAGCGCTACCGGCCGCTGGTTCCGACGCTAGCGGGTTCCCGCGCGGCGCCGCAAGGGAGTGTTAGCTTCGTGTCGGGGACGGCGGCTCTCCGGGACCGCCCCAGCCTGTCTGTCGCCGGATCAGCGGCAGGTGGAGCGGCTTGGGCAGGGCGTAGATCGCCTTGAGGATCCAGGTGAAGCGCCGGGGAAAGGTCGTCTCGAACCCGCCGCGCGCGATGCCGTTGGCGATACGGCGGGCGGCGAATGCCGGGCTGACCATGAATGGCTTCGGGAAGGCGTTGTCTTCCTGTGCGGGGGTTTCGACAAAGCCCGGCGTGGAGAGCGAAACGCCGACCTCGCAGCGCTCCAGTTCGATCTTCAGGCACTCGGCCATGTTGATCAGCGCCGCCTTGGAGGCGCCGTAGGCCGAGGCCGTCGGCATGCCGCCGAAACCGGTGGCGGAGGCAACGATGTGCACGTGGCCCGCACGACGGGCGACGAAGTCCGGCAGCACCGCCTCCAGCATGTGCACGACGCCCATCAGGTTCACATCGAAGGTGCGGCGGTAGATCGATGAGTCAGGCGCCCGCGCGTCCACCGGCAGGTAAACGCCTGCGTTGCACACCACGAGCCCGATTGGACCGATCTCGGCGCGAATGCGCCGGGCGGTGGCGACAACGGCGCTCAGGTCCGTGACATCCACCGGCGCCGGACGGATCGCGTTGTTTCCTTGCGCGATTTTCGCCAGGTCTTCGGCGCCGCGCGCACTTGCGGCCACCGTCCAGCCGCGCTGCGCCAGCTCGCGCGCCAGCGCCGCGCCGATGCCGGAACTCGCACCGGTCACCCAGGCGCACCCGTCGCTCTGGCGAGCCGGCCGCCGTGGCATTCAGGAGAGCAGCCGGGCGGCGATCCGCGCCAGCGGGCTGTGGAACTTGAGCCGGCCTGTCTGCACCACCAGGCAGACGCAATCGTCGCCCGGCGGGACGAGCGGGCTGTGGTCGAAGCCGTCGTCGGCAAAGCCGATGTCGCCGACCTCATAGCGACCCGCGGCGTCCGAGTAGCTGCCGCGCAGGACGAGCGTGATTTCCTCGCCGGTGTGGCCGTGGGCGGCCAGCGCCCGTCCGCCGTCAAGGCGCATGAGGAAGGCGCCTGTCACCGGCAGGCGCAGTTCGCGCAAGCCGGGCGCTCGCCAGCGCCAGTTGAGATTGTCCGGCCGGCGAGAGCCCGCCTCCAGCAGCGCGCGTGTCTCGATCAGCCGGTCCGGCGTCGGGGCAGTCTCGGCGGTGACGGCGTCAACGGTCGCAAACGGCAGCGTCGCGACGTCCGCGGGCGCCATCCGCTCAAGGAGCGTGCCCCCCGCCACGTCCAGCGCCGCGGCGGCCTGTCCAGCCTCCGGTTTCAACCGCACATGGGTCTCGACCAGCAGCGCCCGCGCCGGCGCGAGCGACCCGGCGACGTAGTCCAGCATCAGCGCACTATAAGCGTCGGCGCCTGTCACGGCTCTGAGTCTCCCTGTGCAGCACTACGCGCGAGGCCGGCGCGCGGATCAAGCCCGTTGGCGCCGGTCTCCGGCCCGGCCTACGCTGGCCCATGGCCGATTTGCCCGGCGATCCGCTTGTCGATGTGCGCTGGCTCGCCGCCCACCGCGGCGCGCCGGATCTGCGCATCGTGGACGCGACGCTGTTTCCGCCAGGCGATCCGCGCGACCCGCGTCTCGCCCATACCGAGGCGCGCATTCCGGGCGCGGTGTTCTTCGACATCGACGAGATCGCCGACACCGCCAGTCCGCTGCCGCACATGCTGCCCAGTCCCGAGAAGTTCGCAGCACGCATGCGCAAGCTCGGCGTCGGAGACGGCAACCGTATCGTGATTTACGACGCGTTGGGCCTTTTCTCGGCGGCGCGGGCATGGTGGACCTTCCGCGTTATGGGCCACGAAGATGTCGTGGTGCTGGACGGCGGTCTGCCTGCCTGGCGCGAGGCCGGCTTCGACATCGAGGACGGTCCGCCGAACAAGTTGTCCGAGCGCCACTTCACCGCCCGGCTGCGCCGCGACCTGGTGCGCGGGTTCGACGAAGTCGACGCGCTGGTGCGCGCCGGAGATGGCGGCGCCATCGTCGATGCGCGCTCGCGCGGACGCTTTGACGGCGCACAACCGGAACCTCGCGCGGGCTTGCGCTCGGGACACATGCCGGGCGCGCGCAACGTGCCGTTCGTCGATGTGCTCGACGGCGACAAACGCATGCGGCCCCCTGAAGACCTTGCGCGGATCTTTGCGGGCGCCGATGTCGATCTGCGCCAGCCGCTCGTCTGCACATGCGGCTCGGGCCTCACCGCGGCGGTGCTCGCGCTCGCGCTTGCGCGGCTGGGCAAGTGGGATGCGAGCGTCTACGACGGCTCCTGGGCCGAATGGGGCGCGCGCAGCGATGCGCCCATCGCAACCGCATGAGCGACGCCCCCGATCCGCGCTGGCGTCCTGAAACGCGGCTTGTGCGCGCGGGCCGCGCGACCGGCCCCGAACACGGCGCCGTCAACCCGGCCATCCAGCGCGGATCGACGGTGCTGCTGCCGTCGACGGAAGCGCTGAACGGCGACGGCAAAACCTACGGCCTCGAAGGCTTCGAGGTGCACGAAGCGCTCGCCGCCGCGGTCGGCGATCTCGTCGGCGCGGCCGGCGCCGTGCTTGTCCCCTCCGGTCTTGCCGCTTGCACACTGGCGCTGCTGTCGAGCCTCGCCGCGGGTGACGAGGTGCTCGTCACCGACAGCGTCTACGCTCCGACACGTCGCTTCTGCGACGGCATGTTGGCGCGTTTCGGCGCTTCGACCCGCTACTACGATCCGCGTATCGGGGCCGACATCGCAACCCTCATCGGCGAGCGCACGCGTGCGCTCTTTCTTGAGTCGCCCGGGTCGCTCACCATGGAAGTCCAGGACATTCCCGCGCTCGCCGCCGCCGCGCAGGCGCGGGGTGTGACAACGATTATCGACGACACATGGTCGGCGGGCGTGCTGTTCAATCCGTTTGCGCACGGCGTCGATCTCTCGGTGCAGGCGCTGACAAAATACCAGGGCGGCCACGCCGATGTGCTGCTCGGCGCGGTGCTGGCGCGCGAACCGGCGCGATCGGCGCGCGTTCAGGCGACGGCGAAGGAACTGGGGCTCGGCTGCGGCGCCGCCGAAGACGCCTATCTCGCCCTGCGCGGGCTGCGCACGATGCCGCTGCGTCTGGAACGGCAGGGTGCGTCCGCGCTGGAGATCGCGCAGTGGCTGGCGGCGCAACCGCAAGTGGAGCGGGTCCTCCATCCGGCGCTGGCCTCGCACCCGGATCGGGCGTTGTTCGCCCGCGACTTCAGCGGCGCGTCGGGCGTGTTTGCGTTCGTCCTCAAGTCCACATCGGACACCCGCGTCGCCGCCATGCTCGACGGGATGCGTCTTTTCGGGCTTGGCTTTTCCTGGGGCGGCTATGAGAGCCTGATCATCCACGCCAATCCACAACTAAAGCGCACCGCCGTCCCGTGGCGGGCCGACGGCCCGCTGCTGCGCTTGTCTGTCGGGCTCGAACACCCCGCCGATCTCATCGCCGACCTGGACGCGGGTCTCGGGCGGCTGGCGACCCCGGCGTGACTCGAACACGCAACCGTCCGCTTAGAAGGCGGATGCTCTATCCAGTTGAGCTACGGGGCCCCGCGCCGCACTAGCACAAAAGCAGGACGCGCGCCCGTCAGTGCGACCAGGGCTCGCGGCGACGGAAGGAAAAATTATCCGAGTATGCCCGCAGGACACGTCTGGGTTCGCGCGGTTCGGTGACCTGATGCGGAATATCGTTGCGCCGCGCGAACGCGATGGCCTCCTCGCGGGTCGCAAAGGTGAGGCGCACCTGGCTTTCGGTATCCGACGTGCTCGGCCATCCCATGAGCGCTTCGGGCGCGATGGCGCCGCGCTCGAATTCCAGCACCCATTCCTGCGTATTGGCGCGGCCGGACTGCATGGCGGTTTTGGCGGGGCGGTAGATGCGCGCGAGCATGTCGCCCCGATACAACGATGCGCCAAAAAACGAAAGCGGGCGGCCGATGTCCCGGCCGCCCGCTCGAATCTGCATTGGATCAGGACTTGACTGGGCCGCCTGCGCTCTTGCCAGCAACCAGCCTATCCTTCAGGCTCTTTCCCGGCCGGAACCGCGGTCGCTTGCCCTCGGGCACGCGCACTTCCTGGTTGGTCTGCGGATTGCGCGCGACGCGCGCGGCCGTCTTCACGACGACGAACGTGCCGAAGCTCGGAAGCTTCACTTCGTCCCCGTTTGCGAGCGCTTCGGTGATCGCTTCGAACATCGCATCGACCGCTTCGGTGATCTTCGCTTTGGATTCACCTGTACGCTCCGCGACGACCGCGATCAGTTCCGCTTTGTTCATCTGGTGCAGCTCCCCTTGGCGGCAAAGGCCACGATAAAGGCGCACGAAGCCATGCGTTTCAAGGACAAAGTGCGCGCCGCGCTTACAATGTCTTAATTCGTAATGGCGCGTTGCGCGTGTCAGTGCGGCCGAGAATCGTCCCGCTCGGCGGCCGGCTCTCTGCGCGAACGCACATCTTCGGCCTGCTCGTCTTCGTCGGTCCACACGATCGGCGTCAACGGCGTTACGAGTGCGTGTTTGATGACATCGTCGACGACGCTGACAGGAACGATTTTCAGGCCCGACTTCACGTTGTCGGGAATGTCCGCAAGATCCTTTTCGTTCTCGCGCGGAATGAGCACGGTGCCGACGCCGCCGCGCAATGCAGCCAGCAGTTTTTCCTTAAGTCCGCCGATCGGCAGCACGCGGCCGCGCAACGTGACCTCGCCGGTCATCGCCAGATCCTTGCGCACCGGCACGCCGGTGAGCACCGAAACGATCGCCGTCACCATCGCCACGCCTGCCGACGGTCCGTCTTTCGGCGTCGCCCCTTCCGGCACGTGCACGTGGATGTCGCGCGTCTTGAACACGGGCGGGCGTATGCCGTAGCCGATCGCGCGCGCGCGGACGAACGAGTTGGCGGCGGAAATCGATTCCTTCATCACTTCGCGCAGGTTGCCGGTGACGGTCATGGCGCCGCGACCGGGCATCTGCACCGCTTCGATGGTCAGGAGATCGCCGCCGGTTTCGGTCCACGCCAGGCCGGTGACGACGCCGATCTGATCTTCCTGGTCGGCCTCGCCGAAGCTGTATTTCCACACGCCCGCATAGTCCGGCAGGTTGGCGGCGGTGACGTCCACCTTCTCGCGCTTCTTCTGTTCGATTTCGCGCACCGCCTTGCGACAGAGGTTGGCGAGTTCGCGCTCCAAGCTGCGCACGCCGGCTTCGCGGGTGTAGCGACGGATCAGATCGCGCAGCGCCGCATCGGCGATCTTGAATTCGCTCTTCTTCAGCCCGTTCGCCTCGATCTGCTTGGGCAACAGGTGGGTCCTGGCGATCTCGAGCTTTTCGTCCTCGGTGTAGCCTGGGATGCGGATGATCTCCATGCGGTCCAGCAAGGGCTGGGGCATGTTGAGGCTGTTGGCGGTGGTGATGAACAGCACATCTCTGAGATCGTAGTCGACTTCGAGATAGTGATCGTTGAACGTGGCGTTCTGTTCCGGATCGAGCACCTCCAGCAGCGCCGCGGAGGGATCGCCGCGATAGTCGGCGCCGAGTTTGTCGATCTCGTCGAGCAGGAAGAGCGGGTTGGCGCTCTTGGCTTTCTTCATCGACTGGATGATGCGGCCGGGCATGGAGCCGATGTACGTGCGCCGGTGGCCGCGGATTTCGGCCTCGTCGCGCACGCCGCCCAGCGACATGCGCACGAAATCGCGCCCCGTCGCGCGGGCGATGGATTTGCCCAGCGACGTCTTGCCGACACCGGGCGGGCCGACGAGACACAAGATAGGACCGCGCACCTTCTGCGTGCGCGCCTGCACGGCGAGGTATTCGAGAATGCGTTCCTTGACCTTCTCCAGCCCGTAGTGATCGGCGTTGAGAATGTCCTCGGCCTTCTGCAGGTCCTTCTTGACCGCTTTCTTCTTGCCCCACGGCAGCGACAGCATCCAGTCGAGGTAGTTGCGCACGACCGTCGATTCCGCGCTCATCGGCGACATCTGGCGCAGCTTCTTCAGCTCGGCTTCAGCCTTGGTCAGCGCTTCCTTGGTGAGCTTGGCCTTGCGGATGCGATCTTCCAGTTCGGCGAGATCGTCGCGTCCGTCGTCGCCTTCGCCCAGCTCGCGCTGGATCGCCTTCATCTGCTCGTTGAGATAGTACTCGCGCTGCGTCTTCTCCATCTGCCGCTTGACGCGGTTGCGGATGCGCTTGTCCATCTGCAGCACGGCAAGCTCGCCCTCGATCAGCGCAAGCACTTTCTCCAGCCGCTGCGGCACGGCGACGGTTTCCAGCAACGCCTGCTTGTCGGCGATCTTGATCGACAGATGCGCCGCGACCGTGTCGGCGAGGCGGCTGGGTTCGCCGATCTGCGCGATGGCCTGCACGATTTCAGTCGAAATCTTCCGCGACAGCTTGGCGAACTGTTCGAACTGTTCAACCACGGCGCGGGTCATGGCGCGCGCTTCCTGGCTGTCGGCATTTTCGTCCGGCGCGTCTTCGACCTCGGCGAGGAAGAAATCGGCGTGCTCGACGAACCGCTCGATCTTTGCGCGCCGGCCGCCTTCCACCAGCACGCGCACGGTGCCGTCCGGCAACTTGAGCAGCTGCACGACCGTCGCGATCGCGCCGATGCGGTAGATGCGATCCGGCTTCGGGTTGTCTTCGGACGCCTCGATCTGCGCGGCGAGCAGGATCTGCTTGTCGGTGCGCATCACCTCTTCCAGCGCGCGCACGGACTTCTCCCGCCCGACGAACAGCGGCGCCGCCATGTGCGGGAACACGACGATGTCGCGCAACGGCAGAACCGGAAGCAGCTTTGACGCCATGGACGCACTCCTGATGGAACCGGCGGAACCCGCCGATGCACAATCACGCTAAGGGGATTCGGACCGCCGACCCGCTTTGGCTAGCATGTGGCAAGGCGAAGGGCGCCGCGCAAGCTTCAAGCGCAATGCGGAACGAGCAGATCAGCCCGCGGATTGCTGTCCGCGGCCTTCGGCGTAGATGAGCAGCGGCTGGGCGCGGCCTTCCACCACATCCGCCGAGACCACCGCCTCCTGCACGCCGTGCATGCCGGGAAGGTCGAACATCGTGTCGAGCAGGATCGATTCCAGGATGGAACGAAGTCCGCGCGCGCCGGTCTTGCGCGCGATCGCCTTGCGGGCGATCGAGCGCAGCGCTTCGTCGGGGAACGTGAGGCGCACGTTCTCCATGTCGAACATGCGTTGATACTGCTTCACCAGCGCGTTCTTCGGTTCCGTCAGGATCTGCATCAGCGCCGGCTTGTCGAGCTCGTGCAGCGCGCCCATCACTGGCAGGCGGCCGACGAACTCCGG
>Ga0187894_10003803_pt1 | contig 16615 bp, 14 predicted proteins | sample GBC1701081metaG_FD_136650 | JGI IMG/M metagenome (GOLD analysis project Ga0187894, IMG submission 136650) | White microbial mat communities from a lava cave in the Kipuka Kanohina Cave System on the Island of Hawaii, USA - GBC170108-1 metaG ... | reverse complement strand
TAACCGTGATGCGCGACGGCCGGCTGGTGACGACGGCGCCCGCAAGCGAGCTCGATCATGCGCGCGTCGTCGCCATGATGGTCGGCGAGCACGAGCCGCTCAAGCTCGCTCATGACCGCAAGCCCGGCCGGACGATCCTCAGGACCGTCGGGCTGTCCCGCACGGGGATCTTCAGCGATGTCACGATCGAAGTCCGCGCCGGTGAAATCGTGGGCCTGGCGGGGCTCGTGGGCGCGGGGCGAAGCGACGTCGCGCGCTGCCTGTTCGGCGCCGATATGCCGGACAGCGGCCGCATCGAGGTCGATGGCAAAGCGGTGTCGATCGCGACGCCGCGCGACGCGATCGGCTTCGGCTTCGCCATGGTGCCGGAAGACCGCAAGGCGCAAGGGCTGGTTCTCGTCGGCAGCGTCGCCGACAACCTTACCTTGAGCGCCCAGCGGCGGATCAGCAGCGCGGGATGGATATCGCCGCAAGCGGAAGCCGCGCTGGTTGCCGGCTATATCGAGAAATTGCGCATCCGCGCGGCATCGCCGGACATCTCCATCGATACGCTGAGCGGCGGCAACCAGCAGAAGGTGATCCTGGCCCGCTGGCTTGCCACCAAGCCGCGGCTCATGATCCTCGATGAGCCGACGCGCGGCATCGATGTCGGCGCCAAGGCCGAGATCCACCGCGTGATCGCCGGCCTGGTCGAGCAGGGCGCCGGAGTCCTGCTGATTTCGTCCGAGCTGCCGGAGCTCATGGCATTGAGCGACCGGATCTATGTGATGCGCGCCGGGCGGATCGCCGCGGAGCTCGCCCGCGACGGCGCCAGCGAGCAGGCGATCATGAGACATGCCGCCGGCGCAACAATGAACTGAGCAGAGGGAAGACAGCATGGCCATCATTGCCGACCACGCGCCGCAACCGGGTTCGCGCCTGCGCCTGAAGGCGATGCTCAGCAAGCTCGGCCTGCTTCTCGTCATTCTCGTCTTTGTCGCCGTGATGTCGTTCCTGTCGCCGGCTTTCCTGACCATCGCCAATTTCAAGAACCTGTTCATCCAATCGACGATCCTTGCCGTGCTGGCGCTCGGCCAGACCTATGTGATCATGACGCGCGGCATCGACCTCTCCGTCGGCGGCGTCATGGCGCTGAGCTCGGCTCTGTGCATCGGGCTCACCGTCTATAACGGCATTCCGGTCGCGCTCTCGCTGCTCATCGCACTCGCCATCGGGGCCGGAGTCGGGCTGCTCAACGGCTTTTCGGTCACCAGGATCGGGATCACGCCGCTGATCGTAACGCTCGCCACGCTCAGCATGGCCCGCGGCGCCACCTTCGTCTATACGAACGGCGCCAACATCACGCCGGTGCCCGACGTCGTCGCCGCTTTCGGGCGCGGCGAAATTTTCGGCATTCCCTATTCGGTCGTCCTGCTGGCGATCCTCGCCTTGATATGCAACGCGGTCCTCGCCCGCAGCATCTTCGGGCGGTCCGTCTATGCCACCGGCGGCAACGAGGTCGCATCCCGCCTCGCGGGCATTGCGACCGACCGCATCATCGTCATCACTTACGTGATCTCGGGCCTCATGGCGGCGGTCGCGGGCCTCGTCCTGACCGCCCGGCTCGAATCCGCCGGCCCACGCGCCGGTGTCGGCATCGAGCTGACCGTCATCGCCGCATGCGTCATCGGCGGGGCGAGCCTGTTCGGCGGCCAAGGCAGCATCATCGGAACGCTGCTCGGCGTGGCGCTCATCTCACTGGTGTCGAACGCCATCAACCTGCTCGGCGTTCCACCGGCCTGGGACGATCTCGTGAAGGGTGTCGTGATCTTCGCCGCAGCCGTCGTCGACGTCTATCGACGCAAATATGCGCGCAGTTGAAGCCGCCAATGATCAATGCCGTGCCTGCAACAACATATGGGAGGATTTGCATGAGCTTTCTCAGAACGACAGCCAAGCTTCTCGCCGGTATCGCCTTCATGTGCGCCGCCGCGACCGCAAGCCGTGCCGACGACAAGCCCAATGTCGCCCTGCTGCTCTTCAGCCGGGGTTTTGAATTCATGGTGGCGCTCGACCAGGGCGCGCGCAAGGAGGCCGAGAAGCTCGGCATCGACCTCACCGTTCTCGACGGCCAGTCGAACACCGAGGTCCAGGCCCGGCAGATCGAAGATCTGCTGGTGCGCGGCGTCAAGGCCATCATCATCAGCCCGAACAATTCGAACGAGATCGTCCCCAGCGTCCGCAAAGCGAATGACGCCGGCGTTCCGGTGGTGGCGCTCGACGCCATCGTCGGCGAGGGCGGCAAGGTGGTGACCCATGTCGGCTTCGACAATGCCGAAGGCGGAAAGGTCGCCGCGGAGTTTCTGGCCAAGAGCGGCGGCATTACGGAGGTCCTCGAGTTGCAGGGTGCTCTCGGCGCTTATCACGCCCAGAAGCGGGGCGAGGGCTTCGCCGAAGGCGCGAAAGGATTCAAGGTCATTTCGCGCGGCGCGGAATGGCTCGCGGAGAATGCGCAGTCGATGACCGCCGACGTCTTGACCGCGAATCCCAACGTAACGGCGATCTTCTCGCATAATGACGAGATGGTGCGCGGCATCCTTGCCGGGCTTCGTCAAATCGGCCGGGACGGCAAAGCCGGCGAGGCGAACCACATCGTCATTGTCGGCATCGACGGCACGCCACTGGCGCTCGATCGCATACGCAAGGGCGAGCAGGATGCCACCGTCAACCAGGATCCCTTCGAGATGGGAGCCCTTGCCGTTCGGTCCGTCGCCGCGGCCCTCAAGGGCGAGACCGTTCCCGCGCAGCAGCTCCTGCCGCCGACGCTCGTCACCAAAGCCAATGTCGACGATCCCTCGCTGTGGGGCAATCGGTTCAAGCCGTGAGGGGTGCGCGCCGTGGTCACGCCGCGGCGCGCCGTTTTGCCAGATGCGAAAGAAAGGCAGCAGCCGGTGACCGACAAACGCAAGATCATTCAAATTGGCCTTGGCGGCTGGGGATGGAGCTGGGTCAACATCGTCAAGACCTCCGCCGAATGGGAGCTCGCGGCCGTGGTCGATATCGACGCCGATCGTCTCAAGGCCGCGGCCGGCCAGTTCGGGCTCTCCGGTGAGCAGCTCCATGGCTCATTGGACAGCGCCATCAGGGCGACGAAGGCGGATGCCTGTCTTGTCGTGGTGCCGCCGGAGGCGCATGCCCCGGTCACCATCGCGGCCACCCGCGCAGGCCTCCATTGCCTGGTGGAGAAGCCGATCGCCGATACGGTGGCCGCCGCCAAGTCCATGGTTGCCGGCGCTCGCGACCACGGCGTCACGCTGATGGTGAACCAGAATTATCGCTATCGGCGCGCTGCAGTGACATTGCGCAAGCTCATGACCGAAGGCACCATCGGCGATGCGGGTACGATCTACATCAACTTCCAGAAAGCCGCGCATTTCGGTGGCAGCTTCCGCGAGAAGATGGCGCATCCGCTCGTCCTCGACATGGCCATCCATCATTTTGACCAGTTGCGGGGCCTTGTCGGCTTCGAGCCTGTCGAGGTCCAGGCGCAGAGCTGGAACCCGCCCTGGAGCTGGTTCGCAGGCGATCCGGTGGCCAACGCCGTCTTCACCTCGCAAAACGGCGCCACTGCCGTCTATACCGGCTCATGGGTTTCGCAAGGCTGGCAAACGACGTGGGACGGCGACTGGCGGATCCAGGCCAGGGAGGGCGAGATTCACTGGAAGGATAATCAGATCCGGCTGTTGCCGACCAGCGTCTTCACCTCGGTTTTCGTCCCCGGCGCACGCGAGCGGGATGGCTGGCTCGATGTCGATCTCATCCCCATGGATGTCGAGGACCGGCTTGCGACATTGCGCGAATTCGCCAGGGCGATTGCCGAGAAGCGGGAGCCGCAGACCTCGGGAGCCGACAATCTCAGGACGCTGGCGACCGTCCTGGCGACCTGCCTGTCGATCGAACGGAGGGAGCCGGTCACCCTTGCCGAAGTCCTTTCATGAGGCGGCGGCAAGGTATAGATTTCCCGCCTTGGCCCTTGGGCTCTCTTTAATGAAGTGACTGATGGCGAATCTGAAGGATGTTGCGGCCCTCGCCGGCGTTTCGACAGCGACCGTATCGCTTGCCCTCAATGGCGGACCCGTCAATGCGAAGACGCGACAGACCGTTCTGAAAGCCGCCAAGCAGCTCAATTATGTACCCAACAAGATCGGGCGCATGTTGAGCAAAGGGCGGAGCAACACGATCGAGCTGGTCGTGATGACGGTTTCCGAATTTCCGGATGTCGTCCGCAAGACGGCGCTGTTCTACTATCTCATGGAAGGCGTGCTCGCGGTCTCCGACCAGCAAGGCTTCGGTGTGCGCTTTGCCGTCAAGTCGCATGATGACGGCAATATCGGCCAGTACTTCGCCGAGATCGTCGGCAGCCGGACGGTCGATGGGGTCATCGTCATCCCGCAATTCGCGCGCGACTATCGCTTCACCAGCATTCTGGAGGATGCCAGATACCCGAATGTGCTGCTCAGGCCGGCGCGTTTCGGCGAAGAGGCCAATCATGTCGACATGGGAAACTATGAAGGCGGAAAGCTCGTCGCGGACCTTCTGATCAGCGTGGGTGCGAAGCGGATCGGAATCATAAATGGACCGGCTACGCATGTCGACGCCATCGAGCGCGAACGCGGCTTCACGGGGGCGTTGCTCGATCAAGGCGCATCCATCGTCGCCAAGCAGTATGGCGACTTCACCATCGATAGCGGATACAAGGCGATGCAGCATATCGCCAGCCGGACCATTCCCGACGCCGTGTTCTGCGCCAATGATTACATGGCCGCTGGGGCGCTCAATTATCTGCGTTCGATCAATGTCTCGGTTCCGAAGCAAGTGGCGCTCATCGGTTACGACAACAACGACGTCGCCACGGCCGTCGATCCACCGCTGACGACTGTCGACAACCGGTTCTTCGATCTGGGCCAGGTGCTTGCGGAAGAGGTGATCTCACTCATCCGCGGCAAGGAGGAACGCATCTCGCGGCTGGTCATGCCCAGGCTGACACTCAGACGCTCGCATCTCCTCGGCGGCAAGGCCTAGAGCAAATCCCGCTCCAGGATATTGATTTGGCGCGAATCCTTTTCGGCGAAGCGATTCCACTTCGCCGGGATGCGCGCTGGGAACTAATCTGCGAAGCCGTCGTTGAAGGCGAAACTGCTTTCACCTGCGTGGGTAAGAGTCATGGTCGCGAGGAAGAAACTGGTTCCGGCCAGCAAGCTGGCACGGGAAAACGACCGGCGGTTCCCTAACGAAAGTGCGGCCTATCGGCGAGCACGCGACAAGCTTCTTGCGAAAGAAATCGAGCTCAGGCGCTCGTTGGAAGCCGTGGCGGCGGAGCGGCGCGCTTTGCCGCAAGGCGGCATCGTTCCCGAAGACTATGTGTTCGACGGCCTCGGCCCGGACGGCAAGGCAACGAAGATGAAGCTTTCGGATCTTTTCGCACCGGGAAAGGATTCCCTCATCGTCTACAGCTTCATGTTTCCTCGCTATCCCAAGGACGAGCGGCCGGGTCCCGCCGGAGGCACAACCGCACGCCTCAAGCGTGAAGATGGTCCTTGTCCTTCCTGTACCGCTTTTCTCGACGCGCTCGATGGCGCGGCGGAGCACATCGAGGCTGCCGGGTTCAATTTTGCCGTCGCCGCCGCCGCGCCGCTCGACCAATTGATCGACTTCGCCAAGGACCGGGGTTGGACGGGTATCCGTTTGCTGTCGTCGGCAGGCAACAGCTTCAAGCACGACTATAATGCCGAGACGCGGGACGGACATCAGATGCCGATGATGACCGTCTTTGAACGAAGAGGCAAAACCATCCGGCACTTCTGGAGCTCGGAGATGTTCTGGGTCAAACCCGATCCGCGCCAGGATCCCCGTCATAGCGGCACCATCGAACCGCTCTGGAACATGTTTGATCTGACGCGCAGAGGCAGGCCGGCGAGATGGGAAGAGCAGCTGCAGTATGATTGATCGGAAATGAAAGCGCCGCCCCATAGACCGGAGCGGCGCTTAACTATTCAGCGGTCGAAAGGGACGGCTTACGCGCCGGCCTTCAGCCTGGCATTGCACAGGCTGTAATAGCCGCCGCCCTTCTGGATCCATTTCAGGCCGCCCAAGGCATCGTTCTCCTTGTTGGCATAATACTGATCGAGGCAGGTGTGCATGCGCGCCTTGCCTTCCGACTCGTTGGAGTATTTGCTCGAAATGCCGCGCGGGAATTTGACGCCGCGCGGTACGGTGACGGTCGGAGCCTCCGGCTCATTGGTGTAGCTCGCTTCGTCCGGCGCCGGGACGGTCTCGTCATCCGCCGCATCGGCGCTGCACTTGGCCTTGCGGAACGAGTTCCACTTGAGATCGCCCAGCTTGCCGTCAGCCTTGGCCTGCTGATATTTGGCGCTGCACTCCTTCATCGTCAGGCTGCCGCCCGAGGTGTCGGCCTTGGCGACCGCCTTGGTGGACTTCTTCGACTGGACTTCCATGGACGAACCGGGGCCGCATTCGGCCTTGCGGAAATCGTTCCACTTCGTGTCGCCGAGCGTGTCCGCTTCCTTGGCCGCCTGGTACTTGGCGCTGCAGTCCTTCATCGACAGGCCCTTGGCGTCGTCATCGTCGTCCGACTTGGCCGCCGTCTTCTTGGCCTTCGAGTCGCTGTCAGCGGTGGCGCCGGGGCCGCATTCCGCCTTGCGGAAGTCGTTCCACTTGGTGTCGCCCAGCGTGCCCGCTTCCTTGGCCGCCTGATACTTGGCGCTGCAGTCCTTCATCGACAGGCCTTTTGCGGCGTCGTCGTCATCCGACGTCGAGGCCGCCTTCTTGGTCTTGGCCTTGGTTTCGATCTCGGCCGTGGCGCCGGGGCCACATTCGGCCTTGCGGAAGTCGTTCCACTTCATGTCGCCGAGGGTGCCGGCTTCCTTAGCCGCCTGGTATTTGGCGCTGCACTGCTTCGAGGTCAGGCCCTTGGCGTCGTCATCGTCGTCATCCTTCTTGGCGGCGGCCTTCTTCTTGGCCGGCTTCTCGATCTCGGCCGAGGCGCCCGGGCCGCACTGCGCTTTACGGAAGTCGTTCCACTTCATGTCGCCGAGGGTGCCGGCTTCCTTGGCCGCCTGGTATTTGGCGCTGCATTGCTTCGAGGTCAGGCCCTTGGCGTTGTCATCATCGTCATCCTTCTTGGCGGCGGCTTTCTTCTTGGTGGTCGTCGTCGCCTGGTCGTCGTCATCCGTTGCAGCCGCAGCACATTGCGTCTTGCGGAAATCGTTCCATTTCATGTCGCCAAGCGTGCCGGCCTCCTTGGCCGCCTGATATTTGGCGCTGCATTCCTTCGTGGTGAGGGCCTCGGCGGGTGTGACCGCGAAGGCTGCCGTTGCCAGGGCGATGCCGGCAAGGGCCGTGAGACGGGCAATAAACATTGCGGGGACCTCCATTTTCCGAAGGCATCCGAGCCATGGCCCGGCGCCCTCTGCCGCTCTGGCCGCACTGTAACAAAAACATTGTGACGAAAGAAGATCGTTGCCGTTAACGGTTACCGCCGGGACTTGCCCAGGGCCTCGGCGGTGATCCGGGTCAGGGACATGACCCCCTTGGCGATCTCCGCCGGCGTCACGGTGCCGAAGCCCAGGACGAGCCCCGGTTCCTGCCTGCGGCGGCCATAGAAGGAAAGGGCGCGGGCCTCGATGCCCCTTTGCGCGGCGAGACGCGCCAGCGCCCCATCATCGGCGCCGGGCGGGAGCCAGGCAATGGCATGCATGCCGGCTGCGGGCCTCGTGAGCCGCATCAGCCCCGCGGCCTGTGTCCCGAAATGATGCTCGAGCGCCGCGGCCCGCTCGCCATAGGTCTTGCGCATGCGGCGGATATGGCGGGCGAAATGGCCGTCCTCGATGAAATCGGCGAGCGCCGCCTGAAGCAGCATCGGCGGATGGAAATCGATAAAGCGGCGCCTTTCGACAAAGCGGTCGACGAGGCTGTCGGGAAGCACCAGGAAACCGAGCCTGAGGCCCGGATAGAGCGACTTGCTGAAACTGCCGACATAGATGACGCGGGCCTGCCGGTCGAGAGAGAGCAAGGCAGGGACCGGGCGGCCGTCGAAGCGGAACTCGCTGTCATAGTCATCTTCCACGATCCAGGCTTTCTCCTTATGAGCCCAATCGAGCAGCTCGAGCCGCCGCGCGAGGCTCATGGTGACGGCGAGCGGGAACTGGTTGGAGGGCGTCACGAAAGCGAGACGTGCCGGCGCAGGGCTCGGCCGGGGAACCCGCATCCCCGCATCGTCGACCGGTCGCCTGACGAGAACCCCGCTTGCAGCATGGATGACTCCGGCAAAGCCCAGATGGCACGGGTCTTCGACGAGGGCGCGATCGCCGGGCTTGAGCAAGGCGCGGGCCACAAGGTCGATGGCCGCCTGGGCGCCGGCGCAAATGAGGATCTGCTCGGGCGCGCAAGCGATGCCGCGCGACACCGCGATATGCGCGGCAATCGCCCGTCTGAGGCGGGAGAGGCCCAGCGCGTCATGGTAGTCCACGGTCTCGCGCGCCGCGCGGCGGACATGCTTGCCGACAAGCCGTGCCCAGATCTTGAAGGGCACGAGATCGAGGGCCGGCAGAGCGAGCCTGAAACAGGCTTTCCAGTCTTTGGTCGGCAGACGGAACTCCGGGCCGAAGATGCTCGGGTGATCGCCCAAACCGTCATTGGCGATCAAGGTGGGAACGGCAGGCGGGCGACGCCGTGCCGGCGCCCTCGGCAACGCGTCGGGCAGATGGCGCACGACACGCGTGCCGGCGCCGACGCGGCCCTCGACATAGCCTTCGGAAAGGAGCTGGTCATAGGCCGCAAGCACGGTGGTGCGCGAGACGCCGAGATCGTCCGCCAGGCTGCGGGTCGACGGCAAGCGGCTGCCGGGCCTGAGCGTGCCGGTGAGAACCGCCTGGCGCAGATGCCGGTAGATCTGCAGATGCAAAGACTCGCGCGACTTCGCGGCGAGGACGAGCCTGGGAAGCGCTATGCGATGAGCCGGCTTGGTAATAATGGTATCATCAGTCTATCAAGAAATGGTCGTTTCAATAAATCCATTTGCGGAGCCAGATGCGGGCGTTCAACCAAAGCTCAGGAGCACCATATGAGTGAGCGCAAAGACGTCGGCATGGATCCCGATGACAAGGCGGCCCAGTGCGAAATGTGGGACGGCTGGTGGTATGACCGCTTCGAGATCCCGCATGCCGTCCCGCCCGATGCCCGGCGGCTCGAGCTCGAAATGGGCGGCGACACCTTCGGCGCGGTGCTGCTCGACCATCTGGCGCCCAAGACCTGCCAGGCCTTCTGGGAGCTCCTGCCCTATGGCGGCAACATGATCCACTGCGCCTGGTTCGGACATGCCGCCTTCTATCTCGACCGGGTGCCCATGCTCGACAGGCTTGGCTATGAGCTCGAGAACCGCTTCCAGCGATTGGCGCCCGGCGACATGATCTGGGATCCTTACATCGAGGAAGTGACGATCGCCTATGGGCGGAATGCCTGCGTGAATTTCCCGACGACGATCTACACGAAAGAGGGCCTCCAGCATCCGAACCAGGCCTGCATCTTCGGCCGCATCATCGACAATCTCGACGGCTTCGCCATCATGTGCAAGCGCCTGCGCTATGAAGGCACAAAGCCGATGATCACGCGGCGCAGAGGTTGAGACTCAGCGCAGGACGAAGGGATTGGGGAAGTCCTCGGCGAGGTTCATCCAGACCGATTTCGTCTGTAGATATTCATCGATCGCGCGCATGCCGCTCTCGCGCCCCAACCCTGAGCGCTTCATGCCGCCAAAGGGAGCGAGATAGCTCACGGCGCGGTAGGTGTTGATCCATACCGTGCCGGCGCGAATGCGCTCCGCCATGCGCAAAGCGCGCCGCGTATTCTCCGTCCAGACGCCGGCGGCGAGCCCCTAGGCATTGTCATTGGCGATGCTCACCGCTTCGTCCTCGTCGCTGAAGGGGATGATGCTGAGCACCGGCCCGAAGACCTCCTCGCGCGCGATCCGCATGCGGTTGTCGACGCCGGCGAAGATCGTGGGCTCGACGAACCAGCCTTGTGCCAGGTGAGGCGCCTCGGGGCGCTTGCCGCCGAGCACGAGCTTCGCGCCTTCGGCCTTGGCGATATCGATGTAAGAGAGGACCTTCTTGAGCTGCGCCTCGGTGGTGATCGGTCCGACCTGGGTTTCCGCCTCGGCGGGATCGCCAAGCCTGGCCTGGCGCGCCAAGGCGACGAGACGATCGACGAAGTCATCATGGATGCTGCGTTCGACCAGAAGGCGCGAGCCCGCAATGCAGGTCTGGCCGGAAGCGGCGAAGATGCCGGCAATAGTGCCCTTCACCGCATTGTCGAGCCGGGCGTCGGCGAAGACGATATTGGGTGACTTGCCGCCAAGCTCCAAAGTCACATGCTTCAAATGGCGCGTAGCGGCCGCGCCCACTTGCGCGCCGGTCGCATCGCCGCCGGTGAAGGCGATCTTGGCGATGAGCGGATGCTCGGTGAGAGGCTGGCCGATCTCCGACCCATAGCCTGTTACTGTGTTGACGACTCCCTTGGGGAAGCCCGCTTTGGCGAAGAGCTCGGCAAAAGCGGAGGCGTATTCGGACGGCTTGATGACGACGGTGTTGCCGGCGGCGAGCGCCGGCGCCAGCTTCCAGGCGAGGAGCAGGAGCGGTGAATTCCACGGTGTGATCGCCGCGACCACGCCCAGTGGCTCGCGGCGGGTGAAGGCGAACATATTGGGCTTGTCCATCGGCAAGACCGCGCCTTCGATCTTGTCGGCGAGGCCGCCGAAATAATGGAACCATTCCGGGATGTAGCGGAGCTAGCCCGGCATTTCGGCGAAGAGCTTGCCATTGTCGCGCGTCTCGATCCGGGCCAGGCGTTCCGCTTCGCTGTGCACGAGATCGGCGAAACGATGGAGCAGCTTGCCGCGCGCCGAGGCGGTGAGCTTCGGCCAGTCGCCGCCGGTGAAGGCGCGATCGGCTGCGGCGACCGCCTGATCGACATCGGCCGCGTCGCCATGCGGGATTTCCGCCCATGCCTCACCCGTGAACGGATTGTAGGAGGGAAACCAGCGGCCGCTGGCGGCCGAGGCCTTCTCGCCATCGATGATGTTGAGGAAGCGTTCGAGAGCCGCCATGCGCAAACCTTCAGATGGTCGGGAAGCCGAGAGCGGCGCGGAACCTGTTCTTAACATGGACGGCATCGCGCGGCGGCAGTGAGCGCGGCAGGTTTTCCGGCTTGACCTTCAGGACGATGAAGCGCGGTCCCACCATGGTCTCCTGCAATCTCTTGCGGATGCGCCTGACGCTTTTGATATCGCATAGTTCCTCGACTTCGGCGAATCCGCAAGCCGCGGCGACCTTGGCGAGGCTCAAGCCTTTGCCGGTGTGGCTCAATTGCATGCCGGTCTCGCCGAAATGGCCATTGTCGATGACGGCAATGGAGAGGTTCTTCGGCGCAGCGGCGCCTATCGTCGCGAGGCCGCCCAGGCCCATGAGCTGCTCGCCATCGCCGGTGATGACGAGCACGCGCCGCTTGGGCTGCGCCTGGGCGAGGCCGAGGCCGACAAGGGCGGCCGATCCCATGGCGCCCCACAGATAGAAATTGCTCTCCGCATCGCCGCAGGCATGGACGTCATAGCTCGACGAGCCAAGGCCGGTGACGACGAGAAGCTTGTCGCGATAGTCGAGCAGCGCCTTGACGGCCTCGCGCCGGTTCATCTCCGATGTCATCTGCCTTCTCCCTTGGACTCATCCCTAGTCCATTGCCGGCGATAGAATAAATCGTATATTGCGTGAGCAGCTATCGCAAAAAGCGAACAATCAGATGGATGTCGGGCAATTGCGCACCTTGGTGCATGTGGCGGAGCTCGGAAGCCTGAGCAAAGCCTCCGACCGGCTCCATATCGCCCAGCCGGCGCTCAGCCGGCAGATCCGCCTGCTGGAGGAGGAATTGGGGGCGCGGCTCTTCGACCGCCACGGCCGCGGCATGGTGATCACCGATATCGGGCGCGAGGTGCTGGCGCATGCGCTCAGGGTCCTCGGCGAAATGGAGCAGATCCGCGCCTCGGTCGCCGATCTCAATGCATCGCTGCAAGGCACCGTCGCCATCGGCATGCCGCCGACCGTCGCCGAGATCATCACCGCACCGCTCGCCCGGGTGTTCCGCGACAAGCATCCGCAAGTGGTGCCGCGTTTCGTCCCGGCTTTCACGGGCTATCTCCTCGACTGGCTGCAGCGCGGCGAGGTCGATGTCGCTGTGCTCTATGATCCGCAGCCCTCGCGAACCCTGAAGATCAAGCCGCTTCTCCTCGAAAACCTGTTCCTGATCGGGCCTGCCGAAGCGGACCTGGTCCAGATCCGGGCCGTGCCGTTTCAGAAACTCGCCGGCGAGAAGATGCTGCTGCCGAGCGCCCGGCACGGGCTTCGCGCCATTGTCGACCGCTGCGCCGAGGAAGCGGGCATTTCCTTCTGCGTCGCCCTCGAGGCCGACTCGCTTTCGACACTCAAGGACCTGGTGAAGACGGGCTTCGGCCTGACGATCCTGCCTTTGGCGCCCATTCATGAAGACATCGCCGCGGGCCGGCTCAAGGCGGCGCCTCTCGTCGATCCGACCCCGACGCGCCGCCTGATCCTCGCTTATCCGGGCGACCGTCCGATCAGCCGGCTCACCCGATTTGCCGGCGAAAGCATCGGCGCCGTTGTCGGCGATCTCGTCTCGCGCGGAGTCTGGGCGGGGCACCTGCTGAGCGACAAGGCATAGAAACTCGCTATATCTCATCGAAACTCTATGTCTTGGTGTTATTTCGTCGCGCCGCGTAAGAATCGTGGGAACGAATCCCAGGAGCTTCAATGGATAGCGAAGAAGTAACGTCGCATCGCGAGATCAGGGAGGAGATCCGCAAGCTCTGCCTGCGGTTTCCCGGCGACTATTGGCGCCAATGCGATCGCGACCGGAAATATCCGGCGGAATTCGTCCAGGCACTGACCGAGGCCGGCTGGCTCTCGGCCCTGATCCCCGAAGCCTATGGCGGATCGGGGCTGCCGCTTTCTGCCGCCGCCGTCATCCTCGAGGAGATCCAGCGCAATGGCTGCAACGGCGCGGCCTCTCATGCGCAAATGTACATCATGGGCACCTTGCTCAATCACGGCAGCGAGGCGCAGAAGCGCGAATATCTGCCGCGCATCGCATCGGGCGAATTGCGCCTGCAAGCCTTCGGCGTGACCGAGCCTGCGAGCGGCACCGACACGACATCGATCCGCACCTTCGCCAAGCGCGAGGGCGATCACTATGTCGTCAGCGGCCAGAAAGTGTGGACCTCGCGCGCCGAGCATTCCGACCTCATGCTGCTGCTCGCACGCACGACACCCCGCGAGGAGGTCGCCAAGCGCACCGACGGGCTCTCCGTTTTCATCGTCGACATGCGGGACGCGCTCGGCCATGGCCTCAGCATCCGGCCGATCCGGACGATGATGAACCATTCGACCACGGAAGTGTTCTTCGACGGGCTTAAGGTGCCGGTGAAGAATCTCATCGGCGAAGAGGGTAAGGGCTTCCGCTACATCCTTTCCGGCATGAATGCCGAGCGCATCCTGATCGCCGCCGAATGTGTGGGCGACGCCAAATGGTTCATCGACAGGGCCTCGGCCTATGCCAAGGAGCGTGTCGTCTTCGGCCGGCCGATCGGCCAGAACCAGGGCATCCAGTTCCCGATCGCCAAGGCCTATGCCGGCATGCGCGCCGCCGAGCTCATGGTCTACAAGGCCGCATCGCTGTTCGAGGCGAACAAGGATTGTGGTGCCGAAGCGAATATGGCGAAGATGCTCGCCGCCGATGCCGCCTGGGAGGCCGCCAATGTCTGCGTCCAGACCCATGGCGGCTTCGGCTTCGCCGAGGAATTCGACATCGAGCGCAAGTTCCGCGAGACGAGGCTCTATCAGGTGGCGCCGATCTCGACCAATCTGATCCTGGCCTATCTCGCCGAGCATGTGCTCGGCCTTCCGCGCTCCTATTGAGGCAATCATGACCCGTCCGCTTGCAGGCCTTCTCGTCGTCGCCCTCGAACAGGCGGTCGCGGCGCCGATGTGCACCGTGCGCCTCGCCGATGCGGGCGCCCGCGTCATCAAGATCGAGCGCGAGGAGGGCGACACGGCGCGCCACTATGATGCGACGGTCCAGGGCACCAGCGCCTATTTCGCCTGGCTCAATCGCGGCAAGGAAAGCCTGGTGCTCGACATCAAGGCCAAGAAGGACAAGAGCCTGCTCGAGGCGATGCTGGCCAAGGCCGATGTCTTCGTCCAGAACCTGGCGCCCGGCGCCACGCGGCGGCTCGGCCTCGGCTCGAAGGACCTGGTCAAGCGCTTTCCCCGCCTGGTGGCGCTCGACATCGTGGGCTATGGCCAGGACACGGCATATGCCGGCATGCGCGCCTATGACATGCTGGTCCAGGCCGAGTCGGGCCTCTGCGCCGTGACCGGAGCGCCCGACGCGCCGGCCAAGGTCGGCGCGTCGGTGGCCGATATCAGCACCGGCATGAATGCCCATGCCGCGATCGTCGAAGCGCTGTTCCAGCGCGAGCGCACCGGTGAGGGTGCTGCGATCGAGATCGCCATGTTCGACGGGCTCGCCGACTGGATGAACGTGCCCTTGCTGCATCATGACTATGCCGGGCGCGCGACGCCGCGCGTCGGGCTCTCGCATGCCGCGATCTATCCTTACGGGCTCGTCGCCTGCCGTGACGGGGCCGTGGTGATCGTCGCCCAGAATGCCGGCGAATGGTCGCGATTGTGCTGCGCGGTCCTCGGCCGGCCCGAGCTCGTCGACGACATCCGCTTCCGCGACAATCCCTCCCGGGTCATCCATCGCAACGAGCTCGATGCCGAGATCAGGCCCATCTTCGCCAGGCTCTCGACCGCGGAAGCGATCGAAAGGCTCGAGCAAGCGCAGCTCGCCTGGGGCAAGGTGTCGACGGTCGCCGATCTCGCCAAACATCCGGCCTTGCGCCGCACGGCGAGCGAGGTTCCGGGCGGATCCTTCGAGCTCGCGGCGCCGCCGCTCCATCCCGATGTCGCGCGCGCCAAGGTGCCGGCGCTCGGCGAGCACAGCGACGCGATCCGGCGGGAATTTTCCGCCATGACCGTGCCGTCATGACCGCCGCGATCGACATCAGCACCTTGCGGCGATGGGTCGGGCGATCGGAAAGTGCCGAGGATGAGATCTCGATCGAGCGGGTCCGCGCCTTCAGGGCGACGATCGGCGGCGATCTCTCCGTTCCGCAGAAGGGCGATCCGGCGCCGCTCGCCTTCCATTGGTGCCTGGCGCCCCGGCTGTCGACGCTCGCCGAAGCCGATATCGACGGGCATCCGAAGCGCGGCGATTTCCTGCCGCCGGTGCCGTTGCCGCGCCGCATGTGGGCGGGCGGCGAGCTCGAATTGCTGGCGCCCTTGCGGGTCGGCGACACCGTCGCGCGCCGGTCGCGCATCGCGGATGTCGCGCTCAAGATGGGCCGATCCGGGCCGCTGTGCTTCGTGACCGTTACCCATGAGTTCAGCACCCATGGATCGACATGCCTCCGCGAGCGCCACGATATCGTCTATCGCGACAAGCCAAGCGGCGAAGCGATGGCGCCGGAAGCGGCTGCCAGGGCACATGCCGCAGAAACGGTGATCGATCCTTCACCCATCCTGCTGTTCCGTTATTCGGCGCTCACCTTCAACAGCCATCGCATTCACTATGACGTCGAATATGCGATGCACGAAGAGGGCTATGCGGGCCTCGTGGTGCATGGCCCGCTGCAGGCGACCTTGCTGCTGCATCATGCGGCGGCGATTGCCGGGCGCGCGCCCCGCCGGTTGTCCTATCGCGGCATGGCGCCCCTCACGCATCGCCAGCCCTTCCGGATCCGCTCCGCGCCGTTGCGGGATGGCGCGCTCGAATGCTGGACCGGCTCGGAAACGGTGCCCATCGGCATGATGGCTTCCGCCTTCTGGTGAGGAGCTCTCGCCCCGCTTTATAGCTGATCACAAAAACCGGCAGTCATCCTTTTTCGGCGGTTGCCTTATGTGAGACGGGACAAGGGGAAGGAAATGCACGTGACGGATGCCGCCATCGAGAACTGGCCCGCCAGACTCCACCAGATCCTGAAACAGGCGAATATCCGGCAAATGGCCTATGTGCCTGACGCCGGTCATTCCAAGCTCATCGAGCTGTTCCTGGCTGATCCCGACGTCATATCGACCGTGCTCACCACCGAGGAAGAGGGCATCGGGCTCACCGCCGGCGCCTGGCTCGGCGGCCAGCGCAGCGTGCTCCTCATGCAGTCGAGCGGCGTCGGCAACTGCATCAACATGCTGTCGCTGGCCGCGATGTCGCGCTTCCCGCTCCTGATGCTGGTGACGATGCGCGGCGAATGGGCCGAGTTCAATCCCTGGCAAGTGCCGATGGGACGCGCGACGGGGACATCGCTCCATGCGATGGGCGTCCACTGCCTGCGCGCCGACACGCCCCAGGACCTCCTGGAGATGACCGAATCCTCCTGCACATTCGCTTTCGAGGCCGAGCAGCAGATCGCCATACTGATCTCGCAGCGCAT
>Ga0187894_10003802_pt1 | contig 16621 bp, 12 predicted proteins | sample GBC1701081metaG_FD_136650 | JGI IMG/M metagenome (GOLD analysis project Ga0187894, IMG submission 136650) | White microbial mat communities from a lava cave in the Kipuka Kanohina Cave System on the Island of Hawaii, USA - GBC170108-1 metaG ... | reverse complement strand
TTCAATTGCTCAAGAGATTCCTTTGAATAACGAACCTCATAGGCCATAAAAGGTCCCTCGGATGGCGCTCACTCTGCAACAAAGCGCAGATCACTTGATCAACTTCTGAATCTCCGGCGTGTCCACATTGTCTTTCGCCAACAACGCGACGCCCGTGTCAATGCGGCGTTCGGGTTGTTTGCCGCCGATCTTGTCCACGATGGTCTTCACACCCTCATAGCCCATCTTGAACGGGTTTTGCAGCACGAGCGAATCAATCGCGCCTTCGCGGACGTTTTGAACCAGGTCGGCGGTGGCGTCGAAGCCGACCAGCGTGACTTTGCCGACGAGGTTGCGCTGGCGGATGGCGCGCACCGCGCCCACGGTTGACGATTCGTTCGACGCGAACAAGCCGGTCAGATCGGAATGCGAGGTGAGCACGTCTTCAGTGACCGCCAACGACTTCGCCGCGTTGGCCTCGCCATAAAAGATGATTGGGACGAGCGTGATTCCGGGGAACTCTTTCCGGATCGTGTCGCGGAAACCTTCCTCGCGTTCGTCGGTCGAGACCGAGCCTTTCTTGACGCCGAGGATCGCGACTTTACCTTTGCCGCCGAGCTTCTCGCCCATTCGTTTCGCCGCGACGACTCCACCCTGGCGGTTGTCGGTCGAGACGTACGACAGGTAGTTTTCCGTCGAGATGCCCGAATCGAAGATCGTCACAGGAATACCTTCGCGCCCGGCGCGTTCAACGATCTGCACCAGCGAAGTTCCGTGCGACGGGGCGAGCACGATGCCGTCAACGCGCTGGTTGATCATATCTTCGACGATGTTCATCTGGCCGGAATAGTCGGTCTCCTGCGCGGCGCCTTTCCAGACGATCTTGACGTTCAGATCTTTGCCCGCCGCGTCCGCGCCCGCTTTGACCGTCTGCCAGAACGAATGCGAAACGCCTTTGGGAATTACGGCGATGGTCTTTTGCGCTGGTTTGGCGCCTTCGCCGCGATTGCAGGCGACGATGAGCAAGACTGCGACGAGTGAGATAAGTAATGAAGCAGTCAATCTGAGCTTGTTCATTTTCTTGTTCTCCAAGAGCTTTTCAGCTTGAGGATTGATCTTCAAGCATATTGTTGATTTGAACCATGGCTGCCTGGATCTGCAGCTTCAGTGATGGCAGATCCTGCGTGACGATTTGCCAAAGGATAGTCACATCTACACGAAAGTAGCCGTGAATGGCTACGTTTCTCAGACCGATGATCTGCTTCCAGGCGATGTTCGGATATTGCTGTTTGAAATCCTCAGGCAGGAGTTTTGCAGTCTCGCCGATCACTTCCAAATTGCGAATCGTCGCGTCGAGGGTTTTACGATCAGCCTTAAATGATTGAAAGTCATATCCTTCGATAAACTGCTCGATGTAGTTAACACTGGTAATGGTGTCTTCAAGTAGCACATCCACAGGTCGGTTAGACATCTATCAAATCCTTTTCGATATACGCCCAGAGTCTGGGAGATCCTATGACGGCATTTTTCGACACAAGATCAACTTCGATGCCGAGCCATTCTTCAAGAAGATCATGCAAGCTGACAAATTCAAGTCCAATTGGTTGATCGAATTCGACCAGGATGTCCAGATCACTGTCCGGGCGGTAATCGTCACGCGCGCGCGAGCCGAAAATCCAGAGCGATTTGACGTGAAATCGTTCGCGCAATTCCTCGCGCCGCCGCCGCAGCGCCTCCAGAAAAAAGGCCAGAGTGCCGGGCAAAGGCGGCTGGTTCGATTCGATTTGAGCGGAGACAGCGTCCATTTGACAACCTCCGGGCGCGCGATACCTCACGTTCGATCAAGCGCGGCGACGCCCTTAATATAATCAGCGCCGAAACGATCTTTCGCAAACGCCTGTGGGACTGCGTCGAGAGTTGGGTAACGATGCGTGATGAATTTCGAGACGTTGATCTTTCCTTCGCTGATCAATTCGAGCGATTTGCGGTAGACGCTGGGGCGTCCGTCGGTGTCGAAGCCTCCGGAGGCTCCCGTCGGCGCTACGAACGTCGTTTCAATGAATTGAATGTTGTTCATCACGCCCAGATCAACGCCGTGGTGACCGTGCCCATAAAGCAACATCGTTCCCTGGTTTCGCAACAGTTTCGGGACCTGTTTGAACAACTGCGCGGCGCCCGCCGATTCGATCAGCAATTGAACTCGCTCGCCGCGCGTCAAACCCTCGACCGCTTCGATCAAAGGCGCCGACGTTGGATCAATCACGGTCGCGCCGTAATCGGCCGCGAGCTGGCGGCGGATCGCGCTCGGCTCGGTCACGATCAACAGCCCGTCGAACCCGACGACGTTCCGCAGGTATTGCGTGAAGAGCAACCCGGCGGGGCCAGCGCCGCAAATCAACACCGAACGAATGGGTCTTTCGCCGCCGAATGTGTAACGAGCCGAGGTCCGCATCATCATTTCGCAGGAATGGATGATGCAGGCCAGCGGCTCGGTCAACGCGGCTTGTTCCAGCGGCAGGTCGCTTTCGATTTTGACGGCGTTGATCGCCGGCACGGCCACGAAATCGGCGAGCGCGCCTTGCAACCCTGTGATGCCGTGCTCTTCGTAGCGCGCGCACTGATGCGAATTGCCTGTCGCGCAGTATTCGCACAATTCGATTTCCGCCCGGCTCCGGCAGTTGACGCCCTGATCCACCACGACGGGAGCGCCGGCTTTCAAATCCTTCACTTCGGAGCCAACATCAACAACGATGCCGCAGAATTCGTGGCCCAGAATCTGCGGACGCTCCTCAAACGGGACTGGCCGCCCCGAGTCGTCGCGGTTGTAGTTGGCGTGGCCCTGGTAAATGTGGAAATCAGTCCCGCACAGCCCGACCGCGCCGGATCTGATCAAAATATCGCGCGGGCCACACTCGGGCGCGGCGATTTGGCGTAGTTCCATTTTTTCGGGAGCGCAGATCGTCAAGGCGCGCATCACTTGATTGCGGATTGCGGCCATTTCTTGTGGATGATTGCGGATTGCTGTATTCATTGATCTAAATCGCTTGTGTCAAGTCTGTCTTCTCGGCGGAGTCGCGCGAATCGTTCAATCGTTTCTTTTGCGCCTTGAGCGAGTGAAGTGTGCGGGATATCGCCGAGCGCGCGGACGATCGCCGAATCGTCCAGCTCGGGCGGCAGCGCCAGCGGCGTCGGATCGAAAGTGATCAGGCCTTTTGCCAACGGAAGGAGTTTCTCGATCTCTTCGACCACAGCCAGGACCTCGACGGTTTCGCCGTGCGAATTGAATACGCGCGCGCCTTCCAGATCGGCCGAAGCCGCGCGGATGAACGCGTCGGCGCAATCGGCTACGTAAAGAAAATCGGTCTTGCCTCCGAATCGGATGTGGAAGGGACGCCCGGCAACGGCCGCCTTCATCGCCTTGGTCGGATCGGATGTCACACCCGTGTCGCGCCCGACGCCGTAAACAGTTAATGGGCGAAGCCCCACGCTGTTGATTCCATTGTCCAGGAAGTAGACCCGCGCGTTGTCTTCGTTGCAGCGTTTGAACGCGCCGTAATGCGTGTTCATTCCGCCGGCCTGAGCCTCGGTCGCCGCGCCGTCGCTTTTGCCGAAGACGGCGGCTGAACTGGCGTAGGCGATCCTTTTGACGCGCCCGCCGGAGTTCTTCGCGGCCTCGAAGACATTTATCGCGCCGACGACGTTGACCACAGCTCCCAGCCGCGGGTTGGCGCGGCAGGTCGGAACCTGCAATCCGGCCAGGTGAATGATGTTGGTGATCTCGCGCCGCTCGACGATTTGCGACACGGCCTCGCCGTCGGTGATGTCTCCGGGGACGAATGTCGCCCGCTCGATATCGTCATCGTCCATGATCAGGCGCAGGCGATGAGGATCGGGGCTTTTGTCGAAGATGACTACTTTAAAATTCGACGCGAGCAGCCGCTTTACCACCCACGCGCCGATGAAGCCGTGCGCGCCGGTCACCAGATAGATCGGTTGAGACATTGAAAATTTGCCTTTAAATGAAGATTGCAATTTAAGGGATGCGCATCATATCACGCGACTTTGGAATGCGAAATACAGGCCAATGCTCTTTTGCGATGGTGTTACCGGTATCGCAGCATTGAGTGTTTGACGTGGGTTGCGGTACTCTAACGCCGATTCGATACCGGCAAGAGCAAACGACAATTCGGAGAGATAAATGCAACCCAACAAAATTGCCCCATTGATCCTACTGTGCGCGTTACTGTGTGGTTGTGGCAACAATGCGACATCGAGCGCCCCCCCGGATTCCTCGCCGCTGGCAACCGCCAGCCCATTGCCCGACGCTGACGCGATGATCAAACGGATGATCACGCAGGGCGGTTGCAAGGACTTCACCGCCGAGATGCGGATAGCGTCCGAGGACGAGAACGGTAGACGCGATCATATCGAATTCAAGGTTCAGCGGAAGTATTCGGCTGATCGAACCGCGACCTTCCTCTCCGTCCTGGCGCCGGCCGAGGATACAAACAAAGCGTTGCTGGCCATCGAACGCGCGGATCAGCCGACACAGGCGTTCTCCTATCTCCCCGGATTGAAGAAGCTGACCAGGATCAACTCCGACAGACATCTCGGATATCACAATGCGAAAGTTACCGTGCAGGATATGCTCGGAATGGAACTCGGCCAATATGAGCACAGGGCGGGCGAACGCGTAAACTCGGATGGAGAATCGCTGATCAAGGTGGAGTTCAAGGAGAAGGCCTGGCGCAACCTGGTGTACCCGCGCATCGTCGGTTTTTTCCGCGAAAAAGATCAGAGTCCGGCGAAGTTCGAACTATACGATTACCGCGATGATCTGCAGAAGCGCGTGAAGGTCGAAGAGGTCAAACAGATTCAGAAGCGTCAGACAATCACCCGCCTGGCGATTGAAGACCTTCCGCAGAAGCTCAATGTCAAAGTCGAAACGCGCAAGATCGAATATGATCGCGGCCTCCCCGACAGCCTCTTCACCGAAGAGCGCTTGAAAAGATTCATCAACAACGCGGTTCAAAGACTCGATCAACAATGAGCCGATTCATCGTCTCCATCGTCCGGCGCCCGCTGCTGGTCATCTCAATCGTCATTGCGTTGAGCGCGCTCTTCGCCCTGGGGTTGTGGCGAGGTGTGCGTCTCGACGTATCGCCGCTCGGATTCGTCGAACGGGAGAGCCGGGCGAGAACCGATTTCGAGAATGCGCGCAAGAACTTCGGCCCCGATGATTACCTGGTCGTCGCGGTCGTTTGTGACGACGTGTTTGCGCCTGCGGGCGTCGCGAGGCTGAGAGCGCTGCATGAACAAATCTCTGGGATGAAAGGCGTGGCCGAAACGCTGAGCCTGGACAACGTGCCTTACGCGCGAAACGTTGACGGTATTGTTTCGGTGGAAAGGCTAATGCCCGACGAGACATTGAACGAATTAACCGGCGAGGTTGGAGGCGTAAAGATTGATGAAATTCGCCGGGTGGCGACCAGCGACAGGCTCTATGTCGGTAATCTTGTTTCAGCAGACTCCCGCACAGCCGCGTTAAACATTCTGCTCGAATCCGGCCTGCCGACGGCGACACGGCACGTAATTACCGCGCAGATTTATGAGGCGGCGCGCAACGCCGGATTCGACCATGTCTATTTCGCGGGTGACCCGTTTTCACAGTGGCGCTCGACGGAAGCGATCAAAAGCGACCTGCGGGTCTTTCTTCCGCTGACCATGCTCTTTATCGCGCTTTTGCTCTGGTTATGTTTCCGGTCATTCGTCGCGGTTGCGCTGCCGCTGGTGACCATCGGCGTCGGGTTGTTGTGGCTGATGGGGTTGATGGCCTGGTTTGAAGCCCATTTCACGGTCCTGGCGCTGATGCTGCCTACGCTGATGCTGGCGATCGGCTGTTCGTACATGGTTCACGTCATCAATCAGATCGGAATCGCCAGATGGGGAGTGGGGAGTGGGCGACAGGGCGATGGGGCGACGGGGCGAGGGGAAGAAAGAGAGAATGGGAGAAGGGGAGATTTAGGCCACTGTCACCCTGTCGCCCCGTCGCCCCGTCGCCCCGTCGCCCCGTCGGCAATCGAGGAGGCGCTCAAGTTCATCAGCCTTCCGGTGATCGTTTCGGCTTTGACGATCATCGCGGGTTTTCTGTCGTTGGCCTTCACGGCGATCCCGGCGATCCGGACCACGGCCATCTACTCCGCGATCGGCGCCGCCTTCACGATGATCCTTTCACTGACGTTCGTCCCGGCGGCGTTGATGTTGATGGGAGAGCGGGCGATCGAGTTCCGCGTCGGGCTTGCCGGCGGGATGGTCAAACTGCTCGAAGGCGTCGGGCGCTGGGCCACATCGAATCAGATTCCGCTCTACATCCTGACCGCGATCATCGTCGTGGTCAGCGCCGTCGGCGTAGGTCACATCGCGATTGACATAGACTATTTCCATTTCTCCAAACCGAATTCAGAGACGAGCGTCGGTTTGGCCGAGGTAAGCAAACGGCTCTCAGGCGCGGTCAACTTCGACATCATCGTGGAAGGGAATGACACGGGAGCGATTGAAGAGCCGGGCGTCCTGCGGCGAATCGCCGAGCTTCAATCTTTCGCCGAAACACGGAAGAACGCGAGCGGGCAGGGCGTTGATCGCGCCCTGTCCATCGTGGATTTCGTCAAACACATCAACCGCGCTTTTCACGACAACGACGCGCGGCATTACGACGTGCCTCCCGACCAAAACGTCGTCCGCGAACTGCTTTCCGACCGCAATCAGTTGCGCGAGTTTCTGACGCCTGACGGGCGAATCGCGCGGATACTCGTTCGGTCCAACCTTTCAGGCTCGCGGGCGATGGCCGGAGCGATCAGGGAGATTGAGGATCGTGGCCGCGAACTGTTGCCGGGTTTCAGGGTCTTCGCCACCGGAACCTTCGTCTTGCTCAACCGGACATCGGATCAAATCGCGGGCGAACAGGTACAGAGCGTGACGATCGCGCTGGTGGCGATCTACCTGATGCTCGCGCTGCTCTTTGGATCGTTGCGCGTGGGATTCACCGCGCTCGTGCCCAACCTGATTCCGATCCTGTTCTTCTTCGGCTTTATGGGCTGGCGCGGTATCGAGTTGAATCTGACGACATGCCTCGTGGCGAGCGTGGTGTTGGGATTGGCGGTGGACAACGCCGTGCAATTCATCGTGCGTTTCCGCCGCGCGCAGGCTGGGGCGCCGGATTTGCGGGAGGCGATACTGGAGAGCATGCGGTTGTCAGGCCGCCCGATCATTTACGCGAACGTCGCGCTGGCCGCCACGTTCGCAATCTTCTGCTTCTCGAATTTCAAACCGATAGCGTCTTTCGGACTGCTCTCGGCGGTGACGATCATTGGGTGTTTGATTGAGGATTTGGTCTTGTTGCCGGCGCGGCTGACATCGCCGGTGTTTCGCGCGAAGTAGACTGAATGTAACGAATCATCAGGCCGCCTCATCACGCGCCTCTTCTTCCCGCGCTGCTTCTTCAGCATCAAGCTGACGGCGGTATTCTTCAATGTTGGCTTGAAAATCATCCCACGTCGGATTCTTTTCCTCCCACACGCATTCTATGACCGCCTCATCTTGCCCGCAACCATTATGCCATTATGGTTGATATGGCTGAGCGTTAGTCACCTCCCAGGCTTCTCTGTCGCGCAACAAAGTCGAAAGCAGCATCGTGTGCAGCCCGTGCCCGGAACGCGACGCGCGCACGTGGCCCAGCACGGGCATTCCGGCGAGCGCCAGATCGCCGATGATGTCCAGAATCTTGTGGCGCACGAACTCATCATCGAACCGCAGAGGTTCAGGGTTGAGGATGCCGTCGCGCGTCAACGCGATCGCGTTTTCGAGCGAGCCGCCGCGCGCCAGCCCGTTCCGGCGCAGCATCTCAATCTCCTCCACGAAGCCGAACGTGCGGGCGGGAGCGATCTCTTTTGAATAATCGCCCACGCGAAGGCTGATCTCACGCCGCTGCGCGCCGATCATCGGGTGGTTGAAGTCAATCAAGCAGGTGATGCGGAATTCGTCGGCGGGTTCGATTGACATAACCCGATCCCTTTCGCTGACCTCCACCCGCTTAAGCACACGCAGGTAGGCGCGTGGGGCCTGCAGCCCGACTATGCCAACTCCTTCGATCAAGTCAACCCACTGGCCGCTGCTGCCGTCCAGGATCGGCACTTCCAACGAATCAACCTCGATAATCGTGTTGTCCACGCCGCACCCCATCAACGCTGAAAGCAGATGCTCGACTGTGGCGATCATCACGCCGGATTTCATCAATGTTGTGGCGTAGCTGACGTGCGCGACGCTCTCCGGCGAGGCCGGAATTTCAAAGTCGTTCAGGTCGGTGCGGCGAAAAACGTAACCGGTGTAGGCCGGCGCCGGTTTCACCGTGACGTTTACCGGAGAGTTGTAATGAAGCCCTGTTCCATGCGCGCTGAAACTGGAGCCAATCGTCGTCTGTTTGCTCAAGCAGGAAATCCCTTTCGAAACCGTGCGGACAAGTGAGCGCCGCGAGCGGTAGCAAGCGGAGCTTTATTGATGGAGCGACGCTCGCTACCGCTCGCGGCAGCGGACTCGAAAGCGGAGCAATCCGCGAGCCATTTTTACAGGCGCCCCGGGGCGCCCCGTAAGCGCTTTTTCGACAACGACGATAGATGACTGGCTGGCGCCTTTCGATAGCGGCTTGTTGCTTTTTAGCCACGCTACCTGGTTGATGTTGTTGTCATCAGGCGAGTGATGAAAAAACAGCGGCTGCGGATGGCGTCATTCCGCAGCCGTTGTTTTTTGTAAACATGGCCGATACCTCGCCGGCGGATTTCACAGTTCGGAGTTATTCAGGTATGCGACGGTATTTCTTGCGATTGCGCTTGCGGGCCAGCGCCGATTTCAGGCGGCGCTTTTCTCCGGGTGGAACATAGAAGGCGTGCCGTTTGACTTCGCGGATAATGTCTTCCTGTTGCACTTTGCGTTTAAACCGGCGGAGCGCGCTTTCCATCGTCTCGTTATCGCCGAGTTTGATTTCTGCCACTTACTTTTCACCTGCCTTTCGATGAATGCGATTGAACGTTTCACTCCATCTTTGCCGGATCATTCTCGTTGACTGATTAGCCGATTGAGATCATTGGGACGCCATGCCGCTAACGGCGTGGGTGGAGGGAATCGCAACCTTAACTTTCACCCCCGCGAACTGTCAAGCGGTTCATCCTTGCTTTTAAAAACCGCGCCCAGGGGGTAAAGTGCGCTCTTCTTTTCGCGTCGCAACAAGTCCGGATTCGCCATACTTGCCATACTTGAAAGACGTTATGAAAGTTTTCGTGATTGGTTCGGGCGGACGTGAACACGCGCTGGTGTGGTCATTGGCGCGCAGCCCGCTCGTCAAACAGATTTACTCCGCGACCGCCAACGCGGGCATCCTGAAACAGACGACACCCGCCGGCGCCAACGCGGGCGAGGTTACCTCAATCGCCGAATTCGCCGCGCGCGAAAAGATTGATCTGGTCGTCATTGGTCCCGAACAGCCTCTGGTTGACGGTATGGCCGACGCGCTCGTTGAGCGCGGCGTCGCAGTGTTCGGCCCATCGCGGGCCGCGGCGAGGCTTGAAGGCAGCAAGGTCTTTGCAAAAGAGTTCATGGCCCGCCACAACATCCCGACCCCGCGCTACCGCGTCGCCGACAACGCCGAAGACGCGTTGAAAGCCGTCACCGGCGGCTATTTCAGTTTTCCGGTCGTGGTGAAAGCCGAAGGTCTGGCCGCGGGCAAAGGCGTGATCATCGCCGAAGACCAAGCGCTGGCGAGACGAGCGATTGAGGATCTGCTCCTTGACCGCAAACTGGGCGAGGCGGGCGCGAGGCTCGTGATCGAAGAGTGTCTGGCCGGGCGCGAATTGTCATACCTTGTCTTCAGCGACGGGAAGGGTTACGTGTCAATGCCCGTCGCGCAGGACCACAAGCGCGCTTTCGACCACGATCGCGGGCCGAACACCGGCGGGATGGGCGCTTTCTCGACGCCGGGATTGCTCGACGCGCGGCTCGAGCGGCGGATCATCAGCGAAGTTGTCGAGCCGACACTCGAGGCCGCGCGCGCCGAAGGCTTCCCGTTCCGCGGCGTGTTGTATTGCGGGTTGATGATTACCGACGATGGCCCGAAGACGCTCGAATACAACGTGCGCTTCGGCGATCCCGAAACGCAGGCGATACTGCGGCGGCTGGAGAGCGACTTCGCCGAGATAGCTCTGGCCGTGGCTCAAGGGCGGTTATCGAACGCGCAGCCGCGCTGGAGCCATATGGCGACGACGTGCGTGGTGATGGCTTCGGCTGGTTATCCGGAGAGTTACTCGACCGGTAAAACGATCACCGGGATTGACGTGGCGGAACGGCTGGATGGTGTCGTGGTCTTCCACGCGGGAACGAGACTCAGCGCTGACAGAGAGATCGAGACCGCCGGCGGACGCGTACTGGGCGTGACTGCGCGAGCGGCGACGTTGGAAGAAGCGACGGCGCGGGCTTATGAAGCTGTTGGCAGGATCAGGTTCGATGGAATGCGGTTCAGGCGGGATATCGGCCGCTATTGACACAGCCATTAAGATTGGCTGGAATGCTCGGGAGCGGGAGCATCACTACTTTGCTTGACCCAAGCGAAAGCCCATAGCCGGGATAGCACCATAGCAGTGATGCAGCCGCTCCCAAGATCGTATTGACAACAGGCGCCGCTGCTCCGGCGCCCGCGCCAATGTAGGTTTATGTAAATACGTCAGTGAGTTCGCTAGTGACCGCGTCTCAATATTGCGACCACTCTGACGCGATTTCGTCTGCCGAGGTTGGCTGTTCGCATACAAACTCGTATGTGAGGCGCTCATCAGGCATGACAGTCTACGCATTTTCCCCTGATCCGTTTGACGCTCGATTACGAACATCGTAGACTCTGCCGCGTCCGAAGAAGCTTTCCCACATGCAATGGGCTGAAACTCTTTGCCCCAGCATTTCCATTTTATTTCGGGCCCGAAATAAATCTTGACGCCTCATTACCGCCCGCGCGTGAGTCTGCCGCGCATCACAAGGGAGATATATTCGTATGCCGCCATCAGTCAAATCGAATCACGATAAAACCATGAACACCTCACTGAACACACCACGCAACAATCTTTTCTCTTCCAATAAGTCCAACACAGCAATCAGTCCGCGGAGGAGCGCTCGGTTCACTCCGGCGATTTTTTTATGCGCCTTTCTGGCGGCTTTCAGCGTTTTGAGCTTGCGCGGTCTATCGCCGGCGGGCAGCGCGGCGTCAGGCGTGATCACAGGCGTCGTCTTCCAGGATTTCAACTCGAATGGCGTTCGCGACATCAACCCGGTCGTCGGCGCCGAAGGCGCGGGCAGTATCGGTCTTGCGTCCGACCGTGGCGTGCAGGGGGGCACCGTTACGGCCCACGACTCAAGTGGCGCTGTCGCCGGCTCAGCCGTCAGCGGCGCCGACGGAAGCTATTCGTTGACGGCCACCGGCGCAGGTCCATATCGCATTGAGTTCTCAACCGTCCCCACGGGATTTCAGACCGGTCCACGCGGGGCCGGCGCGGGCACGACGGTTCAGTTCGTCCCCGACGGCAATTCATCAAACATCAATCTGGCGCTCGTTGTTCCTCAGGAGCATTGCCAGAACAACCCTACCCTGGTCACAAGTTGTTACGTCGGCGGCCCACAGAATGTGAGTGGCGAGGTCGTCGTTTCGTTCCCGTATTCGGCGGGAACCACGCGCGATGGAGGTCCAAGTCCGTTCGACGATTACGACGCTCCGGGGCACGGCATACTGGCCCGCGCGAATCAGGCCGGGCCTACGTGGGGGCTGGCCTACTCGCGTTCGGGAAGCAGTCTTTACGCCGCGGCTTTCATGAAGAAGCACACCGGCTTCGGGCCGGGTGGCACGGGCGCGATCTACAAGGTTGACCGCACGAACCCGGGGAGTCCCGTGGTCACTACATTCGTCAACCTCAATACGATCCTCGGCGCCGGCGCCGCTGGCGCCGACCCGCACAACCAGAGCGATTTTGTTCGAGACAATGGCAACGCGGCCTGGGACGCCGTCGGCAAAGTTTCGCTCGGCGGTCTGGCTATTTCGGATGACGAGACGAAGCTCTACGTGATGAACCTCGCTTCGCGTCAACTGCTTGAAATCCCGCTCAATGCCGCGCCGACATCCGCTAACATCCGCGCCCGCGGCGTTCCGACGAATCCTCCCGGATGTACGAGCGCAAACGATGTCAGGCCATTCGCCGTCAATTACCATCAAGGTAAAGTCTACGTCGGGATGGTCTGCTCCGCTGAGAGCACGATCTCGCAAGGTTTGCCCGATGGCGACGCGAGCAAGTTGCAAGCTTACGTTTACTCGGTTGATCCGGCTTCGCTCGATTTCAGCGGGTCTCCTGTTTTCCAGGCGCCGCTCAATTACCCGCGCCGCTGCACGGACAGCGCGCAGTTGGGGCCGAACAACTGTTTCTTGTCCCTCTGGCGGGCGTGGTCGCCGGTCTACAAAAACATCGGCAGCGGAGGGCGCGGGATTTCTCCGCAGCCGTGGTTGACAGGGATCGCGTTCGACCGGGGGAATTTGATCCTCGGTCTGCGCGACCGGGCCGGCGATCAGTTCGGCGTCGAAGCGTTGGATCATCCAACTGACACTACTCTCTTTTACGGAATAACCGCGGGCGACCTCCTCCGCGCCTGTGGCAGTCCCGCGACGGGCTGGACGGTTGAAAACAATGGGCGTTGCGGCGGCGGCGGCTCCTCGCCTCAAAACAGCGGGCAAGGGCCGGGCAACGGTGAATTCTATTTCCGCGAAGACGGCCCGCCTTTTCACGATGAAGTCTCCGTGGGCGGCGTCCTGGTAGTTCCAGGCTACCCCGACGTGGCTTTTACGATGTTCGACCCGATCCCGGTCTTCGATTCGGGCACACTCTTTGATGGCGGCGTCCGTTGGCTGAACAACGCGACGGGTGGTTATACCAAGAGCTTCCGCGTTTTCAACGGCGAGCGTGTTTTCAATGGCCCGTTCGGCAAGGCGAACGGGCTGGGCGATCTTAAAGCGATCTGTGACCCTGCGCCGATCGAGATCGGCAACCGTGTCTGGCGCGACCTGGATGGCGACGGAATTCAAGACGCCAACGAACCCGGCGTCTCCGGCGTGACGGTGCAGCTTTGCGCTCCGGACGGGAGCGCGCTGGCGACCGCCGTAACTGACGCGAATGGCAATTACTATTTCTCTTCCGCCGCGGGCGCCGGCTCGGCAAGCTCGATCTTCGGAATTTCAGGGCTGAAGCCGAACACCACAGGTTATAAGATCAAACTCAACAACCCGGCGGATTTCACCGGCAATGGGCCGTTGGCGAACAACAACCTTTCGCCCGCGGACGCCGGCGGCAATTCGCAGGATCAGCGCGATTCCGACGCCATGCTGATGAGCGGCTCGCCCGCCGTGACTTTCAACACCGGCGGCCCCGGCGCGAACAATCACACGTATGATTTAGGTTTTGTCCCGCAGGCGCAGGGGCCGATGATTACTTGCCCGATAAACATGACGACGACGGCGACCAGCGTGAACGGCGCGGTTGTGACGTATCCGGCGCCGACCGCGACAACCGGCGCGACGGTGATGTGTGCGCCGCCGTCCGGCTCGACATTCCCGATCGGCATGACGACGGTGACCTGCACTGCGACCAACTCGGCGGGCAGCGCGTCGTGCAGCTTTACAGTCACGATCACTCCGCTTGGGCAAGGCGCCGACCTCGCCGTGGAGAAGACCGACAACCAGACGATCTACACTCCCGACAGCCTGATCATTTACTCGATCACCGTGACCAACAACGGGCCTGCCGCCGTGGAGAACGCCAGGGTCGTTGACAGAACGCCAATCGCGCTCACGAACGAGAGTTGGACCTGCCGGATCACCTCGCAGGGCGGCGGCTCCGGAACGAGCGCTTGCGGCGCGCCGAGCGGGTTGGGCGCCATCAATACGACGGTCTCGTTGCGCGCGGGCGGCGTCGCCGCCTACACGCTTCGCGCCCGTGTCTCGGCCAACGCGACCGGCAACTTGGTCAACACCGCCACGGTGACGCCGCCTCCGGGCGTGACCGATCCGAATCCGGGCAACAACACCTCGACCGACGTTGACGTGAAGCAGAACACCAACCCGCCGCCTCCAGGCCCCGTTGGCCCTGGAACGCCTCTGCCGGGCTGGTCCGTGCTGATCTTCCCGGTCTACACCTCAAACCCGGCGAACCCCGGAGCGGAAAACACGCGGATCAACCTGACCAACACTTCCACCACGCAGAACGCCTGCGTACATCTCTTCTTCGTTGACGGCGCTTCATGCTCGGTCGCGGACGCCAACGTTTGCCTGACGCCCAATCAGACCACCAGCTTTCTGGCGTCGGAACTCGATCCGGGCACGATGGGGTACGTCGTCGCAGTGGCGGTTGATTGCGTGACTGGCTGCCCGACAAACCTCAACACGCTGATCGGCGACGAGTACGTGAAGTTCGCCAGCGGTTTCCAGGGCAACCTCAAGGCGGAATGCATAGCCGCGCTCAGCCTGCCATCGTGCGATCCGAATGCGTCGTCGGCGACGCTCAATTTCGACGGGGTGACTTACAGCCAACTCCCGCGTGTCGTCGCGCTTGACAACATTCCGAGCGCGCAGGACAACAACTCGACGCTGCTCGTGCTCGACCGGATCGGCGGCAATCTGGCCACTGGGGTCGGGACGCTGGGTTCGATCTTCGGTATTCTCTATGACGACATAGAGAACGCATCCAGCTTCAATTTCACAGGCTCCTCTTGCCAGATCAAACAGACGTTGTCGAACGGCTTCCCGCGCACGGCCCCGCGGTTCGAAGTCTTGATCCCATCGGGGCGCAGCGGATGGATGAAGCTGTGGCCCGCTTCCGAGATCGCCGTCGTCGGCGCGATGTTCAACCTCAACCCGAACGCGGCGTCGGGCGGTTCGGGTTACAACGGAGCGCACGGATTGCACGCGCTGACATTGCAACCGAGCGCCAGCTTCACGATCCCGATCTTCCCGCCGAGTTGCTGAGCGCAAGCGCTGCGAGTGGTAACGAGCGAGGCTCCCGTAACCCACCGGTCCCGGGAGCCTCGCTTACTTTTCGAACCGGTTGAATTCCGAGACCATCTTGACCAGTTGGTTTCGCAGTGAGTATTGCCTGGATAGAGCCGGGCCGAAATAGACTCGGCCAGTTTGTAGAAAATTCCGTTGCGACTTTACAATACCAGCCCTATACTTCGCCGTGTCGCATCAAGACGGCTCAGTTGTACCAGCTAGGACAGAGTCAGCCTAATCGGGAATGCGAAGCCAATGCGGATCACAAGAAAAGTAGCCCCGGCCAGAAAGGCGCGAAGAGATTGCTCGATCAGTACGGCGCAAAGCTCTTGTGTGTCCGCTATCTCTGTGACGGCGAGAAACGTAAACGCTTCAAAACCATTGAGCTGATCATCGAAGAATCTCCCTGGGCCCCGCACGAGCGCATTTCCAGCGATACGGTGGTGGGTGTCCGTATTTAGTTGGTCAGGAGGAATACATGCTTGAAATAGGCCAGGTATTAGATGGGAGGAATGGACACTATGAAATTGTCGGAAGAATTAAGGTGAGTGGTCAAGGAATAGTTTACAAAGCAAGAAACGAGAAAGATAGAACGCCTGTTGCCGTGAAAGAAATGTTCTCACCGGAGGATATTCATAACGAGATTCATAGTCTTCGCGCTATAAATCAACTAGGAGCGGAACGTCATCCGGCATTGCTGGCATTGCCAAAAATTATTGACGATTTTCCCGAAGGGAAAAGTTATTTTTTGGTTATGGAATATGTGCCTGGGGAAGATTTTGGGGCACTCATAGAAGAGCGCGACAAACCATTTGAGATAGAAAAGGCGCTGAAGTGGGGGGACCAGTTACTGCTTGCTCTTGAATATCTTCATACTCGGCCAGAGCCGATCATTCACCGTGACATTAAACCATCAAACTTAAAAGAAAATCGAAATCAGATTAAACTGCTCGACTTTGGACTAGCAAAGACGGGCGCCCACACTGTGATGCAAGGCCAAAGCCTATCTTACTCTCCACCAGAACAAATTGAGAACACTGGAACCGACGCCAGGAGCGATCTCTATGCTTTAGCCGCAACACTTTATCACCTGATGACGAAAGTCCGTCCCTATGACGCAACAAAACGCAAGAAAGAATCCGACCCTTTACTGTCTGCTGACAAAGTGGAGAGCTCACAAGTACCGGCTCCTGTTGCCGAGGTACTAATGAAAGCGATGGCTTTAGATCGTGACGAACGCTATGCTAATGCTGCTGATATGCGCGGAGCATTAACCGAAGCTTGGGAGAAAAGCAAAGCCTCTATACCCGAACCGGATACGGATAAGATTGAATGGATTATCCCAGGCGCTCAGTACAAGCAGTCCGATACTATGTCACCGGGTACGAAAAATAGTGCGGTTTTTCCAAGAGAGGAGGGGAATAAACCTAGCGCCCATACACTCAACAGGAAGCCGCTGATACTGTGGAAATCACCGGTACTAGTTCTGGTTGGGAGCATTCTCATTCTTTCCTCAGTCCTTATAAT
>Ga0187894_10003801_pt1 | contig 16621 bp, 13 predicted proteins | sample GBC1701081metaG_FD_136650 | JGI IMG/M metagenome (GOLD analysis project Ga0187894, IMG submission 136650) | White microbial mat communities from a lava cave in the Kipuka Kanohina Cave System on the Island of Hawaii, USA - GBC170108-1 metaG ... | reverse complement strand
GGGCAGCTTCGCGGTGATTGACGTGATGGTCGCGCGCCCGCTCAACCGTTATATCGAAGCCTTCGTCGCCGCGCAGAACCTGCTCGACGAACGATTCGCCGTCGGACGCACGCCGATTGAGACTTTGGGAATGCCACGAATGGTGAGAGGCGGAGTGAGATTGCGGTTTGAACGATGAAACGATGGCTGATTTCAGTAATTCTCGGCGTTTGATCAACGGCTGATGAAAGTCGGCGCAGTCACCGAAGTGTAATTGGTCGCCTTTTGCGAAAGCCGCGTGTAGAACCCAGCCGCGCGCCCGCCGATCAAATAGACTCCGTAATTCGGCAAGGCCACTCCCGCATTCTGATCATCATCAATGGGCGCGACTTCGAAAAACCGCTGCGCGATCCAATGCTCCGGGATCGTCGTGGCCAGCGCCAATTGCCAGTCCTTTGGTTTGGTGAACGGCCCGCACAAGACCGAATCGCCTTCGCATCCGTAATCCGATTTCAGCACCCATTCGTCGCGGTTCAATTCCTCGTGATTCATCGCGGTCAGCCTGCGGGTTTCGGGAATGTATTCGGCGATCCAGCCTCGGGCTTGTTCAGAAAACAATTCGCGCCGCTCCCACATCAACGCCATCGCGAACTTGTTCTGCGCGACGACTGCGCCGAACGGATTGACGACGGTCACGCGGCCTTCGCTCTCGGCTTCGAGCAGAAGAGTTAGCTCGCGCGAGAGTGGATCGGGATCGGGGAACGGCGCCTGATTCGTCCAGATGGTTTCGCGCTCGCCCCACCAATCGGTCTTGTAATGCCGGATGATCAAATCAACGGCCTCGCCCATAACCGTCACCCGCCTTTGTCTGTCAGCGCCGAGGTTGAACGGCGAGCCAAGTGTGATACGACAACCGCGTTCCTCGAGCCACCGCTTGTAGATTGCGATCATGCTCAAATCTTCCGGGAGATCGGTCGGATAGACTATGGCGACATTCTCCGGCTCGACATCCTGACCGGCTCGCGCTCGATGCGAAGCCACGAGCATCCGCCAGAACCGTTCATCGAATCCCTCGTTCGGATCAATCGTGTTCGGATGAAAGGGATGGAGCAGTTGGTTGAGCAGGGCGGCTTCGGCCTCGCCTGACGGCGTATCGGAATTCATCTCGCAGGCGCGAACCCGACCGTCATCGCAAATGAACAGATCAACACGCGCGATGCCGTGCCAACGGCCTTCCGAAGCAAGCCACATCGCCTTCTGCCAGGGAGTGAGGTTGAAGAATTGATCGAGCAGTTCGGGATATCGAACGACGATTTCGGAGAGTTCGTGATAGATCAGGCCGACGCGTTCAGCGGCGGTTCTCAGTTGATCGGCTTGCGATTGCGAAAGCAATGCGGGCTGTAATCGAAACCGCTCCTTCCCGCCCAGCCACGGGTCGGAAATGACGCCGGTGGCGTAGAGTACTCGAGCAAAATCGCCATAGCTGAGAGGAGCATTCGTCACAATACATTAGTTTTGTGAGATCGGAGATAACACCGCGAACCGCTGACGTAGGGCCTCTTCATCAGGAATCTGATCGAGGTCAAAAAACAATTGCTTCAGCGCCTCAATATTGCGTACGCGCTCGATTTCAGGGCTAAAATCGAGCTTGGGAAAACGCTTGCTGATGGCATGAAGCAACATCTCCACCACTACCTCACGCCCTTCCTCACGCCCGATCACGACCCCTTCCTCACGCCCTTCCTCACGAGCTTCTTCACTGATGGATTGGATAAATGGGGTTTCTCGCAACACATGCATTGGAATCATTGTTACCCTCCCAAGTAGATTGAGTAAATCGTCTTTATTGTAGCGCAGACTGCCCAGCGACACGAAATGCAGCGCCAGCGCGCGCCGCTGTCCTTCATCTTCAATTCGCTCCAACTCCCGCGCGCAATATTCCAATCGCTCATCCCCGCCTTTCATGAGCGGAATGAACGGAAGCAAAATATCGCGCTTTTGCGCCAACGCAGCCTCCGCCGACAACTCCCACAACCGAACGATGGTGAACCGGCTGATCAGCGTCAGTCCATCGGCCTCCACCACGCAATGCGTCGGCGCGTCCTTCGGGAATCCTTCGAGAGTGAGGACCAGCGCGAAACTGCGCACCGGCATGCGCCAATTGATCCAAAAGATCGCGTCGTATTCGGTGATGCGATTGGGCACATCCGGTTTCCATCGTGTCTGAGCCTCAATGTGCGCGATATAATGCAGGCCCTCGCCGATTACTTCGTAAGGCTGATCGGTCGCCAGCGCGGGCGCGGAGATTTCACGCGACAGTTTGCGCGCGGTCGCTCCGGCGGGCAATGCTCCGACCAGACGCAACAGAGCTTCCGGGTCTTGGTCGGCAAGGTGTTTGAAGGCCGTGTCATATGGTTTCTTGTCGGATTTCATGACGGCACGAGCAAAATCGTTCTGTTACCGGACTGGTTTTTCATAAACAATGAAATGCTGCTGCGGCAGGAGATTCTTCGTCTCCTTCCAAACCAATCCGACCGCGGCCATTTCCTTGCGCGCCTGCGCGACGGTCATTTTATGCAACCGTTTGATGGGCACGTCAGGGTCCTCGCCCCGGTATTCAATTTGAACCACGCGGCCGCCGGGCTTCAGGGCTTTGACGAGGCTCAGCATCATCTCGTGCGGGAATGAGAATTCGTGGTAGACATCAACCATCAGCGCCACGTCAACCGAATTTTCCGGCAGCTTCACGTCCGTCTCCGCGCTGCGCAGCGCAATTACGTTCTCGGCCTTCAACTGCTTCTTGCGTTTTTCGATGATGGCGAGCATTTCCGGCTGGAGGTCAACCGCGAAGACTTTGCCTTGCGGCACAACACGGCCGATGCGGAATGAAAAATACCCGGTGCCCGCGCCGACGTCCGCGACAATATCGGTTGGCTTGAGTTTCATCTGCTCGACCACCTGATCCGGACGCTCTTCCTCGACGCGTTCAGGGCGCTCGAGCCATTCGGCGCCTTGATACCCCATTACATGCGCGATCTCGCGACCCATATAAAACTTGCCTATGCCGTCGGGATCGTGATCGGCGCGTGTTTCGTAGACCGGCTTGCCGGCGGACGCGGCTGGCGATTGCGAAGCGGTTCTGGTCTGCGCTTGCTGGCAATCGGCTGTCAGCAAAAAAGCAGGCAGCAACAGCGTGGACAGAATTGAAATCAGCAACTTGTTCATAGCCGGGATTGTCATTTGATCTTCTTCGCCTTCTGATCCCTTCCTTGATGTAGGATCAGATGCGTGACCGCGCCTTTATCGTCTTTGACGAAGGTGACCTGCGCGTCCACGACTTTGAGGAAGAATTTGGTCTCCGATTCAGGGAACAGCTCGGATTGGGGTTGCCCTTTCGGCGCCGCCATCAACCTGTCTCCTTCTTTGCTGACTATGAAGATCCGGTCAGGGGCAAGTTCATATTCGCCGGCGTAAGCGTCGAAGATCTTCGGATCGACCTTGACCGCCACGCGTTCGCGCGGGATTTCGTATTTCTCGCCGAGCAAGATGGCCGCCAGATCATTACTGATTTTGCCTGGTCCGAAGATGCCGTAATCAGCGTTGCGCAGGACGACAACAGTGATCTTCTCTTCGGGAAAACGCGCCAGGATTGTGTTGAAGCCGTTGATGCCGCCGCCGTGGCTGACCATCTTACGGCTGTGCTGTTGATTGACTACCAGGCCGTAAGCGTAATTGTTCTTGTCCACGGTCATCATCGCCTCGCGCGATTTGGCCGAGAGCAACTTGTCGGAAAACAGCGCCTCATTCCACGCGAACAGGTCTTCAACGGTCGAATAGAGTGACCCGGCGGCGTAGGGCACAGTCATATCCAGGTAATCCGAATTGGCCATGCCTCCTTTCCTGTTCGAGTAGCCCGTGGCGCGGTGTTTAAGGATACGGTCGTGCGTGTCATAGCCCGTGTTGGCCATCTTCAACGGCGTGAAGATATTCTCCTGAAGAAACGCCTCGTAACTCTGGCCTGAAACTTTCTCGATGATGTATCCGAGCATGAAGTACCCGGAATTGTTGTACTTCATCTTTTCGCCAACGGGAAATTCGAGCGGCTTGCTTTTGAAACTGTCCACAAAGCCGGCGGGAGTGACCTGTGTCAGGCTCATCTTGCGGAATTCCTCCGGCGATTTCACGTCAGTGTAACTCGGGATGCCGGAGGTGTGAACCAGCAGGTGATGAATGGTAATTGGCTCCCAAGCTTTCGGGCATTCGGCGACGTACTTGCAGACGGGGTCTTGCACGCCGAGTTTGCCGCGTTCTTGCAGCAACAGGATTGACGCGGCAGTGAACTGCTTGGTGATAGAGCCGAGCCGGAATTTGGTCTGCGGCGTGTTCGGGATGTCCCATTCAGCGTTGGCCATTCCGCAGCCTTTGCTGAAGATCACCTTGCCGTCGCGCGCGACCAGCGCCGAGCCGGTAAAGCCTTGTTTGGCTGTGGCGCTCAGGTATTCGTCGAGCTTCGATGTGATCGGCGTGGCTTCTTGAGCCAGCGCGCTGGCGGCGGTGAAAAGCGACAGGGCGGTCAAAATAATCAGGCGAGTGGCGACAGCTTTGGTTTTGTTCATGGTTTCCCTCTTCAAATTTGGTGTGATGAAGTTGCGTCGAGTCAGTACCGCGAGCGGTAGCGAGCGTGGCTCGCGCGTCGAGTCGGCGCCGACTCAAAAGATGCGAGTGACAACCAGCGCAGTAGCGATATAACCGACCGCTTCGAGCAAACCCGCGCCGACGTTGCGGTCCTGCTCGATCTCGTGATCGAGCCTGCCATTGCGGAAGCTGAACCCTCCGCCCAGAAACAGCATCTGCACGATGATCTGACGCACGGGGTAGAGCGCAACCGTCGCGAGCATCATCAAGCCGAAATCGCGGAAGCCTTGAGCGTATCCGGTGAAATTGCCTGACACCGCGTAACCGGCCATGATCCCTATCGCGATGATCAGTCCCGCGCAGCCGAGCGCCGCCGCGACGTTGTTCGATTTGATCGAATCGGCGTCGTTATAGGCGGTCAGAGAACGAAGGATGTGTGTGAAGACGATCAGCGCGGCGACCCCCGCGGCCCAAAAGACTATCGTTGGGGCGAGCGAACCGCCGTCTCCGCTGAGCGCCCCGGCCACGATCTGACTTGAAGCGAAGAAGATCGCGCCGTCAATGATCCCAGCCGAGAGATTGCCGGCGGCGATCTGCTCGCGCAATGGGGCTCCTGCCCACTGGCTGTACTGCTCGAAGATCATGCCGGCGACCGCCATCGCAATGATGCCGCCCACGCCGTACGCCGCGACGCCTATAACGTCGGCCCAGAACGAGTGGCTCGGTCCCGTCAAAACCGGGATAACCACCTGAATCACGCCGAGCAGGAATCCGCCTAACGAGACGGCCGCGGCCTTGTTGTCGCTGTTGATCAGCGTCTCGGTCATTCCCTGGCCGAGCAAGAGGCGATAAACAAGGCGCGCGATGATCAGAAGGACGATGATCGCGAGAACTACGAACCCGATTGTTGCTGCATCCATAAAATTCCTCAGAAAATCCCTGGGTACGCATCGCTTCCAGCGTGCCTGGTTTCTTCAGGCGGTCTTTGATCGAAGCGAAGCACGCTGGAAGCGATGCGTACCCAGGGGCGATTTTTATTGTTTCAAATCGCGCAATATCTCGCGCGCTGCGTTGAATCCCGGGGCGCCCATCACACCTCCGCCCGGATGTGTGCCCGACCCGCACAGGTAAAGATTCCGTATCGGCGTACGATATTTCGCCCAGCCGGCCACTGGGCGCATAAAGAACAACTGATCCAGATCCATCTCGCCGTGAAAGATGTTGCCGCCGGTCAGTCCGTACTCACGCTCCATGTCCAGCGGCGAAATCACCTGGCGATGCAGGATGATCTCTTTAATGTTCGGCGCATACTCGGCCAGAGCGTCAATGCAGCGGTCGGCGAACCGATCTTTCAAAGCCTGATCCCAGGCGGCGTCTTTGAGCGTGTAGGGCGCGTACTGGGCGAATATACACATGATGTGTTTGCCCGGAGGCGCAATCGAATCGTCGTAAGCCGTCGGGATCGTGCATTCGAGCATGGGATTGGTTGACGGTCTTCCTTGCTTGGCGTCTTCCCACGCGCGATCAACATAATCCATCGTCGGACAGACGTGCATTGTGGTCTTGTGCGGCAATCCCAGCTCGCCCTTGTTCGGATAGGCCGTGAAATTGGGCAGACCATCAAGCGCCAGGTTGATTTTGAACGAGGAGCCTTCGGTCCGGAAATTTTTCACCGAGCGGTGGAATTCCTCGTCGAGATGACCACGCTCAACCAGGCTCAGAAACGTGCGTTTTGGGTCGGCGTTTGAAACCACGACTTTCGCGTGAATCTCCTCGCCGCTCTTGAGCGCGACGCCATAGGCTTTGCCGTCTTTGATCAGGATTCGATCAACCTCGGCGTTTGCGCGGATCACCGCGCCCCTCGATTCAGCCGAACGCGCGAGCGCGTTGCTGATGGCGCCCATCCCTCCGCGAATGAATCCCCACAGACCGCGGGCGCCCGCGGCGCCTCCCATTACGTGATGCAGCAGAATGTAGGCGGTGCCCGGCGTCGCAGGCCCGCCGTTGGTCCCGATCACGCCGTCGGTGGCCAGCGTCGTTTTGATCTCGTTCGATTCAAAACGCTCGTCGAGGAAATCGCGCACGCTCTGGGTCATGATCTTGACCATTCGCGTGACGCCGTCATCGCCGAGTTTGAGCGCCCGCAAACCGAATTTCCCGAGCGAGGCCAGGTCGCTGAAACGCCGCCGCACGATGTTCGGCGGCGTTTCGAGCAACAACGATTCGACCCACTCCGCCAGCCGCGCAAGTTCCTCTTCGTATCTCGGATAGTATTCGGCGTCGCGTCTCGAGAATTTCGCGATCTCCCCGACCGTCTTGTTTATATCCTGCCAGAAGAAGATGTGACGGCCATCGGGAAATGCGGTGAAGAATGAAGGATCTTTGGGATAGATGTGATAGCCGAAATCTCTCAGATCGAGATCCTGGACGATTCGCGGCTGGAGCAGACTGCACAGATATGAAAGAGTCGAAACTTTGAACCCCGGCCAGACTTCTTCTGTCACACAGGCCCCGCCCAGAACGGGGCGCCGTTCGAGCGCCGCGACTTTCAAACCCGCGCGCGCCAGATACCCGGCGGCGACAAGACCGTTATGCCCGGCGCCAATTATGAGCGCGTCAAACTGATTTGCCATTTAAGTGATCTTCCTCGTTTACCGCGGTTGCCACAGACAGGGTTTGCCTTGAAAAGACACGGATCATTATCCATGGGCGCCCCAGTCAGTAAAGATCAGCCCAGGGAAGGGGAGAAATCAGAAGGCGATTATTAATCTCAAAATAGTGTTGCCTAATTCCCGGAACACGTGCTATAAGAATCCCGCACTGAGCTTTCCTCACATTGACAGAGCATCCCAAATGAAAGCTCAACGCATGTTCTTCACAATATAACCTTAACAACAGCGTCCACGAGAATCCTTACCATTTGCTGCCCCTCAGTAATTTTTCTCTTCACTGTTGTTTTAGCTCACTGGGTAATTTAAGCGAACTTTTCAACATACGGCAGAAACGTTCTGCGCACATTCAGCTAAGGCTCACTGATCGCTGTTTGTAAGCGGTGCCGACGAATCTGTCCGCTTCATCTTAGGACTTGATCTGATGTCTTTCAGGTCAATAATCAAAATTAAAGGAGAATTTTGACAATGCAAACCTCACGCAAACTAACACATGCGCTGTTCGCGCTTTTCACGCTGGTTGTGATGTCGGCTTCAGCGTTCGCCCAGCAGTCAACGGCGTCGCTAAAACCTGGCGATCTCTATCCTCCGACTTCGGAAGTCAGTGATCAGAAGGCCGGCTCAGTGTTGTTCTACAACTACTACACTTCGGGCACGACCGCTGCCACGAACACTCGCATCAACATCACCAACACCAGCACCACGTCATCAGCTAACGTCCACCTCTTCTTCGTGGACGCCGTGAGCTGCAACATCGCTGACAACTTCGTCTGCTTGACGCCCAATCAGACGTCGTCAATCCTGGCTTCGGAATCTGACCCGCTCACCACTGGCTACGTCGTCGCTGTGGCCTCAGATGGCACTCTTGGCTGCCCGATCGCCTTCAATCACCTGATTGGCGATGAGTATTTCAAGACGGCGACTCACTCGGCCAATCTGGGCGCGGAAGCTTTCGCGGCTCTGTACCCTGGCGGTGTAACTCCCAGCTGTGATGGTAATTCGACTTCGGCGACGTTGAGCTTCAATGGGACGGTGAGCTTGACCGCCCTGAACTACAACAAGGTTCCTCAGGTTCTGGCGTTGGACAACTTTGCGAGCCGCGCCGACGGCAATGACACATTGCTGATCATCAACCGTGTTGGCGGCAGCTTGGCGATCGGCGCCGGTAGCGTCGGTTCTATCTTCGGTATCGCCTACGACGATATCGAGAATCCGGGCAGCTTCAACTTCTCCAGCAGCAGATGCCAGTTCCAATCTAGCATCACTGCTTCCTTCCCGCGCACGGCGCCTCCGATCTCGTCGCTCGTCCCCGCCGGACGCAGCGGCTGGATGAAGTTCTGGTCGCCGGCTGGCAACGGCCTTCTGGGCGCGGCTGTCAATGCAGTCACAGCGACTGGCGACGCGGCTGGCGGCAACTTTGCCGGTGGTCACAACCTGCACAAGCTGACGCTGACAAGCGCTACGCTGACAATCCCGATCTTCCCACCGAACTGCTAACCGCAGCTTTGGCGGTGTAAGCCGGCAATTGATCGAAGGGCCGGGTAAAACCGGCCCTTCTTTAAATGTTGATCCGTGGCTCAAACGTACGTAACGATCAAGCTATTATTCATATTAACGTCGCAATTATGATTTCCCGCATGTAGTGAGCGTGATCATTGTATGAGTTGAGCCAGTCAGATAATGACTCTCATACTTGAGTAAATAAGCCCGGTGCATTTTATGGCATCGGGTTTTTTTTGCCGAATATGGCAAGCCCCACAGCCAGGCTTGTTTCAAATCCTTGACAACACCTTTGTCTGACTGACCTGTAGCTCCGGCAACCAATACTCTAAAATCCTAAGGCCTTCATAATTGCGCCGCGTTCCGCAGGCGCATGGGCAAACGCGTTCGCGTAACGCGATTCGATCGCAACCTTCTCGCCATTCTTGCCGGCATAACTGAGCGCGCCGGCGTGATAGTTCACCGTGAAATCCGGGTCTTTCAAAATATGGCCGGTTAGTATCGCCACGACATCTTCGTCCGGATTGACCACTCCAGCCGCCACCATCTTTTTAATTCCGGCGAGCGTGACAGCCGAAGCCGGTTCACAACCGATGCCGTCGCGCCCGATCATCGCTTTCGCGTCGGCGATCTCCTGTTCGGTGACCTGTTCGACCTCGCCCGCGGACCAGCGCAGCCCGCGCATCGCTTTCGGCCACGAGACGGGATTGCCGATTTTGATCGCTGTGGCGAGTGTGGCTGCGCCCACGACCGGTGTGAGAGTTTCAGCATTGTCTCGCCACATTCGATAGAGCGGATTCGCGCCCTCTGCCTGGATGATCGTGATCTTCGGCGTCCTTGCGATCACGCCGCGTTCTATCAGTTCGTGAAAGCCTTTTGCGATTGCCGACGAATTGCCGAGGTTGCCGCCGGGCGCGATTACGCGGTCGGGCGCCTGCCATCCGCGTTGCTGCATCATCTCGAATGCGATGGTCTTCTGCCCTTCCAGTCGAAACGGGTTGACCGAGTTGAGCAGGTAGAGCGGCGATTCGTTCGCGACCTCGCGCACTAGCTTCATCGCGTCGTCGAAATCTCCTTCAATCTGCATCACGACCGCGCCATAATCGAGCGCCTGCGAAAGCTTGCCGAGCGCGATCTGGCCTGACGGGATGAAGACGAAGGCTTTCATTCCGGCGCGCGCGGCGTACGCCGCCATCGAAGCCGAGGTGTTGCCGGTGCTGGCGCAGGCCACGCTGGTTGCGCCCAGGCGTCTGGCCTGGGTGATTCCCGTGGTCATCCCCAAATCCTTGAACGATCCGGTCGGATTCATTCCCAGGTGTTTGAACGACAGGCGATTCATCCCGGCGTATTCGGCGCATCGCGGCGCGTCCCAGATCTGCGTATTGCCTTCCACCATCGTGACGATCTCCGCCTCGCTGGCTTCAGGCAGCAACTCGCGGAAGCGCCAGACGCCGCTTTGGTCAACCGATTTGGGTGACACGCGACGCTGATCCCAAACACTCATTAAATGCTCGCCCTGAAATTCGTTTACTTCATAAACAACATCGAGAAGGCCGGAACATTTCGGGCAAGTGTAGATTCTCTCGGATGTTGGAAAATCGGATTGGCAGTTAATGCAGCGAAGTAAAGACATAGACCAATGGCATTAAGTTAGCGAGTCATTGTGAAGGTTTATCGAGTTCGAACGCGCGATGAATGGCGCGCACGGCTTCAGCGGCTTCAGTCTCGGCGACGATGAGCGAGATGTTGCGCTCGGACGAACCTTGCGAGATGGCGATCACGTTGACTCCGGCGGCGCCGAGCGAGGCGAAGACTTTGCCCGCGATCCCCGGCGTGCCCTGCATCCGGTCGCCGACAACAGCCACGACCGCGATTGAATCGTACGCCGAGACGTCTTCGATGTGGCCCAGCATCAGATCGAATTCCAGCGCCGAACGGAGCGATCTCACCACGCGCGCGGTCTCTGACGAATTGACCACGAAACAGATGTTGTTTTCGGACGAAGCCTGCGAAATCATCAGGACGTTGGCGCGTTCCGAAGCGACCGCGGCCAGCGCCTTCGCGGCGATGCCGGGTATGCCTTGCATGCCTTTGCCGCTGATTGTGATCAGGCTCACGTGGCGGATCGAGGTCACGGCCTTGACGCCGCGCGCCGACGGGCGGCCTTCGACGCTGATGCACGTGCCCGAATTTTCCGGATTGAAACTATTGAGGATGCGAACCGGAATGCCCTGCTTATAAACAGGGAGGATCGTTTTGTGGTGCAACACCTTTGCGCCGTAATAGGCCAGCTCGGAAGCCTCGCTGTAACTGATCTCTCGCATCGTGCGCGCTTCGGGCACTTCGCCCGGATTGGCTGTCATCACGCCGTCAACGTCGGTCCAGATCCAGACCTCGTCCGCGTCGAGCGCCGCGCCGATGATCGAGGCCGTGTAATCGGAACCACCGCGACCGAGCGTCGTCTGCACGCCTTCTTTCGTCGCGGCGATGAAGCCGGTGATAACCGGTATCTCGCTCTGTTCGAGCAGAGGCGTTAGTTTGTCGCGCGTCTGTTGGCGGGTCTCATCCATTAGCGGCTCGGCCTGGCCGAACTGGTCGTCGGTGACAATCAATTCGGTGGCTTCGACGGAACGCGAAGCCACGCCGCGTTCGGCGATCGCGCACGAAAGGATCGGCGCGCACAGCATCTCGCCCAGCCCCGATATCGCGTCGAGCGTGCGCGGCGTCAACTCGCGCACCATCGTCAGCCCTTTGCATAAAGTCTCGAACCGCTCAACGCGCTGCCTCAACATCTCAATCGCCTCGCGGCGTCGCGCGGCGTCGTTTGGCGCCAGCATGTGCACGGCCTGCCGGTGCGGCTCGTGCAGCTCGTCGCTGACGGTTTTGTGATAATAACCGCCCACCGCGTTCTGCGCGGCGGCGATGAGTTTGTTCGTCACTCCGCTCATCGCTGAAGTGACCACGACGACTTTGTGGCCTTCCTTCGCTGCTTTGACCGCGAGGTCAGCGGCCTGAGCGATGCGTTCGGCGCTTCCGACGGAAGTGCCGCCGAATTTCATTACGATCAACATAGGTGTCAGGTGTCAGGTGTCAGGTGTTAGGTGTTAGGTGTTAGGCGCTAGATGCTAGAAGTCACACGCCAGACCTGCTGACATCTGACACCTGACACCTGACACCTACAGAAGTCCTTTCGCCACCAACAACTCCGCATTCAACAACGCCGCCCCAGCCGCGCCGCGAATCGTGTTGTGGCTGATCAGCGTGAATTTGAAATCGAAGACGGTGTCTTTCGCGATTCGCCCGACCACCGTGGCCATTCCGTTCTCGGCGTCTCGATCCAATCGCGGCTGCGGGCGGTCTTTTTCAGCTCGGACGATCACGGGACGGCGCGGCGCGGTTGGCAGCTTCAACTCCTGCGGCAGGCCGGTGAAATTCGACAGCGCCTCGGCGACCTGTTCGACCGTGGCCTGCCTGCTCAACTTCACGCGCACCGATTCCAGATGACCATCCTGCACGGGCACGCGGTTGCATTGGGCGCTGACTTTGAACGGCGCGGATTCGATCCGCGCCCCCGTGAACCTGCCCAGGATCTTCTGCGGCTCGACCTCGCACTTCTCCTCTTCGCCGCCGATGAAGGGCATTACATTGTCAATGATGTCCATCGAGGCCTCGCCGGGATAACCCGCGCCGGAAATGGCCTGCATCGAGGTCATCATCACGGCTTCGAGGCCGAAAGCCTGTTGCAAGGGCGCGAGCGCCATCACCAGACCGCTTGTCGTGCAGTTGGGATTGGTCACGATATAGCCCCGGCCGTATCCACGGTTCTTCTTCTGAACAGGGATGACGTCCAAGTGATCAGGATTGATTTCGGCCACGACCAGCGGCACGTCTTCGGGCATTCGGTAAGACGACGAATTGCTGATGACGGGAAAGCCGGCGGCGGCGAACGCGGCTTCGGCCTCGACCGCGATGTTGGAGGGCAGACTGGAGATCACAACATCGCAATCGAGCGGCGGTTTGCATCCGAAAACTTTGATCTCTTTCACCGCCTCCGGCGTCTCGAAGGGCAACTTCCAATTGCATACATCGGCGAATCGTTTACCTTCGGAGCGGTCTGAAGCCGCGAGCGCGGTCACCTCGAAATACGGGTGGTTGCGCAGCATATGGATCAATCTTTGGCCGACCGTCCCGGTCGCGCCGAGAATGCCTACACGTCTCTTTGCTTGAACCGTCATTTTCTTACCACCTTCAAATTGTGTTTTCGGGATTTTCGTTCTGAGCGCAATTGCCTGCCGTTTTACAGCAGAGGCCCCGCGAAACGCAATGTTCGCGAGGCCCGCGTGTGAACTCTGTATGAACGAATGTGAATGGTAGGCGGCGATGATGGTGATGTCAAGATGATGAAAAAGCTGGGCAGGCCCTGCGCTTCACCTTTATTGCCGCGCCAGGACACGGCTAATTAGATCGCGCAGTTCGTCGTCTCTAATCGGTTTGTCTACCGCCTCATCCGCCCCTGCCGATCTGGCGAGTCGCCGGATCTTTTCGCCGTGAGCCGTTATCGCTATAACCGGGAGGTCGGCGTAATCCGCCCTGCTCTTGATTATCTTAATCAGATCTACGCCGCTGATCACCGGCATGGCCACGTCTGTTATTATCAAATCAGGCCGATACTCTTGCAGCGCGATAAGGGCTTCAAGGCCGTTTTCGACGGCCATTATCTGAAATCCCGCGTTGGCCAGCATAAAACCATAAAGGGACCGCGCGTCGCCGTCATTCTCGACTAATAGGATATACACCGCCGCATGAAATCTCCGTGGGGATGTGGGGAAGCAAGGCAACCGCATGCTAGCTGTTAGCGCTATGCTTGGCAACTTACTATTCAGCCCGCTCTGATCAAATCGGACGCTTTCTCCGCGATCGCAATCGTCGGCGCGTTCGTGTGGCCGGTGATTTGGAATGGGATGACCGAAGCGTCAACCACGCGCAATCCTTCGACGCCGCGCACGCGCAAATGATCATCAACCACGGCCATCGCGTCATTTCCTATTTTGCAGGTCCCGACGGGGTGGTAGATTGTTTCGGCGGTCTGCCGGATGTGTTCGGCGATGTCGTCGTCACTCCTGGCCGCTTCGCCCGGCCACCACTCTTTGCCGCGAAACCGGTTGAACTGCTTCGAGCCGAAAATTTCGCGCGCCAGTTTGACGCCTTCGATGCAGGGAATCAGGTCGGTCTCCGAAGCCAGATAGTTAGGTTGAATCGCCGGCGCGACGAATGGGTCTTTCGATTTCAGCCTGATGGAGCCTCTGCTCTCAGGCTTTTGCAGCGCAACGCCGATTGAAAAGCCGTGCAGGTCGGGATTCTTGAATCCGTTGTCCATGTAAAACACCGGCGCGAAGACCAACTCGATGTCCGGCGCGGGCAACGACGAATTGGTCTTGAGGAAAGCGGCGGCTTCGGCCACGTTCGATGTCAGCGGGCCTTTTTTGAAGAGCAGATAGTTGAGGATGTTTTTGAAGTTATCGGCTTTGTGAAGACCGACTGGCTCATTGCATTGATATTCGACGCCGACCGCGTTCGTTGTTTTCCGATTTTTTGTAGTACGGCAGTATTTCATCGTAGCTCCAACCTTCGGCGCCAAGCTCGCGCCAGCGGTCGTGGTCGCTGCGGTTGGCGCGGCTGTAGACCATCGCGTTGATCGAACTCGATCCGCCGAGGACACGGCCACGCGGCCAGAACATCCGCCGGCGCCTCATAGGTTCGAGTTCTTCCGTCGCGTAAGCCCAATCGCATTCGGTCTTGAACAACTTCGGGAAAGCGGCGGGGATTTGAATCTCCTGCTTTTTGTCCGGGCCGCCGGCTTCGAGCAGCAGAACTTTGACGTTCGAGTCTTCAGTCAAACGGTTGGCAATCACGCACCCGGCCGACCCCGCGCCGATGATCACATAGTCGAACATGGTTTTTCCTCCGTGTTTGGCGAGCTAAGGCGCCAATTTTTGGCGAGAACTCTACGATAACCTGGCCTTCCGCTTGGGTTCTTCTCGCCGCTTGCGGTAAGCTTTTCCCGTTCATCCTGTCTATGCCAGTTTGTTTTTGCTGTTGAACTTACAGGCCGCCATAACTACAAGGAAGGGAATGCTATGATGTCTGGGCTTCGGAACGCAACGTCGCTCTTCGCATTGGCGCTGTGTCTGCTCTCAGCCGCAACGACCTACGCGCAACCCCGCATAACCACGCCGAAAGAGGAGTTCGGATTCAACTTCGGCGACGATTACTTTCTGGCCAACTATCGGCAGATCGCCGCCTACTGGCGTAAGCTGGATCGTGAATCGGATCGGATGATCGTCGAGGAAATCGGCAGGACCGCCGAAGGCCGGCCTCATCTGATGGCGATCGTGACCTCGCCGGAGAACCATCGGAATCTGGCCCGCTATCGAGAGATTTCGCGCCGCCTGGCGCTGGCCGAAGGACTCACCGACGATCAGGCGCGACAGCTTGCGAGGGAAGGGAAGGCCGTTGTCTGGATTGACGGTGGGCTTCACGCCACCGAGACGCTCGGGGCGCAGCAACTCGGCGAGATGGTCTACCAGATGGTGAGCCGGAACGATGAAGAGACATTGCGACTCCTCAGCGACGTAATCATACTCTTCGTTCACGCCAACCCGGACGGCAACGACCTGGTGGCGGATTGGTATATGCGCCATTCCACGCCGGAGCAGCGGAGCCTGGCCGGATTGCCCAGGCTTTATCAGAAGTACATCGGGCACGACAACAACCGGGACTTCTTCGCCTCAACGCAGCCGGAGACCGAGAATATCAACCGCGTTCTGTACCACGAATGGTTCCCGCAGATTCTATACAACCATCACCAGAGCGGCCCGGCGGGAACCGTGCTCTGGTCGCCGCCGCTTCAGGATCCGTACAACTACAACCTGGATCCGATCCTGGTTCTGGGGCTTCAATCGCTGGGGGTCGCGATGCACACGCGGCTGGCTGTCGAAGGCAAACCCGGCGCGACGATGCGCAGCGGCGGCCCGTATGACGGATGGTGGAACGGCGGCATCCGCAACACCGCCACCTTCCATAACATCATCGCGCTGTTGACCGAGACCATCGGCAGCCCCACGCCGATGAGGATACCTCTCGTGATGCAGCGGCAATTGCCTTCGGGCGATCTCGCTTTCCCGATCGCGCCACAGGAATGGCGCTTCCGTCAATCGGTCGAATACATGATCTCGCTCAATCGGGCAGTGCTTGATTACGCCTCGCGGATGAAGGAGAACCTTCTCTTCAACATCTACCGGATGGGCCAGAACTCGATCTCGCGCGGCGGCCGGGACAATTGGACTGCGAACCCGAAGCGCTACGCTGAGGTCGCAACAAGGATGGCGTCTGAAAGCGACGGACGCGGCGCGAACACCGAGCGCGACCTGGCCTACTGGGCGGAGTTGCGGAAGCCGGAGTTTCGCGACCCGCGCGGCTTCATTATTCCATCGGACCAGCCGGATTTCCCGACCGCCACCAAGTTCATCAACGCGCTGCTGGAGACTGGTATCACTGTGCATCGCGCGGCGTGGGACTTTGAGGTGTTGGGGAAGAAGTATCCGGCTGGCTCTTACGTCGTCTTCACGGCCCAGGCGTTCCGGCCTCACGTGATGGACATGTTCGAAGCCCAAGTTCATCCCGATGTCTTTCCTTACCCAGGCTCGCCGCCGACGCCGCCATATGACAACGCGGGTTGGACGCTGGCTTTTCAGATGGGCGTGCAATTCGACCGCATTCTGGAAGCTTTCACCGGGCCGTTTGAGAAGATTCAAGCATGGAATGTCGCGCCGCCCGCG
>Ga0187894_10003800_pt1 | contig 16621 bp, 15 predicted proteins | sample GBC1701081metaG_FD_136650 | JGI IMG/M metagenome (GOLD analysis project Ga0187894, IMG submission 136650) | White microbial mat communities from a lava cave in the Kipuka Kanohina Cave System on the Island of Hawaii, USA - GBC170108-1 metaG ... | reverse complement strand
GCTGGACCCACCGGTGTTGTACTGGAACGCGCCGCCCGGCACGTCGCGCCAGACCAGCTCGTGCCGGTGCGTCGCCGCATCCTGCTTGGTCATCCGCGGCAGCCGGGCGAGATCGTCGAGCTTCTCCAGCCCGGCCGGGTCCAGCCCCGCCGCGTCGAGCCGGCGCCGATGCCAGGGACAGTGGGCATGCGCCGCGCGGAGCAGTGCACGGAGCTTCTCCACCTGGAGCGCCTCGATCTTCGCCCGCGCCAGCCATTGGGTCCGTTCCAGCTCGGCGAGGTAGGCGAAGGTGGGGCGGCGAACGATGCGCTCCTGCAACGGATACATCACCGCGCCGGCGAGGAACCCGGGAACCCTCATGCCCGTGCCTCGCGATAGGTGTCGAGCCACTGCGGGCGCACCCGCTCCCACGTCAACGCCTGGACATAGCGCAGGCCGTTGCCGATCAGCCGCCGCCTCAGCTCGTCGTCTTCGACCAGGCGCGTCACGGCCGCGGCCATCGCCTCGGCATCGCCCGGCTGCACCAGCAATGCCGTCTCTTCGTGGCGCACCAGGTACGGTACGCCGCCGACCGCCGTGCTCACCACGGGTACGCCGCACGCCAGCGCCTCGAGCACCGAGTTGGGCATGTTGTCGGCCAACGCGGTGTTCAGGTTCACGCTGGCGTCGCGATAGAGGGCGGCCATCTGCTCGCTATCGAGGCGGCCGGTGAAGGTCACGCGCGCGGCGATCCCGAGCTCGCGCGCGAGCTGCTCGAGGCGCGCCCGCTCCGGTCCGGAGCCTGCGACGCTCATGCGTGCGCTCGGATGCCGGCCGGACAGGACAGCAAAAGCGCGCAGCGCGCTGGCGACGTCGTAGATCGCCTCCAGATTGCGCGCGACAACGACGTGCATCGCCGCAGGCGGGACCTCGGCAGGATGGAACCGGGCGAGATCGACGATGTTCGGCACGATCTTCGCCGCCATGCCGAAGCGGTCGAACACCTGCTGGAGGAAACCGGACGGCACCACCAGCGCCGCCGCGCGCCGCATGGTGAAGCGCACGATCCCGGCGGCGCCGCGCAGGAAGGACTCGGCCTCGCCGCCCCGGAAGTTGACGACCACCGGCACCCCGCGGGCGCGCGGGATCCAGATCGCGGGTGCGGCGAAGAGGTGCCAGGACCAGCCGGAATTCGCCATAACGTGAAACAGGTCGCAGCGCCGCGCGGCACGCCACAGGCGCAGCAGATACGGTAGCAGCCGGAAGCCGGCGCGCAGCACCGGCACCCGGCCGACCCACCCGGGGGCGTACGGGGCGTTGACCTGGATCAGCTCGACCGCCACGCCCTCGTCGCCGAGCAGGCGCGCGAGCTGCAGCGTCTGGTTCGCCATGCCGCCCGCCGGCGGCGGCAGGGGGCCGACGAGACCGACGCGCAGCCCGCTCGAGAACGATTCACGAGGCGAGGACCGCTGCTCCGCGCGGACTGCGGGCGCGCCCGGCGTCACGGCTGACGTCGATCGGCCAGCCCTCTCATCATTCCCAGGAAGTGCCATACGAGCAGTTCCCGAAAGAAGGCTTCGTCCCGCGGCCCGGTCAGCCGTGCGCGGACCGCCCGCCCGATCGCGCGGGCGAGCTGCGGGAAGAAATACAGCGGCACGCCGGCGATCCGCCTGTCGCCCGGGACCTCGAGGATCGCGCCGAGGTTCCGGCTCGCCTGGAACCGCCACTTGCGGAAGTAGCGCTTCCTGAGCCGGAACGCCTCGACCCGGTGATGCACCCGCGCATCCCCGAAGAACATCACCTTCCCGCCGCTGCGCAGGATCCGATCGAAGAGATCGCTGTCTTCGCCGCCGGCGAGGACCGCGCCCTTGCGGCCCCGGGAGACGTCGAAGAGCCCGGCCCGATCGAACACCTGCCTGCGGAACGCCATGTTCGCCCCGAACGGTAGCGGACCATCCGCAGTCACTTCGAACGTGTCCTGGCGGTCCGCCCGGATGGCGAGGAAGCCGTGGAACCGCTCGGTGAGCCATTTTGGCGGCGGGGCGTCCCAGATCGGGGCGATATATCCGCCGCACGCATCGCAGCCGTGGCTCGCCATCCGGTCCAGGATCGTCTGCACCCAGTCCGGCTCCGGGTATACGTCGTCGTCGGTGAACAGGATCACTTCTCCGCGGGCGGCGGCGATGCCATGATTGCGGGCATGCGAAAGCCCCTGGCTCGGTTCGAAGCGGTAGCGCAGCCCCGGCCACGCGCCCCCGTGCGCCCCCACCGACCGGCGCGTGTGATCGTTCGAGTTGTTGTCCACGACGATGACCTCCCAGCGCACCCCGGGCCGGAGCGCTTGCCGTGACAGGCACTCGAGTGTCCGGGCAAGCGAATCGGCGCGGTTGTACGTACAGACGATCACGCTCGCGTCAAGGCGCGGCAGAGCTTCGGTGTCGATCTCGCGCGCCTCGGTGGTCTGCTTCGCGGCTTCCTCGGTCATCGGTGTGCGGTCGAGCCGCGGATCGTCAACGGCCGGACCAAAATCCTAGGGTGAATACGCCGCTCGCGTTTGTGAAATAGCGTAACAGACATGGTGTTCCTCACGCCTGCCCGCGGCCCGACGGGATAGCATCGTCTGCTTGCCTAGGTCAGCAGCCGAGCTGTCGGGAGGCATCGGGCGGTCTCGCGCCCCCGGATTTTCCCACTGAGATCCGACGAAATGCAGTTTCTGTGCAAAACGAAGCCCGGCCATCAACGGGCCATGGAATGGTTCAGGGCCAACATGGTCGATGGCAAGGGCATCGTCGTCCATACCCGGCAACGCGACCCCTACCCGGAGGTCACCGGCTACTTCGTGCCGACGCTGTACCAGTGGGGCGAGGTAGGGCTCGCGCAGACCTGCACGCGTTGGCTGGTCTCGATCCAGCTCCCGGACGGCGCGTTTCCCGCGCCCGATGGCGTCCCCTACACTTTCGATACCGCCCAGGTGATGCGTGGCCTGTGTGCCGCCCACGCGCACGGCGAGCCGGTCGAGCAGCCCCTGCGGCGCGCAGCCGACTGGATGCTCACGCAGATCGCTTCCGACGGCCGCCTCCGAACGCCTTCGACCGAGCTGTGGGGCGACATCGCCAACGACCTGATCCACGCGTACGCGATCTACCCGCTCGTGCAGGCGGGCGAGCTGCTGGGGAAGGCGGAGTATGTGGACGCCGGCCGGTTCGTTCTGTCCTATTACCTGCGCCAGGACGATCTCGTGCCGTTCAACCGGCTGTCGCACTTTCATGCGTACGCGATGGAGGCGCTCGTCGAGCTCGGCGAGCTCGAGCTCGCTCGCCGCGGCATGGCCGATGTGGCGCGCCTCCAGCGGAAGGACGGCGGTATCCCGGCCTACCCGGACGTCGACTGGATCTGCTCCACGGGCATCGCGCAGTACGCCGGCGTTTGGTACCGCCTCGGCGAGCCGGCGCCCGCCGACCGGGCGCTGACCTATCTTGGGAAGATCCAGAACAAGTCCGGCGGATTCTTCGGCAGCTACGGCAGCGGCGCGAAGTACATCCCGGGTGCGGAGATCAGCTGGGCGGTGAAATACTTTCTTGATGCGCATCATCTGAAGCCGCGCGATGCTTAAAGTCCTCAGCGTCTTCGGCACTCGCCCCGAAGCCATCAAGATGGCGCCGGTCATCGCCGAGCTGACGCGGCACCCTGGAACGATCCTGAGCCGGACGTGCTTCACCGGCCAGCATCGGGACATGGTGCAGCCGCTGCTCCAGCTCTTCGACATCCGGGTCGATCACGATCTGAACCTGATGCGCGAGAACCAGAGCCTCGAGTACCTGACGGTCCGCGTGCTGGAAGAGGTCGGGAAGATCCTGCGCGAGGACGAGTTCGACTACGTGCTGGTCCAGGGCGACACCACGACTTCGATGGCGGCGAGCCTCGCCGCCTTTTACCGCGGCACTCGGGTCGGGCACGTCGAGGCCGGCCTCCGGACCTACGACAAGGCGCAACCGTATCCCGAGGAGGTCAACCGCAAGGTCATCGACTCGGTGACCGATCTCTTCTTCGCGCACACCGAGCACGCGAAGGCGAACCTGGTCAGGGAAGGTGTAAACCCGGCGCAGGTGGCGGTGACCGGCAACACGGTTATTGACTCATTGCTCGACGTGGCGAAGCGCGAGTACCGGTTCGCGGACGCGTCGCTCGCGACGCTGACGGGCGAGGCGCGGAAGATCGTGCTGGTCACCGCGCACCGGCGCGAGAGCTTCGGCGACCAGTTCGAATCGATGTGCGCCGGGCTCAAGCGGCTGGCGCTCGAGTACGCGAACGAGATCGTCATGGTGTACCCGGTCCATCGCAACCCGAACGTGCGGAAGGCCGTCGGCGCGCTCGGCGGGCTCGGCAATGTCCTGCTCGTCGACCCGCTGGACTATGCTCCGTTCGTGCACCTCATGAAGCGGTCCCACCTCGTGCTGACGGACTCCGGCGGGATCCAGGAGGAAGCGCCGAGCCTCGGGAAGCCGGTGCTCGTCATGCGCAATGTGACCGAGCGGCAGGAGGCGGTCGATGCCGGAACGGTGAAGCTCGTGGGCACCGACGCCCGGGCGATCTTCGACGAGGCCTCCCGGCTGCTCACCGACCCGCGCGCCTACGAGGCCATGGCGTCGCGGACCAACCCGTACGGCGACGGCACCGCGGCGGTGAAGACCGTCGCGAGGATCCTCGCGGAAGCGAAGGGCTGACGGGGGCATGCGTCGAGCCGTGGGGGCCGGCATCGATCCCAAGCTGGTCAGCATCGTGCTGCCGACCTACGCGCGGGCACGGCTCCTCGGTCACGCGATCCGCAGCGTCCTCGCCCAGACGTACCCGAACTTCGAGCTGATCGTCATCGACGACAACTCGCCGGACGACACGCCGGAAGTCGTGCGCTCGTTCGGCGATCCGCGCATCCGCTATGTCCGGAACGAGGAGAACCTGAAGCTCCCGCGCGGGCTGAACAAGGGCTTCGCGCTGGCGCGGGGCGATTACCTCACCTGGACCTCCGACGACAATCTGTACGCCGCCGGTGCGGTCGAGAAGATGGTCGCCGTGCTCGGCGCCGGGGACTGCGACTTCGTGTTCGCCGACTACTTCGACTTCTGGCGGCTCGACGAGCGGACCGGCGAAGCGGCCGACCCGCGGCGCGTCAGGTTGCCCGACGTTCTCCGGCTGGAAGAGGGCAACAACGTCGGCGCGTGCTTCATGTATACGCGGGCGGTGTACGAAGCGATCGGATCGTACGACGCGGAGCTCTACCTGGTGGAGGACTACGACTACTTCATCCGCGTCCTGCAGCGCTTCCGCGCGCACCACCTCCCCGAGGCGCTGTATTATTTCGGGCGGCATGGCGACTCGCTGACGTCGTCGCGGTTCGCGGAGATCAAGGCGGCGGACGTCCTCGTCCGCTACAAGAACCGGCTTCTCGACACCGACCGGGCGACCAAGGTTTGCGTGAAGTTCGTGACCCGGGACCCCGGGGCTCTGACGAATCCGCTCCTGCGTCGCGTCTATCCGATCGTCAAGCGGACGTCGTACCGCCTGACGGTCGCCTACGAGCGCGCGGTCGGGGCCTACGTCGAGCGCAGGATCCGCGCGCAGGTGTCGAAGCTGCTCGAGGACTTCGCCGTGCAGGCGGTGAGCTTCCGGGAAGCCAAGGACGCGCTGCGCGACATCATGCTCGGCGTGGCGAAGCTCGAAGCCAACGTCGCAGTGCCTCGGCCGTGAAGCTGATCGACTACCTGGCGTCCGCTTTCCGCGGGACGGCCCTCGCAAGGGGTGAGTACGCGAAGGCGATCGCGTCCGATCCGAGCATCCTGTCGGGCCTCTCGGAGCTGGAGCGCTCGAGCCCGAGCACGACAGCGGTCGACCCCGCGTCGCCGATCTTCCTCTTCTCCGCCGGCTGGCGATCGGGCTCCACGCTGCTGCAGCGGCTGATCATGTCCGATCCGCGAGTGCTGCTCTGGGGCGAGCCCTTCGACGAATGCGGCATCATCCAGGCGCTGGCCGGGACGGTGAGGGCGTTCCGGAGCGGGTGGCCGCCGGCGGAATATTATCTCAGCCATCACGGCGATGCGAAACCCGGAGCGCTCGCCGACGACTGGATCGCCAATCTGTTCCCGGCCGCGGAAGACCTCAGGCGCGGGCATCGCGCCTTCCTCGAAGCGACTTTCGCCGAACCGGCCCGGCGCGCCGGCGCGGCGCGGTGGGGAATCAAGGAGGTGCGGCTGACGGCCGGGCACGCGCACTACCTCAAGTGGCTCTATCCGAATGCGCGGTTCGTCTTCCTGTACCGGAATCCGCTGGACGCGTATCAGTCCTACTGCCGATACGGCCGCAACTGGTACGACACGTGGCCAGACAGACCGGTGTTCACGCCGACCGCGTTCGGCCGGCACTGGCGGGAGCTGACCGAGGGTTTCCTGCGCGACGAGCAGGCGCTCGGCGCCCTTGTCGTCCGCTACGAGGAACTCGTCAAGGGAGGAGAGGAGCTGCTGCAGAAGATCGAGCGCCACCTCGACGTCAGGGCGGACCGGTCGGTTCTCGGGAAGAGGATCGGCAGCTCCGAGCGGGAGGGGCGGCAGGCGGCAGTGAGCCGCCTCGAGAAGTCGCTTCTGCGAGCGGCAGTTTCAACCTGCGCCCGCGATCTCGGGTATCGATGGTAGGGCGAAGAGACACGATGCCGCTGATCTCTGTCGTCATCCCCGTATACCGGTCCGAGCAGACTTTGCCCAAGCTGCATCAGCGGCTCATCGCGGCGCTCGAGCGCGTCACCTCCGATTTCGAGATCCTGCTGGTCGAGGATTGCGGCGGTGACGCGTCCTGGGAGGCGATCAAGAGCATCGCGATCCAGGACAAGCGCGTCCGTGGCATCAAGCTGAGCAGGAACTTCGGCCAGCACGCGGCGACGATCTGCGGGTTCTCCCTCAGCAAGGGCGAGTGGGTAATCACGCTCGACGATGACCTTGAGCAGGACCCCGACGAGATCCCCGCGCTGTTTGCGAAAGCACGGGAAGGCTACGCGCTTGTTTACGGGGTTTACGGTGAACGCGCGCACTCCGTATGGCGGAATCTGACGTCCGAGGTCGCACGGCGAATGTTCCGCTTCGCGATCCCTTCGCTGAACTACGAGTACACCTCGTTCCGCGTGATCAACGGGCGCTTGGCCCGCGAGCTTGCGCACTTCGACTCGCCGTTCCCGTTCGTGGACGGGTACCTCTCGTGGCTGACCAACAGCTGCGCGAGCGTACCGGTGGTGCACTCCGCGCGAGACTCCGGTCGCAGCAACTACAATTTCCGGAAGCTGGTCGTACACACGGTCAACATCTTCGTGACCTTCTCAGATCTGCCCTTGCGGATGGCGTCCTGGATCGGCTTGGGCGCGTTCCTTGTCGGAATGATGTGGCTCGCGGTGATCATGCTGCGTTGGCTGCTCGGCGGAATTACGGTGAGCGGCTACGCGTCCGTGATGGCCGGCATAATCTTGTTCAGCGGCCTGCAGCTGTTGATCCTCGGAATATTCGGCGAGTACCTCGGCCGGGTGAACTTCAAGTCGTCCAAGAAGCCGCTTTTCCTTGTGGCGAACATGACCGACTCGCGTGAGGATCGGCGGTGAGATGCGGGTCCTGATCTACGGCTCGCAAGAGTTCGGTGCCACGGTGACGGAGCTCGTCCGGCATTGCGGGCACGAAGTCGTCGGCATGGTGGATGACTTCAGCACCGCGAATGGCGTTCTCGGCACTCTCGACTCGGTGATCGAAACGCACCCCCCTGGCGAGTTCGGGATTGCCCTCGCCATTGGCTACAAGAACCTTCGCGCGAGATGGTCGGCGTGGGAAAGGGTGCGGGCAGCCGGCTACTCGGCCCCGCGGCTGGTGCATCCACGTGCGTATGTGGCCGATTCCGCCCGAACCGAGGCTGGGGTGATGGTCATGGCGGGAGCGATCGTCGACGTGCGGGCCAGCGCCGGCGCAGTATCCGTGCTCTGGCCAGGCGCATGCCTCAACCACGACGCCGCTCTGGGGCCAAACAGCTTTCTCTCGCCCAATGCCACGGTGTGCGGATTCGCGATCGTCGGGCGACATTGCTTTGTCGGCGCGGGCGCGGTGATCGTGGACCACGTGGACGTGCCGGACGAAGCATTCGTCAAAGCCGGGAGCCTGTTTCGCGGGGGGAACTCGAGGTGACGGCGTCAGGGGCGCTCATCATCGACGATCGCCACGGCACCTGTGTCGCCTGCGACCGCGAGCTGGCTTTCTTCGGCCGCAGAGTCGGGTACTCATACGCGCGCTGCACCGCCTGCAGGACGATCCAGCTCTCGCCGTTTCCCACCAAGGCGGAGCTTCAGCGCGCGTACGAGGAGGACTACGCGACATCCGGTCACTACGGCACAGAGCCCGAAGCGATCTACCGGGCCGCCCGCCCGTTCTACCTCGCCGCGCTGGACGGCCTGCGCTCGAGTGGCGTAACCGAGGGGCGGGTCCTCGATCTCGGGTGCGGGTGGGGAGGCATGTGCAGGTGCTTGCGGGACGCCGGGTACGAGTATCTCGGGGCTGATTACCTGTCGGAAAGCCTGGAGCATTGCAAACGGCAGGGTCTCAGGGTCACCGATGTCGAGCTGGAGGAGTTGGCCGCGCGCGAGGACTTGTTCTCGGCCGTGGTGATGATCACCGTGTTCGAGCATCTCCGCGACCACGCGGGAACGCTCGCCGGCATCCGCCGAGTCCTTCGGCAGAACGGATTGTTGCTCATATTGGTCGCGACGGCCGGCGTCTTCGGTTGGGCGGCGCGTATGGCCCGGCGCTTGCGACGCACCGACGAGATCCCTGCGATCAACACGACGTTCTGTCCGCCGTGGCATACCGCGATCTTTTCGGTGGCCGGATTGCATCAATTGCTGACGCGCAACGGGTTCGAGCGGATCAGCGTGAAGCCAGCTCCATCAGGGAATGGCGAGGGCGTGCTCGGTCTCGCGCAGCAGGCCGCGACATTGGCCGCAACAACGGGATTCGCGATATTCGGCAGCCGCTGGCCGCTGGTACTGAACCACCTGTTTATCTACAGGTCGAGGTGATTCTCCTGCGCCGAGCCGCGCCTGGATCGAGCCGATGAACCGCGTCGCCGTGATCCAGTCGAACTACATTCCCTGGAAGGGGTATTTCGACATCATCCACGATGTCGACTTGTTCATCTTCCACGACGACCTGCAGTACACAAAGAACGATTGGCGCAATCGTAACAGGATCAAGACTCCGAAGGGTCCGACCTGGCTCTCGATACCAGTAGGGACGGACGAGCACCGACAGATCTGCGCGGTCGAGCTGAGAGATCCGGCTTGGGCGAGGAAGCACTGGGAGCAGATCCGACGGCACTACTCGGCCGCGCCCTACTTCGCCGACTATCAGGACTTCCTCGAACGCACCTACCTTGCCACCTCTTGGCGGACGCTTTCCGAACTGAACCAGCATCTGATCCGGACGGTCTCCCGTGACATCCTCGGCATCCCCACCCAGTTTGCGGATTCCCGGGAGTACGCCCTGACCAAGCGAAAGCAGGATAGGGTTCTCGAACTGCTGCTGAAGACGGGAACCCACGTCTACGTCTCGGGACCTTCGGCCAGGGACTACATCGACGAGGCCTACTTCCGCGACAACGGCATCGAAGTGGTCTGGAAGTCGTACGGCGGGTATCCCGAGTATCCGCAGTTCCATCCGCCGTTTGATCACGCCGTGACCATCCTCGATCTGCTCTTTCATACCGGACCCAAGGCGCCGTGGTTCATCTGGGGATGGCGCGACGGACAGGACGCCCTCGCGTGAAGTGGCGCATCCAGTTGGGGCGCTATCTAATCGTCGGTTTGGCGAGCAACGCGATCGGCTACGTTCTATATCTTGTGCTTACGGCGGAAGGGATGGGTCACAAGGTGGCGATGACGTTGCTGTTCGTGGTAGGGGTCCTCCAGACATTCATCTTCAACAAGCGCTGGTCTTTCGACCATCAAGGCGCCACCGGAAGCGCGCTGCTGCGTTACTTCACTGCGTACGCGGCAGCCTACTTTCTGAACCTTCTGGCGCTCGTCGTCCTGGTAGATAGTTGGGGGTTGCCGCACCAGGCGGTGCAAGGTGCCATGGTTTTGCTGCTCGCCGGGATGCTGTTCGTTCTGCAGAGACGCTGGGTCTTTCGGGGACGGCATGGATATCCAACGACGTCGGGTTCGGCTCGCTAACGCTGCATCGCTCTTGGTAACCGCACACAGGAACCAAGCTCATGACTATCCCCTTCAACAAACCCTATATGACCGGCAAAGAGCTTTGGTATATCGCCCAGGCTCACGCGAATAATCAGCTCGCCGGTGACGGTCCATTCACGAAGAAGTGCAGTGCGTGGCTTGTGCAGCACACCGGGACACGCCACGCCTTGCTCACGCATTCATGCACGGCGGCGCTGGAGATGGCTGCGATGCTCTCGGGGGTGGGGCCGGGGGACGAGGTCATCATGCCTTCGTTCACTTTCGTGTCCACTGCCAACGCCTTCGTTCTACGTGGTGCCACCCCGGTCTTCGTGGACATCCGCCCCGATACCTTGAACCTCGACGAGGCAAAGATCGAGCAGGCGATCACGCCACGCACGCGTGTGATCGTTGCAGTCCACTACGCTGGCGTCGCTTGCGAGATGGATGCGATCATGGACATCGCCGCGAGGCACAGGCTTTTAGTGATCGAGGACGCTGCCCAGGGAATCATGTCGGCCTACAAGGGACGCGCGCTCGGAACGATCGGCCATCTCGGAACGCTGTCCTTTCATGAAACCAAGAACCTAATCTCCGGGGAGGGAGGCGCGCTGCTGGTGAACGACGCGCGCTTTGCTGACCGCGCCGAGGTTATCCGGGAGAAGGGAACCAACCGCAGCCAGTTTTTCCGTGGCCAAGTCGACAAGTACACGTGGGTGGATGTTGGCTCATCCTATCTTCCAAGTGAGCTGATCGCCGCGTTCCTTTGGGCCCAGATGGAGGAGGCGGATGCGATCACGCGCCGTCGGCTGGAGATCTGGAATACCTATCATCAATGGTTTGCCGAGCTGGAAAGCCGAGGCGTCTTGCGGCGGCCGTTGCTTCCGGCTCACTGCACCCACAATGCGCACATGTACTACGTTCTCCTGCCAACCCTCGAGAAACGCACTGCGTTCATTGCACAGCTTAAAGAGGCGGGAATCCAGACCGTCTTCCACTACGTACCCTTGCACACCTCGCCCATGGGTGAGAAGTTCGGGCGAGCGCACGGCGAACTTAGGCATACTGTGGATGCAGGGGAACGCTTGGTCAGACTTCCATTGTGGCTTGGGCTGGAAACGCAACTCGCGGAGGTCATTCAGCGCATTTTCGCCGCTGCCGGGAGCGTGTAAGACGCGAGGGCATGGCCGCAGTGCCACGGCGGTTGCTTTACTCCCGGAGGAGGTGCTCTCGGCGAACCCGTATGCCCTGGGCCATCCGTCGAGCGAGGTACCTCATAGCTCTGGGGCATTCGCCTCGAGGGGTGAACGCCCCGCTGCCCCTCTTCTGAGAACCCTGGGCCAAAGTGCCAATGCGAGGAGCGAGACAGCGCTCGCTAGGCTGATAAGTAGGCCGATTGCGCTCCATGGACGAAATCCTGCCAACTCGATCTCGACTGTGTGAGTCCCAGCAGGTACCGGAACGGCTACTAAGCCCGTTCGCGTATCGGTCCCGTACGCTACGTCCCGGCCATCGATGCGGGTCGTCCACCCGGGGAACGCGTACATGGGCAGGAGCAAGTTCACCGGACGTGTGGCGGTGACCGCCCAGCTGCGGTGCTGGCTTCTTTGCAGGAGAGGATCGCAGCGGACCTCCTTCCTGCGGCACTCTCCTACGAATCCACCATCGGTCGCGTACTGCTTCCAGCCGGGGCCGCGTGTGACGAACGCCGCACCGTACTGACTGAACTCTCCTTCCAGGAGCTTCGGCGATAGGGCAGGGTCCCGACCCTCCGACGCCAGCTGTATCTCGAGAGCGGCGACCAGGGTGAAGGCGAAGCCGATCGAGGCCGCGATCGGAATCGCGCATGTCCGTCGTCGCACCGACCTGTGCGCACACGTCGCGGCGGCCAGCGCCAACGCGAGTACCGACGATAGCGCAGCAACCGAAACGAAGCGATACGGCCATTGGACGCTTCGCGCGACGCCGACGGTTGCATAGATCGGGTACGCGAGCTCGCTCGCCAGGATCAGCGCCGCCGCGGTGATTCCGACCAGCCGTGCGGAAGCGGTCCAGGCGCGATCATCATCGGCAGGTCGCGTTCGCCACAGAATCCAGGCGGCCGCCGCAGCCATGAAGAGTGACAGACTCGGCAGGGGCCACTGCATTGCGAACCACCGCATCCCCCAGTGAGCTGCGGTCCATGTCGGGAAGGCGAAGCTGTTCTGCCAACTGAGAAACTTGACGAGCTCCGGGTCGTCGGGTGAGAGAGGGATCCGGAGTTCCATGAACGCGAGCGCCGGCAGTGTATTGAACGCGGTCAGTCCTATGCCGACCACGACCGGGAGCACCCAGTCGCTCAGGAACTCGCGGAACGTTGTGCGCTTGGAGGCCAATGTCTCAGCGCACAGGACCGCTCCGACCGAGAGGAGCGTCATGTAAGCGACCAGGATGTGAGCGAGGATGAGCAGGCACACCGTGAGAGCGATCAGAAATCGCTTGCCCCGCCAGGGTGGCGTGACGCTCTGAAGCAGGAGGGCAACGGCCAACGGAAGGCTGAAATGCCACGGAAGGGCCTGGTGATGCGTGAACAGGAAGATAGGGAGCGGACTAAGCACCACCAGCATGCTCGCCAGCAAGCCAATCCGGATGCCTCCGAGGCGCTTGACCGAGAAGTACGCGATTGCACCTGCGCACCAGGCCGATACGATCGCGAGCGTCTTCATCGCCGTCCAGGGTGCGAGCCCTGCAAGAACGCTGAAGGACGCGACGTGGTAATAGAGCGGGTATGCGCTATAGAAGAGTTCACCAAGCCCGAGGCTCATCCGCGGCATCCACCGCGGATACCAAGTCCCCTCCCCGAGCGCTGCCTGGTACTGCATCAACCAGCGATAGTGGGTCAGCAGGTCGATGTTGGGGATGACGTGGTCGTACAGGACCACGGGAGCGAAGATCGCCACCGACAAGGCGCCGATTACCAGTAGCGCGAGCAGATCCCGCCTGGTGGTGTCACCTTCCGGCGATCGATGCGCCGGCCCGGAATGCATGTCGTCCCCCCAGCCCGGGCCCGGGTATCAGCGTTCCCGGATCCGTATCACCTGGCCGGCTGCAACGTCCCTCAACTCCTGGGTCGTGCCGCTGGGCCAGCGAATTGTGACCTTGTCGGCCCGCGGTTGCTTCGCGAGCCCGAAGTGCAATCGCGCGTGGTTCTGGCCGCGGTGGTGAACACCACCGTCCTGGATCCGGACCTGCGTCACGCTCCCGGCCGTGACTTCGACGCGGGCGCCGATCGCGTCGCGGTTCGACTTGGTTCCTTCCAGGTCGATCTCGAGCCAGTGATGGCCGGTGTTGCAGAGGTTCCGGAACAGCCGGTACCCGCCGCGCTCGGACGGCAATCCCAGGCTGCGTCCCATGCTGCCGCCGCTCGCGACGAGCAGATCGAGACACCCGTCGCCGTCGAAATCTGCAGTAGTGACCGAATCTCCGACGCCGACCAGGTCGCCCGCGGCGCCACCGGCGCCCGCCATGACATCGAACGTCCCGTCGCCGCGGTTCAGCAACAGCAGGTTTTCCTGTTTGCCGATGTCGCCGGAGGCGACCACGAAGAGATCGAGATGCATGTCGTTGTTGAAGTCTCCGGCGACGACGTTCATGCCGGAGACCAGTCGCGTGTTGACACCCCGCCGGTCGCTTTCCTCGACCAGCCTGCCCTTGCGATTCATCAAGAGGCGGGCGGGCGCTTCCTCGGGCGCAGGCGGGTCACCGATCGCCTTGACCGCTTCAATCGGGGCTGTGGAGGCGACCTTTAGCGCGACCTGCTGATACGGGGATTTGCCGCCGGTGATGGACTCGCTCGCCGCGGAGAGCAGCACCTGCCACTGGTCCGGGGGCGTGAAGCCCACGTACAGCCCGTCGCTTGCGCCCGGTTGGTATGACGCGAGCCCCTTCGCTGCCACGTCTCCCGGCGTAAGCGTGAACTCCATCCCGCTCGGGTGCGCCCCGCCGACGCCAAGGTGGATCTGCGATGCGGAAAGCGGGTAACCGGGATTTGCCGCCGCTACGCGAAACGTCAACTTGCCGGTAGAGCGGAAGCCGAACCCTACCTGCTTGCTCACGTTGCCAGCGTCGATCTCGAGGTCCGCGACAACCTCGCTCACCGAGGGCTTCGCGAAGGCCACCTTGGGCACCGGATTCTTCCGTGCGAGGAAGAGATCGAGGTAACCGTCATTGTCGAAGTCGCCCGCCGCGACGTCCTCGAAGGCGGTTGCGGGCAGCGGCTCGCGCTCCTGCAGGGGCAGCCGTGCAGTGCTGAAGACCTGCGCCGTCTTGCCCTTCCCCGAGATCCTGCATACCAGATCCGGGGTACCCCTGTCGGCGAGCTCGGTGACGATGCAGAAGGGCACGGTGCGCGAGGCGAACGTCACGATGTCGCTGGACTCCACGAACTTGCCGTCTCGCTGCATGAAGACGAACGGTGGCGTCTTGTCGTCGAACCTCGCCTCCGCGCCCTGGAAGAGATCGAGCTTGCCGTCGCGGTCGAAGTCGAACCAGAGCGGCATGCGCGTGCGCCCGAGGGGATTGGCCACGCCGAGGGCTTCCGCGACTTCTTCGAACCGGTCGCCGCGGTTCATGAAGAGGCGCTTGGGCTCCGAGCCGACGCCGCGCTCGGCACCGGCGAGCTGGAGGAGATCCGGGCGTCCGTCGTTGTCGACGTCGCCCCAGGCTGCACCGTGCTTGTCGACCCGGGCGTCCGGCGACGAAAACCACTTGCGCGTCACGTCCTCGAATCGGCCGTTGCCCACGTTCCGGTAGAGGGCGGGGCTGTTGAGGTGGTTCGTGACGTAGAGATCCGGGCGACCGTCGCCGTCGAAGTCGGCCCAGGCGGCGCCGTGGGTCATTCCAGCGTAGGACACACCGGAAGCCGTAGAAACGTCCTCGAACAACTTGGTCGAAACTACTTGACCGCGAACATGTGAATCCCTCCCCGTCAGAAGGGCGGCCACGATCAATCCAAGTAGCGATAAACCGAGAAGAGCGAGAACGCCCCGTGTTCGCTTCACCCGCGCCCCTTCGTGTCCTTAAGGATCCCGCGCCGCGCTAGCGCTGTGAAGTTTCAGGACGTTGTCCATTCGGAACCGCTGTTGGTAGCTTTTGGGTGCGAACTCAGAAGCCAACCAACAGGAGGGAATCGAATGGACGTCCATAAGAATGCCCGACTGACGCCGCGAGGTCGACTGGCGATGGTCAATCGAGTGCTGCAGGGCGAGACGCCGAAGGCGGTCGCGACCGCCTTCGGCGTCTCGCTGCGAACGCTGCGCCGCTGGCGGGAGCGCTACCTGGCCCAGGGCGAGGCGGGGTTGTTGGATCGCTCTTCGCGGCCGTATCACTCGCCCAAGGCTATTGCCCGGGGCACCGCGCAGCGAATCGTAGGGCTGCGGCGGCGTCGGCACACCATGGCCGCGATCGCCGAACAACTGGCGGTCAGCCGCACCACGGTTTCGGGGGTGCTGGCGCGGGTAGGGTTGAGCTGGCTTGGCTCGCTGGACCTGGTCGCCTTGCCGCGCTACGAGCGCGAGCGGCCGGGCGAGCTGCTGCACCTGGACACCAAGAAGCTCGGGCGCATCGATGGTGCTGGTCACCGCATCCACGGCGACCGCAGCCGCCGCGCACGAGGCGCGGGCTGGGAGTACGCCTACGTCGCGATCGACGATCACTCCCGGCTGGGATTTGCGCAGTTGCATGCCGCCGAGAACGGCCCCAACGCCGCCGTGTTCCTCAAGCAGGCGCTGGCCTACTACGACACCCTGGGCATCCGAGTGGAGGCAATCCTCACCGACAACGCCAAGATCTTCGACGCAAATGCCTTTCAGGCCGTCTGTCGTCGGCACCGCATCAAGCACCTGCGGATCCGACCCTACCGACCTCAGACCAATGGCAAGGCCGAGCGATTCATCCAAACAGCGCTTCGCGAATGGGCCTACGCTAGGCTGTACCGCCATTCGCGCCAGCGTGCCCTTGAATTGCCCCACTGGCTGCATCGCTACGATTGGCATCGACCTCATGCAAGTCTCAGCGGCAATCCACCCATCAGCCGCATCGGTCTTTCCGAGGCCAATGTGCTGAGACTCCACAGCTAGCGCGCCCAATGCCGGAGGAGCGCCTTCAGCCCGGGAACTCTGGCGATCCCGGAGATGAGTGCGCTGATTCCTCTTGCGTACGCGCTTCCCCGGCTGACAGGGCCGGAACAAACCTCGAGAAACCGGCGCGCTGAACACGAAGCCGTGAACTCCTCCGCGTGTGCATGGCGCAGCGCTCGGCCCGCCAACTCGTCGTAGTTGCGCCTGTTCCCCAGCAGGTCCTGGATGACCGCCACCCACGCGTCCGCGTCCTTGTAGCGTTGGATGAGAACTCCACCGT
>Ga0187894_10003799_pt1 | contig 16626 bp, 15 predicted proteins | sample GBC1701081metaG_FD_136650 | JGI IMG/M metagenome (GOLD analysis project Ga0187894, IMG submission 136650) | White microbial mat communities from a lava cave in the Kipuka Kanohina Cave System on the Island of Hawaii, USA - GBC170108-1 metaG ... | reverse complement strand
TCCCTTCCTTGTACTTCCAGTGCGCGGCAACGCCTTCCTCGGCGATCTGGTGCATCTCTTCGGTGCGAATCTGCACCTCGAATGACTGAAGATTCGAACCGATAACGGACGTGTGCAGTGACTGATACAGATTGTCGCGCGGCGTGGCAATCCAGTCCTTAATTCGACCCGGCACCGGTTTCCAATTGTTGTGCACGACTCCCAGCGCGGCGTAACAATGACGTATCTCGTTCGGTGTGATGATCCGCGCGGCGACGAGGTCGTAAACCTGATCGAGAGTAATCCTCTGCGCGCGCAGTTTTTTCCAGATCGAATAGAGCCGCTTGACGCGTCCTTCGACGAGCACGAACGGTACTTCCGCCTCGTTCATCTTCTCTTCGATACGCGCAGTCACTGCTTTCAGAAATGCTTCATTCTCAGGGCGCCGCCTTTCCAGTTGTTCGGCCAGCTCGCGATAGTCTTCCGGATGAAGGTGTCGAAACGCGAGATCCTCGAGTTCGCCGCGCAACTTACCCATGCCGAGCCGGTGCGCAATCGGCGCGAAGATTTCCATCGTCTCTTCCGCAATTCGCTTACGCTTTTCCGGACTCAGGTATTGCAGGGTGCGCATGTTGTGCAGGCGATCGGCGAGCTTCACAAGCACGACGCGCACGTCGTCGACCATCGCCAGCAACATCTTGCGGACGTTTTCCGCCTGCTGGTCTTCACGCGAGATGTTGCTGATCTGGGCGATCTTGGTCAGACCATCGACGAGGTGCGTGATCTCTTCGCCAAAGAAGCGGTGGATCGTGTCGAGTTCGACGAGCGTGTCTTCGACGACGTCGTGCAGCAAACCCGTCGCGACCGACACTTCGTCGAGCTTCATTTCCGCGAGAATGTTTGCCACTTCGAGCGGATGCACGAGGTACGACTCGCCCGACGCGCGCTTCTGGCCCTTGTGTTCTTTTGCGGAAAAAAGGTAAGCGCGACGGAGTAGATCGAGGTCTGCCTGCGGGTGATTAGCGGCGACCTTCTCGACAATATCTTCGATCCGGATCATTTCAACGATAAAAGTATAACAAAGGCAAAGAGGTTTTCCCGCAAAGACGCAAAGGCGCCAAGAGAGACAGAGCCTGGTCTAGATCCTACTCTCTCTTTGCGCCTTTGCGCCTTTGCGGGAAAACCTGCTCGGCTTAGCCCTTCGGCGGCGAAGCCTGTTGCCGCGCTTCCTCTTCCTTCCGCTTTTCAGCGGCCGCACTCAGTTCGGTGGTGCGTTTCAAAGCGGCTTCATAATCCTTCTGATACTGAGCTTTGGCGTCCGTTTGACCGTCCATTTCGGCAAGCTTGGAAGCCTCGAGCAGGAGGTTGGTCTTGTAAGACCACGCCGACTCGTTGTTCGGATCAAACTTGATCGCGTTCTCGGCTTCGGCCAGGCCCTGCTTCACGCACCTCTGGGCCTGATCGAATTCCCTCTGCTCCTTAGGCTTGCGATAGGAGATGGTCGCCTTGTTGCTGGCCTGATCTACGGTCGTGATCTTGTTACTCGGGCTTTCAGTGATCTGGAACGAGCACTCCCAATCCTTGCTGGCGAGTACCACGTAGGCTTCGGCTCGCTTCGCCGGTTCCGCGGCGTCATTGGTGGCGCGCGAGGTAATCCATTGTTTCAGCTTGTCGTTGTCCTTGATGGCCCCGTAGAGGTAGGCGATCGCCTTGTAGGCTTCGTCGCTGCTGGGGTCGCGATCGAGAATTTTCTGATAAGCCTGGATCGCTTCCTGCGCCTTGGCAATATTGTCCGGTGTCTGGACGCCCGGACGGTATTGCGCGTGAATCGTGCGGGCGATGAACATGGGCGCCGTCTTATTATCCGGGTCCAGTTCCGCCGCTCTCCGCGAATGCTGTTCCGCCTCGACAAAGTTGCCTTCGCGATAAGCGCGAGCGGCTTCGTTCAATTGATTCTTGGATCTGATTCTATTAACGACTCCGCACCCGGAGCTGGTAGCAACAAGGATCGCCAAAACAATGCCAATAGCGACAGCGCTGGCGATCCTGGTTTGAGAGAGTTTCATTTATGCGTGACTCCAATTATTTACTGAGGCAGATCGTCCACTTGCAAACCGACCGGATTTGCACCCGCTCCTTTGATCGCGTCAATGACTTTGACCACGTCACCGTAGCGCAACGATCGCGGCGCTTTTACGAACACCGTTTTCTCGATTCGATCTTCGTCTTTAACGTTCGTCGCCGTTTCCATTCCCACTTTGTACGCGCGTGTTTCTTTCCGCTGCTGGAAAACGAGCACGAGTCTCTGCGCGAGCGCCGACGGATCGTTCACTGATCCCATTGAATCCTGGTTCAACTTGATCGACAGGTCCGGCGCGATGGAGACCACCAGGGTCAGCGGATTCGGCTTTAGCTGGCTCAGGTCTTCATTTGGATCGCGCTGCGTCGGAATGTCGGCCTGGAACCGGCTCGGCTTCAGCGGCGTGACCACCATGAAGATGATCAGCAACACCAGCAAAACGTCAATCAACGGGGTAACGTTGATATAGGGCTCGGCAGTTGTACTGCCCTTTTTCGAATTACTACCCATCGCCATCTGAATTTCTCCTAGTCCTATTTACCGTTTACGACGTCGCTACCGGTGCAGCCCCGCCCTTCTTCTTCTTGTCAGCCACAAGCCCGATCTTATCGACCCCGAGCTTTCTGACTTCGTTGATGACATTAACTACGTCGCCATAGCTGACGCCAACGCCGCTCTTGATGTAAACGATGCGATCCTGCTCGTTCTTGATTCCCTTCAACATCGTATCCACCTTCTCGCCCAACTGCTCTCTTTGCAGCCGTTGCTTGCCGAGGTAGTACTCGCCGTCATTAGGAATCGAGATCACGATCGACGACTCCTTAATGATCCGCGGATCGACGTCCGGGTTATTCATGTTCTTTGGCAGGGCCACTGTAATGCCCTGCTGAAGGAACGGCGTGACCACCATGAATATGATCAGCAGCACGAGCATGATGTCGACCATCGGCGTAACGTTGATCTCTGACTGTAGACCGCCGCCGCCACCGCCTGACATTCCCATAACAAAATCTCCTTTTCTCTGACCGCCGTTTAGAGTTCAAGCTTTAGCTTGGCTTCCAAGGCCACAGCCTAAGGCTGAACTCATAACGTGCAGCCGCACTTAAGCCTTCAACTGCTTCGTGCGGTTCTTGATGAAGTAGTCGACCAATTCAGAAGCCGAGTTGTCCATCTCGACGACAAAGCCGTCGACTTTACCGGTGAAGTAGTTGAACAGCCACACTGCGGGCACCGCCACGAGCAAGCCGAGAGCGGTCGTAAACAACGCTTCCGAAATACCGCCGGCGACTGCCGCGATACCGGCCGACTCCGCGTTCTTCATGCCACGGAAAGCGTTGATGATGCCGAACACGGTTCCGAACAGACCCACGAACGGGGCGGTTGAACCGATGGTCGCGAGACCCGAGAGGCCGCGTTTGAATTCTGCTGTCTTGATCGCGATTGCCCGTTGCAGCGCGCGCTTCGAGGCCTCGATCTCATCACCAGAGATGTCGGACGATTGTTCGTGCGCGCGAAACTCCTGCAAGCCGCTGCTGACGACCATCGCCAGGTGCGATTTGCGGTGCTTGTCGCTGATGTTGATCGCCTCTTCAATACGATCGTTCTTGAGCGCCTGTGCGACGCGCGGTGCAAACTCGCGCGACTGCTTCTTGGCCGCGGAGTAGGTCAGGTAGCGCTCAACCATGATGGCGATCGAATAGACCGACATGATGAGCAGCACGATGACGACGGCGATAGCGACGCCGCCCATGTTCTTGACCATCTCTGTTAAGGTGAAGTGGTCGGCAGTGCCTCCCTCCGGGCTAGCGGTGGCTGCCGCATCCTGCAACAGCACCATCAGACCGAGGATCTTGGTTCCAAAAATACTCATTAGCATTGTCACGGTGAACCCCTCCAAAAGGTTTATTAGTTTGATAGCAAGCAGAGAAGCCGGGACGACCTACGATAACCGCGGCGACACGACAAAAGTTCTCCGCAGTTATTGAGCCACGAAGTTGTACTGGATCACTCCGGTAACTTTAACTGGTTGCCCCGAAAGCTTGGTTGGGGAGAATCTTGCCTGGCGCGCCGCGGCCACAGCTACCGCCTGGAGCAATGGGTGACCGGAAACGGCCTTCGCGGAAACCACGCTGCCGTTTTCATCGATCAGCACCTGGACCACGACGGTGCCCGATGCGTGTGCTGCTCTGGCGATTGGTGGATACTGCGGCTTCGGTAAGCTGATCGCTTTACCGTTGAGCACGCCGCCGGAAATGGGCGCCGTGCGCGGAGTTGGCGTCGGCGCTGGTGGTGGCGCCTCGTCGGCGATATTTATTTTAGCCGGGGTGGTTACGACTGTGCCCGAGCCTGGGCCGGCGGGCATCGGCGCAGCGGCATTTGAATCGCTGTTGCCAAGTACCGTCGTTACGCCACGTCGAACCGGAGGCACATCGCTGGCTTTGGCAGAAATTTCTTTCGGCGCCACTCTACTTTCCGCAACGTCGGCGATCAGTTCTTTACGAACGTCGACGTTCTGCTCGACTTTGGTAGGTTTTGCTTCCTGCTTCTGTTCGGGCTCTTTCTGTTGCTGCGGGACGGGCACGGGGGCAACGAGCGTAGTCAGCTCGAGTTCCTGTTCCGCGAGGTGAGCGTCATACCAGAGAATACCGGCAACGAAAAATCCCACCAGCAATACTCCGTAGATCAGAGCCGTGACTACAATGAATGAGCCTTTTCGCGAGATATCCTGTTTGTGCGAACTGGACTCAACTAGGTTATCGAACATTGATGTTAATCCTCCGATTCCGGCGCCAAATGGATCAGGGGTTACGAAAAATCAAGCAGCAATTGCCTGGCAAACGTCGATTTAATACCGCTTTGGGTTCCGTCATTCTTGAAGGGGAAAACAGCAGCTTCTGCGATATTGAGCACACCGTTTAGATTGGAAGCGCTGTGCGAGAAAAAACTCGCCGGCCCGCTCAACACACCACCGCCGCGCCCAACTACCTGATTTCACACACGCGGGGTCGACACTTGAGTCTATTTAATTGGCCAGCAACGTGCGCAGTCTAGTCCTCATGACCTTTCAAAGTCAAGCGCAAACCCAAACTAGTGCGGGTGCAAGCTTGGTCGTGCTCTTCCTGGGACCGCAGGCGTCTCGCCTGCATGGCTTTTAATCGGATGCTGCTGTGAGATGCAGGCGAGACGCCTGCGGTCCCAGGAAGAGTGCGTCCAATTATAACTTTGCGCTCGCACGGCGGCTGGCAGGCTTTGCCGGTTTAGCCGGAGCGCGCACGCCGCCTTTCAGGGGCTGATTGTAGGCCAACGCCGCTTGTCTATTTGCCGCTTCCAGCCGCTGCTCCCACCAAACCATGATCGGACTCGCGATCGCGATCGACGAATACGTGCCGAAGACCACGCCGATGAACAGCGCGAGCGAGAATGCACGCAGCACGTCGCCGCCAAACAGGACCAGCGCAAGCACTGACAAGAACACGAGTCCATTGGTAATGATCGTACGTGAGAGAGTCTGGTTGATCGCGTCGTTGGTGATCTTGTAGAGCGAGTCGCGGCGGTGCAGCCGGCGATTCTCTCTGATACGGTCGAAAACGACGATCGTATCGTTCACCGAAAAACCGACGAGAGTCAGCAGCGCAGCGATCACCGTCAAGCTGATCTCCCACTGAAAAATCGAGAAGAAACCCAGGGTTACCAGCACGTCGTGAAACACCGCGATAACAGCCGCGGCGCCGTAGGTCCACTCAAAACGAAACGCGATATAGATGAGAATGCCGACCAGCGCGGCGAGCGTGACGGCGATCGCCTTGTTACGCAGTTGTGCGCCGGCAATCGCGCCTACGGCTTCAGTGCCGACAATCTTGTACGCGGCATTTGCATCGGCGTTTAGATCAACTGCCGGGGCGGCTTCCTGGCCAAACTTGTTCAGCGCCTCTCTAACGCGCGCTCTGCCGTCCTGACCTTCACCTTCCAGCGGCACCTTGATCAGCACCGTGTCGGGATTGTCTCTGACCGCCTGGACCACCGCATCGTTGACACCTTTTTCTTCGAGTGCGGCGCGGATCTGTTCGTCAGTCGGCCGTTGCTTGAACCTGGCGGTGACCACGGTTCCGCCCTTGAAGTCGACGCCCAGATTGAAAGCCTGATGGCCGGTCGCCTGGCGAAGAATTGCCGAGCCGAGACCGGCTAACATGAGCAGGATAGAAATGCCGATAAACCAGCGCCGGTTACCCAGCCAGTCAATATTTATATCGTGCAGGATTTGAAACATGATGAAATTCTAAATGCTGAGCGACTCCACTCTTTCCTTTCGGCTCAACAGCCAGATGAAGATCGTGCGCGACACATAAACGGCCGAGAACAGATTCACCAGCAATCCGATCACCAGTGTCACGGCAAAACCACGAATCGGGCCGGTGCCAAACACGAAGAGGAACAGTGACGAGACAATCGTCGTCACGTGGGTGTCGATAATGGTTATGAAAGCGCGGGTAAATCCCTGATCGACGGCGGACGGGATTGTCTTTCCGCCGCGTATTTCTTCACGAATACGTTCAAAAATCAGCACGTTCGAGTCGACCGCCATGCCGATCGTAAGAATGATGCCGGCAATGCCGGGTAACGTAAGTGTTGCGCCAAAGACGATCAATCCGGCCAGCATCAGGATCATGTTCAGCAGCAACGCCACGACCGCGTTAACACCAGAGCCGCGGTAGTAGATGAGCATGAAGAACACGACCAGCCCCAAACCGACAAGCGAGGCACGCACACCGGCGCGAATCGAATCGGCGCCGAGGCTTGGTCCAACCGTGCGCTCTTCGAGGTATTCGATCGGCGCCGGCAACGCACCCGAACGCAGCGTCAGGGCGAGATCTTCGGCTGACTGCTGGGTAAAGCGTCCGGTGATCTGTCCCTGATCGAAGATCTGCGACTTGATGTAGGCGATCGACTTGACTTCATTGTTGAGCACGACGCCCATGTACTCGTTGATGTGAGCGCCGGTCCACGCGCCGAATTTGTCAGCGCCGGCTTTCTTGAGCGAGAAGTTGATTTCGAAGTCGTCTGCGCGGCCACCCTGGGCCTGGACCGCAGTCGCATTTCGCAACTCGCTGCCATCGATGATCGCGGGAGTTTCGACTACTACCCATTGCTTTGGTCTTTGCGCATTTGGATCCTTGTCAGCCGAGAGCTCCATGCGCTCGCTGTAAGGCAGGACCTTACGATTCGGCGGAATGATGCCGCTTGAGCCCATTGAAGCGATCGCATCGGCTTCGTTTGGATAGGTCGTCGCCGGAGCCGGGCTCGGCGGACCGATTACGTGAACCAGTTCGAGTTTCGATTGGCCGCGGAGAATATCCTTAACGCGTTCCGGATCCTGAACGCCCGGCATCTGCAACAGAATCTGGTGCGAACTCTGTGCGCCGTGCGTTTGCAGAGTCGGTTCGGCGATGCCGAGAGCGTTGATACGGCTGTCTATAATCGTCAACGCCTGGGTGGTCGCATTGTCGGCGAGCACGCGTTGCGCTGACTGCGTCATGTTCCAGGTCATCTGATTGCCTGCCGCGTTGTACGCCCAGACAGACGTGTCGGCGAGTTCGACCTTCTTATTGATCGCGTCCTTTATTTCGTTGGCTTTGGACGGATCCGCCGGTTCCAGCACGATGCGGTAGTTGCCGCCGCTGGTTTCTGCCTGACCGCCTTTGATTTCATACCCGGCATCTTTCGCGGCGTTTTGCGCGGCCACGTAGTTCTGTTCCGTCAGGCTCTTTAAAAACTCTTCCGTCTTCACTCGCATCACGAGGTGCGAGCCGCCCTGAAGGTCGAGACCGAGCTTGATGTTCGAGGCGAGCGAGGCCTTGATACCCGACCAGGTGAAATCTTTGAGTGTGGGACGATGGCGCGGACCGATAACGAGATAAAGGCCGGCAATCGTAACTATGAGAATGATAATGACGCGATAGAGGAGGTTCTTTTTCTTCATTACAAAAAATCGGGACCTAACTGGCCTTGTTTCCTTCCTCGTCGATACCGGCAATTGACGACCGGGCGATTTCGAGAATCGACTTGTCGGCGCTGCGAATCAGGAAACTGGTATCGCGAACAGTCGTGATCACCCCGATCACGCCGCCAGTAGTCACGATGCGATCACCAATCTTCAAGTTGGCTATGGTTTCCTGGAGTTGCCGTTGCCGCTTCTGCTGAGGCCTTATTAGAAGGAAGTAGAAGACCAGCATGATCAGCAGGATGGGCAACAACCCCATTAGCCCGCCTACGCCGCCTTGCAACATCAAAAGAGTTAGCATTGGTTTCTAAACAAACAGATGCGGCTAGCTCGCGAACCACTATTCACCATTCGCACCCAGCCGCTCGGTGAACTCTCTCCGAAATTTAGGGAAATGGCCAGACCGGATAGATTGCCTCACGCGTCGCATAGTGTCAAGGAAGAAGGCCAGATTGTGATGGGTTAACAGGATGCTAGCCAGCATTTCGCCAGTCAGATAGAGGTGACGCAAGTAAGAACGTGAGTGTCGCTGGCAGACGGAACAATTGCACGATTCGTCGAGTGGGCGTTGGTCTTTTGCCCACTGCGCGTTCTTGATGTTCAACTTGCCGCGCGAGGTGAACGCCTGACCGGTGCGGCCGTTTCGCGTTGGCAAAACGCAGTCGAACATGTCGACGCCGCGAGCGATCGCTTCGATGAGATCTTCAGGAGTTCCGACGCCCATCAGGTAACGCGGACTCTCTGGCGGCATGCGCGGCGCGATGTCCTCGATAACTTCAAACATCACTGACTTTTCTTCACCGACACTCAACCCGCCGATCGCGTAGCCGTCAAACCCGATTTCCACTGTTTGTTCGAGACTGCGCCGTCGTAGATCCAAATGACCCGCGCCTTGAATGATGCCAAACAGTGCCTGGCGGCCACTGAGACCGTCGCTCATCTCCGTTCGACCGCTGTCAATCTCTTCATTTTGGAGCCGATCAAAGGCCAACTTAGAGCGTCGCGCCCAACGAGTCGTTAATTCCATACTCCGTTCGGTATCTTCACGTATCGCCTGACCCGGAGCGCATTCGTCAAACGCCATCACGATGTCAGAACCGAGCGCCGCCTGCACTTCCATCGAAACTTCCGGCGACAAAAACTTCCGCGAACCGTCGACGTGCGAGCGAAACTCGGTGCCTTCTTCGGTGATCTTGCGTAACGCGCCGAGGCTCCACACCTGAAACCCGCCCGAGTCTGTGAGTAGCGCACGGTTCCAACCGATGAAGCGGTGCAAACCGCCGGCAGCTTTGATCACGTCTATTCCGGGACGGAGCCAAAGGTGGTAGGTGTTTCCGAGAATGATACGGGCGTCGAGATCCGGCGACTCGAGTTCTTCAAAGCGAATGCCCTTCACCGTCCCGGCAGTCCCGACCGGCATAAACACCGGCGTCTCGATCTCGCCGCGTCGCGTGGTAATCACACCCGCCCGCGCGTCGCCGTCCTGAGCTTCAACCCTGAAGCGCAGCGCCTGCCTCATGTTCTGTGCAATCTGTGTAATCTGTGGTTTACCTTTGCTTCCGCTTGTGTTTCTCAATGATTCTCAGCGGCGTTGCGAAAAAGTCGAACTGTTCACGCAAGCGATTCAACAAGTAACGCTCGTACGAGAAATGAAGTCCCGGTTTACCTCCGGAAGTGAACACAACAAACGTCGGTGGACGAATCCCGACCTGCGTCAAATACTGCACCTTCAAACGGGAAAACCCTCCTTTTCCCGGCGATGGTGCGGTTCCACCGCGTGGCTGCGCAATCGCGCGTTCGAAGAAGTCGTTCAACTGCGCCGTCGGTATGCGCCTGTTGCGCGCCTCATCCGCCCTCGCTACCAGCGACAGAATCCGTTCAACGCGTTGTCCGGTCAACGCCGAGATCGTAATCACCGGCGCCCAGTCCAAAAACTTCATCTTCTCCCGCAGACTGCGCTCAAACTCTGCCGCCGTGTTCGTCTCTTTGTCGGCCACCGCATCCCACTTGTTGACCGCAATAATGATCGAACACCCGGCATCGACCGCATATCCCGCAATGTTTGCATCCAGCGCCGTCACGCCCTCAACCGCGTCGATCAAAACAATCGCCACGTCCGCGCGCTCGAGACTCTTGCGCGCCATGATGACTGACAACTTCTCAGCCATCTCATCGGTCTTTCCCTTACGCCTGATTCCCGCCGTATCGATCAACCGAAAACGCCGCTCCGGTGTCTCCAGCACCGTATCGATGGCATCGCGCGTCGTACCCGCCACCGGCGAGACAATCACGCGATCCTCGCCCAGTAATCCATTCAACAACGACGACTTCCCGACATTCGGCCGTCCGACAATCGCTAAACGTAACTCTTTCTGATCATCCGTCTCATCCGTGTCCGTCCGTGGCTTTAACAACTCCACCACGCCGTCGAGCAGTTCGCCCACTCCAATCCCCTGCTCCGCCGACACCGGAAACACATTTTCAAACCCAAACTGGAAAAACTCGGTGCTCTCACTCTCCAGACTCTGCGAATCAATCTTATTCGCCGCGACCAGCACCGGCTTGCCCGTCCCACGCAGCAACTGCGCCAACTCTTCGTCGAGCTGCGTAATCCCTTTGCGCGCATCGACGACCCAAATCAGCACTTGCGCTTCCTCGATCGCCACCCCGGCCTGTTTCAAAATGTTTGCCGGGATCACCGCATCGTCGTCCGGCACGATGCCGCCCGTGTCAATCAACGGAAACTTCGTCCCTGCCCACTCGACCTCGGCGTAAATGCGATCGCGCGTGATTCCCGGTTCATCGCCGACAATCGCACGCCGCTGCCCAATCAGTCGATTGAACAGGGTCGATTTCCCCACATTAGGGCGGCCCACGATGGCCACCATGGCACGTTTGGATTCCATGAGTGGTCGATAGCTTACAAGGCGTTCTAATCCGGCATCAATCCGTGGTATAAGCCTTTAGTTTTTGAGCTCGCTTTTTGAAGGGAACTCACTATGAAACGATTTCTCGCCATTTTCTTAACGACACTCGGGTTGAGCCTTTCCGTCAACGCCCAGGAACACAGCCGGCGTCCACCGACAACGCCTGCCACAAGACCGACACCGGCGCCAACTCCCGTCGATGCCGGTGGCTGGGCACATTTCAACTCGGCGACCGGTCGCTTCTCAGTCCTGATGCCGGAGGTTCCCGAAGAGAAGATTGAAACAACCCCGAGCGACCACGGCCCGTACACGACACACCTCTTCATCGTTCGCGACGACAAGAATGTCTACCTGATCGGTTGGGTCGACTACGATCCGAGCTTCAATTTCAACCGTCAGGCCGAACTCGAAGCGAACCGCGATAACTTCGTCAAAGGCGTCAAGGCCACACTCACCAGCACGCGCGCTTTAAATATCGACACCTACCAGGTGATTGAGTTTACCGCTGACACGGCTGATCGCACGTTCAAATCCCGTGTGTATATGGTGGGCCGTCGTCCTTATCAGATCGTCATCGGCTACCCGAAAGGCGAGGAAGATATTGCTTTAACAAGTCGCTTTTTCAACTCTTTCAAAGTAATGCCCTAGCTAAATGAAGCGTAGAGACTTTCTGCACACAACTGCGGCCGGCTGTGTCTTGGCGATTGCCCAACCGCCATCTGTCCTCGAAAAGCCTGCGTTCGAGCCGCCACCGTTTGAACTCGACGAATTAACCATCACTGATCTTCAGCAAGGACTTCAGTCCGGGAAGTATTCGTCGCGCGCCCTGGTCGAGAAGTATAGCGATCGGATTAACGACCTCGACAAGAAAGGCCCGACGCTGCGTTCGGTCATCGAGCTCAATCCGGAGGCGGAAGCGATTGCGGCCGCGCTCGACCGCGAGCGTAAGGAACGTGGCGCGCGTGGGCCGCTGCATGGCATTCCGATCCTGTTGAAAGACAACATCGACACCGCGGATCGCATGATGACCACTGCAGGCTCGCTGGCGCTGGTCGGCGCCAAACCGGCGCAGGATGCGTATGTCGCGAAAAAGCTGCGCGACGCCGGCGCAGTCATTCTCGGTAAGACAAACTTGAGCGAGTGGGCCAACTTTCGTTCGGCGAAATCATCGAGCGGATGGAGTGGCCGCGGCGGACAAACAAGAAATCCGTACGCGCTCGATCGCAATCCGTGTGGCTCGAGCTCCGGTTCGGGTGCCGCGATCGCGGCGAATCTCGGCGCCGCGGCAATCGGCACGGAAACAGATGGTTCAATCGTTTGTCCTTCTTCAGCCAATTCACTCGTCGGCATCAAACCAACCGTCGGGCTGGTGAGCCGCGCGGGAATCATTCCGATCGCCCACAGCCAGGACACGGCCGGGCCAATGACGCGGACCGTCGCCGACGCGGCAATCATTCTCAGCGTCTTGACGGGTGAAGATCCGCGCGATCCGATGACGAAAGAAAGCCGCGGCAAATCGGCCACTGACTACACGAAGTTTTTGGATAGAGACGGGTTAAGAGGCATGCGTCTCGGTGTTGCGCGCAAACACTTCGGCTTCAGCGAGCGCGTCGACAAGCTGATGAACGACCACATTGCCGAGATGAAAAAACTCGGCGCGGTGGTTGTCGATCCCGCTGACATTCCGACGTCAGGCAAGTTTGACGATTCGGAGTTTGAAGTTCTCCTGTACGAGTTCAAAGCCGATCTGAATGCGTATCTTGCCGGACTTGGCCCACAGGCGCCGGTACGTTCGCTGAAAGACGTGATGGACTTTAACGAACGCAATCGCGATCGCGAGATGCCCTACTTTGGTCAGGACATCATGGAGAAGGCGCAAGCCAAAGGACCACTCACGAGCAGAGCGTACCTTCAGGCGTTGCGCAAGAACCATCTGCTGACGCGCACGCAAGGCATCGACTTCATCATGAAGAAACACCGGCTCGACGCGCTGATCGCGCCTACCGGTGGACCGCCCTGGCCCACCGACTGGTTGAACGGCGATCACTTTACCGGTGGTTACTCTTCGGCGTCGGCAGTGGCGGGTTATCCGCACATCACAGTTCCGGCAGGCTATGTTTTCGGGATGCCGGTCGGAATCTCGTTCTTCGCCGGCCCGTACAGCGAAGGCAAACTGATCCGCATGGCCTACGCGTTCGAGCAGGCGACGAAGATCCGCCGTCCACCAGGATTCCTTTTATCTGTGGAGTTTAGTTGACACAGATTTTCAAACCGATGTCTAACAAGAAAAGCATATACAGCGTCCATCCCGGCGTCCTCATGACGCAAAAGTGGGTCGGCGAACTGAAACAAAAGACCGGTCGATCGCTCCCAGAGTGGCTCAAAGTCGCGTACGATCGCGATGCGTAAAGTGTCCGTGCCTCTGTATCTCAGTGGTTTTTCATGAACCACAGAGGCACCGAGACACAGAAAGACTCACATGGAATCCTCACACACGCTCGAACTCGGCAGACTCGGCGAAGCCTACGCCGCCGCATATCTCGAACAACTCGGCTACCAACTCGTCGCCGCAAACTTCACTTTGCCCGTCGGACGCAACCGGCGCGGCGCGGTCGTCAACGCCGAGATCGATCTCGTCGCCTACGAACACAACACACTCTGCTTCGTCGAAGTAAAAACCCGCTCCTCTGATTGGTTCGCGCCGCCACAGGCAAACATCGACTTACGCAAACGCCGCCAGATTGCTCGGGCGGCGCGCGCCTATCGACAACTGTTGGAGCTCGAAGATCAGCCTTATCGTTACGACGTCGTCACAGTGGTTTTCACTGATCCTCCACAGATCGATTTACTGCGTAACTTCTTCTGATCCGTGTCATCGGCGTTCATCCGTGGCTTCTTTCGCTTTGGAAGGTGCGTTCTTCACGTACTTGTCGAACCACGTAATCATTTCGTAAAGCACGTGTTCGATGCTTTCGCGCCCGGCATAACCGTGCGCTTCGTGCGGCAACATCACCAGACGCACCGTGGCGCCGTGTCCCTTCATCGCCTGGTACATTCGCTCCGATTGAATCGGAAACGTGCCGGTGTTGTCGTCGGCCTCGCCGTGGATCATCAGCATCGGCTCGTTGATCTTTTGGGCCACCATGAACGGCGACACTTTCAGATACAACTCCGGCGCTTCCCAAAGCGTTCGCCGTTCGTTTTGAAAACCAAACGGCGTCAACGTGCGGTTGTACGCACCACTGCGAGCAATGCCGGCGCGAAACAGATCCGAATGCGCCAGCAGGTTTGCCGTCATGAACGCGCCGTAACTGTGTCCGCCAACGCCGACGCGATCCGGATCGGTGACGCCCATCTCAACCGCCTTATCGATCGCGGCCTTCGCGCTCATCACGATCTGTTCGACGTAAGTATTGTTGACCGTTTCCGGCGTGCCGACCACAGGCATCGTGGCGTTATCGAGAATCGCGTAGCCTTCGAGCAGGAAGAACAGGTGTGATGGACCAGTAATGCTCGTGGCGCGCTGCGTCGAGCCGGTGATCTGTCCGGCGGTGCTGGCGTCGTTGAACTCGAGCGGATAGGCCCAAACGACGGTCGGTAGTCTGGTGCCCTCTTTGTAATCGGGCGGCAGATAGAGTGTGAACGAACACTGCACGCCGTCGGCGCGCTTGTAAGTCACGAGTTGCTTTTTGATACCGCGCAACTGCGGCATCGGATCGGGAAACTTCGTCAGCGAGCGCGGAGCAGTCGCCGCGGAAGCATGTGCGGCGTCAACACTGGACCGCACGAAGTAGTTTGGCGCTTCGGTCGGTGTTTCACGGCGCGTGATGAACTGCTTGCCGTCGTCGCTCAGCAAAGCGATGAAAGTCTCATAGCTGTTGGCATCGCTGCGGAAGAGTCGTTCCGCTTTGAGTGTTTGCAAGTTGAAACGATCGAGGAACGGGCGATCGCCTTCCGGTGAAGCACCATTGCCGCTTAGATAGATTGAATCGCCGGTTTGCATGATGGCGCGTTGACCGTTGAACGCACGCGTTACCGGCGTGCCCGCGTCGTTGTAACGATCCTGTTGATTGCGGCTCCAAATCAACTTTGCCGGTGCTTCCGGTTTGTCCGGATCGATCAGGAACGTTCTGACCCAACGTTTGTCGCGCTCGAAATCCGAGATCAACGCCAGGCCCTTTTCGGTGAATGCGCCACCGGAGAAGCGCTGCTCTGTTTTGAAAATCTCAACCGGTTGCCCGGTGAACGGCGCTTTGAACATCAACACGCTATCGCGGTGTGGGACTTTCTTTTTCGGATCGCCGCCGTCCAACGCCTTGACCCAAACCAGCGTGGCCGGTTCATTCGGCCGCCAACGCGGACTGCGCGGGCCGGTGATCACGCCGTCGATCGGCACTTGATCCGCAAGTGGCAGACTGGCGAGCTTGTAGACGACTTTTCCTTTCGTGTCCCAGACCTCAAGGTCTTTCGGAAACGCGAAATCCGGGTAGAGATACGAGAACGGGCGATGTACGCGCGTAACGAGCAGATGATGGCCGTCGGGTGCCGGATCGACTGATTGAAAGATCGCGGCCTGTCCGACCGGCGTTGTCTTTGCACTCGTTGAATCGACGAAAGCTAATTGCGACGTCGCGTAGTATTCAAACAAGTCTTCGTCGTGCGGAGACTTGAGCAAGTCTTCGTAGGTTCTGACTGGTCCCGGACGGCCCGAACTCTCCTGCGTGTTTGGTTCGTCCGGCACTGGCGGAGTCGCGGGCGCAGCGCTACGCGCCGGCGGCACGAGTTGGACCAGGAGCGTGCGATTGTCAGGCATCCACGTGAGCGGGTTGCCGAGCACGGAGTTGATCTGCACGCCTTTGACGTTATGAATCTTGCCGGTGGCGGCGTCGCCGACCCACAACTCGACTCGATTGGGCGTCGTGTTCAGGAACGCGAAGTGTTTGCCGTCGTCGCTCCATTCAATGCCGGTGATCTTCGCGCCGGGTGGAACTTGTATCTGCACTTCGGAACCGTCGGTTATGCGTTTGAGTGTTAGTCCAACAGAATATTGAAAACGGTGCGGCGAGTTTGATGCCGGATTGATACGCCGCCCGGCGAGCCGGAGCATTGGCTGCGAGAGATCCGCGAGTGGTGGATAACGCAGCGCGGTGGTGAGCAAGAGGTTGTCTCGCGTTGGACTGATGGACGCGCCGGGGGTGACGGGCGCGTTGAGAATGTCGAGCACTTCTTTGGGTGGTTTTTTATAACCCTGCTGGGCGTTGACGCTCAGGGCGCCGAGCACCAGGAGCAGGACTAACGACACTAGCAAAGATCTGTTTTGGGTTTTCATGGGTGCACACCTCCGCAACAGCAAGAGCATTGACGGTTGTAGGGAATGTCTCTTACGAGACTTTGGAGCGGTTCGGCAAGTTATTAGAGTTGGGTTGTGAATGTCAACTTCAAACGCGAGGTGTTTTATTTCGTCTCGATTTATTGACGGAGTAAGTGTGCGCGCTTAGACTGCGGAGCATAGACTCGACGGCTGCGCGTCGGTACCGGCGTGAGGCTTAGGGTTAAAACAACGGTGCAATGTTACTGGGCTGATCCCCTTTCGCATTGCGCCGTTTGTTGCTTTAAATCGATGGCTTTGTCCGTGTTGTCCG
>Ga0187894_10003798_pt1 | contig 16626 bp, 9 predicted proteins | sample GBC1701081metaG_FD_136650 | JGI IMG/M metagenome (GOLD analysis project Ga0187894, IMG submission 136650) | White microbial mat communities from a lava cave in the Kipuka Kanohina Cave System on the Island of Hawaii, USA - GBC170108-1 metaG ... | reverse complement strand
GGATTGGTAGTGACGCCACTTGAACGGGTTGGATTTAATCACGGCAGGCCTCCCGACAAAAATAAGAAGCGGGTCAGTCTACCATCATCGAAAACAAGTCGCCTGTTTTTTGCAACACAACCCATAGGCCTGCACCCAGCGGTAGATCGTCGTATGATCGACTGTGAGACTGCGCGGTTCTGGTGCAAATTTTCGAGAGAAGGCAGACTGAGCCTATGCTCAACTTCTCCTTATGCGGCAAGCACTGTTTCCCATACTTGTAGGATCATGGCTCCCGGGCTGGCGATCTCTGATGTGTCGAACTGCCCTTTTTTGATTTTGTTTGCCAACTCGATTCCGCTCAACGTTACTTCCGCATTCCCGAATCTCTTGAACCCCAGCATCGGATAATATCTCTTCTTCACCCTTCGATGATCCTGCTCAATCATGTTATTCAAGTTTCATGTCCTTAAACATGCATCGCCACTCATTAAACATGCATCGCCACTCATTTGCTCAAAGCTGGAGCCGATCTGCGCTTTGTGCAAGACTGGCTCGGTCACGCGGACATTGAAAGCACGGTTGTCTATGCGGCCATCGTCAACCCTACCAGGGAGAAGAAAGCGCGGACTCTCTTTATGTCGCTGTCGAGCTTTTGAGTGGACAAAAAGGCCATAAGCGCCTCACCCGATTTGAACAACTTGCCATCAAAGATATTTTGAAACCTCAATGACCGGGCAGCGTAATGGGGAGTGCGAACTTCTAATACCCGAACTCAGAAATTGACGAAGACCGATTCCGTGAAGCGCTTGATCACGTAGGCCCGGTGAAGTGCGCCTAAACTCAACTGTCCATCGAACAATGGAAGAAAGGAAGGGTTGCATGGCTCCTCGTAATCAACTCATCGCTTGCGTCATCAGACAATACGGCACAGGGCTGTATCGAGCCTGGGTCAGTTTAGACAAGGGTCATACGGTTTGTTTGGGCGCGCATCAGGACGAGGCGAGCGCGACGGAGCTGATCAATCGTTTTCTGGAGGCCAACCAAGAAGGGCGGATAAAGACTCTCGAAGACGTCTTGGCCTTCATCGACTCAATTTGCGTGAAGGATCTGACGGCGTCAATTCCCGCGACCTGGCAAAGCGTCATTGATCTGGCGGCGTGAAGACCGGTCTACAAGTAGGATTCAAGGTCGTTTCCCCTTACAATATCGCGCATCACGCTTTGGGACTTATCATGGCTCTGTTGCAAAAATTCACTGACTATACAAGATGTTGTAGTAATCATTAGTTCGTCACTACTATAGAGTGTGGCCAAAATATTTTTTGCAACAGAACCCGAACGACTCTATGAATCGGGGATCCGAACGCGACATGGCAAAGAGCCTGAGTAGATCGCCCAATTCCACGCCCTCGAGCAAAGGTCCGAAGTCGCGCAGAATTCGCCACAGGTCATAGTAGTCGCGCGCTCGCGGGCGGTTCCACCCACGCGCCAGCAGCCGTTGTTGCGTCTGAAGCAGCGCGCGCATCTTCGGCGATGACCTCGCCGAGCGGGTAGCATTGCAGGATCGCCGCCAACTCCTCTTCATAACCGTGAATAAGCGCGCGTTGCACTGCTTCGAGCAGGATAGACTCTCGTGCGTGATCTCGACCTTGATCCGGCAGGAGCGGGCTCGGATACCAAGGAAACCTCACTCTCGCAGTGAAAGCCTCCTGGCCGCCCGGGTGCGGGTCGCGTTCCGTGTAACGCTCCGTTTCGATCTGGAATGGCCCGTGAGCGGAGAGCAGATGCGTCACCTCCTGTATGGCATTACAAATTGCTTCTTCCTGCTGGTTCCGGCGGCGATTTTGAGTGTGATCGCGATGGCTTTGAACGCTGGCGCTGAATCGCTGTGGCTGAGCTTGCCGCGCATGGCGGTGATGACTGCGGGCTATCTGGCCTACTTCGCGATCTTCATCGGCCTGGCGCTGACCGTCTCGGCGCGGGCGTCGTCTTCGCGGGTAGCGCTGATCGTCCTGCTCGGCTTCTGGTTCATCAATTCCCTGGTCGCCTCGCGGCTGGTGACCGATGTCGCTAAAGCCGCTTACCCGACCCCGACCGCGGTCGAATTCAACAAGGCGATCGCCGACGAGATTCGCGGCCACGGAGAGTGGGAGGAAAACGTCGAGAAGAAGAAGAAACAGTTGATGGCTGAATACAAAGTCACCGATGCGAAGTACCTGCCCGTCCACCCCGAAGCCGTCGTGCTGGACGAAGGCGAACAGATTGACACTCAGGTCAACGACAAACACTTCATCCGGCTCCACGACATTTACGCCAGTCAGCAGCGCGTCTATCAATTCGGCGGGTTCTGGTGCAATTTTTCGAGAGAAGGCAGACTGGGCCTATTTTCAACTTCTCCTTATGCGGCAAGCACTGCTTCCCATACTTGCGGAATCATAGCCCCTGGGCTGGTGATCCCCGATGTGTCGAACTGTCCTTTTTTGATTTTGTTTGCCAACTCGATTCCACTCAACGTTACTTCCGCATTCCCGAACGTCTTGAACCCCAGCATCGGGTAACACCTCTGCTTCACCTTCCGGTGATCCTGCTCAATCATGTTATTCAAGTACTTGTTGGTCCGGACGAGCGTTTGAGCGGGCAATACGCCTTCGGCCTTCAATTCGGCGACGGCTTGATGGGACGCTTGACTGCCGTCGAGTGTGATCTTCTCCGGAATCTCATTATTACCGATCGCTTTCTTGAAGAAGCGTACGGCGGCCGCTTTATTCCGATTCTTACTGAGCAGGAAATCGACCGTCTGACCTTGCTTATCGACCGCGCGGTAGAGATAGCGCCATTCACCCTTCACTTTGATATAGGTTTCATCGACTCTCCAGGATGAGCCGACAGGACGCGCATATTTCTTCCACTTTTTCTCGAAGACGGGAACGAAGCATTGGACCCATCGCATAACGGTAGTATGCACGACCAGCTCTTTATTCATGCCGGTAGAAAACCGCTGGTGGAACAGCGGGTGAAGTCCTGCGCGCGCAGTCTTCACAGTGATTGACGCGACTTCGTGTCGCAAGTAAGTGACATACCATCGTACGGCCTGAATGATAAGAAGATGATTGAAATGGCGACCTTTGAAGAGTGCGGGCTTCTCAGAAGGAAGTTGGGTCATGCCGAGGATTATCCATAATTATCAGGTTTGCACCAGAACCTACTCGAATCGCAGCGCTGCGGCAGGGTCGGACCGCGCGGCGCGACGCGCAGGCAAGCCGCAGGCGAGCGCAGCCACAATCGTCAGCGCCGAAACTACGAGCAGGTAGGTAGCCGGATCGCTGGCGGAGACACCTACCAGTAGCGAGCTGAGCACACCGCCTACGGCGAACGACAGAGCCAGCCCGATCACGAGTCCTATCGTGAACGGCCGCATACCCTGAGAGAACATCAAGCGCCACAGGCGAGATCCGCTCGCGCCCATCGCGGCTCGTATGGCCATCTCGCGGGTACGCTGGTTTACGGACTGAGAAATCACGGCATACAGACCCATGGACGCGAGCGCCAGGGCAATAATCGCTAAGACAGTAAACGCCGAGCCGAATATGCGTGTGTCGGCATGGCTCAACGACAGATGATCGGCGAGAGAACGCAGAGCGAATACGGGAAGGTTCGCATCCAAGTCCCGCACGCGTTGCCGGAAAGCGGGGGCGAGGCTCGCCGGAGCAACCCGCGTCCGCGCGACGACGATCATGGCGCTGGCTGGGTTCTGCCGGTGTGGCAGATATACTAAAGGAAGTCCCTCGCTGTAGCGGTTCTGAACGATATCGGCCGCAACGCCAACGATCGTCGCCCAGGCGCTGGTTCTCTGATCATCCACGCGAATGCGTTTTCCGAGCGGATTCTCGCCAGGCCAGTGCCTGGCGGCAAAGCTCTGATTGATAATCGCCGCCTCGTGGCCGGTGTCTCCGTCGAGGTCTGTAAACTCCCGTCCTTGTAACAACCGCGCTTGCATACAGCGGAAATATCCGGGGCCGATGGTCAAAACCGCTGTCCGCGGCTGACTGCGCTTATCGGCTATCGGCGATCCTTCAATCTGAAAAGGGTTCATGCTTCCCCGAACAGCCACGTTGCCGGGCAACGCGGATGCGACCGTTGCGATCTCGACGCCGGGCAGCGCCCCGATGCGAGCGCTCAACTCCTGAAAAAACGATATTTGTTCCTGGGGCCGCTGGTCTTTCGAACTCGGCAAGTCGATCCACATGGTAAGCACGTTCGCGGTGTTCACGCCCAGCTTCACTTTCCCGGCGTTCATCATGCTTCGAATCATCAGCCCCGCGCCCATCAACAGAACCACGGAAAGAGCTACCTCGGCTCCAACTAAGATATTCGTTAATACCCGCCGCTGGCCGCCGACGCCCGCGGCCTGGCCGCCTTCTCTCAATCCGCTATTCAGGTCGACCCCGGACATCCGCAATGCGGGCGCAAGGCCGAAGACGACGCCTGTTCCGATCGAGATCGCAGCCAGGTACAGAAGCACATTTCTATCCACCGAAAATACGACCGAGCTGGGCTTTACAATCTCCATTGCTCCGAGAGCCGCGTCGAACGCCCTCACGCCCCAATATGCGAGAAAGGCTCCCAGCGCCCCCGCCATAACTGACAACAGAACGCTTTCCGTGAGCAGTTGCCGTATGACTCGTGATCGCCCCGCGCCCAGGGCCGCGCGGATCACCATTTCGCGGGACCGAGGCGCCGCCCGCCCGAGGAGCAGGTTGGCTACATTCGCGCACGCGATCAGAAGCACAAAGGCTACGCCACCCAATAGAGCTTGCAGGACTTGGCGGATCTCAGCTCTGATGTGGTATTCGTTGACATCCTGGACTACTGCGCCGATGTCCTTGTTGGTAGCGGGATATTCGACTCCCAGTTGGCGCGCGACGGCGCCGGCTTCGGCGCTCGCTCGACCGATGCTGACTTCATTGGCGAGGCGGCCGAATACGAGGAGGTCGCGGTTTTCCCTCAATGACTGGGCCTGCGGCGTTGTAAGCGGAAGCCAAAGGTCGTTATCACCGTACAGCCGTATGCTGGGAGCGGTCACGCCGATGACGGTGACGACCGCTTCGTCAATCCGCACGGTCTTCCCGATCACCGACTCATTTTTGTTGTAACGGCTTTCCCAGACACGGTAAGTCAGGAGCGCGACGGGCGGCGCTCCGGGTTGCGTATCCGCAGGTTCCAGATCGCGCCCGAGCAGCGGTTTCCGGCCAATGACGGACAAGGTGTTCGCCGTCATTCGCACAACGTAGTAGCGCTCCGGAAAGTTGGCGTCATCGCTCAAATCGACAGTGCCGTACTGAACGGCGGCGAGACCTTCGAACGACTTCAGCCTCTCTTTGAGATCACGATAATCGGGGAACGAGAACGCCTGGAGCGGCTCATCAACACCGTGCGTCCTGTCGATGCTGGAAACATACGCGATCCGGTCGCTGCCATGGAATGGCAGATTGCGGAACAGCGCCGCGTTCACGATCGTGAAAACCGCGGTGTTGGCGCCGATTGCAAGCGCCAGCCCGCATACGGCGAACAATGTGAACGCGGGGCTTTTGCTCCACATTCGTCCCGCGTAGCGCAGGTCCTGCGCCAGGTCACCCAACCATCGCGCCCCGAGGGCAGGGAAGCGCTGTTCCTTTTCAAGCCCCTCTTCATTCTTCCTTCGGTTAAACAGGCGATGCCACCACGTCATGTCGTGTCTCCTTCCTGATTTCGTGATCTACTGGTTCTGAGAATGAGGCCGACGGCTTCGGTCAGTCCCCGCCAACCCGCGGCTTCAGTTTCGAGTTGCGTCCGCCCTTGCCGCGCCAGGCGGCAGAGAAATAAGCGCCATTGAGCCAGCATAAAAGCAGTTGCATTCGGTTTACAGATATTGTTCTATTGAATCAAGTCAGCAGGAAGCTATGCCATCTAACATCTACCAGGAGGTCAATCGCTCGCGCCCGGCAATGATGAAGACGACGTGATTGACCTGAATGATTGGAGGACGAAATGTTTCAAGACTTGCGTTATGGAGCGCGGATGCTGCTCAAGCACAAAGGCTTCACTACCGTGGCCGTGCTCACGCTGGCGCTGGGTATTGGCGCGAACACGGCGATTTTCAGTCTCATCGACGCTGTCCTGCTAAAACTGCTGCCGGTCAAGGAGCCGGAACAGCTTGTTCTGCTCAGTTATCTGGGAGAGCGCGGCCCAGGCGATAATTTTCCGTACGGCAACTACCTGCGATTCCGCGACCATAATAAATCGTTCTCCGGGACGTTGGCCTATCATCCCTTGCGGCTAACGGTAAACCTTGACGGCCAGCCTGAACCGGCTGTGTCGGGCCAACTCGTGACGGGTAATTACTATGCCGTACTCGGCGTTAACGCCTCGCTCGGCCGACCGATGCTGCCTGATGATGACCGCCTGGCGGGTGGTCATCCTGTTTGCGTCATCAGTGATAATTACTGGAGCCGGCGTTTTGCGCGCAATCCTTCAGTGGTAGGCAAGACTATTGATCTCAGCGGCTCGCCGTTCACGATCATCGGCGTCACTCCGCCGGAGTTTTTCGGTCTCGAAGTCGGTACGGTGGCCGACATTTCAGTGCCGATGACGATGCAAAGACAGGTGATGCCCGGCGTCACCGGAGACCGGGTTCAGTATCGTGTGATGGGCCGTTTGAAGCCTGGCGTCACTATCGAGCAGGCGCATGCTGACTTGAGTCTGCTTTATCAGCAGATCCTGGGCGACCTCGCCGCTCGATTCGGAGATACGATAAGGGCCAAAGGCGCCCAACATTTGCTGGAACGGAAGCTTGCGTTGACGCCAGGTAGCCAAGGTTTGTCGGTCTTACGCCAACAGTTCTCCCAACCGCTGTTTATCCTGATGACGGTAGTCGGGTTGGTGCTATTGATTGCCTGCGCGAATGTCGCGGGCCTGCTTCTGGCCAGAGCGACCGCGCGACGCAAGGAGATCGGCATTCGTCTGGCGCTCGGCGCCGGCCGCGCCCGATTGGTCAGACAACTGCTCACCGAAAGTCTATTGCTCGCCGGCCTCGGCGGTTGTCTCGGTCTGGGCTTCGCCTATTGGGGCGCGAAATTGCTCGTGCCATTGCTGCCGCAGGGAGAAATACCGATTCGTTTGGACCTTAGTCCGGACGCTCGCCTGCTTGTCTTTAGCCTGGGTCTCTCGCTCCTGACCGGTGTGCTGTTTGGTCTCGCGCCCGCGTTTCGCGCAACCAGAGTGGACCTCAATACCGCGCTCAAAGACGATGCCCAGCGCTTGGGCGCCCGGGGATCCAGGTTGACGCTGAGGTTGACGCTCGGCAAGCTGTTCGTCATCGCCCAAGTCGCGGTTTCATTACTACTGTTGATTGGAGCGGGTCTGTTCATTCGGAGCTTGCAGAATTTGCGGAAGGTGGACGCGGGATTTACGCGGGAGAATGTCTTAGTGTTGAAGCTTGAGCCAGTCGGCAGTGATCGCAACGAGGGCGATCGCCTTGCAATTCGCTATAACGAACTGCTCGGACGAGTCGAGGCGATGCCGGGCGTGCTACGGGCCAGTCTGGTCGGCTACAGTCCAATCACTCGACGCGAATGGTTAGAGATGGGGCAAAGCCCCGCGCTGATGATGCCGATCTTGGTCAACGACCCTTCCGCCCAACCCGGCGAAGAGATCACGATCCCCTGGATGCAGGTCTATCCCAACTCGTTTGCGACGCTCGGAATGTCGCTGCTGGCCGGGCGCGATTTCACACCACAAGACAACCAGCAATCGCAGGGCGTGGCCATTATCAATGAAAGCATGGCCCGCCGTCTCTTCGGCGGCGAGAATCCGCTGGGGCGAAGGATTCGCCATTCATACGATTCCGGCTTGAACATGGAGATCGTCGGCGTAGTTAAAGACACAAAATATCGCAGCCTGCGTGAACAGGTAAGCCCAATGTTCTATGTGCCTTTTTATCAACTGGGCGGGCAGGGGCAGATGACCTTAGTGGTTCGTACGGCCGGCGATCCAACTACGGTGGCCGCCGCCGTGCAACGCGAAGCCCGCGCCCTCGACAACGCGATGCCGGTCTTTGCGGTTGAAACGGTCGCGACGCAGGTCGAAGCGTCAATCAGCCAGGAACGACTCGTCGCCACGCTTTCCAGCGTCTTCGGTTTATTGGCTCTATCGCTGGCTTGCATCGGTTTGTATGGCATCTTGTCCTATACGGTGATTCAGCGCACGCGCGAGATCGGGACTCGCCTCGCGCTCGGCGCGCAACCTCAGAACGTCCTCTGGCTGGTCTTTCGCGATGCGCTCTGGCTGGTGTTAGTCGGCATAGCTATCGGCGGACCGGCCGCGGTCGCGGTAACGCGCCTGATTTCCAGCCAACTCTTCGGTGTGAAAGGGGCTGACCTCGTCACGATTTTCTCGGCCGGAATGATTTTGTTAGTGGTGGCCGCATTGGCCAGCTATCTGCCTGCGCGAAAAGCGACCAAAGTCGATCCGCTGGTCGCGCTTCGTCACGAGTGAGAAGCGAATCCGATTTACAATGACGCTAATTGCGACGCTGGCGCTCTCTCTACTTTCGACGGCTCAGGCGTAACCTCCTTGCCAGGCTCGTCAGGCTCGCCAGGCTCGCCAGGCTCGTCAGGGTTAATAAACTGGTCCTGCTCGAATTTATACTGTTTATCGTAAAGCTGTTTATAGCGCCCTCCCGCGGCAAGTAACGCTCCGTGGGCGCCACGCTCAACGATCTCGCCGTTTTCCAGAACCAGGATCTGGTCTGCGCTGCGAATCGTCGAAAGACGGTGGGCGATGACGAATGTCGTGCGTCCTTTACGCAGCGAGCGCAGACCTTCCTGAATCAACGCTTCGCTCTCGCTGTCCAGGCTCGAAGTCGCTTCATCCAGGATCAGAATCTTCGGGTCGGCCAGCAACGCGCGAGCGATGGCTACCCGCTGACGCTGACCGCCGGAGAGCTTCACGCCTCGTTCGCCGACGATCGTCTCGTATTTATTGTCGAAGCCCTCGATGAACTCCTCGCAATGAGCGATGCGACTAACAGCCTGAATCTCTTCGCGAGTCGCCTGAGGCTTGGAATAACTGATGTTTTCGGCAATCGTCCCATCGAAGAGGAAATTGTCCTGCAACACGACGCCTAGGTGTGAGCGATAGTCGCGCAGCTTGATCGTTGACAGGTCGCGTCCATCGATTTTGATTTTGCCGGAAAGCGGGCGATTGAAATTCATGACCAGGCCGATCAAGGTGCTTTTGCCAGACCCGCTCGAACCGACCAGCGCGGTGGTGGAACCCGCCTGGGCTGTAAAAGAGACATTCTTCAAGACAGGCGCGCCAGGGTAATACTCGAACCAGACGTTCTCAAATTCAACCTCGCCCCGGATTTCGTTCGTCGCCTCTTTCGAAGAATCTTCTTTGTCTTCAGGCGGCATCTTCAGTATCCCGCGGATGCGATCGAGACCGGCGAAGGCTTCGGTGATTTGCGAACCGATAGAGGCAATCTCGATCACCGGCATCACCATCAATCCGGCGAAGAAGACATACATGAACAGATCGCCCAGCGTCATCCGGCCCGAGGACACCGCCTGGCCGCCAATGATGATTATCGCCACGCTGATGACCCCTATAATAACCGAAGAGAAAGCGGTGATGGCGGAGACACTGATCATCACCGTCTTGAGATTGCGAAGCAGGCGATGTATGCCGCGCGCAAAGGCCAGTTCTTCGCGTTTTTCCGCCGTATAAGCCTTGACGATGCGGATGCCGCCGAGCGATTCGGTCAGCCGTCCCGTAATCTCGCTATAAATCTCCCGATCTTTGCCGAAGAGCGGAAACAACCGTCTGAAGGCGTAAGCCTGGCCTCCGCCAAACACCAGAAGGACGATGATCGTGAGAGCGGTCAATCGCCAGTTGAGATAAAACAGGACGCCGATCGAGATCGCCGCGGTGACCACACTGCCGCTCAGTTGAACAAGCCCGGCGCCGATCAGATTTCTCACGCCGTCGGCGTCGGTCATGATTCGAGAGATGAGTATCCCGGTCTGCGTCGAATCGAAATAATGGATCGGCAACCGCCCGATCCGCGCTTGAACTTTCATTCGCATTTTGGCGATTGCGCTCTGAGCCGCGACGCCGAGTAACAGCGAAAGCGAGAATGACGTAACTACCTGCAACAAAGTCGCAATCCCGGCGGCGAGCGCAATAGGCGCCAGTAACTCATTTCGCCCTTTGACGGCCACCTCGTCGATTATATATTTCGATGAAGCAGGCAATACGAATCCAACCAGGCGATTAATGAGCATCAGAAACGCGCCCAGCGCCAGGCGCCAACGATAGGCTACGATCAATCCCTTCGCTTCCCGCCAGGCGTCGGCAAGCTTGATTCGTTTTTTCTCTTCCATCTGTATCCTTGGATGTTTATAGGGCTAAATCAGGCGCACTCTGTGTTAGTTAGTGTCCTCAATTAGTATCTCTTTCTCTCCGAACAATCTTTCGGCGGAGATACCGTGCCTGGCGCACTCTTGAATGAGACGGTTCGATTCGATGATCGGGCGGGATTCTTCGGTATATTTGAGACTCATGATGTAACCCAGCCAAGGTTCCTGCCCCATGGCGTAAACGAAAGTCTCCTTGCTGTTAAATCGCCGCACGATATCGATGGCTTGGTCGAAGTTGGATCCGGCCAGACGGCGCGACTCATCCATGGCGCGTTCGATTTTCTTGGTAAGCAATGGACCGTAGAGCCAGGTGAGCGGGGCGCCATCGCATTCCATACCGAGGAAGATCGCATCCGCGTCTCCCACCTCGTCGTATAGGCGCTCATAGAGCCGCGGTTCGACATTGCACGAGTCCGCCGCGAACAGGAGCGAGCGTTTGCCGATTCGGACGAGATACGCCGTCTTGCAGCGGATATTCAAGTCTGAATGCTCCCCTAAAAATGGCAAGGCGCGGATCGAGCCGTTCTCCCATTCCACGCTCTCCATCTCGTCCAGTTCGATCACATTTCGGCACCCGATATTCTTCAAGATCAGTTTCAATGACGGGTCCTGAAGAAACCCTCCGGAACTGGAAGGTACTATTATGTTCTTAACCTTGTGTTTGATCTGTAATAACGTCTCGAACAAAACGTGATCCTGGTGGTTATGAGTGATAACCACGTAATCAATCGAATCGGGCAGGTCCTGGTAGGTATACCTCGAAACGTCCGATTCGTATGTATAACTCAGTACGGGATCGAACAGCATGCTCATAGCCGGCGTCTCCAACAGAATGCAGGCGTGGCCGAAGTAGCGCCACCGAACTCCGCGTCCTTGGTAAGGCGAATAAGGCGGAGGCGGATCGGGCGTCAAGAACGTGCGGACCAGCCGCTCCGACTCCTCAGGCGCTCTCAGCATCTCTTTGATCTCTCCCCAGGGTCGTGGAACCGACTTCAACCGGAACAACCGGTCCACCGCTTCGTCATCGAAAGGCGCGCGCATGTGAAAAAGCGAATCCGACTCCAGCCGCGGCGTGCTCAACAGGAATGGGCGTTCGTCCGTAGTCAATACCGAGAGCATAAAGCTCTGGGCGGAGCGGTCGTAATAACGGCTCCGATACAGCAGCGGCTCAATGATGCGGAAACTCGGATTATGGTTGAGGTCGTAAACCAGCTCGACATAACCTTTCAGGATGTCCGGCGCCATATTGTAGAGCGGCTGCAACGCGAAACCTTTTGCGTGCGTTCGCAGGGTTTCGTCAAGCGCGGAGATCGCATCGGAGAGTTCTATCAAATGAGAGCGCGTCCGCTTCGTCTGCTCTCGTAAGCTCCTGATCTCATCTACTCGCTTCCCGCCGTAATCTATGAAAGGTCCTCCGAGCAGTTTCGGATTCTTGACGGCGTTCGCATGCACCTGCGGCGCATTGATATAGGAGTCCATTATTTTCAGATGGCGTTCCGTCAGGTTCCTTGCCGCGGTAGCCGGAGGAATCAAATGTGACCAGGCATACCAGTAGTCAAACAGTGGCTCAACCTGGATGTTTGGACGAAGGTATAGCAAATCATTGTTCATAGTAACTCCAATTGATAGTCTTGATTGCTTGGTATTGACTAGGCCTCGTCGAGACTGGCCTTTATTCTCAGCGCGAGGGTTTCAACATGAGGCATTCTCACCATCGTTTCGTGATCGCCAGGGATATCAACGACTAGCACGCCTCCGGCGGCCAATTGATCCCACCCCATGGCCCGTCCGATGACTGGATCGGGGATCATCTCTGTAACCTGCTCGTTGTCCGCTGATGCGTCTGACGCGTCTGATGGAGGCGTTGTGAGCGGCTTCGCGGTCTTGAACAGAGTAACAGCGCCGGAATAGGCTTGAGGAACGTATTTGAGCAAGGCTCTCGCGTTCGTTCTACGCGTCTTGAGGTAAGTGCGAGCCTGAGCTACATCAATATCGGGAGGTAGCAGGTTCGCCTCTATCAATTCCTTTAGAAGGTAACCGATCCGTTCATCGCCCTGAAATTGCTTCAGGTTCCGCTCCAGGTCTTCTCTTGGAATCGGCAGGTATTCGGCAAACAGATTCATCAGCAGTATCGCCTCTTCATCCGCTTCAACGAGGTGTTCTTCATCTTCCTCGATATATTCTTCTCCGGCGGGCCAGGCGCCGCTATCCAGCAACAACAATTGACCCATTCTCTGACCTTGCGCCACAAGCTGTTGCGCCATCTCATAGGCGACAGCGCCACCGAGCGACCAACCTCCCAGAAAATATGGTCCTTCAGGTTGGATTGTCTTGATCGCCTCTATGTAGTGGGAGGCCATATCTTCGATTCTGGTGAGAGGGGCCTGTTCTCCGTACAGACCCGACGTCTGTAATCCATAAAATGGCTGGTCTGAACCAAGGCAGCGAGCCAGATCCAGGTAACAGAGCACGGTTCCACCAGCCGGATGTACGAAGAACAAAGGAGGTTTCGAGCCGGACGCTTGAAGTTCGACCAGGCAGGACCAGGAGGAGCTGACTTCTCGGCGCAGTATGGAGGCCAGGCTCTCAATAGTTCCTCCCTGAAACAGAGTAGATAATAGCAGGTCTCGCCCTATTACTTTTCGAATCCTGGCCATCAGACTCACGGCAAGTATTGAATGCCCGCCCAAATCAAAAAAGTTATCCGTCACGCTGATGGGGCGCCTGCCCAAAACACGCTCCCATATCTGTACCAGTTGGAATTCAAAGACATCACGAGGGGCGACATAGGCTGGCGTTCCCTCTCCTCGCGCCTCTCTCAGCCCGGCCAGGGCTTTACGATCCACTTTGCCGTTCGGCGTCAGAGGCATCTGCTCCAACCAGACAAACCACGCCGGCAGCATGTACTCCGGCAATCTCTCTTTAAGGTAGTTGCGTAGCTCACTGACACTCGGCGCATTCTCGCCTTCACGGACAACATAAGCCGTCAGCCGCTTCTCCGCGGCCTCATCCTCATGCGCTATGATCACGCACTGCCGCACCGCGGGGTGAGAACTGAGCTGAACCTCAATCTCTCCCAACTCGATCCGATATCCTCGAATCTTTACCTGATGATCTCCCCGCCCCACGAACTCTATCTTCCCGTCAGCCAGGTAGCGCGCCACGTCTCCGGTTCGGTAGAACCGCGCTCCGGGCTGCTGGCTGAACAGGTCGGGCAGGAATCGCTCCGCCGTCAATCCCGGTTGCTCCAGGTATCCCCGAACCACCCCATGCCCTCCAATATACAATTCGCCAGCCACTCCGACCGGAACGACTTCCAGCGCTCGATCCAGGATATACATCCGCGTATTGGCGATAGGCCGGCCAATTGGAACGCTCTCCTCGGCGCCATCCAAAGCGTAGGTCGCCGACCAGATGGTGGTCTCTGTCGGACCATACATATTGCGAATCTCCGCCCTCTCCAGCCGCTTCAGCTCTTCAGCCAACCCTATGGAGAACGCTTCTCCTCCAATCAACAATTGGCGCAAAGAGCCGAAAGCGTTGAGCCAATCCGCATCCGGACAAAGCATCTTTACCATCGAGGGCGTGCACTGAAGGTGAGAGACCTGATGCCTGATCATTTGCGCCAGCGTTGAATAGTCTTCGATCTTTGTCGCTCTTTCTTCATTCTCGATCTCTCCCATGTCGTCCCGCGGCTCGCCGCCAGGCTGGGAGCTTCCCATCTCTCCCTGGATCACGACCTGGAAGCCTCGCCCCAACGTCCAGAGCAGCTCCAAAACCGAAATATCGAAGGAGACGCTCGTGACCGCCAGCCAGATAGCCGTCGGGTCAGGCTCAATGTAGGCATCCATCGCAGCGAAGAAGTTGCTCGCCTGATGATGAGGTACCACGACGCCCTTGGGGCGCCCCGTCGAACCGGAGGTGTAGATGACATAAGCCGGATTCTCCGCTGTCGCGCCGCATACCGGATTCTCCACTCGCTCAACCGCAATCTTCCGCCACTCCGCGTCCGGAGTAACGACCTGCGCGCTGTTTGCCGGCAGCGCCTCCACCAACTGTCGCTGTGTCAGCAGCGCCTTGACACCCGCATCCTCCAGCATCAACGCTATCCGTTCCGCCGGGTAAGCCGGGTCCAAGGGCGCATAGGCTCCACCGGCTTTGAGGATGCCGAGCAGCCCCACCATCATCTCCAGGCTCCGCTCCATACAGACGCCTACCAGTGTCTCCGGGCCGACACCGAGCCGGCGCAGGTAGCGAGCCAACTGATTGGCCCTCGCATTGAGCGCCCCATAGGTCAGTCGCTGATCCTCGTAGATGAGCGCCACGGCTTCCGGTTTCCTCTCGACCTGATGTTCAAATGACTCGTGAATGAGTTGATCTTGAGGATAAGGATTTGCGGTCTCATTCCATTCCACGACGATCTGCTCTCTCTCAGCTTCGCTCAGCAGGCTCAGCTCGGAGACCGGTCTTTCGCCGTCCTCGACGATCCCTCTCAGCAGGTTGGTGTAATGGCTCATCAACCGCTCGATCGTTTCGCCCTCAAACAGGTCTCGGCTGTAGTTCACCGCTACAACCAGATCGCGCCCATCATCCGTAACGCCCACTGTCAGGTCGAACTTCGCCGTCCGCGTCTCGCTCGCTGTCCGTACTTCGGCGCCGCCGTCGCTCAGTCTCGCCTCTTTCGGCTTCAGTCCCTCTCTCGCCGCGTTCTGCAAGGTCAGTTTCGCCTGAAAGAGCGGCGATCGGCTCATATCTCTCTCCGGCTGCAACTCCTCCACCAACTTCTCGAACGGCACATCCTGATGCGCATACGCTCCCAGACACATCTCCCTCACTCTCTTCAACAACTCTTCGAATCTCTCCCAACCTCTCACTTCCACCCTCAGCGCCAACTGATTGACGAAGAACCCGATCAAGCCTTCGATCTCAGCCCGGTTCCGATTCGCGATATCCGTTCCGAGCGCCACGTCCTGCTGCCCGCTGTAGCGGCTCATCAACACATCGAAGCCTGCCAGCAGCGTCATAAACAGGGTCGCTCCCTCTCGCCGGCCCAACTCTCTCAGCTTCCCGGCCAACTCGCTCTCGACCACCAAATACCGGCTCGCTCCTCGATAACTCCGCGCCGCCGGTCGCGGATGATCCGTCGGCAGATCCAGGTCTTCCACTCCCGCCAGTTGCTCCCGCCAGTAGCCCATCTGCCGCTCCAACACGTCGCCTTGCAGCCAATTCCGCTGCCATACCGCGAAATCGGCGTACTGGATCGGCGGTTCATCGAGTGGCGATTCTTCTCCCGCGCCGTAGGCCCGGTAGAGCGCTCCGATTTCCGCGCTCAGAATTCCCATTGACCATCCATCGCTCACGATGTGATGCATGGTGAAGAGCGACACATGCTCCTCCTCTCCAAGCTTCAAGACCTTCACTCTCAGCAGCGGCCCTTTGCTCAGATCGAATCCCGTCTCCGCTTCTTCGCTCGCCATCCGGCTGACTTCCGTCTCCCTTTCCTCCACGGTCAAACCGGTCAGGTCTTCTACCTCCAGCTCGCGATGCGCCCATTCATCAATCACCTGCGCCGGCTCGCCTTCTTTCACTTCGATCCTCGTCCTGAGGACCTCGTGTCTTCTGACGATCTCATTGATCGCCCGCTCCAACGCATCGAGGTCCAATCTCCCTTCCAGTTCTACGGCCCCTGGGATGTTGTAGAACGGATTGTTCGGCATGAGCTGATCCAGGAACCACAACCTCTGCTGCGCGAACGACAGCGGCAGCCTGGCGCCGCTTTGGCCCTCTCGCGGCGCCCTGACCAGCGGCGGCGCCTCGTCCTTCTCTCCCGCCTTCATCGCCTCCTCGATCCTTCGCGCCAGCCCTTCCGCCGTCGGCTCCTCAAAAATGCTCCTCACCGCAATCTCCGCTCCGAAGACGCCTCTCACTCGCGAGACCACCTGTGTCGCCAATAACGAATGGCCTCCCACCTCGAAAAAGTTGTCGCCTATTCCAACCCGATCCAGCCTCAACACCTCTTCGTAAATCCCTACCAGCATCTCCTCGACCGGCGTTCGCGCTCCTACATACTCCTGCTCTACCTGCCTGCCCGCCCTTTCCTCCGTTGGCAACCTCTTCCGGTCTATCTTCCCATTCGCCGTCAGCGGCATCTCTTCCAGTATCACTATCGCTTCCGGAACCATGTATTC
>Ga0187894_10003796_pt1 | contig 16633 bp, 12 predicted proteins | sample GBC1701081metaG_FD_136650 | JGI IMG/M metagenome (GOLD analysis project Ga0187894, IMG submission 136650) | White microbial mat communities from a lava cave in the Kipuka Kanohina Cave System on the Island of Hawaii, USA - GBC170108-1 metaG ... | reverse complement strand
GCGGGCCGCTCGAACCCGCCCAACCGCTTCGAGCGCATCCATGTCGCCGACATGCCGGAGCTCGGGTTCGCGCCCAGCCCCGACGACCCGCCGGAAGATCCGCGCACCGAGCTGCTGATCGACCCCTCGCGCACGATCGTCGCGACCAACGACAGCCCCGACCTCGGCTTCGACGCGAGCGTGAACCCGTACCGCGGCTGCCAGCACGCGTGCTCGTATTGCCTGGCACCCGAGACGCCGGTGTTGCGGGCGGACCTGTCGTGGTCGCCGATCGGCGCCTTGAAGCCAGGCGACGAGATCCTCGGCTTCGATGAGAGCCCGCGAGCGCGAAGCGAGCGAATGCTGCGCAAGGGAATCGTCGAGAGCGTGTGGCGCTCGCGACGAGAGACGACGCGGCTCATCCTGGAGCGAGGCGTCGTGACGACGACCTCGGCGCATCTCTGGCTCACGGGGCCGCGCTCGGACTGGGTGGCGACGAAGGACCTGCGCGTCGGCGACGGACTCCTCCAGCTCGTGGGCGCGGCGACCGGATCGCGGGCGCCTCGCCTCGATCCCGGCCGCCGCATCGGGCTCCGCGCCGTCGCACGTCCGGCGAGGATCCGAACGATCGAGCCCGGCGCGCTGCGCGAGGTCGTCGACATCCAGACCTCGACGCGCACGTTCGTCGCGAACGGGCTCGCGACGCACAACTGTTATGCCCGCCCGACGCACGAGTACCTCGGCTACTCCGCGGGGCTCGACTTCCAGACCAAGATTCTCGTGAAGCCGCGCGCGGCGGAGCTGCTACGGAAGCAGCTGATGTCGCCGGCGTGGAAGCCGCGCGTCGTGATGCTCTCCGGCGTGACCGATTGCTACCAGCCGGCCGAGCGCCGGCTGCGCATCACGCGCGGCTGCCTCGAGGTGCTCGCCGAGTTCCGCAACCCAGTCGGCATCGTGACGAAGGGCTTCCTCGTGACGCGCGACGCCGACCTGTTGTCCGAGCTCGCGCACGTGAATGCGGCGGCCGTGATGATCTCGATCACGACGCTCGACGCCGAGCTGCAGCGCAAGCTGGAGCCGCTGGCGTCGCCGCCGTCGAAGCGCCTCGCGGCGATCGAGGCGCTCGCGAACGCAGGCGTTCCGGTCGGCGTGATGGCGGCGCCGACGATCCCCGGTCTCACGGATCACGAGCTGCCCGCGATCCTGCAGGCCGCCGCCGACGCGGGCGCGAGCAGCGCCGGCTACGTCGTGCTGCGGCTCCCGCACGGCGTGAAGGAATTGTTCGCGGACTGGCTGGCCCAGCACTTCCCGGAGCGGCGCGAGAAGGTGCTGAACCGCCTGCGCGCGCTGCACGGCGGCGCGCTCTACGACGCGCGCTTCTCGCACCGCCAGCGCGGCGCCGGCGAGTTCGCCGAACAAATCCGCGCGCTGTTCGAGCTCGGGCTCAAGCGGGCGCGGCTCGCGCGGCGCGGCGCGGAGCTCTCGAGCGCGGCGTTCCGCCGGCCCGGCACGGTCGATCAGCTCTCGCTGTTCTCCTGAGCGCCGCGCCGGAGCTTCGCGAGGAACTCGCGGTCGATGCGCGCGCGCACGGTGCGGCGGTCGAGGCCGATGCGGCGTGCGGTCTCTTCGTACGAGCCGGCTTGGTGGTAGACGAGCGTCGTGTAGCGCGAGAGCAGTGTCTCGGCATCGAGTGCGCCGCGCGCCAGCTCGGCGGCGAGCGCTGCGACGGGACCGGCAGCCGGCAACGCGGTGGCGCGCGGCGCCGGCACGGCCGGAGCGTAGGCGCCGCGGATCACGACGTTGCGCACGCACTGCTCGAGCTCGCGCACGTTGCCCGGCCAGCCGTAATCACTCGGCAGATTCGCCGCGATCCACGCGTGCACCTCGCGCGCGACCGCGTCGCCCTCGCTCTCGCCGAACAGCCGCCGCGCGATCACGATCGTGAAGTTGCGCAGGTCGTCGGGATGGTCGTCGAGCTGCTCGCGCAGGCTCGGCGTGCGGATCAGATCTGCGCACAGCCGGTAGTAGAAGTCCTCGCGGAAACGGCCCGCGGCGAGCTCGGCCGCGAGATCGCGGTTGGTCGCCGCGATGATCTTGCCGTCGAAGCGCCGTGCGCGCGTCTCGCCGAGCCGCTCGAACGCGCGCGTCTGCAGCACCCGTAACAGCTTCACCTGAATCTCGGGCGACACTTCGCCGATCTCGTCGAGGAACACCGCGCCGCCGCGCCCGCACGCTTCGAGCCAGCCCTCGCGATCGTCGACCGCGCCGGTGAACGCGCCGCGCCGATGACCGAACAGCTCGGACTCGATCAGCGTCGGCGTCAGCGCGGAGAGGTTCAAGGCGAAGAAGCGCTGCTCCGGCGCGTGCGCGAACGCCTTCGCCTCGGGATCGAACGCGATGAACTGCGAGTGGCCGATCGCGCGGGCAACGAGCTCCTTGCCGGTGCCGCTCGGCCCCGTGATCAGGCTCGGCACGTCGTGCATGCGGCCGACCAGCGCGCGGCGATAGCGCCTGCGGTCGCGCGTGAAGATCGACTGCCAGACGTCGGCGCGCAGCCGCGCCGCGGGCAGCGACGCACCGTAGAGGTGGCGGAACACGAAGTGGAACGCGCGGCGCGTCTGATAGCCCCACGCGAACAGGAACGCGGCGTCGGGCTTCGGCAGCCCGGGCAGCGCGAGCAGGAACTGCACCTGCTCCGCGAACTCGTCCCAGCGCGCGACCGGGCGCGGCCGCTCGGCGTCGCGGTCGAGCGTCGCGCGCCACTCGCGCTCGTAGCGCGAGTAGACGAAGTAGAGCGCGAGGTCCTCGTAGAGCGCCGCTTCCTCCGCCGCGGGCTTGGTGCCGGCGACGATGCGCTCGCGCGCCGTGAGCAGCAGCTCGCGCGCCGCGCTCTCCAGGCGCACGAGGTTCGGATTCGTGCCGTCGAGGTCGGCGTCCACGCTCCAGACCGTGCGGCTCGGCACGAATGCGCCGGCGAGCACGTCGCGCTCGTGCTCGATCCGCTCCGGCAGGAACGGGTTCGCGTGCGTCAGCTTCGAGAGCGCTTCCGCGATCCGGCGCTCGACGTCGCTGAACAGCTTCACGCGAGCCTCCTGCCGTACGCGCCGACACGGCGCCTGCTGTTACTGTGCTCCCATCGTCCGGCCGCTGGCAGGGGTGGAGGCTTAGCATGCGACGCCAGCTCGACTCTTTCGTCGAAGCTCTCGCGCGGGCCGCGTGCCTCACGTTCTTCCGCAGCATCGAGGTCAGCGGAGCCGAGCTGATCCCGCGCGGCGTCCCGCTCGTGCTGGTCGCGAACCACCACAACAGCCTGGTCGACCCGATCCTCGTGCTCGGCACGACCGGCGTGCATGCGCGCTTCCTCGCGAAGAGCACGCTCTGGAAAGTCCCACCGACGCGGCTGTTGCTCGATCTCGCGGCCGTGATCCCCGTCTACCGCGCACAGGACGGGTCGGACATGGCAAAGAATCAGGAGACGTTCGCGCGCTGCTGGGAGGTGCTCGCCGCGGGCGGCGCGATCGCGCTGTTCCCGGAAGGCATCAGCCACGACGCGCCGCACCTCGCGCGGCTGAAGACGGGCGTCGCGCGCATCGTGCTCGGCGCGGCAGAAAAGCTCGGCGTCCGTAACACCCGGATCGTTCCGGTCGGGCTGACGTTCGAGCAGAAGGGGAAGTTCCGCTCGCGCGCGCTCGTCACGATCGGCGCGCCGCTCGATCCGACGCCGTGGATCCTGCTGCGCGGGACCGACGACCTCGCCGCGGTGCGCGGGCTCACCGAGGCGGTCCGCACGGCGCTCGCGAGCGTCACGCTGAATTACCCGTCGCACGAGGACGTGCCGATCATCGAACGCGCGACTGCGCTCTGGGAAGCGCGTGAGCGCGAGCTGCCGGCGCGCATGGCGCTCGAGGAGGCGTTTCACCTGAGACAGACCGCGCTCGCGCTCTACGAACGTGCGAAGGCTCGGTCCCCGCAGCGCGTCGCCGCGCTCAGCGCGCGCGTCGCCCGGTACCAGGCGCGGCTCGAAGCGCGAAGGCTGCGCGACGAGCACGTCGCCGCGCGCTATCCGCGCGAAGAAGTGATCGCGTACGCGATCGGCAGTGCGACGCTGCTGTTGTTCTGGCTCCCGATCGCGGCGCTCGGCAGCGTGATGAACTGGGTGCCGTATCGAATGATCTGGGCCGGCGCGCGCCTCACCCCGGGCGACAACCTGCCCGCGACGATCAAGCTGATCGGCGGCTTCTTCCTCTACCCGATCACCTGGCTCGTCTGGGCGCTGCTCGCGGGCGGCGCGTGGGGCCTCGGCGCGGGCATCGCGACATCCCTGTTAGGTCCCCTCGCTGCGTGGTTCGCGATGCTGTTCCACGAACGCTACGAGCACTTCTGGGAGCACGCGCGCGCGTGGGCGACCGTGAAGCTGCGCCCGCGCGAGGCAGCGCGCCTCAAGGCCGAGCGCGAGGCGCTGCATCGGGAGGTGCGCGCGATCGCCGACGATGCGCGCGAATCGAACGAGCGGCGCTAGTCGCTCGGAGTCGACGGCCAGCGCACGGTCAGCACGAGCGATTCCTCGACCGAGCGAAAAGAGTGCGGAACGCCGGGGCCGAACAGTACGAAGTCGCCTTCACGCGTGAGCGCGACCTCGCGGTCGGGGAAGCGCAGCACGAAGTGGCCGCGGATCAACACGTTCAGCGTGCGCGCCGAGAGCGCGGGCGACCACTCGCTGCGCGTCTCGCCCTTCGCGTGCGTGAACCATTTGAGCTCGAGGTCGCGGCTCGCGAGCGGGTTGCCGTCGCCCGGCATGAAGTGCCCGATGAACCAGCCGCGCGTCGCACGCGAGGCGTCGGCGACGTTTCCGAGCAGCGGAGCTCCTTCTTCCATCCGCACGGCTCCTCGAGCGCGTTGCTCACCGCTTCGCGTAGTACGCGAGCGCGTCCTCGATGCTCGCGGTCTGCACGCCGGGCTCGCGCAGCGCGGCCTCGAGCCAGTCGGGCTTCTCGGCGCAGCACACCGTGATCGGGCGCTCGAGCCCTGATAATTCGTTCGCTTGGCGCACGAATGCGGTCGCGTAGTCGGGCGGGCGTACGTCGCGCGCGAGCTCGACGAGCGCGAACGGATCGGGCGGAGCGGCGGCGTGCGGATTCGGGTAGACGACGCTCGGCGTCGCGGCTTCGGCGCCGCCGCCGGCGAGGCCGAGGCCGTCGCACAGCACGGCGCCGCGCACCTGCGCTGGGCGCGCGCCGGCCAATAACAACGCGACGTAGGCGCCGAGGCCGCGGCCGAGCAGCGTCGCGCTGCCGAGCTCGCGCAGTGCAGTATCGGCGTCGCCCATCAGCACCTCGGCGGTGTAGCCGCCGCCGATCGACATGCTGCTCTCGCCATGGCCCGCGAAGTCGAGCGCGAACACGGGGCCCGGCCAGCGCTCCGCGAACGGCGGCGCCGCGCTCGGCGAGCGCTCACCCAGGCCGTGCAGCAGCAGCAGCGCGCGTCCCGCGCCCGCGCGCAGCTCGTGCAGCGCGAGCTCGATGCGCGCGTGGCGCAGCCGCCTCGTCTTCACGCTGCGACGCTCCGCAGAAAATCCAACACGAGCTTCGCGACGCGCGCCGGCTGCTCGATGTGAATGAAGTGACCGACGCCCTCGAGCTGAACGATCTCCGCGCGCGGCGGCAGAACCGGCTTCACGTCGGCGGGCGAGGTGTCCCAGCCCATCGGCTCGCTCTCGGTCGCGAGCAGTCCGAGCAGCGGCACCGGCAGGCTCGCGAGCCGCGCCATCGACCACTGCGCGCGCCACGGCCCGAAGCCGCCCGGCCTGAGAACGGGGTCGATCTTCCAGCGCCAGCCGTCCGCGTCCTTGCGCGCGCCGCGCGTCACGAGATATCGCAGCCACGGCTTCGAGAGGCGCGGGTTCATGCGGCCGCGGCGCTCGGCGAGCCCGCCGAGCGTGTCTGCGCGGCGCACCTTCGCGCCCGCCGCGCGGCGGTGATCGAGCCAGCCGGACAGCTCGGTCGCGAGCAGCTTGGTGCGCTCGTGGTCCGCGACATCGGGCGGCGGTCGATGCGACGGGATGCCGTCGATGTTCACGAACGCGCGCACGCGCTGCGGCGCCACCTGGATCGCCGTCGTCGAGATCGAGCCCCCCTTCGAATGCCCTAACAGAATCGCGGGCTCGCGGCCGATCGAGTCGAGCACGTTCAAGAGGTCGCGGATGTCGGCGTCCCACGAGTAGAGCGGCGCGTGGTCGGAATCGCCGTGGCCGCGCTGATCCCAGACCACGACGCGATAGCCGCCGGCGGCGAGCAGCGGCGCGAACACGTCGAACGTGCCGCTGAAGTCGAAGCCGCCGTGCGAGCAGAAGATCGCCGGCGCGTGCTCGTCGCCCCATTCGGAGACGGCGAGGTTCACGCCGAGCGAGTGGACGCTGCGGCGGCGGTCGGGCAGGCGCGCGCCTGGATATTGCGCGGCAGCGCGTTCGTCGGCGTCGAGAGCGGGAGCGGAATTCGTCACGGGCGCGCTTCTTTAGGGAATGGCGCGCGCGACCGCACGCGGCCGCACCCTTCAGCGCACGAACTCGAGCAGATCGCGCGGTTCGGTCGCTTCGAGCCGAAGCGTGCCGCCGGCCGCGCGCGGCAGCGCGAGCTCCGCGGCGTGCAGCAGTACGCGCGGCGCTGCGTGCGGCGCGCGAGGCGCGTACGGCGAGCCGTACAGGTCGTCACCCGCGATCGGCGTCCCGTGCGCGGCGAGGTGCACGCGCAGCTGGTGCGTGCGCCCAGTCTCGGGCAGCGCTTCGAGCCGCGCACCGCGCGCGCAGCGCGCGCCGACACGAAACTGTGTCGCGCTCGCGCGCGCGCCGTCGGCCGGCGCCGCGAACAGCCCGAACTTGAAGCGCGACGAATGAGCGGCGCGCCCGACGTAGCCGCGCACTTCGAACGTGTCCTCGCGCGGCGCCGGCGAGACGCACGCGACGTAGCGCTTCACGACGCGGCGCTCCGCGAACGCGCGGCCGAGCTCGGCGGCGCGCGCGCGACCGCGCGCGAACAGCGCGACGCCGCTGGTCTGCCGGTCGAGGCGGTGCGCGGCGAACAGCGAGCGGTCGCCGAGCAGTGCCTGGAGCTGATCCTCGAGTGAGCCGCGAAAGCTCGCGCGCGTGCGCTGCATCGAGAGCCACGGCGGCTTGTCGACCGCGACGAGGCCGTCCGCATCGTGAAAGATCCGCTGCGGATCCAGCGCGAGCGGCTCGGGTTCGCGCACGAAGCCGTAGATCGCGACCCAGCCGCCGGCGGCGACGCGAGCGGGCGGATTCTCAGCGTCGACCGGGACTCCCGAGCAATGCAAGCCGCCGTGCCAGAGCGCCCGCTCGAGCTGGCTCGCGCGCGCGCCTAATCGCTCGCGCGCAGCGTGGAGAAAGTCGCACCACGCGAGCTCGCGCTCCGGCACCCAGCGCGCCTTCCAGACCGGCGGATCGAAGCGCTCCGCCTCGGGCGAGCGCGGCTCCGCTTCGGGCTCGTAGACGTAGGCGGGCCGCGCGCCGATCGCGGCCTCGGGCGACGCTGAAAGCCCGCTTCCCATGCCAGCACGTTCGCCGCGCGCGGCTCGGCTCACAAGCGGCTCGGCCAGCTGCGATCGCCCTCGCCGATCGGTCCGATCGCAAAATTCAGTTGGACTCCCGCAGCCCATTGGCAGAAAGTGGCCGCGCCTTAGGGGGGACGATGGCGCGAGCGGCGCGAGCAGCGGGCTTGATTGTGTTCGGTGCGCTGACGCTCGGCGCGAGCGAGTCGATCGATCTCGCGCTTCCGGCCGGCGTCTTTCCTCCCGAAGTTCCCGCCGACAACCCGATCACGCCGGAGCGAGTCGCGCTCGGCCGGCGGCTCTACTTCGACACGCGGCTCTCGACCGATGGCAGCGTCGCGTGCGCGAGCTGCCACGCGCCATCGCACGGGTTCGCGGATCCACGCGGGAAGACATCGCCCGGCGTCGGCGGCGCGCTCGGCACGCGCAACGCCCCCAGCGTGCTGAACGCGGCGTTCCTCGCGACGCAGTTCTGGGACGGCCGCGCGCCGTCGCTCGAGGCGCAGGCGGTGCTGCCACTCACGAACCCGATCGAGCACGGGTTCGCGGACGATGCGGCGGTCGTCGCGAAGCTCGAGGCGCTCGGCGATTATGGGCTCGCGTTCGCGGCGGCGTTCGGCGATCCGGCGATCAGCGCCGGGCGCGTCGGCCAGGCGCTCGCGAGCTTCGAGCGCACGATCGTCGACGTGAAGGCGCCGATCGATCGCTTTCTGCGCGGCGAGGCGAGCGCGCTCTCGGAATCCGCGCGGCGCGGCTGGGAGCTGTTCAACGGCAAGGCGCGCTGCAGCACCTGCCACGGCTACGTCGAGGCGATCCCGCTGTTCACGGACGACGACTTCCACAATCTCGGCGTCGGCGCGACGCGCATCGATCTCACGGCGGCCGCGCGCAAGGCGGCGAGCGCGGTCGCGGCCGGCCAGTCGCAGGACCAGCTCTCGCTGAGTGACGCCGAAGTCAGCGAGCTCGGCCGCTTCGCGGTGACGCGCGAGGAGCGCCATCTCGGCGCGTTCAAGACGCCGCAGCTGCGCAACGTCGCGCTGACGCCGCCCTACATGCACGACGGCAGCGAGCCGACGCTCGCAGCCGTGATCGAGCTCTACGACCGCGGCGGCAACGCGAACCCGTACCTCGACGGCGGCATGCGTCCGCTCGCGCTCAGCGCGCAGGAGAAGGCCGACCTCGTCGCGCTGCTCGAGACGTTCACGAGCGACGATCTCGAGCGCTTCGCGAAGCTCGCCGAATCCGCCCAATAACTCGGAGGAACGGTCGTGTACCGCAACGACATGACGAAGAAGGAGATCGAGCGCGCGTTCGCCGAGCGCTCGCCCGCGCACGAGCGCGAGATCCGCGCGCTGCGCAATTGCGATCGGCGCCAGTTCCTGCGCAGCTCGCTCAAGTTCGCGGGCATGGCGGCGGCCGCGAGCCTGATCCCCGATCAAAGCTTCCAGATCGTCAGCGCCGCGTGGGCGGAAACGCCAGGCGCCGCACCCGCGGTGAAGTTCCGCTTCGCCTATCTCTCCGACGCGCACCTCTACGCGCGCGGGATGGCGCATCGCTTCGCGAAGGCGCTCGCGAAGGCGGTCGACGACGTCAACGCGCTCGATCCGCAGCCCGACTTCGTGCTGTTCGGCGGCGACCTCGCGCAGCTCGGCCGCAAGGACGAGCTCGCGCTCGGCCGCGACATCCTGAAGGGCGTGCGCGCGCCGCTGCGCATGATGGTCGGCGAGCACGACTGGTACTACGACATGGGCGACGAGTGGCGCCGTCTGTTCGGCCGCGACACGTATACGTTCGAGCACGAAGGCGTGCTGTTCATCGTGCTGAACAGCGTCGTCGAGAAGGACTTCTGGACGCCGAAGGGCTACTCGCCCGAACAGCGCATGGCGATCGTGTCGGGCCTCGACGACAACCGGCAGAGTCCGTTCGAGGTCGGTGAGGAGCAGCGCGATTGGCTGCAGCGCAAGCTGCGCGGCGTGAAGCGCGACAAGCCGATCGTCGTGTTCTCGCACTCGCCGCTCTACAAGCTCTACAAGCCGTGGAACTTCTGGACCGACGACGCCGAGCAGGTGCAGGCGCTGCTCGCGCCGTTCGACAGCGTGACCGTGATCCACGGCCACACGCATCAGCTGCTGACGAACCGGATCGGGAACATCCACTTCCACGGCATGCTCTCGACCGCGTGGCCGTGGCCGTACGCGCCGCAGGGGCTGCCCGAGTACACGGTGCAGATGTCGCGCTCGGATCCGTTCAATCAGCTCGACGGCTGCGGCGACGGGCGCGTCGACTTGCTCGCGAACGGGCGCGTCGACAAGCACTACAACCTGTGGGCGAAGAGCCCGCGCAGCGTCACGGCCGCTCAGCTCGCCGGCGACGCAGCGCCCGGTGCTGGTGGCTACCAGGGCCCCTCTTATTAGTTCGCGCGCGCGAACGGGAGAGCGAACGATGACGAACCACAAGCAGATGACGCTCGGCTTCGCGCTCGTCGCGGCGATCGCGGCGGCCGCGGGCAGCGCGCTCCACGGAGAGCGCGCGAACGCCGGGCCCGTCGAGATCGGCGGCGACGACGGCTGGAGCTCTCGCGCGGTCTACGCGTGCGACCGGCGCAAGGTCGTGATCGTCGAGGGCGTGCGCCCCGGCGAGAAGCTGCCGCCCGAGCGCGCGCAGCTGGTCGCCGACGTGCTCCAAGACCTGATGCGGTACTGCAGAGAAGAAGTCGTCGCGCGGATCTCGCGCAGCCAGCACATCACGGTCGCCGCGAACGGCTTCGTCTACGAGAACTACGTGCCCGGCGGCGACATCCCGTTCCTCACCGTGAGCTTCGGCGAGCCGACCGAGCGCGAGAAGAAGATCTGGCAGGCGGAGCTCGACAAGGTCGTCGCCGAGGGCGATCGCCTGTTCCACAGCGACGAGCTCGGCAGCAATGGCGTCGCGTGCGCGATGTGCCACCCGCATGCGTCGAACACGCACCCCGAGACGTACCCGAAGTTCCAAGCGCAGCTGAAAAAGGTCGCGCTGCTGCGCGACATGGCGAACTGGTGCATCGAGAATCCGCTCGAGGGCAAGCCGCTCGCGCACGACGATCCGCGGATGGTCGCGCTCGAGGCCTACATGCTCTCGCGCCGCGCGGGCACTGCGCTCGAGGCTGGGAAGCACTGAGCGAGGATTGATCAGGGCCGACACCAGCCTCTACGCTGCGCCGCACTTTGCTGTCCCTGCGCTTCAAGTGGTTCTGGATCAGCGGCGGCGTCGGCCTGGTCGCCGGCGTCGTGCTGGGCGTGCTCGCGCCCGCGAGCGAGCTGCCGCCGCTGGGCTTCAGCGATTTCACCGAGCACGCCATTGCGTACACGGTGTTGATGGTCTGGTTCGCGGCGCTCTACGCGCGCGCGCGCTGGCTGCCCGCGGCGGCCGCGCTGTTCCTGCTCGGCATCGCGCTCGAGGGGCTGCAGGCCGCCATGGCGCTCGGCCGCACGGCCGATCCCACGGACGTGGCCGCGAACTCGCTCGGCATCGCGCTCGGGCTCGCGCTCGCGCGCGCCGGCCTCGGCGGCTGGATGCAGTGGGTCGAGGCACGCATCCCGCGGCCTGACGCCTAGTCGCCGCGTTTCTGCGCTTCTCCCGTCATCGGCACGAACATCACCGACGTGACCGTGCTGCCGATGACGCCCTCGCCCTTGCGCTCGAGCACGCGCAGCTCCTGCAGCGTCTCGCCGACCGGGATCACGAGCCTGCCTCCGTCCGCGAGCTGGTCGATCAGCGGCTGCGGCACGTGGTCGGGCGCGGCGGTGACGAGGATCGCGTCGAACGGCGCGCGCGCCGGCAAGCCGCGGTAGCCGTCGCCGGTGATCACCACGACGCGCTCGTAGCCGGTCTCGCGCAGCGCACGGCGCGCCGCTTCCGCGAGCTCCGGCACGATCTCGATCGAGTGAACCTCGGCGCCGAGCTCGGCGAGCACCGCGGCCTGATAACCCGAGCCGGTTCCCACCTCGAGCACGCGCTCGCCCGCCTGCACGTCCGCGAGCCGCGACATCAGCGCGACGATGTACGGCTGCGAGATCGTCTGCCGCGAGCCGATCGGGAGCGGGCGATCGCGATACGCGCGCTCCCGCTCGGCGGGAGGCACGAAGCGGTGGCGCGGCACCTTGCGCAGCGCGGCGAGCACGCGCGCGTCGTGCATGCCGCGCGCGACGACTTGCTCCTCGACCATGCGCGCGCGCTCTTCGGCGCGGTCGTCCTCGGCGGCAGCGGACGTCGACATGGCGAGGCTTCCGAAGATCGCGAGCAGCGGGGCTCGTGCGCGCATCGTGCCGAACTCCGAGAGCTGCGTGGCGGAGCGTCGCCAGCATACGCCCGCTGCAGACGTCGCGGCGCGGCGCCGCCGCCGAGGCGGCGCGCCGCAACGCCGGCTCACCCGCCGAACGCGGCGCCGAGCAGCTGCGCGAGCTCGAGCCGATGCACGCGCGCGGAGCCGACCGCCGGGCTCGCGCTCGCGGGCCGTCCCGCGTACGCGAGCTTCGCGCGCGGCGGAAGCAGCGCGTGGAGCCGCTCGCGGACGAACGTCCACGGCCCCATGTTCGCCGGCTCCTCCTGCGCCCAGACGACATGCGTCGCGTTCGGCAAGCGCCCGAGCACGGCTGCGAGCTCCGCGTCCGGCCACGGATAGAGCTCCTCGACGCGCACGATCGCGACGTCGCCCTGCGCGTTGCCCTCGCCCAGGCCTTCGCGCTCCTCGCGACGCGCGAGCAGGTCGTAATAGACCTTGCCGCTGCACACGATCACGCGCGCGACGCGAGCGCCTTCTCGAACCGACGCATCGTCGAGCACCGGCTGGAAGCTCCCACGCGCGAGCTCGTCGACGCTCGACACGCAGCGCGGCGCCCGTAACAAGCTCTTCGGCGTGAAGATCACGAGCGGCGCGCGCCAGTCGCGCCGCATCTGGCGGCGCAGCACGTGGAAGTACTGCGCGGGCGTCGTGCAGTTCACCGCCTGCAGGTTGTCCTCGGCGCAGAGCTGCAGGAAGCGCTCGATGCGAGCGCTCGAGTGCTCCGGGCCCTGCCCCTCGTAGCCGTGCGGCAGCAGCATCACGAGCCCGCTCATGCGGCCCCACTTCGCGTGCGCCGATGCGATGAACTGGTCGATGATCGGCTGCGCGCCGTTCGAGAAGTCTCCGAACTGCGCCTCCCAGAGCGTCAGCGTCCCGGGGTCGGCCTCCGCGTAGCCGTACTCGAAGCCGAGCACGCCCGCCTCGGAGAGATGGCTGTCGTACGCCTCGAAGCGCGCCTGCGTCTCGGCGATGTGATCGAGCGGCGCATACTCCTGGCCGCTGTTCTGGTCGACGACGATCGCGTGGCGTTGGCTGAACGTGCCGCGCGAGCTGTCCTGGCCTGACAAGCGGACCGGCGTGCCCTCGGTGACGAGGCTGCCGAACGCGAGCGCCTCCGCGAGCGCCCAATCGATCGGCCCGCCGTCGGCGACGACCTTGCGTCGCCGCTCGAGCAGGGGCTGCAGCTTCTTGTGCAGCTGGAAGCCGGGCGGCGTCGCCGAGATCGCCTCCGCGATGCGCGCGAGGCGCTCGATCGGCACGCCCGTCGCCACGAGCTCGCTCGGGCGCGTGCGCGAGAAGCCGGTCCACGGGCCGCGCACGACGTACTCGTCGTCCGCGCTCGGCGGGCGCGTCTTGATCAGATCGAGCGCTTGCGTGAGCTGCTTGCTGAGGTCGGTCTCGATGCGCTCGACGTCGGCGCGCGTCAGCACGCCGCTCTTCACCAGCTCCTCGGTGTAGAGCGCACGCAGGCCCGGCAGCGCGCGAATCTTCTCGTAGAGCAGCGGCTGCGTGAAGCTGGGCTCGTCGCCCTCGTTGTGGCCGTGGCGCCGATAACAAACGAGGTCGATCACGACGTCCTCGCCGAAGCGCTGGCGGAACGCGAACGCGAGCCGCACGCAGTGCACGACCGCGTCCGGATCGTCGCCGTTCACGTGGAAGATCGGCACTTGGATCATCTTCGCGACGTCGGTGCAGTAGAGCGTCGAGCGCGCTTCCTGCGGCGTGGTCGTGAAGCCGATCTGGTTGTTGACGACGACGTGGAGCGTGCCGCCGGTCGAGTAGCCGCTGAGGTGCGAGAGGTTCAGCACCTCCGCGACCATGCCTTGGCCCGCGAACGCGGCGTCGCCGTGCATCAGCACCGGCAGAATGTGCCGCCCGCGCGGGTCGCCCGAGCGCACCTGCTTCGCGCGCGCGCGGCCCTCGACGACCGGGTCGACCGCCTCGAGATGCGACGGATTCGCGGTCAGCGAGAGGTGCACGCGCGCACCGCTCTGCGTCACGCGGTCGTTCGAGTAGCCCTTGTGGTACTTGACGTCGCCCGAGCCGAACGGCGCCTCGGCTTCCTCGATGTCCTCGAACTCCGAGAAGATCGAGGCGAGCGACTTGCCGACGGTGTTCGAGAGCACGTTCAGGCGCCCGCGGTGCGCCATGCCGATCACGAGCTCGCGCACGTTGTGGCTCGGCGCGTCCTCGACGACCGTGTCGAGCAGCGGAATCAGCGCCTCGGCGCCTTCGAGCGAGAAGCGCTTCTGGCCGACGAATTTGGTGTGGAGGAAGCGCTCGAACAGCTCGGCCGCGCAGATCTTCTCGAGCACGCGCAGCTTCTCGCTCGCCCCGAGCGGCGAGCGATTCTCGGTCTCCTCCATGCGCCGCATCAGCCACTGGCGGCGGCCGGGGTCCTGGATGTGCGTGAACTCGACGCCGACCCGGCGGCAATACGTCGCGCGCAGGCGATCCAGAATCTGCCGCAGCGGCTGGATCGGGCCTCCCGGCAGATCGCCCGCGAAGAACAGCGCGTCGTCGTCGTCCTTGCCGAGACCGTAATGAGCCGGATCGAGCTCCGGGAAGTATTCGACGCGCGTCCCTAATGGATCGGTGTCCGCGATGCGGTGGCCGCGCGCGCGATAGGCGTGGATCATGCGCAGCACGCGCGCGTACTTCTCGGCGACCTGCGGGCTCGCGAGCGACGGCGCGCGGCCCGGCTCCGCGGGCGGCAGCGGCGGCTCCTCTTGCTCCCGGTCGGGCTCGAACAGCTCGCGCCAGCTCTCGTGCACCGAGCGCGGATCGATCTCGTAGCGCTGCCGGATCTCCGCGACGATGCCGGCGTTCACGCCGAAGGTCTCGAGGAGCTCGTCGGGCTGCTCCGCTGACTCGGCCCCGAGCTCGGAGTCGTCGCTCTCGCTCATCTCCCGCAAATCCTCTTCAAGAGCGGCGGATCGTACCCTTTCGATCCCCGCTCGCCTGCGACGCGGCGCGGCTAGCTGGGACTCTTCGCGAGCGCGTCGAGCGCGGCGGTGACTTCGGCGGTCGTCGCGGGCCGATCGTCCGCCTGCTTCGCCATCAACTGCTGGATCAGCGCGACGAGCGGCTCTGGAATTCCGGGCACGAGCTCGCGCAGATCGGGCGGCGCGGTGTGCCGGTGGTGATACGTCACGTCGCCGTCGCGGAACGGCACGCGGCCGGCGATCAGCTCGAACAGCGTGACGCCGAACGCATACAGGTCCGCGCGATGGTCGACGCGCTCGCCGAGCGCCTGCTCGGGGGCCATGTAGTACGGCGTCCCGCCGACCACGGTCGCCGCCTTGCGCACCTCCTCGACCATCTTCGCGAGCCCGAAGTCCATGATCTTCACGACGCGGTCGCGTGTGAAGAACAGATTCGCGGTCTTGATGTCGCGGTGGACGATGCCGCGCTCGTGCGCGAACTGGAGCCCGGTCGCGATCTGCACCGCCATGCGTGTGGCGTCGCGCGGCGTCAGCTTGCCGCGCTTCTTCAGGATCGCGTCGAGCGGCAGGCCCTCCAGGAACTCCATCGTCAAGTAGTAATTTCCGTTCGCCTGATCGGTGTCGTAGATCGTCACGATGTTCGGGTGGTTCAGCGCGGCCGCGGACTGCGCCTCGCGCAGGAACAGCGCGACCGCGGTCGGGTGGTCGCGCAAGTTGTCAGGCAGCCGCTTCAGCGCGACGACGCGCCCGAGTCGGCGATCGCGCGCCTTGAACACGATGCCCATGCCCCCGCGGCCGAGCTCGCCGAGGATCTCGTAGCGCTCCTCGACCGGCTGGGTCGGCGCACTCTGTGTGCCCGGCTGCGTCACCGCGCCGGCCGCGGCTGTGTTCAGCTGCGACTGGCGCTGCGTCTCCATCGCCTGCGTGCGCTCGCGCAGTGAGCGAATGCGCTCGGCGACGCCCGCGTACTGGTAGTCGCGCTTGCGGATGCTCTCGAAGGCCTGGAGCGCGTCGACGAGATCGCCGTTCCGCTCGAACGCTTCGCCGAGCTGCTCGAACAGCTCGAGCGGCGCGGCGTCCTCGCCGCCCACCGCGTGCACGGCTTCCTTCAGCCGGTCGATCGCGAGCATCCACTCCTCGCGTTTCAGGAACAGCTCGGCGAGCGTGCGACACGATTCGGCGTAGTCCGGATCGCGCAGGTCGACCTGCTGCAGGTTTCGGATCGCGCGGTCCTCGTCGCCGCCCGCGAGCGCCGCGACGCCCGCCTCGTGGTGGCGGCCGAGCCGCTCGAGCAGCTCCATCACCTTGTCCGCGACGCCGGCCTTGCGATAGGCCTCGATCGCTTGCGCGAAGTCGTAGACGGTCTCGAACGCCTGCGCGGCCTTCAGGTATTCGCCGGCTTCGAGATAGCCCTCGGCCGCGCTGCGGTGATCGCCGGCCTGCTCGTAGAGCTCGGCCGATTCGGCGCCGCCGCCGCTCTGTGCGGAGAGCTCGGCCGCCTGCTGGAGGTGCCCCGCCTCGCGATAGAACTTCGCGGCCGCCACCTTGTCGCCCTGCAGCTCGTGATACTTCGCGCGCAGCTCGGCCGCCTTCTGCGTCATGCCGGCCTTGTCGAGCGCACGCGCGCACAACGCGAGATCACCTAACAAGAACGGCTCGATCGCGTCCTTGACGCCTTGGAACACGGCCTGCTGCGGGTCGCCCAGGCCGACGGTCACCTGCTGGCTCGCCAGCTCGGTCACCTCGACTCGGCGCTCGTACACGCAGTCGCCGTAGCCGACCACGATCGTGAACGAGCCCTCGGCGACGTAGAAGATCGTCTGCTCGT
>Ga0187894_10003795_pt1 | contig 16636 bp, 16 predicted proteins | sample GBC1701081metaG_FD_136650 | JGI IMG/M metagenome (GOLD analysis project Ga0187894, IMG submission 136650) | White microbial mat communities from a lava cave in the Kipuka Kanohina Cave System on the Island of Hawaii, USA - GBC170108-1 metaG ... | reverse complement strand
GAAGTTGCGCGGCGCATCGGCAAGCCGGCGGCGGTTCGCGCTGTGGCCCGGGCGTGCGCCAGCAACCCGGCGGCGCTGGTGATTCCGTGCCATCGCGTGGTGGCGGCGGACCAGGGACTTGGCGGCTATCGCTGGGGTGTGGAACGCAAGAGGGCGCTGCTGGAACGGGAGAAGAAGATCGCGTGAACGCGCCAAGGACGAACCTCACGCCTTTGCGGCTGCAGACTTTTCCAGCACGCGCGCGTAATACTCCTCGTAGTGCGGAATAATCTTGCTCGAGCAGAAATCCCACGCCGCTGTTTCCCGGGCCTTTTTGCCCATGCTGCGGCCGCGATCCTCGCTGGAAAGAATCTTGAGCGCGTACTGGGCGGCCAGGGCGACATCGCGCGGCGGCACCAGATAGCCGTTCACTCCGTGTTTGACCACTTCCGGCAGGCCGCCCACGTCGGTGGCAATCACCGGCACCTCGCAGGCCATCGCTTCCAGCGCAGCCAGTCCGAACGATTCCAGATCGCTGGGCAGCAGGAACAGGTCGGCTTGGCCCAGCTTGTCGTAAACGCGATCCTGCTTGCCGAGGAAGTGAATGTCGCGGGTCAGGCACTTTTTCCGCGCCAGCCATTCCGCCGCGCCGCGGTCCGGCCCGTCGCCGATGAGCACCAGTTTGGCTTTCATCTTTTCCCGCACCAGGGCGAAAATCTCCACCACGTCGGTCACCCGCTTCACCGGCCGGAAGTTGGAAAGGTGCATCAGCACCGGCTCGCCGTCGGGAGCCCATTCCTCGCGGTCGGCGGTGTGCGGGGAGCGCTGGTACAAATCGCAGTTCACGAAGTTGTGGATCACTTCGATGTGGTTGCGAATCTCAAATTCCTTCTGGGTGCGTTCCTTCAAGTACTGCGAAACGCTGGTGACGCCGTCGCTCTGTTCGATGGAAAAGCGGGTGATGGGCAGGTAGCTGCGGTCGGCGCCCACCAGCGTGATATCCGTGCCATGCAGCGTGGTGATGAACGGCAGGCGCCGCGGCGCCGCCATGGAGCGGGCCAGCAGCGCGCTCACCGAGTGGGGAATGGCATAGTGCACGTGCAGGAGATCCAGCTCGGCCGATTCGCCCACTTCGTACATCTTCGTGGCCAGGGCCAGCGCGTAGGGCGGATGATCGAACAGCGGATAGGTGGTGACCTCGACTTCGTGAAAGTGAATGTTCTCGCGGCCGTTGCCCAGGCGGAACGGCATGGCGTAGCTGATGAAGTGAATCTCATGCCCGCGCGCGGCAAGCTCCACCCCGAGCTCGGTGGCCACCACGCCGGAGCCGCCATAGGTCGGATAGCAGGTGATTCCGATTTTCATGAAGGGCCTACAGCCTACCACCACGGCAACGCGAATTCGTTTACAATACCTGTCTTTCGCGCCCGTTATTAGACGCGGCGGAGGCCCATCAGGTGGCAAGGCTCACGGGAAAAACCGCATTGATTACCGGCGCCGGCACCGGTATTGGCCGGGCGTGTGCCCTGCAGTTCGCGCGGGAAGGTGCGCGACTGGTGCTTGCGGCGCGCCGTCCTGAGCCGATCTCGGCGGTGGCGGAGGTCGTTCACAACGCCGGCGGCGAAGCCTACGCGGTGCGATGCGACGTCACCAGCGCCACCGACGCCGAGCGCGCGGTCAGCGCGGCGATTACCCGATTCGGCCGGCTGGACATCGTGGTGAATAATGCCGGCGGCCTGTTCGTCGGCACCGCCGAGCAGACCTCCGAGGAGGAATGGGACCGCCTGATGGACGTGAACGCCAAGGGCGTGTTCCTGATGTGCCGCGCGGCTATCCCGTTCATGCGCCGCGCCGGGCGCGGCTCGATTGTCAACGTCGGCTCCATCCTTGGAATCATCGGCATGAAGAATCGCGCGGCATACTGCGCCTCCAAGGGCGCCGTGGCACAGCTCACCAAGGCGCTGGCCCTGGACCATGCCGAGGACGGTATCCGCGTGAACTGCATCTGCCCTGCCGTTGTGGAGACGGAGCTGGTACAGGGCCTGTTCACCTCGCAACCGGATCCCGCGGCGGCGCGACGCGCGCGCGAAGCGACGATTCCCCTGGGCCGCATCGGCCAGCCCGATGATGTGGCCGGTTTTGCCGTGTTCCTGGCCTCGGACGAATCCTCCTGGATCACCGGCGCCACATTCCCGCTCGACGGCGGCCTGAGTGCCTACTGACATGCGTTTGCGCCTGGCGCACGGCGATCCCCATCTGCAGGAAACGATCGCCAGGCGGCTTCGCGGAAGCAATGTGGGCCGGCTGTTTGGATTTGCGCTGGAATCCATTGAGCCGGGACGCGTGGTGCTGCGCCTGCGCGTGCGGGCCAAGCACATTCAATTGCAGGGGGTAGTACACGGCGGCGTGCTCGCCGCCCTGGCCGATTCCGCCGCTGGAATGGCGGTGCACCTGGCGGCGCCGCCGGGCTGCCGGGTGGCCACCATTGAGTTCAAAATCAACTATCTGGTGCCGTTGGTGGATGGCGTGGTTTACGCGGACGCGCGGGTGCTGCGGGTTGGCGCCACCACCGCAGTTGTGGAATGTGACACCCGCGATGCCCACGGCCGGCTGGTCACCAAGGCGCTGCTGACGTTTTCCGTGAAGCGTGGGGGAAAAAAGAAACGCTGAAGGCAGGGGTGTGCCTGGCGTTTCGTCCCTGACTTCAGCGCTGCAATGCGGCCGCGATTGAATTACTGACCGTTCGTCCCGCCTTGTGCGTGCTCCTCGCCGTCCTTGGCGATGTACTTGATGCAGTGCTTGTACACCAGCAGGTTGGGGCTGCCCGTGCGGGTCAGCTTGATGCAGTTGCGGTCATACCACTCGACCACCCCGCGCAGGACTTCGCCGTCGGTGAGCATGACCGAGACCGGCGTGCGCGCCTGCATCTGCTTCACATAATAGAACTCTTCGGCGAAGGTCTGCTCCGGCGGCGTGGGCTTCTTGCGCGGGCCGGGCTGGTGACCCTGCGGGGCTTGCTGCGGCGGTCGCGATGTAATTTGATCCTTCACTTCGGTAAGGGAGGGGCGAATCAACTTGCGGTTCACCATTCCTTGCTCCTTTTCCACTTCTTTCCGTATGAATGGCATGTGCGTTTCCCTGTGTGTTTGCGTTGCCGGTGTTCTGGTTGGACGTAGCCTTCCGGTAAAAGGTTTCGCATTCCGTTATTCCGGGCCGAGGGATGGATTCAGTTACGGGCCAGGCCCAGCGCGACGTTATCGAGTCCCAGTTGACGGTTGATGTTGCGTCGCAGGCGTCCCTGCAATTCGTCCACCGCAAGCGTTGCCCGCAGGATCCAGTCGAGCGAGGCCAGGGAACTGAGCGCTGCGATTTCCCGCTGCAGATCCGGATTGCGCAGCGCGCTCGAAACAGGACCGTGGGACAATTCCAGCAGGTCTGACAAAAGACTATAGAACAGTTCCAGCAGCTTTTCAAACGACTCTTTCTCATTTTTCGCGAGTTGCTGGGTGGCCGCGAAGAGCGCGGTCAGCGGCCGGCCCGCCGCGCCCATTTCCAGAATCCGCAGCGCCTCCCGGCGCAGCCGCCCGGATTCTTCCAGATCCAGGGTGAGCGCGGCGCCCAGGCTGCCGGCGGAGAGTTGCGCTGCCAGCTTGCGCTCCGCCGGCTTCAGGTCGCTGCGGCGCGCCAGGGCCGCTTCCACCTTCTCCGCCGGCACCGGCGCGAAGAAGAACCGCACACAGCGGGACTGTATGGTGGTCAGCAGGGCGTACGGGTTCGGCGCCAGCAGAATCAACGTGGCGCTCTCCGGCGGCTCCTCGAGCACTTTCAGGAAAACATTGGCGAAGTCGTAGCGCATGGTGTCCGCGCCATCCACGATGAAGACGCGCCGCCGCGCCTGTGGCTTGAAGTAGGCCGCGCGCTGGATGGCGCGAAGCTGGCCCATGCGAATCACCGGCCGCGCCGCCGGATTCTTTGCTCGCACCGGATCCGGCACCGCTACCGTCACGTCCGGATGGGTCTGCAGGAGCAGCGGAATGCGCTCGACGGTCGCCGCATCGGGATTCGCGCCGCGCTCTTCCAGGCCCCGCTCGATCAGCGGCGCGGGGTTCAGAAGCTGGCCGATGGCCGCGCAGGCGGCGCACTCCCCGCACGCGTCGTCGGCCAGGCGCTGGCAGTTTGCCGCCTGCGCGAATTGCACGGCCAGGGTGTACTTCCCCACGCCCCTCGGCCCGCCGAAGAGCATGGCGTGTGGTACGCGCCCGCGGCGCAGCATCCCGCGCAGCGCGGTCACGATTTTTTCGTTACCCAGATAGTCAGCGAACCCCATGACGCTTCTTCTTGCGCGCTCCCGCACGGCGACTGGTTGCGGGGTGCATGCGCGCGGCTTTGCCCAACACTTTATGCTGTTCGATGCTGGAAACCACGTCCTGGTGAATCTCCTCGGGGGAGCGCATGCTCTGCGCGCGCTCGTCAAAGCACTCGATGCGCGCCCAATTCGGCTGGGTGGCCAGCTGGTCATAAATGCCGGCAGCGGCCTCCAAATGCGCGCGGTCCGCTTCCTGAATATCCATTTTCTTTTCGGTGTAGTCGCGGCCGGCCTTCTGCATCACCAGGCGTTGCGCGTGACTGGCGGGCAGCCGAAGATAGAGCACCAGGTCTTCCTGCGGCAGGGAATACACTCCGTACTCGAGCTCCCTGAGCCACGCCAGAAACTGGTCGCGTTCGGCGGCGGGCACGCGCGCCGTCTGGTGCGCCAGATTCGAGCCGATGTAACGGTCGGTGACGATCACCTTTCCCGCCGCCAGTGCCGACGCCATTTCCGGCCTGGCCTCCAGCCGGTCGCCGGCGTAAAGCGGCGCGGTGACGTGCGGGTCCACCTGATGAAGGCCGCCGAATGTTCCGTCCAGAAACCTGCCCACCAGTTTTCCGAAGAAAGAGTTGTAACGCGGAAAGCTCATCCGGTGGTAGGCAACGCCGCGCCGCTCCAGCATCGCGCACAGCAAATCAAGCTGGGTGCGCTTGCCGGCGCCGTCAATCCCTTCGATGGCGATCAGTTTTCCTTTCGGCATTTTGCGATGCCAGTCTAAGCGGAGTATTGGTGTCGCGCAACTTTGCCGCCGGGATGGATTAGAGCGTGGCTCACGCAGCGGCGCAACGGCGGCGGCGCAGAGGAAAGGACGCCTGGGCGGGGACTGGTACACTAAGGCGCATGTCCGGCTGGCCCATCGCCGAAAATCTCGCGCGCATCCACGAACGAATTGCGGGCGCCTGCGCTCGCGCCGGACGCCGGCCGGAGGAAGTCACGCTGCTTGCCGTCTCCAAGACGTTTCCCGCGGAGGCCATTCGCGCCGCGTACACGCTTGGCATCCGCCACTTCGGCGAAAACCGCGTGCAGGAGTTTGAAGCCAAGCGCGCAGCGCTCACCGGCCTGTCCGATGCCGTCTGGCACCTGATTGGCCACTTGCAGGGCAACAAGGCCCGCCGTGCCCTCCAGCTCTTTCACCGCGTAGATTCCGTGGATAGCATCGCATTGGCGCAGCGCCTGGCCCGCGCTGCCGAGGAGCGCCGCAAGCCCGCGGAAAAGCTGCCGGTGCTGATTGAAGTGCGACTGGCGGAGGAGGACACCAAGTCCGGCGTCGCGCCGGAGGAGCTGCCTGCGCTGCTTGAGTCCGTGCGGGCATTGCCGCAACTCGAACTGCGCGGCCTGATGTGCATCCCGCCAATGTTTGACGACGCCGAAAGGGCGCGGCCGTATTTCCGCCGCCTGCGGGAATTGCGTGATGAATTGCGCGTGCGGTTGTCCTCAAACCGCGAACCTCGGGCCTCGAACCTCGACGTCCTTTCCATGGGCATGTCTCACGATTTTGCAGTGGCCATCGAAGAAGGGGCGACAGAAATCCGCGTGGGGACGGCTCTTTTTGGCAGCCGGAAGGCGCCGTGATTGAAATTGTCGAACGCCAGGGTTGCTGTGCCTTTTCCGTGCGTGTGCAGCCGCGGTCGAGGCGCGACGGCATCGAGGGCGAGCATGGCGGCGCGCTCAAGGTGCGCCTCACCGCTCCGCCCGTGGATGACCAGGCCAACCACGCGCTTCGCCGCCTGCTGGCCGATGAATTGAAGATACCGGTTGCGGCTGTTAGAATCCTCGCCGGCCAGCGCAGCCGCAACAAGCGCGTCGAAGTGCGCGGCGTCGCCGCCCGGCAGATTCAAGACCTGGCCGCGGAATGATCGCGCGGGGCGCCGCTCTGCTGCGGCGGACAGGGAGACAACCGGGCCAGCCGCCGGCCGCTCGTCACGAGCCGCTTCACTCTTATGCCTGACATCAAAGCGATTCAGCAGGAACTTCTCGCCGGCAAGCTGGACGGCTGGCTGTTCTACGATTTCCATCACCGCGACCCGATTGCCTATCGCGTGCTGGGCTTGACGCCGGGGATGGTCACCCGCCGCTGGTTCTACTTGATTCCGGCGAAGGGCGAGCCGCGCAAATTGGTGCATCGCATCGAATCACACGCGCTCGATGCGCTGCCCGGCGAGAAAATCCCGTACGCCGGGCGCCAGGAATTGCAGAAGGGGCTCAGCAAGCTGCTGGGCAAATCGAAAAAGCTGGCGATGCAGTATTCGCCGAAAAACGCGATTCCGTACGTTTCCATGGTGGATGCGGGAACCGTGGAGCTGATTCGCAGCTTCAAGCGCACGGTGGTGACCAGCGCCGAGCTCGTGCAGAAATTCGAGGCCCGCTGGACGCCCGACCAGCTCCAGACGCACCTGCAGGCCGCGCGCGTGATTGACGGCATCATGCAGCAGAGCTTCGGCCAGGCCGCCAGCTACGTGCGCCAGGGCAAGCAGCTCACCGAATATGCCTTGCAGCAGTGGATCGTCGAGCAGTTCCACGCCAACCTGCTGCACGCGGAAGATCCGCCGATTGTCGCCGTCGGCCCGCACGCCGGCGACCCGCACTACGCGCCGCAGCCGGGAACTTCCAGCACCATCCGCGAAGGCGATCTGCTCCTTCTGGACATGTGGGCCAAGACCCGCGCGCCGAACAGCGTCTATTACGACATCACCTGGACCGGCTATCTCGGCCCCGAAGTTCCGGAGAAGTACACCAGGGTGTTTGACGTGGTTCGCGCCGGACGGGACGCGGCCATCCACTTTGTCCAGGACGCGGTGAAACAGGGCCGCACCATTCACGGCTGGCAAGTGGACCGCGCCGCGCGCGAGGTGATCCGCAAGGCCGGATATGGCAAGTACTTCGTCCATCGCACCGGTCACAGCATCGGTCAGGACATCCACGGCAACGGCGCCAACATGGACGGCCTGGAGACGCAGGACGACCGCACCGTGATGCCGCACACCTGCTTTTCCGTCGAGCCCGGCGTCTATCTGCCGGAATTCGGCATCCGCAGCGAAGTGAACATGTACATCGCGGACCGGCAGGCGCGGGTCACCGGCGCGATTCAAAATGAGATTATCCCCGTACTGGCGTAGCCCCCAGTGAGCGCCGCCGATCCGCAAGCGGTCACGCCGCGCGCGCCTGCCATGAGCCGCTCCACGCGCGCTCTCCTCACCGTGCTTCTGTTTCTGGCGGCGTGGCTGGTGCCGGGCCTCGGCCATGCGCTCATCAAGCGCTGGCTCCGCGGGATGGTTTTCTTCCTTTCGGTCAGCGCGCTGGCCCTGGCCGGCATTTTCCTGCAGGGACACATCTTCGCGCCGCGAGGCGGCGATTTCTTCGAACGGCTGGGGTTCCTGGCCGATGCCGCCGCCGGCGCCTACTATCTGCTGGCGCGTTTCTGGTGGAAGGTCGCGCCGGATATTTCCCGCGCCTCGGGAGACTACGGCACGCGGTTCTTTGCCACGGCCGGCATATTGAACCTTCTGTGCATGCTCGACGTGCAGGACATCCTGCGCGGGCGGAAGAAATGATGCCGCTGGTGCTCAATCATTTTCAGGCCATGCTGCTGTTCGCTTTTGTGGTGAGTGTGGCCTTTGCCTACCTCAGCCGCGAATCGGCCCGCGATCGGCAACGCTATGCGGCGCTGGCGTTCGCGGCGTTTCTGGGTGCGGCGCTGCTGATGGGATGGATCATGTACGCCGTGCAGCGTTGACTCCTCGCCGGGTTGGCCCGTGGCCCGGCCTCGCTTGTCGCATTGTTCCCGTGCGGGTAAAATGGAAGTGTACGCTGCAAGTGCAGGCGTTTTTTCCCGCAGCAAGGAGACTCTCCGATGGCATCCCCCGAAGTCAGGCTGGCGCGCGGCGAATTTGCCAATGAGCCGTTTACAGATTTTTCGAATCCGGCAAACCGCAAGGCGCAGGAAGAGGCGCTGGCCCGCGTCAAGGCCGAATTCGGGCGCGAATACCCCATCCTCATCGGCGGCGAGGAATTCCGCACCGCGGAGAAGCTGAAATCCCTCAATCCCTCGAAGCCGTCGGAGGTAATCGGCGTCTTCCAGCAGGGGACGCCGGAACTGGCCAACCGCGCCATGGAGGTTGCCGCCCGGGCCTTTGATCGCTGGAAGCTCGTTCCCGCTGCGCAACGCGCGGAGTGCCTTTTTCGCATCGCGGATACCCTTCGCCAGCGCCGCTTCGAGATGAATGCGTGGATCAGCTACGAGGTGGGGAAGACCTGGCCGGAAGCGGACGCGGATACGGCGGAGACCATAGATTTCTGCGAATTCTACGGCCGTGAGGCGTTGCGCCTTGCTGCGCCGCAGCCGCTCACGCCGATGAAAGGCGAGAAGAACACCCTGGTGTACATCCCGCTTGGCGTGGGCGTGTGCATTCCGCCGTGGAATTTCCCCTGTGCGATTGTTGCCGGGCTGGTGGCCGCCAGCATCGTGACCGGCAACACGGCGGTGCTGAAACCTTCCGAAGATTCCGGCGCGGTTGCCTGGAAACTGCTGGAGATCATGTACGAGTGCGGCGTGCCCAAGGATGTAGTGAATTTTGTCACCGGCACCGGCGCCGCGGTGGGCGCGGCTCTGGTGCGGCATCCGAAGACGCGCTTCATCGCGTTCACCGGGTCCAAGGCCGTCGGCCTCGATATCAGCCGTGGCGCCGCGGAGACCCATCCCGGCCAGCCGTGGATCAAGCGCACCATTCTGGAAATGGGCGGCAAGGACGCCATCATCGTGGACGAGGAAGCCGACCTGGATTCGGCGGTCGAGGGCGTCGCGCAGTCCGCGTTCGGCTACCAGGGCCAGAAATGCTCGGCGTGCTCGCGCGCCATCGTCAGCGAAAAAGTGTACGACACGTTTCTGCAGAAGCTCGCCGAGCGCGTGAAGAAAATCAAGGTCGGTTCGGTGGAAGACCCCGGCAACTTCATGGGGCCGGTGGTCAACGAGCGCGCGCTCAACAGAGTCCTGAGCTACATCGAGCAGGGCAAGAAGGACGGCAAGCTCATCGCCGGCGGAAAGCGCGCCCCCGGCGACGGCTACTTCGTCGAACCCACGGTCATCGCTGACGTCCCGCCCAAGTCGAAGCTCGAGCAGGAAGAAGTCTTCGGTCCGCTGCTGGCCGTCATCAAGGCTCGTGACTTCGACCAGGCGCTGGAAATCGCCAACGACACCGAGTTCGGCCTCACCGGCGGCGTGTACACGAAAAACCCGGAGAAGCTCAAGCGCGCTTCCGCGGAGTTCCACGTGGGCAACCTCTACCTGAACCGCAAGTGCACGGGCGCGATGGTCGGGGCGCATCCCTTCGGCGGGTTCAATATGTCCGGAACAGATTCGAAGGCCGGCGGGCGCGACTACCTGCTGCTCTTCACCCAGGCCAAGACCGTGGCAGAAAAAGTGTAGCCCGGAGAAGTCGCGCTCGAATTCCTGCAGCAGTCGTTTGCAGGCTGCGTTGGCGCCCGCCAGCTCTGCTGCGATCTGTCCTCTCTCCCCGTACTCCTGCGCCGAACTTTCTGATACTCTCCTGCCTCCCGCGGGTGCCTCATGCCGGACGCAAAATCCATTCTTTGCCTTTCCAGCTACGAAAAGGGCCAGGAATTCCTGCGCGAGTGCAGGCGCCAGGGCTGCCGCGTTTATCTGATTACGCTGGAGTCGCTCAAGAACGCGGACTGGCCGCGCGAGGCTCTGGACGATATTTTTTTCATGCCCACGCTGTTCGACCGCGATTCCACCATCAAGGCGGTGAGCTATCTGGGCCGGACCATCCATTTTGACAGCATCGTGGCCCTCGACGATTTTGACGTGGAAACCGCGGCGCTGCTCCGCGAGCACCTGCGCATTCCGGGCATGGGAGACAGCACGGCGCGTCACTTTCGCGACAAGCTGGCCATGCGCGTCCGTGCGCGCGCGGCGGGCATTCCCGTGCCGGAGTTCATTCACGTGTTGCACCATCCTTCGCTGGCCCAGTTCATGCAGCGCGTCGCGCCGCCCTGGGTGATGAAGCCGCGCTCGGAGGCCAGCGCCATCGGCATCCGGAAGGTGCAGCGGGCGGAGGACCTGTGGCCCATCCTGGAGGCCATGGGCGATAAGCAGTCCTTTTACGTGCTGGAACAGTTCGTGCCCGGCGAGGTGTTCCATGTGGACTCCATCGTCAGCGGCCGCGAAGTGATTTTTTCTTCGGTGCACAAATACGGGTTGCCACCCATGGCCGTGGCCCATGAGGGCGGCATCTTCACCACGCGCACGATCGCCCAGGATTCCGCGGATGGACGCGCGCTTCTGGAAGCCAACCGCCGCGTCATCGCCGCATTGCGCCTGGTGCGCGGCGTGACCCACACCGAGTTCATCAAGGGAAATGACGGCGTGTTCTATTTCCTGGAGACGGCGTCACGCGTGGGCGGCGCGAACATCGCGGAAGTGGTGGAAGCCGCGACCGGAATCAATCTGTGGCGGGAGTGGGCGCGCATTGAAATCGCCGGCGAAGACGCGGCCTACCAGTTGCCGGCGCACCGCAGTGATTACGCGGGCATCGTCATCTCGCTGGCCCGGCAGGAAGCGCCGGACACGTCCGCGTTCAGCGACCCGGAGGTTGTGTGGCGAATGAAGAAGAAGCACCACGTCGGCTTGATCGTTGCGTCGCAAGATGCACAGCGGGTGGAAACGCTGCTCGGTGATTATGCCCGCCGCATCACCCGGGAGTTCTTCGCCACCGCGCCGCTGCCGGAAAAGCCCACATCGTAACCGCCCGCGGTGATTCGCGGCCTTCCCGATCGCAGAGGAATGTGACCGGCCGCGGGCCCGATTCACGAGCCGCGAGCGACGAACTTCGACGTCAGCCGATATACCGGGTAGCTCACCGCGAAAATCGCCAGCGAAATCCCGCTGGTCTTCGGATCGGAGAGAATCACGCCGGAAAGGTAGGCAATCGAGGCCAGGAAGACAAATCCCGTCGTCCACGGATGCCCCCAGGCGCGGTACGGGCGCGGCGTATCCGGCTCGCGGCGCCGCAGCACGAAGACCGACCCGAACGAGACCGCGTAATTCGCAACAAAAAAGAAGGCGCAAATATTGATCACCTGATTGAACGTCCCGGTAAACAGGAACGCCAGGGCGACGCCCGTGCTCAGGAACAGCGCCAGCGTCGGCGTGCCGCCGCCGTTGACCTGCGCGGCGCGCGCGCTGCACAGCCCGTCGCGGCTCATGGCGAAGAGCACACGCGAGGTCATTAACACATACGCATTGATGCCGGAAAGCAGGCACACCACCATCAGCGCGCGCGCTACGGTATCGCCGGCCGGCCCGAAGATCACGCTGGCCGCCGCTCCCATGGCGAACGACTCGCCCTTGATCTGCGACATCGGCAGAATCCACAGCACCGCCATGTTGAACAGGGCATAGATGCCGATGATGCCCAGCGCGCCGCCGATCATCGCCCGCGGAATGCTCTTTGCGCCGTCGCGAATCTCTTCGGAGAAGTAAATGGGGCCGGTCCAGCCGTCGTAGGTGTACATCACCTGCTGCAGCGCGAAGATGAAGGCGGTGAGCAGGCCCATCTTCACGGCGTCGCCGGCGGCCGCGGAGGAATCGCCGCTCCCGTGGCCGAACACGAAGCAGGCCACCACCACGACGATGAAAATCACGGCCTTCAGCAGGCTGGTGAAATTCTGCGCGGCGCTGCCTCCGCGTATGCCCCGCCAGTTCAGCACCGCGAAGACCAGAATCACGCCGGCGGCGATGGGCACTTCCAGCGTTTTTTCCGGCACAGCCATGAACCGCGCCAGCAGCGTATTGGAGTACTCGCCGATAACGATGCTCACCGCCGCGTTGGTGCCGCAGGTGGAAATCCAGTCGCTCCAGCCCACCACGAAACCGGCATAGGGACCCAGCGCGCGGTGGGCGAACACATACTGTCCGCCGGAGCGCTGGATCATCGTGCCCAGCTCGGCCATCACCACGGCGCCCAGCAGCGCGTACAGCCCTCCCACCAGCCACACTCCGACGAATAGCTCCGGCGTGGGCAGGTATTTGGCGATTTCCCCCGGCGTGCGCACGATGCCCGCGGCGATGGTGTTGCCGATGCTCACCGCCAGCCCGAACGCCACGCCCAGCACCTGCAGCAGCCGTCCTTGCGATGCAGAAGGATTTGTGTCGAGTGGTTCGGCCACGGGCTAGCGGGCTCCTCTGGAAACGGTCGAAGCCGGTTGGGACGGTGCGCTGCTCCGCGCGGCCGGTCGCAGCGTCCAGCGAAAAACCAGGAACGCCAGCGGACCGGTGGCCAGCAGCGCCAGCGCCGGCGGCGTCATGCTGGACTCGCGCGCATGAATCGCCACCAGCGATGCTGCGCAGAACAGCGCCGGCACACCCACCGCATAGGCCATGCCCAGCGCGCCGTAACCGATGCGAAAGCTTCGCGGCGCATCCGGCATGCGTTTCCGGAGCTGCCACGCCGCCAGCACGGTCAGGATCGAGCTGGCGATGCGAGTCCAGATATAGACGGTGATCAGCCCGACCACGTTACCCACGGCGAGCGCGCAACACAACACGGTGGCCATGACGATGGCCCGCGCCGGCGTTCCATACTTTGGATGCAGCGCGGCCAGCCACCTCGGCAGGTATCCATCCTGGGCCATGGCGTACGGAACCCGCGAGACGCTGAGCACCGTGCTGTTGGAAAGCGACGCCACGGATATCGCGGAAGCCAGCAGCATGGCTGCGCCCAGCGCCGGCCCGCCAAGCTGCTGCGCCGCACGGGTCATGTATCCGGTGTCCCATTCGTTCCAGTTTCCCAGCGCGGCCAGGCCCAGCAGCGCCGGCGTGACGTAGGTGAGAATCGCCAGCGGCGTCATCCACAGCAACACGCGGGCAAACGTGCGGCGGGAGTCCTTCACCTCTTCCGCCACACTGGAGAGTTGCTCGTAGCCCGAGTAGAGCCAGATGGCCAGCGCCAGCCCTGCGCCGAATGACGTCGAGAGCGTTTGCGCCGGCGGGACAAACGGCGTAAACGGATCGTGCTTCCATCCGCCGAGCGCCGCCACGCAGAACCACGCAACGGGAATCAGAATTGCCGCCTGCAGCGCGATGGCCACCCATCCCGCCACCTGGATGCCGCGAATGTTGGCATAGGCAATCAGCCACAGGAAAAGCGCCGCGCCCAGCCACTTTGCCGCGGCCAAGGCCGCTGCGGCGTTGTGCTCGCCGATGCGCAGCAGAGCCGCGGGCATCACATATTTCCCCAGATACGGCCCGGCGTAATCCATGAACAACACGCCGTAGGCGCTGTTCATCAGGAACGTGCCGGTCCAGTTCCACCAGCCCGATTGAAATCCCCAGAAGTCTCCGCCGCCGGCGCGCACCCAGCGATAGAAACCGCCTTGCACCGGCAGGAAGGAGTTCATCTCCATCGCCGCCAGCGACATCGGCAGGCTGTACAAGAAAGGGACGGCGAGAAGGAACAAAAGGCCAAGTCCCGGACCCGACAGCGAAAAAATAGCTTCGTATCCGAACGGGCCGCCCGTGGTGTAGGCGTAAGTGAGGAAGAGGAGGGGAACGATTCCCACCTGGCGAAAGGAAGCCGGAGGCGCAGCGATGGCCGACTGTGGTTTCGAATTCTCCGGATTCATCGCGCGCGGCGCCGCCAAGTCGCGCATCCTATTTCACCTCGGCCCCCAATGCAACGCTGGCATGTTGCCGGCGGTCACGAAATCTCTCCGCGTGGAGAACCCGTCACGAATGTTTCGCAGCCAACGGGACCGGCGGAGCTGCCCGCTCGCCCTTAGCCTGGCGTTCAGCGGCGTGAACTGGTCCCGGCAATTTCCTGGTTCCTGTTGACATTCTACAGGAGGGAGCGTCTAATCCCCTGTCGGACGTCTAGGGGAGAAGGCGGCGGAGAACGCCGCGGAGCAAACCGCGCGAGGGATGGCCATGGCGGCGGATAAATCCGATGTGTTGCAGGGCACGCTGGACCTGCTGATTCTGAAAGTCCTGGCGCTGGAGGCCATGCACGGTTTCGGCATCGCCCAGCGCTTGCAGCAGATTTCCAGGGACGTGTTCCAGGTGAACCAGGGCTCGCTGTACCCGGCGCTGCACCGGCTGGAATATCAGGGCCTGCTGGCCTCGCACTGGGCGGAATCGGAGAACAACCGCCGCGCCAGGTACTACTCGCTGACCAGGGCGGGGCGCAGGAAGCTGGCGGAGGAAACGCGACAGTGGGAAAAACTCGCCGCGGCCATCGCCCGGGTGCTCGAAGCAACGTGATGCCGCGCGCCGATGGCAGTCGGATGCGGATGTCTGTTCCGAGCAGTCTGCGCGAGGGGATGGGGCGCCAATGCAAAAGCTGATCCAGTGGATGCGGGCATTGCTGCGCGGCCAGACCCGGGCCGAAGGTGAATTGGACGCCGAGTTGCGCGCACACCTGGCAATGCAGGCAGCGGAAAATGTGCGCCGCGGCATGAACGAAAGTGAAGCCCGCCGGTCGGCGCAGATCACATTGGGAGGCCTGGAGCAAGTGAAAACACAATCGCGCGAATTGCGCCCCGGGTTTCTGGCGGAGACGCTGCTGCAAGACCTGCGTTATGCGGCGCGGATGCTGCGCAGGACGCCGGCGTTCACGGCGGTGGCTGTACTTACTCTGGCATTGGGCATCGGCGCCAACACCGCGATCTTCAGCGTGGTCTACGGGGTGCTGCTGCGGCCGCTGCCCTATCCCCAGCCGGAACAACTGGTCGCCGTGCAGCAGACGGCGCGTCCGAAGGAAGCCGCGGCTTCCGGGCCGAACTCATCCGCGGGCCGGGCGATTCCATTTTCGCCTCCGAACTGGGTGGACTTCCGCGCGCAGCAGGCATCCTTCCGCGTGATGGGCGCCATGGCCGGAACCACGTTCATCCTGAGCGACAACGAGCCGGACCGCCTGCCGGGTGCAGGCGTCACCGTGGGCTTTTTTGAGACGATGGGCGTCCGCCCGCTTCTCGGCCGCCTGCTGGAGCCGGCAGATGAAATCAACGGCGCGCCGGACGTAATCCTGCTGCGCGAAGGCGTGTGGAAACGCCGTTTCGGCGGCGACCCTTCCGTGATTGGCCGCTCGACCACGGTCAATGCCAAGCCGTTCACCGTGATTGGAGTGATTCCGGATGCGATGCGCTTCCCGGACGATGCCGAAGTATGGACGCCGCTGCGCTTCGAGCCCGGTGAAATGAGGGAGCGCAATTCACATTACCTGGACGTGGTCGCGCGCCTGAAGCCGGGGATTTCCGTGGAGCAGGCGCAAGCGGAGATGCAGGCCATCGCGCAGCAACTGGGCGAGCGGTACCCGGAGTCGAATCGCGGGTTCGGCGCGCGGGTCACCTCATTGCACGAACAGACCGTCGGCGACGTGCGCATCGTGCTCCTGGCCCTGCTGGGCGCGGTGGGATTCGTCCTGCTGATCGCGTGCGCCAATGTGGCCAACCTGTTGCTGGCGCGGTCCACGGCACGTGAACGGGAAATGGCCATGCGCGCGGCGCTGGGAGCGGGCCGCGCCCGCCTGCTGCGCCAGTTGGTGACGGAGAACACACTGCTCAGCCTGACCGGCGCGGCGCTGGGATTGTTCATCGCATATTGGGGATCGCAAGGGCTGCGGCTGTTTGGACCGGCCGAACTGCCGCGCAAGGACGACATCCTGCTGGATGGCCGCGCGCTGGCATTCGCTGCCGCGGTCGCGTTGATCTCCGCGCTCGTTTTCGGCCTGGCCCCGGCGATGCAGGCCCTGCGCGCGAGCCTGCAGGATTCGCTGAAAGAGGGCGCGCACGCATCGTCGCCGGGCCGGCCGCAGCGGCGTATGCGCAGCGCGCTGGTCATCGCCGAAGTTGCGCTTTCCCTGGTGCTGCTGGCCGGCGCCGGCCTGATGCTGCGCACCATGTGGGGGCTGGTCGCCACCCATCCGGGGTTCGACGCCGGCAGCGTGCTCACCGCGGACATCAGCGTTCCGCGCGCCCGTTATCCGAAGCCGGAGCAGAAGGTCGCGTATTGCGCTCAGGTGCTGGAGCGCATTCAGGCGCTTCCGGGAGTGGAGGCCGCCGCGGTGACCAACAATCTGCCGCTGGCCGGCAGCGACTTCGGCTACGCCTTCCTGATGGAGGGGCCGGAGGAACCGGGGAACGGTGAAGTGCGATCTGCGGGCTTTCGCACCGTCTCGCCGGACTATCTGCGCACCGTGCGCATTCCGCTGTTGCGCGGGCGCGGCATCGAAACCCGCGACGCGGCCGGTGCACCGGATGTCATTGTGATCAACGACG
>Ga0187894_10003794_pt1 | contig 16636 bp, 19 predicted proteins | sample GBC1701081metaG_FD_136650 | JGI IMG/M metagenome (GOLD analysis project Ga0187894, IMG submission 136650) | White microbial mat communities from a lava cave in the Kipuka Kanohina Cave System on the Island of Hawaii, USA - GBC170108-1 metaG ... | reverse complement strand
AGCGCAGAGAGAGGGATTTGAACCCCCGGATGCTTGCGCACACAGGCTCTCAAGGCCCGCGCCCTACCGAGCTAGGCGACCTCTGCGGGTTTCGATGATAGGAGCCCGTTAAAATTTGTTTTAGTAAATAGAAATACGGATCAGACAATAAAAGAAAAGAAAAGAAGAAGTTGTTTTTTTCTAGTCGTGTGCGTGTGGATTTTCTCCACCTTTGAGATTCATGAATGTCCCAGCTGCTTTCTCGTGGTGCTCTAGGTTTGATTGATCAACCTTGATAGCCAGAGGTGGGCAAACTGATACGCAAGCCATGCACCAAATACAATCATGTTCTCTGATTGGATCTGCTTTGTCGGTTTTATCCTTGCGTTCCTCTTTTACTGAAGATCCAGTACCTGCAAATGTTTTTCCAACTACATCTTTTGGATGAATATCCATCTCAGTTCTGTACCATTGGAAAACTTGTACTGGGCAAGCCTCAATACATGCTCCATCTGCTACACACGAATCCCAATCAACTGCAACCATTGTACCACTAACACCTAATGGAACCTGTTTTTCACCGCGGGCCTTGTATGCTGCGATTACTGCTTCATCTGAGAAGCATTCGGCATCGCTTCTACCTGGACCCCACATGAAGTGAAAGTGTTCACCATCAGCATGCATAATTTTTCCAATTGGTTTTAGTCCCTGTGGGAAATGTTCGTCTATTGGCATAGAACTAGTCCATAGAGATGTTATTTAAATCTAAACAAAATTAGTATAAACTAAATTTTATTTTTACAAAATCTGCTAATTATAACACTGTTTTTTGGGTGATCGCGCCCTACGTTCATATTTTTTGGTTCACGAGTTGAAGAGTTGGATATTTTCAAGTATGACGTGTACAGGGGCCCAAATATTGGTATTTACACCAAAGTAAACGACAGTTTTGTTTTTGTGCCAAACGGTTTTGCCCAGACAAAAGCAGATACTCTGGCTAAATATCTCAAGACGGAGTCCCTCTTTGCCTCGGTTGCAAGCACGAGGCTCCTTGGGCCCATGATGGTGGTAAATAATTCTGGCATGCTGCTGCCAAGCACATGCTCACCTTGGGAAGTCGATTTTTTGAAAAAATCCACCAAACTCAATATCGGAATACTCGACATAAAGCATACCGCTCTTGGAAATCTCATATCTACAAATGATAATGGGTGTGTGGCTTCGCCCAAAATTCCAAAAGAGTCGCTAAAAATCATCCAAGACACGCTAGGAGTCGAGATAATTCAGAGAAAAGTAGCTGGGTACCATCAAGCAGGAGTCATGGTCTGCGCAAACAATATTGGAGGAATAATTCATCCAGAAACAGATGATGATGACATCAAGGCGATTTCTGACGTCTTGAAAGTAGAGTTAGAACCTGCGACAATAAACGGGGGAATACCATACATTTCGTCCGGAATTTTAGCTAACAACAAATCAGTCGTTGTAGGAAACTTGACGAACGGTCCTGAGATAATGATGCTGACTAGGGCGTTTGCAGGCTGAAAATAGACTTTGCTTCAGAAAATAGCGAGTCCACTGGGACGGCAATTTCTTTTCCATCGGACATGTTTTTTACCAAAACCTTGCCGGTAGAATATTCTTTTGGAGCGACAATTACAGCATACTTTGAGTCAGATGCATTTTCCATTTGTTTTTTAAATTGTCTTCCGACTAGGTCGATGTCTGTTTTCAGACCCATTTGTCGTAGCTTTGATGCAATGTTGACTGCTGGTTTGAGCATCTCTTCATTTACAAATAAGACTGAGATCAAAGTGTCAGAGTTAGTTTTTGTCAGCCCTTGATTCTCAAGTGACATGATTATTCGCTCTACTCCCCCTGCTACACCTGTTGCTCCAAGATCGTCGCGTCCAAATGCGATTGGTAGACTATCATACCTTCCCCCCCCAACAAGTGCCCCGACATTTGATGAGCTGTCAAATGCCTCAAAAACCACGCCTGAGTAATAGTCAAGACCCCTCACGATTCCAAAATTAATTCGGATATTGTCCACACCACGGTTTTTGAGCGAGGAGAACAGCTCTTTTAGCTCCCCCCAAGCGTCGATTCCAGATACTGGAAAAGCTCTCTCGGCTTCCTCAGGCGTGCCTTTTATCTTGGAAAATTCCAAGATTTGCTCGATCTTTTCTTTTGGGTATCCTTTTTGTTGGTATTCTTGCAAGATTTCGTCTTTTCTCTTTTTTTGAATTTTGTCGATTGCCCTGAATATGTCATAGATCACACTTTGATCAGTCGAGCCGAAGATTTTTGCAACAACTTCTTCGACTAGCTTCCTGTGAGAAATATCAACTATGATGTTTTTGAGTCCCAGCTTTAAGAAAAACTTGGACGTAAATTCTATTATTTCGGCGTCTGATTCCAAGCTTGGCTTTCCGTAGATTTCTAGATCCCATTGGTGAAAATACCGATAGCGGCCCTTTTGTGGCTCATCGTATCTCCACACACCGCCAAATGCTGCAATCTTCGCTGGAAGTTTTAGTGATTTTTGTGAAACTACAAAACGCGTAAGGCCAACGGTAAAGTCAAATCGTAGTGAGACCTCACGATCAGCCTTATCTTTGAAAAAATAAATTTCGTCTCGTATTGCAGGGCCGCTCTTTGCTTCAATTACTGATACAAGCTCAATTGGCGAAGGATCCATGAATTTAAATCCGAATATTTTACAGGTTTCTAGAAATTTCTGTCTGACAAGTTCGATTTTGGACTGCTCGTTTTCCTCAAAATCTTTCATTCCACGCGGCAGGTTCAACTGGAAAAGATGTCTAGTCAATAGATTTAGGTGTTGCTGCCTTGCAGATTCTGTATTACAGCTCAAAAATCTCTTTTTTATCTATTAATAGTAGAAAATTCAGACTTGTACTAAATGAGTTACAAGTATCTTGAACACGCAACGGATGCATTCATTGAGGTCAAAGCCCCTACTTTGGAAGAGGCATTTGTTACTGCCGCAAGATCAGTAATTGAGACAATCCTCGACATGGGCTACATTGAAGAAAAAAAGACGCGGAATTTGCAGGTCGTTGGCAAAGATCTGAGCTATTTGCTGTATAACTGGCTTGAGGAGTTGATCATACTTACCATAACTGACGGATTTGCCATAAAATCAATCAAAGTCAGAATAGAAAAGGGTTCAGAATACAAAATTTTGGCAGATCTCTCAGGGGAGGACATTGACATTAAAAAACACCATTTCAAAGTTGAGATAAAGGCGCCTACGTTTCACCTAATGGAGATAAAGCAAAACGGCGAAGTCCAGATGCGCTATCTCTTAGACCTGTAGAAAATAAATAACAACTACAATCCTCCATATTCATGGAAGACCCTGAGATAGAAAAAATAAAACAACGCAAGCTAGAAGAGATGCTAAAGCAGCAAGAATCCATTTCACAGCCAGATGTAGTGAATTTAGACTCGGCCAGTTTTGATCAGATCACATCAAAGGGTCTTGTTTTAGTGGATTTTTGGGCCGAGTGGTGCGGGCCGTGCAAAATGATGCACCCGATATTTGAAAGGATGTCAAAAAAATACCGCCATATCAGGTTTGCGCGAGTAAACGTTGATAGCTGCCAAGATATCTCAATGCGGTTTGGTGTGCAGGCAATACCCACATTCATACTGTTCAAGGACGGACAGCCAGTCGAAAGAATGATGGGTGCAGTAGGCGAGCCCGGAATCCACATGATTGCCAGAAAATATCAGATGTAGCCATAGGTAGAATCTGTTTTTCTTTGGATTTCCAGAATTTCATTTAGTACTGTTTGTTCTTCTGCGGAGAGCTTGTGGAGGAATTTTTCAACTAGTTTTTTTGCCTCAGACGAGCGTGGCAGAGAGTAAAACACGTCCTCTTCAGAGATCTGTCGTCCAATTGTAACATCCTGAATTGAACACGCTACCTCTTGGCCTTGTGCGGCCGATTGGATTGTTTTCTTTCCGTCCTGCAATTGGTGGATTACACCGATTTTTTTGCCATTTTTGTTCATGATCGGCATTTTCTGCACGGCTTTTCCAGTATCTATTCGGATTCCAAACACTGCTGGGTTGCTATTTCTAAAGATGTATCCTTTCAGAAAAGTGAATTTGCAAATTGGTGTTATCTCGCCAAATACTGCGTTTTCTTCGTTTGCAGTGTCTTCATCTACCCATATAGTATAGGAATCAAGCAGGCTGTAGATTACTTTGTCAAAGAAGATTTTGACGTGGCTGGCTTCTGCTTCTTCTTGTGCATCTGGAAGTATTCTTACGTTGAACGCCAAGATCACGCCAAGGTGCCTGTCGTTTTCTTTTATCACCTTTGCTTCCATGACGTCGCGTTTATTGACATGTCCGATGTCTGCTTTTGCTATTGGAATCTGTTGCCGTCTGAGCATCTCAGTCAATGCTTCTAGCGACCCGATTGTATCACATTTTAGAATTATTCCGTTCGTCTGCGTGTTTATGAACATTGACTTCATTTCAGATTCAATGATTTTTTTGAACTCGTCAAACTTTGATTCATCGTTTGTTACATAGACGGTACTTCCCGGAAGCACACCATCTAGATCAGGCGACGCTATTTTTATTCCAGCTGCCGCCTCCACTTCGTCTACTGGCTTGAACTTGTCGCGCGGATCACGCATCTCATCAAGAGGTTTTGGTAGGAGAAGCACCTTTGGTTTTGTGACAATCACAGAATCGCGTTTTGCGACAATTACACTGTCGCCCTTTTTGATTTGTCCATCAATTAGAATCATGTTTGCTGTGGCTCCAAGCCCTACATCGTCATTTACTTCTAGGATTATCCCGCGGCTCGGTTTTTCCTCTTGCTCGAGCCTTTTTTGCATGTATTGCTGAGTCAACCCTACTAGGACAGTCAATAATTCTGGGATTCCGACCCCTACTCTGGCACTGACTGGCACGATTGCGACTTCTTTTGCAAAGTCTTTTACTCGGTAAAATGCCTCAGATTGAAATCCCAGTATGGAGAGCGTCCCCACTACATTATAGATCTGCTCATCTAGCGTAGTCTGGATAAACTGGTCTTGCTGTTTTATCGCTTGTGTAATGTATGGTGTGTCAATTTTTTTCCAACCAGATATCATATCGACTTTGTTCAACGCTATTACAAATGGAACCTTTCTTGCTTGTAATATTTTGAGGGACTCGTTAGTTTGTGGTTGAAAGCCACGGTTTGTGTCAACTACCAAAATAGCAATGTCCGCTGCGGAGCCGCCCCGTGTTCTGAGATTAGTAAAGATCTCGTGTCCTGGAGTATCAATTACCAAGAGCCCAGGCGCTTCATGTTCTGACTTGGCTAGATTTTTGTATAATTGTCCGCACATTTTTTTGATCGTGTCACCTGGTAGAAAGCTTGCGCCGATGTGTTGCGTGATGCCTCCTGCTTCTCTACCTTGGACGCCGGTTCCGCGGATTTTATCAAGTAGCGAGGTCTTACCGGAATCTACGTGGCCTAAAACGGCCACAATTGGCTGTCGGATTCGCAAAGCAGATCACTCAAATACTACTTTCGCTTCCTTTTCAAAATTTTCTTTAGAGTCAGATGCATGAATGATGTTATTAGATATGCCAAGGCCAAAGTCGCCCCGAATCGAGCCCGGTGCAGCCTCGTATGATTTTGTTGCGCCAACCAGAATGCGAGTCGTGGCAACTGCGTTGTTTCCCTCGATTACTGCCACTACGACTGGACCGGATGTGATAAAGTCCACAAGCTCGCCAAAGAATGGCTTTGTGTTGTGAACTGAATAGAATTCCTGTGCTTGTGTTTTTGTAAACGTGAACATTTTCAGTTTTAGGATTTTGAAGCCCTTGCTTTCAAATCTAGATATTATCTGCCCTACCAGTTTTCTTGCTACCGCATCCGGTTTAACTATGAAAAGTGTTTGTTCTGTCAATTTTTCAGGTTACTTTTTTACGATTCCGCCTTTCTGATACTTTTTAGTCCACTTGAGCTTTCGTGGATCGCGTTTTAGTACCAACATGTTCTTTTTACATTTGGGCGAACAAAACCACAATACTGTACCGTCATTTTTTACAAGCATTGTACCTGATCCTTTTGCAACTGGTCTGTCGCAAAAACTGCATGGTTTAACAATAAGACTCAATTTTTAATCACCTTATTTTCTTGGCTTCGCGTTCTGTTTCGCGCAACATCAGAATGTCGGACATCTTTACTGAGCCCTTGACGTTTCTTGTGAGAATTCTCCCCTTGTCGCGGCCGCCTAAAATTTTAACTCTGACTTGGGTGATCTCGCCGGCAATTCCGGTCTTACCTACAAGTTGTATTACTTCGGCTGGTACTGCCTCATCCATTTGGGAAGCGCTCATTGCTATTGGCCACCTTTAAGCTTCTTTATCGAGGATACTACTTCGTCAACAATATGATTTGCATCGCCTGCGTCGATTATTGCCGCAGCTGCAGATGTGACATCGATTCCGAGTGCCTTTCCTAATTCTTGCTTGCTTGGGACAAACGCATATGCCGCATTTTGTTCCTCACAAATGATTGGGAGATGTGCTACCACCTCTGGTGGCTCTACATCTTCTGCAATTACTACAAGTTTGCTGATTCCTCGTTCGATTGCCTTTGTTGCCTCGTTGGTACCTTTTCTGACCTTGCCGCTTTGAGCTGCAACTCGGATTGCTTCTAGTATAGGATTTACTAGGTCTCCCGGCGTTTCAAATTTTACGTAGTAAGCCTTAGCCAACTAAATCACCCTTAGGGATCATCTTCATTCCTTGAGTTTTTTGATATCTCTTTATTAGTGTTATCTGCTGAGAATTTTCTTAACCTTTTTAGTGTATTTTGCCATCGTGTAGTCCAGCTTTTGTTGAGAGTCTGCCTCGGCGTAGATTCTTGCTATCGGTTCAGTCCCACTGGGCCTGATCATTACCCAGTTTTTCTCATCAAAGATTATCTTTATGCCGTCTGTTGTGTCATAGTACTTATGTTCCTTTTTGAGCTCCATTACTAGCTTTTTTGCCTCCTGTTTTGTGCAGGGTATCTTGTCTTTTGTTGTAAACGACTCTGGCAGTAACTCTAGTTCCTCAGCTATTGCTCTGCCGGAGTTTGCAAGAAGGTCAAGCATCAAGGCCAAGGCCATGCCACCGTCTCGAACTTGGTTGTGTCTCCCATACATGAATCCGCCGTTTTCCTCAAAGCCCACTAGTGCATTTTCTGGAACCATCTTTCGCGATACCTCTACGCTCCCGACTTTGGTTCGAATGACCTTGGATTTTGTTTTGTGCGCGATGACTTCGGCAACGGAGCTGGAATTAAGGCACGTTACAAGCTTGGAGTTGGGGTTTTTCATCAGGAGATAGTTTGCCAATAATAGTGCCGATTTGTCACCGCTTAGGATTTTTCCGTGGTTGTCGCAGAAAAGGCTTCTGTCGCCGTCCCCATCGAATGCGACGCCGAGATTTGCTTTGTTGCTAACAACTGTTTTTGACAGCCTGTGCAAGTTGTTTGGAGTCGGTTCTGATCCCCTCCCTGGAAAACTCGCGTCAATTTTTTGATTTATTGTAAATACCCTGCAACCAAGCTCTGAGCAAATCTTTGTCGCAGCTACTGCCTGCGCTCCGTTGCCAAGATCCAGTACAACCCTGAATTTTTTTGATTTTATTTTTGTAGAATTTACTTGTGATTTGATTCCTGAGATGTATGTTGAAAGTATTCTAGATTCTGTGCCAGTTTTTCCGATCTTTTTGTTGTTTTTCACCCATCTTTTTGTAAAATAAATATTCTCGATTACAAGCTCGTCCTGTCTTGAGATTTCCACTCCATCTTTTGCCACCGGTTTTAGGCCGTTGTACTGTGGCGGGTTGTGTGACGCTGTGATCATTATGCCACCTGCATATCCAAGTTTTTTTGTTGCGTACTCTAGTGCAGGTGTAGGTACAAGTCCACCTAGGTTGCAGTCAATGCCACTGGAGTTGAGTGTAGAACAGATCACCTTGGCAATAATTTGGCTAGAATCTCTTCCATCATAACCCACGAGAATCGGCCCCTTTTTGAAGTAGGTTCCAAGGGCCAAAGCAATGTCGTGTATGAACTCTAGTGTCAGGGTTTCATGAAAAATTCCCCTAATACCGTTTGTTCCAAATAATTTTGTCATCATCTCATTGCATCAATAGTTAAATTTGTGTTTACGGGCAGCATTGATGCGGGGGTTGCCAAGCCCGGTCAACGGCGTAAGGTTTAGGCCCTTATCTCTTAGGGGTTCGTGGGTTCAAATCCCACCTCCCGCACCTTTTCAAAATTAGATTAATAAGGTGAATTTGCAAGACAATTCCATGAAAAAGATACGCATAGGCATCACAGTCGTCGGAAAAGACAAGGAGGGGATCGTAGCTACATTTACCAATTTCATTTTCCAAAAGACGGGCAACATCGAGAAAGTAAATCAGAATGTGATAAAGGGCCTTTTTGGAATGCACCTAGAAGCCTCGTTTTCAAGGGAGTTTGACGTCAAAGCATTTGATAAAGAGCTGCAGCAGTTGGGCAGAAAGCTTGGCATGGAAGTTAGCGTGTATCATGAGATCAATTCTCACAAAAACATTGCAGTCTTTGTGACAAAAGAATCACACTGTCTTGAGACGTTGCTTGACGCAAATTCAAAGAAACAGTTCAAGGGCAGAATTAGTGTAATTGTGGGAACTGAGAGGACATTAGAAACGTTTGCAAGAAAGGCCTCAATTCCTTTTGTGCTAGTTGACGAGAAAGAGCAGCAGAAGGCAGAAGACCATCTGATCGCAGTTACCAAAAAGTACGACATCGACTTGGTAGTTTTGGCCCGCTACATGAGAATAATGACTCCAAATTTTGTATGGCGATACCCGCACAGAATAATCAACATTCATCCTTCATTATTGCCTGCGTTTCCAGGTGCGTTTGCATATGCACAGGCATTTGAGAGAGGTACAAAAATCGTCGGCGTGACTGCGCATTATGTCACAGAGGAGCTGGATCAAGGGCCAATAATTTTCCAAGACTCGTTTAGGGTGGATTCTACGGACACGCTTGAGACGATAAAGCAGAAAGGCCAAAGACTAGAGGCAGATACGTTGCTCAAGGCAGTAAAGATGCACCTTGAGGGAAAACTCGAGGTCAGCTGGAGAAAAGTGTACACAAAGTGACCTCGGTGAGGGATTTTTCTGATCCTAGCCTGCGAAGGCTGCTCAGGGACAGAAAAAAAACAGCCTTGATTCCCGTAGGTTCCATTGAACAGCACGGACCACATTTGCCCATATCTACAGATTCTGACATTGTAAGTGAAATCGCAAAAAGGGTCGCAAAAAAATGCGGCTTTTTACTTTTTCCTACAATCACGTATGGGGTTTCGTTTGAGCATGCGCCATTTTTCAACCTGAGCATAAGCCAAGGAGCCCTCCAGAGATTCTTGTTAGAGATTTGCGTATCTCTTGGCAAAAACAATATCCACAGGATAATAATTCTAAATGGCCACCACGGAAACCAAAAGGCCCTAAATCCACTCACAAATAGAATGGCCAAGATTTCGAGGGGAAAGGTCAAGGTTTTCGTGTTCTCATACTGGCATTTTATGAAAGAAGAGTTCGATCATGCAGGATTCGTGGAGACGTCCCTCATGCTTGCCATATCAAGCAAGACAAAGATGAACCTTGCAAAAAAGGGCCTAATTACAGACAATATGTCAAAAGAGCAGAGATTACAAGTTTCCAAGCTTGCGTCTGTTCACTTTATTAAAGCGACAAAAAGTGGCGTTTGGGGGGATCCCACGAGAGCTACAAAGAGACGCGGAGAGCAGATTTTGTATCAAATAACGCAAAACATTACAAAAACAGTGTCAAAGTTGACTTAGTGACTGAAACCCTAATTTTCACCAATGAAATTTTAATATAATCCCTAGTTAGGAGAGCCAATAAGTGAATTAAATGTCAGTTGACATGGCAGTAAAAGTACTGGATGAAAGCATAGACAAGGTAGTTCTAATCAAGCTCAAAGGCGGCAAAACTATCAGGGGAAACCTCAGAGGTTTTGATCAGCACATGAATCTGCTACTCGACGGCTCAGAAGAGATCCCTTCTGAAGGCGAGACAAAGAGCATTGGAACCATTGTTGTACGAGGGGATAATGTAGTTATGATTTCCCCTCCTCCTGCGTGATGATGTATGACTAGAGGAACCCCCTCGATGGGACTTTTCACAAGGAAAAGAACCCACATCAGATGCAGAAGATGCGGTAAAAACTCGTATCACAAGCGTAACCATCGCTGCTCAAGCTGCGGCTTTCCAGATGCAACCATTCGCAAGTATTCTTGGATCAAATGGTACGCCTAAATGGAAGTTGCGCTAGTTCTTAGTTCCTTAGCCGGAGCAGCTACTGCGGCCACATTAAACAAATTCCCCAAGAACAAAAACAAAATGCCGCTCCTTGGTGCAAGCTCCCAGATAAGATCGCAGATTGAAACCCTGCGAATAGAAAAGGAGATTCTGGCAAAGACAATTTCCAGGTTGTACTCAGACAGTTCAGATTTAACAAAGATTCAGCGTGACAAGCTTTTGACAAGATATCAGCACCAGCTCGGCGTCATTTTAGCAAAGATAGAGAAACTAGAGGAGGCCTCCAAGTATCCGGATCTTGGCCCACTCGGAGACGGACTGATGAACCTGATGGATCAGAAACTTTCTGCGCTGGATAAGAGACTTGTGGAAATTTCATCAAAGATTTCCGTTGCCCAAGTTCAACTTGAAAAGCCGGAAACCAAAAAGGAAGAGCCAAGAAAGATTGAAACCCAAAAACAAGTTACAGTTACAAAGTCAGAGCCAGTAAGAACAGAAAGCATCGAGGAAATGATCAAGTCATTTGTAAAGCCACATAGGAGATTAGAAATAACCACACTTACTGAGATCCCGTCAACACCTATCGCACCGTCAGCTGAGATCACAATAACAAGAGAACCTGCAGTTCAGATACCAAACATGCCAGTTGAGTCACAGGTCGAAATCATACACCAGCAAATAACACGCCTAAATCCGCCAAAACAAGAGCTCACAGAACAAATCAAACAGGCCATCCAGTTCCAAGCAAGGCCTGAGCCAACAATGACAAATGCAATTGACATTGCAAAACAAGTAAGCGAAGAACCTCCAAAGCTAGATTTCAAGGGCCTGCAACAAAAACAAGAGCCAAAAAAACCAAAGATAAACATCCCAGAGCCAGAGCCAGTAGAAGCTGATGATGAGGATGATTTAGATTCTATTAAACGCGAAATAATGAAAACACTGTCGAATCTAGAGCAAGCCGAGGTAGAATAATTGTCATTTGATGATGCCATTTCGGCATTGTCTAAAGACGCGTTAAAATTTGTCAAGAATAACTCTGTTTTAGGATTGGGTAGTGGTCGAGCAGCTACTGCCTTTGTAAAGGAGCTCGGCAAATATGCAAGACAAAAAAAACTTTCAATCAAGGCAGTACCGACATCGCTTCAGATAAAATTGGTGGCTGAAAAAAGCGGCATCCAGATAATCAGCTCAGGCCAAATCGAAAAAATCGATACTGTCTTTGACGGTGCAGATCAAATTGACTCACAGAGATACTTAGTCAAGGGTGGTGGAGGTGCGTTATTACGAGAAAATATCCTGATCTCGTCTGCAAGCAAGGTGATCATAATGGCAGATTCCTCTAAATTTGTAAAATACTTTAACCGAACCATACCAGTAGAAGTTCATCCGTTTGCCAGAACAATGGTAAAAAAATTCATTAAAAAACTAGGAGGGAGTCCAATCTTAAGAACAATAGACCGTGGCTATCCATTCATCACGGAAAATGGCAATATCATCTATGATTGTGACTTTGGTACAATCAAATCCCCAAAACCGCTGGCTGCAAAGATAAAGCAGGTTCCAGGCGTGCTTGAGGTCGGGATATTTACCCGCAAGCCTGACGTAATCTACAAGGCAAAAGAAAACGGGAAATTCGAGATTTTACGCTAGAGTTTGCGTGGCGCAAGCATTCCATGCCCTACTTTCCCAACAACTTGCATGTTTTCTGTGACCAATTTACCCCTAACAAGAGTGGTTTGCGGCCAGCCCTTTAGGTTCCATCCTTCATAGACCAAGTAATCCGAATAGGCGCCAAAAAACTCGGCGGATACCTTTTGTTCTTTTTTCAGGTCTACCAGAGTTATGTCTGCATCAGAGCCCTTTTGAATTGCGCCCTTTTGAGGGAACATGCCAAAGATTTTTGCCGCATTTGTGCTTGTCAGATTCACCAATTGTGCAAGATTGATTCTGTTTTTGTTTACTCCTTCTGATAACAAGATCGGAAGCGATGTGCCAATTCCTGGGAATCCTGCCAAAGACGACCAGACGTCTTCTCCTACTTTCAGATTCAGCCTGTTTGCGACATGATCTGTTCCAATCGTGTCGATTTGCGTCCTTGATATTGCAGACCAGACCTGTTCAATATCTTGTAGGGTTCTAATTGGTGGCATTACCTTTGCCAAATACCCTGATTGTTTTTCATACGATAGTGTGAGATAATGCGGACATGTTTCTACAAAGATTTTGGTTCCTTTCTTTTTTTCCTCATTTATTGCAGCCAGTGCCTGCGCAGAGCCTACATGCACAAAGTAAACTGTTGTGCCAAACTCGCGTGCAATTTCCGATACTTTTTGGATTGCCTTTGCTTCCGAGTCTGGCGGCCTGCTTTGGGACCATGCCGGAAGGCCGTCCTTGTTTTCTTGTTTTGCCTTTTTTATTCCGCATTCGCACATTTGGTAATCTTCCGCATGAACCAGTACTGGCGTGCCAAGCCTTACGGCATTTTCAAGAACTTTACGAATTGTTTGTGTTTCTAGCTGAACCTTTGACTCGAAAAGATCAACCGCTCCCGGATCCATGTCCATGTATACATGCCCAACTTCCCCCCCAAGATTCATGTAAATTTTAAACGATGTGATTCCGTGTTCGGTGCAGAACTTCATCTCATCTGCCTGCTTTTCATCAAAAATAGTCGCATGTATTGCATAATCTACGTAATGCGAAGTCGCAGATGCAACAAGTTGGGCCTTGAGGTGTTTTTCGTAGGAGCGGCCAAGCCGCAACATCCTCATCATTGTGGTAACCCCTCCAAGCGCTGCTGCTCTTGATTCGGTCTTTGCTGACTCTTCTATTGGTGAGTACACCCCATAATGCACATGCGTGTCAATCAGCCCAGGAATTGCCACAAGGCCTTTAGCCGAGATTTTTTTGTCACATTGCGGCACATCTGTGGTAAAATCTATTATTTTTTCGTCATTTATGACAATGTTTCTTTCGATAATTCCCTTTGGCGTCATTATATGAGAGTCGGTAATTACAGAATCTACGGTCAACGAATTTGATTTGAATAATACTCGATATTATGCTTTTTAATCTCTGCCATAGAGTTTTTTATGATCGTCAAGGTCAATTAGAAAGACTGTCCGCTTTGCATAATCAACATAGTAAATCAGGCTATGAGATTTTGTAAGATGTGTTCCTCAGCAATTTTTGTATTGACCACATTTTATTTCACCAAGAGTAGCTGGGTCATTAACTAGCTTCAGCTCTTCAAGAAAGCCGAGATAATTATTGATTAATGGTTTGTTCGCTTTGTATTTTTTTAATTTTTTATCTATTGTGTCATCTATAGGAATTACGAGCCACAATCTAATCCTTTAGAATTTTTTTTACATGATCAATGTATTCGCCTGGAGTGTATGCCTTACCCTTTACCTTGCCAGATTCAGCTAGCTTAATCTTTTTTTCGATTTCTGGATTAAATTTTTCGGACTTTTTGTCAGCTGTTTGCATTTATGTTAGAATATGCAAATCCCGTATAAAAAGTGCTGTAATGATTTATTTTCGAGCGTAACTTGGCTTGGAATTCACCAGTTTTGTGAGTATGAAATCTGTCTTTTTGAGAGTTCGTCGATTTTCACATGCATTGAGTTTAGTGCGTCCATTGCCACCTGATCGTCTATTTCTTTTGGTACGTCATAGACTTGGTTTTTCATTTTTTTGTAATTTTTCAGGACATATAGGATTGAGTGGAGTTGGTTTGAAAACGACAGCGCCATCACTTCGGGCGGGTGCCCCTCGGATGCAACCAGATTTGCTACGCGGCCCTTGCTGACAAGATAGATCTTTTTTCCATTTGGTAATACACACTCGTCAAGGTTTGGCCTCACCTGTCTTACCGATTTTTGGTCTAACAGGAACTTGGAATTAATTTCTACGTCAAAGTGTCCTACATTGCCAACAACTGCGCCGTTTTTCATGGCAAGAAGATGTTCTTTTTTGATCACACCTGTCATCCCGGTGCATGTGATGAAAATGTCCCCAATCTTTGCTGCGTCTTTTATCTGCATTACCTCAAATCCATCCATATGGGCCTCAAGGGCCTTTATCGGATCTACCTCAGTCACAATCACCTTTGAGCCCATGCCCGAACATCTGTGTGCTACGCCTCGTCCGAGCCACCCATAACCGCAGACTACTGCCCTCTTTGATGCAAAAAGCAAGTTCATTGCCTGCAAGTAACCATCAATTGTGGACTGGCCAGTTCCATATCTGTTGTCAAAGATCATCTTGGTTTTTGCGTTGTTTACTGCAATTATCGGATAATGCAGTCTTCCTTTTTTCTGCATTGCACGATACCGGCTTACACCTGTAGTGGTTTCTTCGGTTGCACCAAGAATTTTCAAATCCTTGGATTTTTTATCAAAATGAGCTTTTGTGTTCAGATCCCCTCCATCATCTATGATGATTTGTGGTTTGTGGGATAGCACTTGATCTTGACACCATTCATATTCTGATCTTGTCTGGTTTGACCACGCGTAGATGGTGATCCCATGTGATTCTAAAAATACCGCGATATCGTCCTGTGTTGTAAGTGGGTTACCGCCGCAGGCTACTACCTTTGCACCGAGTTCCTTTGTACCGACAAGCAGTACCGCTGTCTCTTTTGTTATTTGGAGGGAGAATCCAAGTGTTATTCCCTTTAGCGGTTTTGATTTTTTCAGCCTGTTAATTGAATTTGTAAGAATTTGCATGTGATTTTTTGCCCATTCGTACCGGAGCCTTCCTTGTTCGATGAGGTGTGAAACATTACTCAATGGTTCCAGATGAGCTTTTCTGTAAGATAACGATTTGTGGAAATGAGTAAAAATAGAGCAATGTTTTTGCTAATCTGAGGGGCTGGTGGCTTAGTGGTATAGCGCTGCATTCGCAATGCAGAAGTCGAGGGTTCAATTCCCTCCCAGTCCACTTTATCATGATAAAATGGCTAAACCGGGTGAAGATTTCTAGTCCTCGGACAACTGAATAAATACATTTACCGTGTTTCCGTTCTTTGATTTTGTGTAAATTGGCTTTGATACGTCGTCAGATTGTGACGAAACGATTTTTTGGCTCTTTAGATATTTCACATTTCGTATAAAATCCTCGGTTGGCATTTTGCCTTTTGACCACAGGTTTGCGTTATTTGTGAACCAGTCTGGCAGTACGGTTGGCTCGTCAGACGTTTTATTTATCGTGTATTTGGCCGCAAATGGGACAATCGAAAATAGATCGTCGTTTCCTGTTTTTTCGTTAAGAAGATCTTGCCACGTTGTGACGTTTCCGTTTATCGGCCCATCTGCATATATGACTTTATCATCTGCTCTAGTAATTTTCTTTTGATCATCTACCATATGTCCGATTGCACTTGCATACTCAGATTCTGTGATCTTTCCTTCTAACCACCACTTTGTCACTATTTTGTTCAGGCTAATTACAGATGTTGGAACTGGCTGTGTCGGTGTTTCAATTTTTTTCATACCGATAGCGTTTTTGTATGGAGTCATTACTGAAAACGAATAGGCCATCGAGTCGACACGTAATTTGTAGATGACGTTGGCACAATTTGTCTTGTATTCTTTCATGCACGCATCGTATATTTTGTCATTGGCATGTACGAGTGTTTCTATTATGTCTGTATTAAAATTCAAAGAGTATAGGACAAAGTGCGACAACTCGTGGGATAGGATCCACATGGGATCTGAATAATAAAATGTGGCGCAATCACACAAAAGTATTATGTGTTTTTCTTGTTTATCTGCTCCATCGTGCAAGTAAGCGCCGCCAAATTTCTTAGTGTGAAGCTCTGCCTCTCCTAGCTCACGATCATATACTACAATTACAAGATCCATTTCAACTGGCGGTTCGAAATCCTTAAAAGATTCATAAGTCATGCATGATGAATCGTATTTCGTGTTGACAAATTTGTATAATTCTAGATATTTTTCGGTTATCTCGGTATATTTGTTGAGTATTTGGTAATCATAATTGCTGCACGTTGGGTTGTGTGTGACATAAACCATCTGCCAAGTGGTTTTTGCTGTAAGGTGAGTTGCGTACGCGTTACCGTATTGGAAGATGAGTAATAGCGCGAAAATTATTGCAATTGAGTAGAAGACGGCCTTCATATCTCAGCTCTCATGCCTATGGAAATCCTCTGTATTCTCATAAGTCTTTTGCAATAATAAATTATAAAAACAAACACAACCAGATCTGGGAATGACCCGTTGAGATTTTTCCTGAACTGCAGATAGGCTCT
>Ga0187894_10003793_pt1 | contig 16636 bp, 15 predicted proteins | sample GBC1701081metaG_FD_136650 | JGI IMG/M metagenome (GOLD analysis project Ga0187894, IMG submission 136650) | White microbial mat communities from a lava cave in the Kipuka Kanohina Cave System on the Island of Hawaii, USA - GBC170108-1 metaG ... | reverse complement strand
CGCGGCCTTCGACGTTCACCTGCCCGCGCGTCGGCTGCAAGACGCCCGCGATGATCTGCAACAGCGTGGTCTTGCCCGCTCCGTTGCGGCCAATAACGCCCACGGCCTCGCCCGTCTCCACCTCCAGACTCACGTCTTCCAGCGCCCAGAAATCGCGGTGATATTTGCGCCGCCCGCGCAGCAATATCTCTTTCAACCGCCCGGAGGGCTTGTCGTAAATGCGGTAGAGTTTTGAGGCGTTTTGAACGGAAATCATAAGAAGAGTGGGAGTGGGGAGTGGGGAGTGGGGAGTGGGGAAGAGGGTCTTTTCCCCCACTCCCCATTCCCCACTCCCCACTCCCCCGCCCTCTTAGTCGTATAACTCATGCGGGTAACGATCAATCTGCGCGCTCTGTTTTCGCCCCACGGCGTAGATGTTGTCGCCTCGCAGTTCTCGCGGCACGTCCGTGTGATCCAGCCAGGCCAGAAAATCTTCATCGGTTTTGTGCCAGACATTCTCCGTGAACAGTTTGAGGACTTTGAAGCCGGCGGCTTCCAACACCACGCGCACATCCGCAGGCGTGTATTCGCGGCTGTGACGGTCGGCGGGGCTTTGGCGGTTGTAGAGGTTGTAGATGTTCGGACTGCGGCCCGCGAGCGCCTCCTGGACGCTGAAGGCGCTGGTGATGTTCGGTGTCGTCAGGATCACCAGCCCGCCCCATTTCACGATCCGATTCAGTTCCACGAGCATGCTCATCGGGTCTTCGCGCAGGTGTTCGATCAGTTCGCAACAGAGCGCGACGTCGAAGTGGTCGTCGGGGAACGGGAAGCGGTCACGCTCGACATCGACGTTTTTCATGGGGAAAGCGAATTCCTCGCCCGTCGCCGGATTGCGAACCGTGATGATCTTTTCGCGCGGCTCGCCCTGCCACCAGTTGGTGACCGCGACTTCGCCGTAGCCGCCATAGCGTTTAACCAGTAGCGGCATCTGCAAATAACTGCTCAGCTCAAGCAGCCTCTGATCCTTGCCGCCGACCGGAACGAGTTCCAAGGTCCTGATCAGACGGTCGCGATGAAGTTGAATGTAGCCGGTCGCGTTGGCGTCTTCGCTGAAAAAACCCGCGGCGTATCCTAGAGCCTCATCGGGCGCCTCATCTCCGTCGAATTCGATCGCCGGCTGCTCTTTGAATTCAATCCGGTAAGCGATGTTCGCGGGCCGGCCGAGATGGTTACGCCTCCCACGCCTTTCGACGAGACGCTCGATGAAATTGAGATAGCGGGCGGCGGAGCGGCTGATCTCGCATTCGCCGCGAATCCATTCGGCGGAGCGGCGGCTCAAACGTTGGCGCAGAGTCGGACGCTGCGCCAACGCGCGTAATCGCAGATACAGTTCCCGCTCCTCGTTCTCCGCCGCCGAGACTTTCAAACAGACGTCGTCAGGCAATTCGGCGAACTGGCCGAAATCGGTGACGACGACCGGTTTGCCCGCGCCGAGCGCGCGGATCAGCGTGCCCGAGGTTTCGCCCGCCGTCGGATAACGCAGGTTGACCACCACATCAACGGCTTTGAGATAGCGGAAGAAATCGCGCTCAGTGGTATACCCGGTGACGCGCGCGCATTTTTCCAATCCCATCTCTTCGATCAACGGCGCGACGCTCCATTTCCAGTGATCTTCGCCGGCTACCAGAAACATCGCGTTCGGAACGTGCCGCAACAACTGTTTGAACGCCGCGAGAATCGCCGGAATGCGCTTCGATTGCGTGACGAAGCCGAAGGACGCGATCACCCAGGCGTCGTCGGGAATGCCCAAACTGCGCCGGCATTCGATCCTGTCCATCCCATCAAGTTCATATACCTTGGGCGAGAGATGATGCGGGATGATTTCAACAGGAAGGTCTCCGTCCAATCCTTCAATCTGCGAAGCCGCATACGCGTTGTGAACAACAACACCGAGACTGCGGCCGACCACGCGGCGGTTGAGCGGCATCAGGAACTGTTGATAATCGCTGGCCACGGCGTCGGCGCGCATATCGGCTACGCGCGCGCCCCTGCGGCCATAAGCGTAAAACATCTCGTTCCAATAAGCGTCTTTGTCCTTGCGCCCCAGAGTCTTCCATGCGACCAGGTGGTGCAGGCAATGCTCGTGCAGGACCAGCAGCCCCGGCGTTTCAATCGCGCGTTCGTAAATATATTCGTGATGGGGATTATTGCCCTGGTGATAGACGCAGAGGTCGAAAGGCCGCTGGCTGTGAAGCTCGTCGAAGTTGGCCTGATCGTGAACCGAAAAATCCGCGCGGCCACGATTTTCGCGCAGATCGTCGGCCTGTTCGACAAAGACGGAAATCTCGGCCCCTTTCGCCAGATAAGGCAAAAGCTCCGAGTTGTAATCGGCGATTCCTGATTTACTGGGAGGAAGCGGGGTGAAATAAGCGAGACGCATACGATTGCGGATTGGCTCAGTGTTTAAAGCCCGGAGAGAGTACGGAAAAGACGGAAATAACGGAACAGACGGAAATTTTCCAAAAGATGTTTTCCGTCTGTTCCGTTATTTCCGTCTTTTCCGTGCTCTCCTTCTTCATCTCTTTAGACCGATCCATCACCAAGGCTAGTCGGCGGTTTGCGCCCGCAACTCCGCGCTCGGCTTGCGGAGCCGATAAATAAAGGCCGCGAGCGCGCCGACGAAGAGAAGGATCGCGATGAACTGCGAGGTCGAAAGATCGAAGACTTCGCCGCGCGGGTCGTCGCGCCAGTATTCAATGATGAATCGCGCCACCGAATAGAGCATCGCGTAAGCCAGAATCACCTGCCCCTCAAAACGGCGGCGGCGATGCATCAATAACAACACGACAAAGATCAGCAGGGTCGCCCCGGCCTCGTAAAGCTGCGTCGGATGAAGTTTGATCGGCGCGAGCAATCCACCCAGATTGGCCAGACGTTCGGCCCAGACGTTTTGCTGGATCGGGTCGCTGAGATGATTGACCATCGTCGGCACTCCGGTGATCTCGTGCCCCTTTTCGGTGAAATGGACGCCGAGCGAGGACGCGGTCGGTTTGCCCCAGCAGCACCCGGCGCTGAAACAACCCAGACGGCCAATCGCCTGGCCGATCGCAATGCCGGGCGCGAACGCGTCGGCCGTACGCCACCACGGGAGCTTATAAACGCGCATGACGATCACCGAGGCGATTACCGCCGCGATGAACCCGCCGTAATAGACCCCGCCCGAACGGAAGAAATCGAGCGTGAAAATCTGGCGCGGGTTGTCGCGATAATAAACATCCCACTCGGTGATGACCATCAGCGCCTTCGATCCGATGAGCGACGCCGCCAACACCCATAGCCCAAGGTCATAAACTCTCTGCTTGTCCAGCCCATCGCGCGCAGCCAACCGCGCCATCACGAGCAGGCCGGTGACGAACGCGAGCGCGAGCAGAAAGCCGTAGGTGTTAAAACTGAAATTGGTATACGGAATTTTGAATAGTTCGGGGAACATTGCGATTCACGGAAACGAGTTAATTCTCAGGCGAGCCGGCGTTGGTCTCCTCCGCCGCGGGAGTTGAAATCCCTTCGGCGTAGGAAGGCCGCGCTCTCGCCGCTTTCTCCTCGCGCAACATTTCCAACGCCAGCAGGACCGCGCCGACGCAGATCGCCGAGTCGGCGATATTAAACGTCGGCCAACTGTAAAGGTCGCGCCAGTGCAGTTCGATGAAATCCACGACTTCTCCAAGGCGGACGCGGTCAATCATATTCCCGATGATGCCCGCCAGCAGCAGCGTGAGCGAAACATTCAACCACGGTTTATCAGCCGGAGCGCGTTTGAAATAAGCGAGCACGAAGATAGCCGCGGCGAGTGAAACCGCCGACAATATCCATCGAATGTCGAATTCGCTGTCGGCGAAAAGGCTGAACGCCACGCCGCGATTGGTCGCATAACTCAGCCGGAAAAATCCGGGGATGACTTCGATATAAATGACAGGTTTGAGCGACGCGGTCGCCCAGGCCTTGGTCACTTGATCGGCGACGAGCACGATGACGCTGATAAACAGATAAGGTAATTTGGTTCGCATCATTTGCAACAAATTCAATCTCGAACCTCTTCGACTACGGATTCGCCTTGCGAGAAATCGCCCGATGTCCACTGCCACACTTCGCGCAAACACAGCCGGCCATCCGGCAAAAGCTCCGGAGTTGACCGGCATTTTCCGGTCATCAACTCGCCTGCGGAATTCAAATGCTGGTAGCGCATATCGAGACGATCATCCTCATCAACCTTCGCGATCAGCGAGCCGAAGACGATCGCGCCGCCTCGATAAGTAGCCCAGACCACGTCGCCTTCGTGATGATAATGAAAGACAGTCTCGGAACCGACCTCTCCGTTACCCAAGTTGCTCACTGAAATGAAGCGGCGATTGTCGTAGTTGATTCGATTCATCGGCGACGCAGGCGCTTGCGTGATTATCAAGCCGTGCGGCCCTCCTGTTCCTGAAACTCACGCCACTCGCGCTTCATTTTGAGTTGCTCTTTGATGAATGAGTCCACTTTATCGTCTAGGTCTTTGACATCCTCCCTGACATTACTCACTTCTTCCTGAACTCTACCGACTCTCGCGTCCAACTCACGAATCTGTCGGCTGAGTTGAAGAAATCGCTCGACTGTGTCCTCACGTAGGACGTTCACTTGCGCCGCAAGCGCCAGCAACTGCTGTCTGACAAAATCCTCAAAAGGAATTGGATTTGTCAGGTCCGCATTCAAATCACTGTTATTGTCTTCTGGCATAGGTTCTCCTTTCCGCTTTCGGCTTTCGATTGCGGATAGTTTACCCGCCTTCAGCTATCGCGCCAACATCTCATCCAAATTCGCCACACAACGTAGGCACGCGCCCGGATAACGCGCGTCAGCGCCGACATCGGTTGTGTAATCCCAGCAACGTTCGCACTTCTCGCCCTCGGCTTCATCAACTTTTACGCCGAACTCCGCGCCCTCCACCAATTCGACCTTTGAAACTTTGAAGTCGAAGCGCAGGTCTTCGCCGAACGATTCGAGGAAGGCTTTCGTCTCGGGCCTGGCGGCGATCGTGATTTTGGCTTCCTGCCCCGAGCCGATCAGCTTGGCGCCGCGCGATTCTTCCAGCGCCTTCATCACCGCGCCGCGAATCTCGAACAAACTCTCGTATCGTTTGAGCAGATCGTCGTTGCGCCAGGCCTCTTCGTATACCGGGAACTCGGCCAGGTGAACCGACTTCGCTTCATCGAGCGCGCCCGGAATGTTCTCCCAGACTTCGTCCGAGGTGAACACCAGCAGCGGCGCCAACAATCGTGACAAGCGATGTACGATCTCGTAAAGGGCCGTCTGCGCCGAACGACGCGCGAGCGACCGCGGCGCATAGGTGTAGAGCCGGTCCTTCAAAATGTCGAAATACAAGGCCGAAAGCTCGACGGTCGCGAAGTTATAAAGCGCGTGATAAACGTCAGTGAACTCATAGCTGCGGTAAGCGTCGAGCGCGCGTTTCGTCACTTCGTTCAATTCAGCCAGCGCCCAACGGTCAATTTCGAGCATCTGGTCGAACGGGACGCGATCTCGTTTCGGGTCGAATTCCCCGAGATTGCTCAGGCAATATCGAGCCGTGAAACGCAGCTTGCGGTAAGCGTCGGCGATGCGTTTGAGGATTTCGTCCGAGACGCGCATGTCTTCGTGGTAATTGAGCGCGGCGCACCACAACCTCAACACCTCAGCTCCTATCACCTTGATCACTTCTTCAGGCTCGACGCTGTTGCCTTTCGACTTCGACATCTTCTCGCCCTGCCCGTCAACCGCCCAGCCGTAGGTGATCACCGTGCGATAAGGCGGTTCGCCCTTCCCTTCCAACCCGACAACCAAAGATGAATTGAACCAGCCTCGGAATTGATCTCCGCCCTCCAGGTAGACATCCGCCGGATAAGGCAGCCCGCGCGGTTCGAGCACGGCCATCGAACTCGATCCCGAATCGAGCCACACGTCCAGAATGTCCATCTCCTTGCTCAGCTTGTTCGATCCGCAACCGCACTTCGTGCCGGGCGGAACCAGCTCCGAACTGTCGCGCTCGTACCAGGCGTCGGCGGACTCTTTCTCGAACACCTGGGCGACGTATTCGATGAGTTTCGGATCAACCAGCGACTCTCCACAATCCTCGCAATAGAAGACGGTGATTGGCACACCCCACGTGCGCTGGCGCGAGATGCACCAGTCGGGGCGATCCCTGAACATATTCTTCATCCGGTCGGAGCCCCATTCCGGCACCCACTGAACCCCGTCGCACGAGGAGATTGCGCGCTCGTTCAAGCCAGTCGCCGTCATCGAGATGAACCATTGCGGCGTGGCGCGAAAAATCACCGGGCTGTGGCAGCGCCAGCAATGCGGATATTGGTGCGCGTATTTTTCATCGTGCAGCAACACGCCCCGCTCACGCATGAATTCGACAATCTTCGGATTGGCCTTGAAGACGTACTCGCCCGCGAAATGCTCGACGTCTTTCATGAAGATTCCGCGGTTGTCCACCGGATTGTAGATTTCGAGGCCGTACTGTTTACCGATCACATAGTCGTCGTAACCGTGACCAGGCGCCGTGTGAACCGCGCCCGTGCCCGCGTCGAGCGTGACGTGATCGCCGAGCATTAACAAACTTTCGCGATCGATGAACGGGTGACGGGCTTTCAGCCGGTCAAACTTGGGGCCGCTGATCGTCGTGACGACTTTCGGGGCCTCTCCTTCCCCCCCTGATTTGGACCAACCTAACTTCTCCGCGACCTGTTTCAATAAACCGCTCGCAACGATGAAGACGTCGTCGCCGACTTCAACCGCGCTGTATTCAAACGCCGGATTGAAGGCGATGCCCAGGTTCGCGGGCAACGTCCACGGCGTAGTCGTCCAGATGACGATGCTCGTGTTCCGGCCTTCGAGCGCGGGATCTGCTTTGGCCGCGTCGGGGAACGGGAATTTGACGTAGACCGACGGGCTGGTGTGATCTTCGTATTCGACCTCGGCCTCGGCCAGCGCCGTCTGACAACTGGTGCACCAATGCACCGGGCGCAATCCTTTGTAGATCGAGCCTTCCTCTACGAATTTGCCGAAGACGCGAACGATGGTCGCCTGGTATTTCGGATCCATCGTCATGTATGGATTTTCCCATTCGCCGAAGATGCCCAGACGTTTGAAATCCTCGCGCTGGAGCGCCAGAAACTTTTCGGCGTGTTTGCGCGCGGCGCGGCGGATTTCGAGTTTGCTCATCTGCCCCTTCTTCGCGCCCAGGGCTTTATCGACCTGAATCTCAATCGGCAGCCCGTGACAATCCCAGCCGGGGATGTAGGGAGTCCAATAGCCCATCATCGAACGCGACTTGATGCAGAAATCTTTGAGAATTTTGTTGAGCGCGGTCCCCAGATGAATTCGTCCGTTGGCGTATGGCGGGCCGTCGTGCAGCACGTAAAGCTGACGCCCTGCGCGGGCTTCGCGCAGCCGCTCATAAACGTCCATCTCTTCCCACTTCTTCAATCGCGTGGGTTCGTTCTGAGCGAGATTGCCTTTGAGCGGAAAAGGCGTCTCGGGAAGATTGACTGTGGTTTTAAGGTCTACTTTCGTTTCTGTTTCCATAACTAACTTCTGATTCAACCTTCTTAGAGCCTGTTTGGAAAGTCGGATGAGCTGACGAAACACCCGTTTCATACCATTCAAGATGATTTCCAAACATGCCCCTATTGGCATGGTGTGTGGTCTCCGGGGCCTTAGAAATAAAGCCCGATAATACCGTAAAGACTGGCGATAAAAAAGCACCCGCGCCTTGTCGCTTCTCGACCGCGGGTGAAGATCTAGTCCGCCGTAAATCTGAACTGTCTATCATCGCATCGCGTTCTTCAATACAGGTGGAAAGCTGAGAATTAGGACAATAAACAACAAACAGCTCACGTAATGACCGTTACGTGAGCTGCTTCGCTGAAAACCGGACGATCAAATCAAATGAACAATTCCTCGTCTTGATAAGCGCGATTGACCGGCATGCGGCTGCCGGCGAACATAACTTCTATCGCGCGCCGCAAGCCGAACATCACATACGAAAATTCGCGCGCGGGTTCAAGCACGCTGTGTTGCACCATCGCCGTGGCGCGCGCGAACTGATCGGTCGCGACCGCGAGCGTGTCCTGCACTTTGTCCACCTTTTCGCGCGCGCGTTCGACTTCGCGGCGGGCAATCGCCGTCGCGTCTCCGAGCAGGTGTTTGACCTCGGCGACCTCGTCTTTGGCCATTTCGGCGATGGCTGAAAGGTGCTGCGCTCCCTGCGAAAAATAGCTCCCGGCCTCTTTCAGCTCGGCCATTACCCCCTGCGCCATCTTCAAAACCGGTTCGGTGTTGTTGAGCAGATATTCGGCGCGGTTCTGAAGCTGGCTGGTGCGTTCCGCAATCGCCACGAGCCGTTTGGCCAGAAGATAAAGCCCGACAAAGACCCCCGCCTGGACAATCAGCAATACTGCGATACCGATGGCGATGATGTACATCAAAGTGCTTTCCACTGCTCGCTCTCCGTAGTAGGGAGTGGGGAGTAGGGAGTGGGGAGTAGGAAGTGGGGATTCCCGTTCCCTACTCCCTATTCCCCACTCCCTACTCCCCACCCTAAAGTTAACTCTCCTCAACCGCCGCGCTGGCCTTGCCTTGATCGGACTGCTTGGCTTCTCGATAGCCCTGCTTGCCCGCCTCGATAGCCGCGGCGAATTGAGCCTTTTGACGATTGATCAAATCCTTGCCCCGGTCGGTCAAATCACCGACCGCCTCTTTTCCGCGCGCAGTCAGATCGGACGCGCGTTCGACTCCGGTTTGGTAATAGTCGCTCGCGCGTTCGCCGATGTCGCGTCCGGTGTCGCGAGCGTGATCAAGCCCCTTGCGTGTCGCATCGGCGATGTCCGAACGAAGCTCGCTGCCTGCTTTCGGAGCGAAGAGCAGCGCGGTGATCGCGCCGATGCCGGCGCCGATCAGAAAGTAAACCAGTTTGTCTCCGCCACCGCCTTGATTTTCTGCCATGACTTTAACCCTCCTTTAGAGATCATCCACTAATAGAGATCATCCACTAAGCGGGATGAGCGCCGCTCGCTCCGGCTCGCGACGCCGATCCGAATTTCGGGGCATTGTCGCCAACGACACAAACACCCCAAAGAAAAATTGAGCGCAAGCGGACGCTTGCGCGTTAAATTACCGATAAATATTGGCGATTGATATTGCCCATAAGCCGCCGCGCAATATAGCATCGGAACCTATGCGACATCAAGGAAACGCCTGATTGACACTCTTGCGAGCGCGAAGCTACAATGCTACTCGAATCCAACGTCTACATTTGGACACCAAGGAGATTTCCATGAACAACCTGCTTTTATTTTGGGCGCCGGGCGGCTGGGAATTGATCATCATCCTCGTTATTGTCCTCATACTCTTTGGCGCAAATCGTCTGCCCCAGCTTGCCAAAGGCATGGGCGAAAGCATCCGTAATTTCAAAACCGGGATGGCTGAAGCCGATGCCGAGGATGAGAAGCAAGGTGATAAGGATAAGGCCAAATCCGCCTAACGCCCTCTCACGTGACGCTATCGGGCTACGGCCCTTTCACAAATAACTCCGCGCGCGAACCTTCGCTGCCGCCAAAGTAATGGCACGCAAACGCAACAACGTTTATCGGCGTCTGCGCCAGGCGCCGGGCTCAGAAAGGTCCTACCACGCCTACCAGGTTGACCTTCCCGCTCCGATGACTTCACGCGGGGAGCTGGTGCGGATGGTGCGCGGCGGCGAAGACACCTACCTGGAATTAAAAGTCCGCTTCAGCAACGTCGAGAAATTGACGGCCGAAATCATCGCGCTGGCCAATACAGCCGGCGGCGCAATGGTTTTCGGGGTCAACGATCAATTGCGCATTGAAGGCGTAGACGACCCCGAAGACATCGAAATGCAATTGCGCGACATCTGCGCGAATTACATTCAACCTCCTGTCTTCCCTTACATCAATAAAGTCGCGTTCGACAGTGGACGCCGAATCGTCATTCTGGAAGTAGACACGGATGACCGTCCGCACCGCACACTCGACGACCGCTTCTACATCCGCGAAGGCTCCACGAAACGCGAAACCACGCGCGAAGAGCTTTCGCTGCTCATGCGCGAAATGCGCCTGACGCGCTTCGAGCAGGTCCCTGTCTTCCACGCCGACATCGAGAACGACATTGACGAATCGCTCTTCTGGAGCTACGTGCGCGGCGTCAATCCCGGTTATTGGGGCGAGTCAACCAAAGGATTCCCCACGGATTCCGTGCTGCGCGATATGGGGCTGGCTGTGAAGATCGAAGACGAGTTGCTGCTAACGGTGGGCGGCCTGCTGTTATTCGGGTTGAATGACCGCGTAGCCGAGCTGACGCCACACGCCGGTCTGCGGATCACGCGGTACAGCGGCAATGACCACAACTCGCCGGTCATCGAACAATCGAATCTGCAAGGTAATCTCTTTCGCCTGTTCGACGGCGCCTCGAGCTTTATCAACCGTTACGTTGATCTGTGGGACGCGCGCCCATCGCGCAAAACCAGGGAGCGGGAAAGCGGCGAGGCCAAACAGGACTCCTTCCTGCAAAGCCGCGCCAGCTACCATCGCGGAGCGATCATCGAAGCCCTGACCAATTCAGTCGTCCACCGCGACTGGCGCGACTGGAGCGCGCGCGACCGCCAGGCGCGGATCAACATTTATGACGACGGCGTCGAGTTCATCAATCCGTCGCAATTGCCCGAACTGCCCATCATCTCGCTGCGTTATGGCGTCACCACCCCGCATAACCCATGTCTGAAAGCGATCTTCACAAATCAGCATTACGGATTGCCAATGGCGCGCGGTGGGGTGCCGATGATCTGCGCCGAGACGATCAACTTCGCTCGCCGCGCGCCCGAAGGCCCTTCGATCACCAACGGCGAGTTCAGATTGAAAATTCACGGGCTGCGCTGATTGAAGGAGGTTAGAGTCCCCCCCAAGCGCCATCGCCGCCAATAGCAGCCACCGGGCAAGTCTCCATCGCCTCGCGGCACAAGCTCTCTTCGACCGCATTCTCCGGCTGCTTATAAACGAATGAATATCCCTTTTTGGTTTCGCGGGTGAAATTGCCGGGAGCGATGCCGCGGCAAAGGTCGCAATCAATGCACTGCGAATCAACGTAGTAACGGCCAGGTTCGTTTTCAGGCAGCTTGGCGTTGGGATCAGGCATTGTTCAGCACGCGCAATTCACGGCGATTGTTTTGAACGGATTCCTGTTCGGCAAAAAGCGCCTCGCTGATCCTATGCGCGTTCTCCGGCTTGTGTTCATGAGCGTGATAGCTCGACCGGACCAGCGGGCCGGATTCGACGTAGCGGAACCCCATCTCCAATCCGATGCGCTTGAATTCGGCGAACTCCGCGGGCGTGTAATACTTCTCGACCGACAACCGGCGTTCAGCGGGCTGCAGGTACTGTCCAACTGTCAACACATCGCAATCAACCGCGCGCAGATCGCGCATCGTTTCGATGATCTCTTCGGCCGTCTCGCCCAGGCCGACCATGATTCCGGATTTGGTCAACATCCCGCGTTGTTCACGATCGCGGCGTTCGGCCGCGCGACCGAGTAGTTTCATCGTCCATTCGTGATAACGCGCGTGCGGCCGGACGCGGTGGTAAAGCCTCGGCACGGTTTCAGTATTGTGATTGAGCACGTCCGGTCGCGCGTCGAGCACCACGTCTAGAGCCTCGTCGTTGCCCTCGAAATCGGGAATCAGCACCTCGACCTTGCAGTTCGGATTGAGCTCGCGAACCGCCCGAATTGTCGCGGCCCAATGCTCCGCTCCGCCGTCAGTCTTGTCATCGCGGTTGACGCCGGTGATGACCGCGTGTTGCAGGTTCAATTTCCGCACGGCCTCTGCGACGTGAATCGGTTCGCCAGCGTCGAGCGGCTTCGGCTCGCCTTTGCTGACCGCGCAGAACCCGCAGCGGCGCGTGCAAACGTCGCCCGCGATCATAAAAGTCGCCGTGCGGTTCGACCAGCACTCGTAAATGTTCGGGCAACGCGCCTCCTGGCAAACCGTGTGCAAGCTCAGGTCATTGACCATTCTTCGCACTTCCAGAAAGTCCTCGCCCATGTTGAGCCTGATCTTCAACCATTCGGGCTTCGGCAGTCTGTCTTTCAGTGATCTCATAGTGATTGAATTATAGCAGGCCGCTAGTGAGGATGCGGCGCGGCGGCCACGGCGACCGGCTCGGCGATCTCATTGCCTTTGTCGTTGAACTCGCCTTCCCACCGCGCCACAACCGCGGTGGCCATGCAATTGCCGACGACGTTCGTCGCCGTGCGCGCCATATCCATCAATTCATCAACGCCCAAAATCACCGCGATGCCTTCGAGCGGCAGTCCGAACTGCGCCAGCGTCCCGGCCAGCACGACCAGCGACGCGCGCGGCACGGCGGCGATGCCCTTGGTCGAAAGCATCAGCGTCAGGACGATGAGCAACTGCTGCCCCAACGAAAGCTCTATGTTCGACATCTGGGCCACAAAGACGGCCGCCAGCGACAGGTAGAGCGTCGATCCATCGAGATTGAAGCTGTAACCGAGCGGCAGGACAAAGCTCACGATGCGGCGCGGAACGCCCAGTCGCTCCATATTCTCCATGGCTTTTGGGAAAGCCGATTCGCTTGAAGTGGTCGTGAAGGCCAGCAGCGCAGGCTCTTTGATCAAACTGATGAAGCGGCGGATCGGCAGCCGGATCATCAGCGCGACCGGCAAAAGCACGAAGAGAATGAAGAACGCCAGCGCCCCATAAAGCGTCAGAATCAGCATCAACAGATTCTTCAGCACAATCAACCCTTTGCTTCCCACCGTCACGGCCATCGCCGCGCCTACGCCCCACGGCGCGAACTTCATCACGTAGTTCGTGAATTTAAACATCCCCTCCGAGAGCGATTCGCAGAACGCGAGCATCGGCTTGCCCTTTTCGCCACAGGCCGCGACAGCGATGGCGAAGATCAGGCTAAAGACGACAATCTGCAGCACGTCATTTTCAGCCATTGATTTGATGAGGCTCGTCGGGAAAATATTGACGATGTGGTCTTGCGGCGTGATCCGGCCCGCGCGCGCGGCAATCTCTTGAGCTTCGACGCTCTGCTCCGCAGACAAATTGACACCAATCCCGGGCTTGGTGATATTGACCGCACCGAGGCCGATGAACAGAGCTAGCGTCGTGACGATCTCGAAATAGATGATCGCTTTCAGGCCTATTCGCCCGACCTCCTTCAAACTGCCCGCGCCCGCGATGCCGACCACCAGAGTCGAAAAGAGCAGCGGCGCGATGATGACCTTGATCAAGCTCAGGAAGACGCGGCTCAGTACGCGCACCCAGGCGATGGCCTGCGCTTTGGCCTCCGGTTTGTCGTCCAGAAACTGGTGAATGACGAAGCCTACGAGAACGCCCAAAGCGAGTCCGACGAAAATTTGCGTCGTGAGGGAGAGGCGGAATTTTTTCATAGAATCAGATGTCAGATGTCAGCGGATGTCGGACGTCGGATGCCAGATGCCAGGACGTGGCGCCCCGCGCCGACATCTGACACCTGACATTTGACATCCGACATCTCTCTGTTGAACACTTCGCCGAAATGACGAGCGACGTTTCGGACTACTGCGTCCATCTCGACAGGACGGCCTAGCAATTTTTGCAGGGAAGTTACTCCGTGGCTCCCGTTCATTCGGATGCCGCACGGAACGATCAATTGAAAGTAGCTTAAATCCGTCGTGACATTGAGCGCGAAACCGTGCATCGTCACCCAGCGCGAGATGCGAATGCCTATCGCCGCGAGCTTTTCATCGCCCACCCAGACGCCCACGAAATCACCGCCGCGAGGTTCCGCATCTATCCCAAAATCGCGGGCGGCGCGGATCAATACTTCCTGAATGTTACGCACGTAACGGCGAATGTCCTGATGACCGGGCAGCAACTTGATGATCGGATAGCCGACCAGTTGGCCGGGGCCGTGGTAAGTCACATCGCCGCCGCGCCCGGTTTCAAACAACTCCACGCCGAATTGCGCCCGCGCAGCGTCATCAGCCAAAACGTTCGCGCGATTCGCCGCGCGCCCCAGCGTGATGACGTGCGGATGTTCGAGCAACAGGAATTGATCCGGGATTTCGTCACGCTTGCGCCGTTCGACAAGCTCTTCCTGCAAATCGAGAGCTTCGGCGTAGGAAGTCAGGCCTAGATTGCGCGTCTCACAGCTTCTCATTCGGCATTGCGCGCGAGCCAGTCCGGCAAGTCGGACTCGTTTTGAAAATCGAGCAAGGCTTCACCCAAATCGTCCAGCAAGGAAGCGCTCAGCTTTTCAACCCTCGCCCGCGTATCAGGAGCGATTTCTCCGAACCGGTGCGCAAGTTGTCGCAGAACCACTTCCAGCTTACCTTCCTCGCGGCCTTCCTCGCGGCCTTCCTCGCGGCCTTCCTCGCGGCCTTCCTCGCGGCCGAGCAGAATGCCTCGCTGAATGATTTCTTGATAGATCACTGATTCTTGCATGAGATCCTCCGGGAAATATTTTTTGATAAGTTCCTTGTCGAAGCGTAATCCAGCCAGGATCGCCGCGCAACTGATCAGTTCAGCGCGCCCTTTGTCAGGCGGCATTTCCATCGTTCGGTCAATTACTCGCTTCAACAGAGCCTGCGGTTGATCGGCTCGCGTCATCGCCGCCAGCGGCAACAATCCGGGAGAGGCTAAAAAAGCCTCCGGGTTCTGCTCCCAAAGCTTGATCACATTATAACGATGCCAAGTGTTGGACGCGCGAAATTCCGTTGCAATCTCTTCATCTGTCTCGGTAAGGACGATTACGAATTGCTCTATCGGCGCCTCATATCTTCGATACCCCTGCACCCAATAATCGAGCATGCGCAATGGCAGTGGCGGCTTGCTGCGCAGCGTGGTCTGAAACTCGACATGTAAAATCGAGTCGAGCAGGCGCAGCAATATTAGCGAATCCGCGCGCAGCGGTTCCCGACTCAACTCCGTTTTCAACACCTCGACTTCCGCCACAGGCTCTCCCAAAAGCCACGCGGCGAAATCGCGCGGATAGATTTCCGCCAGCCGTTTGCAGACGTTGTCGAATGACATTAAATAAAAGAGGCGGCGCAATTGTGGTTAATTAAGCCGCCCTCCCTTTCAACCCGGCGCTTATAGCAGCGCCGAGAAGTCAGTCGTCTCAATCGTCTTTTTGATGTGCGCCAGAAATTGGTCGCCCACCGCGCCGTCAATGACGCGGTGATCGAACGACAAACTCACCACGCCGATGTGGCGGATCGCAATCGCATCGCCGTCATCCGTCTCGACCACCCAGGCCTTCTTGTGAATGCCGCCCAAACCCAGAATGGCCACCTGAGGCTGGTTGATGATCGGCGTCGCGGTGTAGCCGCCGTACAGACCGAAATTGGTGATCGAGAAGGTGCCGCCGGAAACTTCATCCGGTTTGAGTTGTTTGCTGCGCGCGCGGTTGGCGAGGTCTTGCGAAGCTCGCGCCAGCCCCGTGACGCTCAGCGCGTCAGCCTGTTTGATGACGGGAACGATCAAACCCCAGTCAAGCGCGACGGCGATGCCGATGTTGTAATCGTGCTTGTAGACGATGTTCTCGCCTTCGACCGAGGCGTTGGCCACCGGGATCGTCTTGAGCGCGTCAATCGTGGCTTTGATGACAAAAGGCAGAAAGGTCAGCTTCACGCCGTTTTGCGCCTCGAACTGCTTCTTCACGCGCTCGCGCAGGCGGGCGATGTTCGTGAAATCGACTTCAAAAAAGGTTGTGACGTGCGCCGAGGTACGCTGACTGTTGAGCATGTTCTCCGCAATCTTGCGGCGCATATTGCTCATCGGCTCGATGGTTACGCGGTCTCCGGTTGCGAACGCCGGAGCGTGCGGCGCGGGCGGAGCCGGGGGAACGACAGCCGGAGCGGGTGCGGGCGGAGCGGGAGCAGGCGCAGGCGCGGTTGGCGCGACTGCCGGAGCAGGCGCGGGCGCGGCGGGAGCGCCGACGCGTCGCTCGATGAAACTGAGAATGTCGTCTTTGGTCACGCGTCCACCCAATCCCGTGCCCGGGACCTCGTCCAGATTGACGCTGTGTTCACGCGCGATGTTGCGAACCAGCGGTGACGACCGCGTTTTCCCCACCGCCTCCTGAGCCGGGGCTGGCGCCGCGGGAGGCGCAGGCGGCGCGGCTTGCGCCTGTGGCGGCGCTGGCGCCGCTGGAGTCTGAGATGGCAAGGGCCTCGAGTCCCCGTTGGCCTGCATGGGTTGCGATACGCCAGTACCAGCGCCAATCAAAGGCTCGTCGCGCGCAGGTCCGACTTCGCCTGTTGCCGGCGTAACTGGAGCGGGAGCGGCGGCGGCGGCGGCGGCGCCCGCTTCGCCTGATTCACCCAACCGCGCGATCACGGCGTTAACCGCTACAGTCTCCCCTTCCTTCGCCAGAATCTCGACCAGTACACCAGCCGCGGGCGCCGGGATTTCAGCGTCAACCTTGTCGGTCGAAATCTCCAGCAACGGCTCGTCGCGCTGCACCGTGTCGCCGACTTTCTTCAACCATTTGACTATCGTTCCCTCAGCGATGGATTCACCCATCTGAGGCAT
>Ga0187894_10003792_pt1 | contig 16641 bp, 4 predicted proteins | sample GBC1701081metaG_FD_136650 | JGI IMG/M metagenome (GOLD analysis project Ga0187894, IMG submission 136650) | White microbial mat communities from a lava cave in the Kipuka Kanohina Cave System on the Island of Hawaii, USA - GBC170108-1 metaG ... | reverse complement strand
GAGCGGCGTTACTCACGCCGCACTATCGAATGCAATTTACCCAAGATAGCCCGCTGTTTGGCGGTCCTGGGTGAAGTTTACTTTCCTTCGGCTCGTGGGGCCGGAGGCTTCTGGGGAGAAAACAATGGGTCTATACGATTCCGAGAGAGAAGATACCACGATATATAAAGTAGTCGTAAATCATGAAGAGCAATACTCAATCTGGCCAGACTATAAAGAAATGCCCCTCGGCTGGAAAGGTGTAGGAAAGAGCGGCCTGAAACCGGAGTGCCTGGCCTACATCAAAGAAGTCTGGACCGATATGAGGCCTCTCAGCCTCAGGAAGAAAATGGAGGAGATAGCCAAGAATCCTCCCCCTCCGCCTCCCCCTCCCGATCCGAACAGACCTCGTGAAAAGAGTTTAGTCGAGAAGCTTTGCGAGGGTGATCATCCGGTTATAGCCAACTTGCGGCCGGAAAAGACAGCGCAAGCTCTTAAAGAGAGGATCACTCTCGGATATGTTCACATCAAATTTACAGAGACTAAAGGAGGCACCGAACTCGGAGTAAGACTAGATCAGGAAGCCACGGATTTGAGCCATGCCGATTTTGAGAACCAAGCCGGCAAGGTTCACCTGGAGGGAGAGCTTACTCTGGACTATGTCAAGGTGCGATGTATTGCGGATATCGAGCTGAAAACGCTCGCCGGCAAAGGACATCTCGCGCCAGTCTAGAATCGATTAGAACGTACCCGCACTCACTTTACCAATGACGCGCCGAGGGCCATGCGCGCCGTTGTAAATCCTTTTTGTCGACCGATCATTTCTGAGCAACCAGTTAACTGGGATGGCGGAAGTGTGAGATCAAGGAGAAAGCATCAGGAGAAAATATGTTGAATAAGAGAACCGTTATTTTCATTTCACTGGCTTCACTTGTTATTACCGCGTTTCTATTCAGAACCCCGCTTGCGTGGCGGCAGGTCAGCGCCGCTCAAGAACAGGCCGGCATATCCGCGGAGCGCCTTCCCGGTCTGCGACAAGGGGTCACGGTAGTGGGAGACACCCATGGGGCGCCACACGTCAATGCATCCAGCGACCATGATGTCTATTTCATGATGGGATATTTGCAGGCGCAAGATAGATTCTTTCAAATGGACGTCTTGCGGAGGCAAGGCAATGGAACCCTGACGGAGTTGATGGGGGCAGGTCCGGGCGATCAGCTCCTTGCCAACGATTTATTTATGAGGAGTATGGGGATGGGCCGCGCCGCCGAGCGCTCGCTCAGCGCGTATTCACCTGGAGCCGCCGCGCTGATACAAGCTTATGCCGATGGCGTGAACGCCTGGCTCCGTAGCGGCTCGCTGCCGCTCGAATATTCGGCGCTTGAGATCACACAGGTTCCGGCATGGAAACCTGTCGATAGCCTTATCATCGCCAAGCTCCTCGTCTTCCAGTTATCCTTTGAGGTTGGAGACCTGGATAATGTCAGGGTGTTGTCAGAATATCAGGAGGCTGGCCAAGCCAGGGGCTTTGATGGTATCGGGCTATATTTCGAAGACCTTTCCCGTTCCGCGCCATTCGATAGGGCTGTGACCGTGCCCTCCCGGGCGGGCGCCGGCTCGTCCTCTTCGCCGGAGGCTCAATCGCTGAGTCTTCGATCTCAGATACTCCAGAACGCTCGCCAGGCGCAGGAGATGATTACTCCCGGTGTCCTGGAAACCGCGCGCAAATTGGCGGAGCAATTCAATAACAACCCGTTATTGAATCGCGGCAGGTCAGGCGTTGGGAGCAACTGGTGGGTGGTCGCCGGATCGAAGACCACCACGGGAAACTCGATGTTGGCTAACGATCCGCATCTTTTTCTTGGGACTCCCGCTGTCTTTTACCAGATTCACCTGACGGTCGATTCAGGTTCATCACCGATGAACGTGAATGGCGTAAGTTTCACCGGAGTCCCCGGTGTGTTCGTGGGGCAGAACGAACGCGTTTCCTGGGGGGCCGCGAACTGCACACTGGATGTCACGGATTTTTATAGTGAGAGCCTGGTACTTGAGAACGAAGCGCCTGTTGCAACGCGCTACAAGGACAGGATTGAACCTCTGGTCGTGATTCCCGAGACATTCAAAGTGAACCAGGTTCGGAATGGGGTCGTGAATGATGTGGTCACTGTCAGTCCCGGCGAGAGGCCAAGCGGTTTGGTTCTACCCGCCACAACCCTCATCGTGCCGCGAAGGAACAACGGCCCTCTTTTTTCGGAAGGTGGCACTGGGGGGCTTAGCATTCAATTTACCGGCGCCAGCGCAACGCGCGAAGTGGAAGGCCTCTTTGCGCTAGCGCGCGCTCGCAACATGACTGACTTCAAGCAGGGATTACAGTTCCTGGAAACGGGATCGCTGAACTGGGCCTATGCGGATATTGACGGCAATATTGCGACTTTCGTTAATGGTAAAGTCCCTTTGCGGGAAGACCTGGAAGCAGGGGCTGTTGACGGCTTACCGCCCTTCTTCGTCAGAGACGGAACCGGGACTGTAAGGAACGAATGGATTCCCAGGAATGGCGGCGGGCCAGGATTTAACTTCGAATCGGTGCCTTTCGAGGAATTGCCTCAAGCGGTTAATCCCGCTCAAGGGTTCCTGGTCAACGCCAACAACGATCCTCTTGGGGTGTCGCTCGATAACAATTTGCTCAACCAGTCGCGCGGTGAAGGCGTCTACTACATCTCAGCCGGATTCAATCCGGGTTTTCGCGCCGCAAAGATCACCAGCCTGCTGAATCAGGCGTTCAGCGGCAATCGCGGCCGCGGCAAAGTGTCATTCAGTGACATGCAACGCATGCAGGGTAATGTTCAGATGTTCGACGCCGAAGTTTTCACGCCGCATATAACCCGCGCGCTCGCCGCGGCGAGTCGCGCGAACGCTCCGGCGGAGTTGGCCGCGCTGGCTAATGACCCGGCCGTCCGCGAGGCCGTTGGGCGGCTATCGAAATGGGACTTTAGCGCCCCGACAGGAATCTTTAAGGGCTACGACGCCAGTGATACTGATGGCTTCCGTCAATTGCCGTCCAGCAATGAAGTACTCAACAGTGTCGCCGCCACTATTTATACCGCGTGGCGCAGCCAGATGATCTTTAACGTAATATCCGACACGCTTCGGAGGGCCGGACTGGAGGGAGTTCAAAAGGGCGGCGACCACATGTTGGTTAGCCTCAGGTTCCTGCTCGACAATTTCTCTTCCAATCGGGGCGTGGGAGCATCGGGGCTGGACTTCTTCGAGATTCCCGGAGTCAACGCTCCGCCCAATGTCAGGCGCGATATCATTATCCTGAGGAGCCTGAAGGAAGGGTTGAGTCTTCTCGCCAGCGACGCCTATGCCGATGCCTTCGGCAGGTCGGTGAACCAGCTTGATTATCGATGGGGCAAGCTCCACAGAATAACCTTCAGCCATCAGTTCGGAAGCCTGGCTCCGCAATTTAGCGTCCCGACAGCGGATAATTTCGCGGACCTTTCGCCGACGCTTCCGGGCCTGGCTACGGACGGCGGCTTCGAAACCATCGACAACGGGCCGATTAACGTGGCAGGCAGGTCACCGAGAGATTTTACTTTCATCACCGGTCCAGCCCGAAGATACGTCAGCGAATTGCGCAGCTTTGGAATCAAAGCGGCGCAGATCATACCTGGCGGAGCGAGCGGCGCGCTCGGTAGCCGGTTTTATACCAACCAGCTCTCGTTATGGTTGACGAATGACTATCAGCAAGTCTTCTTTACAGCTAAAGAGATCGACCGCAACCGATTCTCGAAGACAGTTTACCAGCCATAGAACTAACTGAAGACTGTGCATAAATCAGAAAGCATGCCCCAGGTACGCATCGCGATGCGTACCTGGGTTATCGCCGGCTACAGTGAGCGGTTATTATCTTTGCGCCATCTTCAACTTACCCCCGATTATCCGCGCTAACAGCTCCGCTATCGATCCCCCGCTTTCCCTCACATAAAAGAGAGAAAGTTTGATATGCCATTCTTGAATCTCAGTCACTCTTTTGAAGAGAGACAAATGCCCCATCGGCCTTCGACCTTGGTCGATCTTCTTTGTCGGCGGGCCGGAATGCAGCCGGACCGGCTGGCCTACACATTTCTGGCCGATGGCGCAAACGAGGAGACCAGGTTGAATTATGGTGAGCTAGACCGCCGGGCGCGGTCCGTCGCCGCTCTGCTCCAGTCGTTGGGGGCGACCGGCGAGCGCGTGCTGCTTCTCTATCCGCCCGGGCTTGATTACATCACCGCCTTCTTTGGATGCCTCTACGCCGGAGCCGTCGCCGTTCCCGTCTATCCGCCCCGCCACAACAAGACCATGTCGCGCATCACCGCGATCATCGCGGACGCCCAGCCGGCTGTCGCGCTCACTTCGTCGCAGATATTATCCAGAGTGACGCCTTTGCTTGCGGCTCCGGGCAATCTCAACTCCATGCGCTGGCAGGCCGTCGAGGGAGAAGCGAGCGGCGCGGAGAGCGAGTGGCGGGAGCCGGCCATGACGGACGAGACGCTGGCCTTTCTTCAATACACTTCCGGCTCGACGGGCGCGCCCAAAGGCGTCATGTTGAGCCACCGAAACCTGATTCATAATTCGGCTCTGCTCCGTCACTCCTTTGAATACACATCGGAGAGTTACTGCGTCAGTTGGCTTCCGGTCTACCACGATATGGGATTGATCGGCGGAGTGCTTCAGCCGCTCTATGGAGGGTTCCCGTGCGCGCTTATGTCACCCGTCTCTTTTCTGCAGCGCCCGGTTCGGTGGTTGGAGGCGATCTCTCATTACAAAGCCACGATCAGCGGCGGGCCTAACTTCGCCTATGAGCTTTGCCTACGCAAGGTATCTCCCGAGCAACTGTCATCGCTCGACCTGAGTAGTTGGAGCACGGCCTTCAACGGCGCTGAACCGATACGCGCCGAAACCTTGAACAGGTTTGCCGAGGCGTTCGCGCCGTGCGGCTTTCGCAAGCAGGCTTTCTTCGCATGTTACGGTCTGGCCGAAGCGACCCTGATCGTTTCAGGCGGCGGGAAAGCGGACCTGCCCGTCATCAAGCGGTTTCAGCTCGAAGGTCTCGCGAACAATCAAGGAGTAGAGAGCGCGTCGGAAGACGAGAACGCGCGACTGCTGGCGGGATGCGGACAGAGCCTGCCGGATATGCGGGTGATCATCGTCAACCCGGAGACTCTGGCCAGGTGTTCGCCGGGAGAGATAGGAGAGGTGTGGGTTTCAGGCGACAGCGTCGCTCGAGGTTACTGGAACCGCTCCGCCGAAACGGCTCATACATTCCAAGCTCTCACTTCAGATACGCTTGAAGGGCCATTTCTGCGGACGGGAGATTTGGGGTTGTTGCGGGACGGCGAGCTATTCATCACGGGACGGCTGAAAGACCTGATAATCATCCACGGTCTCAACCACTATCCTCAGGATATCGAGCTGACAGTCGAGCGCAGCCATCCGTCGCTACGACCGGGCTGTGGCGCCGCATTTTCCGTGGAGGGCTCCGTGGAAGGCGAGGGTGAAGAGCGGCTGGTGGTCGCGCAGGAGATAGACCGCAATCAGACAGACACTGACGCGATCATTGACCGGATTCGACGAACTGTCGCCGAGGAACATGAGTTACAACTCTTTGCCGCCGTTCTCATCAAGCCTGGGAGCCTGCCCAAGACTTCAAGTGGAAAGATACAGCGGCATGCCTGCCGGGTCGCATTCCTCAATGGGACGCTTGAATGTGTCGCGGGGTGGCGGGAACCCGGCGCGTCCGAACGCGAGCCTGTGACCGTCTCTAAACCTTTGCTCGAAACCCGCGAGGCTATTGAGTCCTGGCTTATCTCGCAAATTGCGACAAGATCGGGCGTCGCCCCATCGGAGGCCTCATCGGAGGCCTCATCGGAGATAGATATCCACCAGCCGATTGATAATTACGGGATGGATTCGCTGGCCGCAATCGAGCTGGCGCACAGGATCGAGAGAGACCTGGGCGTGGCTTTGCCGATGGTAAGCTTCCTCGAGAGCCCGAGCATCGGCCAGTTAGTCAACCAGGCGCTGGAAAATATGGCCGGATCGCCGCAGTCACGAAAAATTACCGGCTCGCAGCCTCAACAGAGCGACAATCTCCGTCCGCTCTCTCATGGTCAGAAAGCGCTGTGGTTCCTGCACCAGCTTGCGCCTGAGAGCGCGAGTTACAACATAGTGGGCGCGGCGCGTATTCGAGCGGACCTGGATGTCGCATCCTTGCGGCGGTCGTTTCAAACTCTGGTCGAGCGGCACGCCAGCCTGCGAACGACTTTCACCACTCGCAATGGCGAGCCATTCCAGCAACCGCGCGATCGGATGGAATTGAACTTTCATCAGGAAGACGCCTCGGCCTGGAGCGAGGCGCTTCTGGATGAGCGATTGACGGAGCGAGCGCATCTGCCATTCGATCTGGAGAACGGTCCGCTCATGCGCGTAGTGGTCTTCACTCGCTCCGCGCGGGAACACGTGGTTTTGCTGGCCATGCATCACATCGTCGGCGATTTTTGGTCGCTCGCGGTCTTGCTCGACGAACTCAGGGATTTGTACCCGGCGGAAAGGCGCGGAACAAGGCAGGCGCTTGAACCGCTGACATTGAATTACACCGACTTTGCCCGATGGCAATCGGAGATGCTGGCAAGCCAGGAAGGCGAGAGGCTTTGGTCGTACTGGAAGAGTCAACTTGCCGGAAACTTGCCCGCGCTCAACTTCCCGACCGATCGCCCGCGCCCGCCCGTGCAGACCTATCGGGGCGCATCTCATCCATTCAAGCTTGGAGCGCGGCTGACGCATGACTTGAAGCAGTTAAGCCGCTCGCGCGGCGCGACTCTTTTCATGACATTGCTGGCCGGGTTTCAAACGCTTCTTTATCGCTACACGGGCCAGGAAGATTTACTGGTCGGCTCTTTGACGGCAGGCAGAGACTCCGCCAGTTTAGCGAGGCTGGTAGGCTATTTCGTCAACCCCGTCGCGCTGCGAGCCGATCTCTCGGGCGCGCCCGCCTTCGCGGCTTTTCTCGACCGTACGCGTCAAACCGTATTGTCCGCCTTTGACCACCAACACTACCCATTTCCTCTGTTGGTGGAGCGGCTACAGCCGGAACGCGACGCCGCGCGCTCGCCGGTCTTCCAGGTCATGTTCATTTTGCAGAAAGTTCACCTGCTCGACGCGGAGGGGCTGGCGTCGCTTGCGATTGGCGAAAGCGGAGCGCGGGTGGCGCTGGGAGAACTTCCGCTGGAATCCGTTCGGGTGAAGCAACAAGCGGCGCAATTCGACCTGACGCTCGTGATGGCCGAAGTCGATGGGTGTTTGTCCGCGTCCTTACAGTACAACACCGACCTGTTCGACGCCGCGACAATCGCCAGGATTGCGGGCCATTTTCAAACGCTGCTCGAAGGCGCAATCGCGGAGCCGAACCGGCCAATCTCGACATTACCCTGGTTGACCGCCGCGGAATGCTATTCCCTGCTGGTCGGGTGGAACAACACCCGCACTGATTACCCGGTCGGGTTGTGCATACATCATCTTTTCGAGAACCGGGCGAGGGCCAATTCCGATCGGATAGCGGCGATTTACGAGAATGAGCATCTGAGCTTTCAGGGATTGAGCAGGCGAGCCAATCAACTCGCGCGCTATTTGCAAGGGCTGGGAGTGGGGCCGCAGGTATCGGTCGGAATCTGCCTGGAGCGTTCGCTCGATATGCTCGTGGGCTTGCTGGCCGTCCTCAAAGCAGGCGGGGCGTATGTCCCGCTCGATCCCGCGTACCCGAAGGATCGCCTGGAATTCATGATCACGGACGCGGGGATGCCCGTCATTGTGACGCAGCGGCGTTTGGTCGAGCATTTACCTACAACCTCGGCGGAGCTTGTCCGCCTGGATTCAGACGTTTTTCTCTCGCGGCGCGAAGACGAACCCGTGAGCGCGGTGGTTTCGGATAACGTGGCTTACGTGATCCACACGTCCGGTTCCACCGGAAAGCCGAAGGGCGTCATGGTCAGCCACAGGAACGTGGTCAACTTCTTTCGCGGCATGGACGAAAAGGTCGGCTGTCGAGAGACGGATACGATGCTGGCGTTGACCAGCGTCTCTTTTGACATTTCCGCGCTGGAATTGTTCTGGACGATGCTGCGCGGCGCGAAAGTCGTCCTGCTCGCCGAACAGGCTCTCGGCGCCGCGCCGAAAGCCGCGATACGACCGCGAATCGAGAAGAAGCTTGATTTCAGCCTCTTTTACTTCGCCAGCAACGACTCGGAAAAGAAAGAAGAGAGATACCGCCTGCTGTTCGAGGGCGCAAAGTTCGCGGACCGGCATGGCTTTGAAGCCGTGTGGACGCCGGAGCGCCATTTTCATGCCTTCGGCGGCCTTTTCCCCAACCCCTCGGTGATGAGCGCCGCTCTGGCGGCGGTAACTGAACGCGTGCAAATAAGGGCCGGCAGCGTCGTGTTGCCGTTGCACCATCCGGTCCGCATAGCGGAAGAGTGGTCGCTGGTGGACAACATATCCGGCGGTAGAGTCGGGGTCGCTTTTGCGTCGGGCTGGCATGCGGATGATTTCGTCTTCTCTCCGGGCAGCTATGCCGACCGAAAGGAGATAACTTTCAAGGGCGTTGAATTGGTGAAAAGCCTGTGGCGCGGCGAACCGGCGAAAGTCCGGGGCGGCGCGGGAAACGAGATCGAAGTGAAAATATTCCCGACGCCCGTTCAGGCTGAACTGCCGGTGTGGATCACGGCGGCGGGAACTCCCGAGACCTTTATCAAAGCGGGCGAGTTGGGCGCCAATGTATTGACGCACCTATTGGGACAGACGATTGAAGAGGTCGCGGAGAGGATCAGGCTCTACCGCAAGACGTTGGCAAAGCGCGGGCATGATCCGCTATCGGGGAGGGTCACGCTCATGCTGCACACTTACATCGACAGCGACCTTAACGCGGCGCGGGAGACGGTCCGCGTCCCCTTCACGAATTACCTCAAGTCGTCCATCGGTCTCATCTCCAACATGGTCAAGAGCCTCAATCTTCCGCTCGACCTGAAGAACATGAGCGAAAAGGATATGGACGACCTTCTGGCGTTCGCGTTCGATCGGTACTTTGAAACGAGCGCGCTGTTTGGGACGCCCGAAACGTGCGGACGGATGATCGAGCGTCTGAAAGCCATCGGAGTGGATGAGGTCGCCTGCCTGATCGATTTCGGCGTCGATGTCGATGCGGTCCTCTCCAGCTTGCGATACCTCGATGAATTAAGGGCGCTATCGTTCAGCCGGACGGGCGACCAGCCAGGCGACCAGCCAGGCGACCAGCCAGGCGACCAGCCAGGCGACCAGCCAGGCGACCAGCCAGGCGACCAGATAGATGAGATTGATTACTCGTTGCCGGCGCAAGCCGCCAGGCATAGCCCAACGCTGATGCAATGCACTCCATCGATGATGAGAATGCTCGCGGCGGATGCGACCATTCCGGACGCGCTTGGCTCACTGAGGTTGCTGCTGCTCGGAGGAGAAGCTTTGCCTCCATCTCTCGTTTCTCAATTGAGGGGGATATTGCCCGCGGCCATCATGAATATGTATGGGCCGACGGAAACGACCATCTGGTCGTCCGCGCATAAAGTCGAACAGACCGATGGCGCCGTCTCGATTGGGCGGCCAATAGCCAACACGCAAATTTATATCCTTGACCAGGGCCTTCAACCGCTTCCTGTCGGACTGGCAGGTGAATTGCACATAGCAGGGGTGGGGCTGGCGCTAGGTTATTTCAATCACCCGGATTTGACCGCGCCGAGATTTATTCCGAATCCGTTTGGCCGCGAGCCTGGGGCGCGACTCTACAAGACGGGCGACCTGGCCCGCTATCTCGATGACGGCGCCATAGAGTTTCTCGGTCGTCTTGACCAACAGGTTAAGTTGCGAGGGTTCCGGATAGAGATCGAGGAGATCGAGGCCGCGCTCAATGAGCATCACGGCGTTAAAGAAGCCGTGGTTGCGATGAGAGAAGACGCGCCCGGCGACAAGCGGCTGGTCGCATATCTGGTACCGGCGCCCCAGCCGTCACAGGATGGCGAACCGATTGAGACCTTCCTCAGACGGAAACTGCCCGATTACATGATCCCTTCCAGCTTTGTCGAGTTGGAGAAACTTCCCATGACCTCGAACGGCAAGGTAGACCGCAAAGGGCTGCCCGCCGTGGAAGGAGTTCGCAGGCAATTGGACTCCGAGTATATCCAGCCTAAAGGCGAGATTGAACAACTCATCGCGGGGATTTGGCAGGCCGCTTTGAACGTAGACAAGGTTGGAAGAGAGGATAATTTTTTCGACCTCGGAGGTCATTCTTTGTTGCTGGCCCAGGTACACGAGCGATTGTGTCAAACACTGAACAAAAAACTACCTCTCATCAAAATGCTCGAACACCCGACCGTCAGCTCTCTGGCCAGCTTCCTGAGCCAGGAACAGGCCGATTCTTTATCCATTCAGCAGAGCCATGAGCGAGCCGGAAAATTGCGAGAGGGGCTTGGCAGGCAAAGACGCGCGACAGTGGAAGCCAGGTATAAAGCATGACGGCCGATCTGAAAACCAATGAACCCGTGGAAAACCTGGACATCGCCGTCATAGGTATGAGCGGGCGCTTTCCGGGCGCGAACAACATTGACGAGTTCTGGAAAAATCTCCGCGACGGCGTCGAGTCGATCCGCCAATTTACGGATGAGGAACTGAAGAGTTTCGGGGTCAGTCCGGCGGCGCTCGGCGATCCGAGCTTCGTCAAAGCGGGCGCGATTCTTGAAGACATAGATAAATTCGACGCCATGTTCTTCGGCTACTCGCCCAGAGAGGCTGAAATAATAGATCCGCAGCAACGCATCTTTCTGGAATGCGCCTGGCAGGCGATGGAGGACGCGGGCTACGGCTCCGATACCGATCAAAACCTGGTCGGAGTTTTTGCGGGCGAGAGCCTGAGCACGTACCTACTCTATAACATCCTGGCTAACGATGAGGCTTCACACGACACGTTCCAGGCGATGATCGGTAACGACAAGGATTTCCTGAGCACTCGCGTCTCTTACGAACTGAACCTGAAGGGGCCGAGTATAGACATCCAGACCGCCTGCTCCACCTCGCTGGTAGCCGTGCATATGGCTTGCCAAAGTCTGCTCAGTTACCAGTGCGACATGGCCCTGGCGGGCGGGGTCTCGGTACAGGTTCCACAGCGCACGGGGTACTACTATATTCCGGGAGGCATCAGCTCTCCGGATGGTCACTGCCGGGCGTTTGGCGCTCAGGCTCAGGGTACCATCTTCGGGAGCGGGGTGGGGATTGTGGTGTTGAAGCGATTGGCGGACGCGCTCTCGGACCGTGACACCATTCACGCTGTTATCAAAGGCTCGGCGCTCAGCAATGATGGTTCTTCCAAGATCGGGTACACGGCGCCGAGCATCGATGGGCAAGCCCAGGCTATAGCCATGGCGCAGAGCATCGCCGGCATTGACGCCGAAACAATCACCTATGTGGAAACCCATGGGACCGGAACGGCGCTCGGAGATCCGGCTGAAATCGCGGCGCTCACCAAAGCCTTTCGCACAGGCGCCGATAAGAATAACTTCTGCGCCATAGGATCAGTGAAGAGTAACTTCGGTCATTTGGACGCCGCCGCCGGTATAGCGGGTTTGATCAAGACCGTCCTCGCGCTCAAACACAAGCGCCTGCCGCCCAGCCTGCATTTCGAGCAACCCAACCCACAGATCGACTTTGCGCGCAGCCCCTTCTATGTCAACAGCAGGCTTCAGGAGTGGCGCGGCAACGGCTCAAGGCTAAGAGCCGGAGTGAGTTCGTTCGGTGTGGGCGGCACGAATGCGCATGTCATCCTGGAACAAGCGCCATCCATACAAAACTCGGGGCAAGCATCGGGTCCGTCCCGGCCCGTACAGTTGATTTTGCTCTCGGCCAGGACGGAATCGGCGCTCGATGTAATGACCGCCAATCTGATTGAGCGTCTAAAACAGCGCGAGGATGCGAACCTGGGAGACGTGGCCTATACGTTAGGGGTGGGCCGAAAGGTCTTTGATTACCGGCGCATGATCGTCTGCCGGGGCAGGGACGATCTTCTGGCCGCGTTGGAAAGCGGCGATCCGCGAGTGTTGACCGCTTATCAGGAGCCTGGCGAGCGACAGGTCACGTTCATGTTTCCCGGCGGCGGAGCGCAGTACGTGAACATGGCCGCCGGGCTTTACGAAGAGGAATCGGTATTCCGCGAACAGATCGATCTTTGTTCCGACCTGCTGAGTCCTCAAGCGCAATACGACCTCCGAGAATGGCTCTTTCCGGATGAAGCGCGCGCGGCGGAGGCCGCCGAGCGGATGAAGCGCGCCTTTGTGGGGCTGCCGGCCCTTTTTGCGGTCGAATACGCTCTTGCAAAACTCTGGATGAGCTGGGGCGCGCAGCCTGAAGCGATGATCGGTCACAGCCTCGGCGAATACGCGGCGGGCTGCCTGGCGGGCGTCTTTTCGCTCGAAGACGCGTTGTCTCTGGTCCTCTTGAGAAGCCGCTTGTTTGAGCGGTTGCCCAGAGGAGCAATGCTGAGCGTTCCGCTCTCTGAAAACGAACTGTTGTCTTTTGGGGATACCGGTTTGTCGATAGCCGCCATCAACGGGCCGTCTCAGTGCGTTGTCTCAGGGCCGATAGCCGCGATTGAAAGAATGGAGCGATTGCTTGCCGCGCGAGAAATTGATTTTCGACGATTACATATCGACGTCGCGGCCCATTCCCTGGTGATTGAAGAGATACTGCCGGAGTTCGCCCGGTTTGTCGAAATGATGGATCTCCGTCCTCCGGCGATTCCGTTCATCTCGAATGTCACCGGAACCTGGATCACATCCTCCGAAGCCACGGACCCGCGCTACTGGGTGAAGCATCTGCGCCAGACCGTACGCTTTGCCGATGGAATCGGGAATCTGTTGCAAGCGCCTCATCGAGTATTGCTGGAAGTCGGCCCGGGGCAGACGCTCAGCTCTCTGGTAAAGATGCAGGCCGACGGCGCCAGTAGAGACGCGGTCTTTTCTTCAATGCGTCGTCCTCACGATCGTCAAGCTGATCTGGCTGATCTGGCTGATCCGGAGGCGCTGCTTACGGCTCTGGGAAAATTGTGGCTCTCGAACGTCCCGATAGATTGGCGGAAATTTTACGCGGGCGAGCGCCGAACGCGCATCCCGTTGCCGGCTTATCCATTCGAGCGGCGGCGATATTGGATTGAAGCTCGTAAGCAAGTGAGACCCGTTCGGTCCGCCGAGCGAAAGAAACCCGGCGTCGCCGAGTGGATTTATATGCCGCTGTGGAAACAGTCCTTGCCGGTTCCTCGCGGCGACGGCGCCCCGGAAATGGAGCGGGAATATTGCTCTCTGTTTTTCGCCGATGAATTCGGGTTGGCCTCGACGCTGGCGGCCGGAATGTCGAGCAAAGGATACGACACCGTTATTGTCCGGGCCGATTATCAATTCGCCAGGCTACAGAATGGCGCATACACGATAGATCCTCGTTGTCCCAGCGATTACTCCAGGCTGCTTGACGACCTAGCGGCGCAAAAGAAGAAGATCAAGAGGATCGTCCATGCCTGGAGCATTGCTCCGAAAAGCGACGCGTGGTCGGAACAAGAACTCTTCGATCAATGTCAGGACAGGGGATTTTACAGCTTGTTGTGTCTCGCCCAGGCGCTGGCCGACAAAGACATCGGCGATACCGTGCAAATCGACGTGTTGTCGAACGACGCGCAGGAGATAACCGGGCAGGAAGATTTATCGCCCGCGCAAGCGACATTGTTGGCGCCATGCGCGGTCATCCCTCAGGAATATCCGAATATCCGCTGCCGCAGTATCGACCTGACCGGTTACGAAATCGCCCGCCTCGATAACTCTCGTTTGCAAGAAGACCTGATTGCCGAGCTTGAGGCAAAAAGCTCGGATACTGTCGTCGCGTATCGAGGAGGCCGGAGATGGGTTCAGGTATTCGAAGAACTGCCGGCGGATGAGGAGCCGAAACCGAAGCGGAGATTGCGTGAAGGCGGTGTGTACCTGATCACCGGCGGATTGGGAGAAATAGGATTGGTCCTTGCGGAATACCTTGCTCGCCAGGCGCCGGCGAAGCTAGTTTTGACCGGGCGCTCCAGCTTTCCGAGCAGGCGCTCGTGGGATGACTGGCTTGCGTCTCACGCGGATCACGACCCGATCAGTTTGAAGCTGAAACGGCTGCAAGCGATTGAGCGCCTCGGCGCCGAAGTCCTGTATTTGCGAGCCGACATAGCCGACCTCGATCAAATGCGAATGGCGCTTGCGTCATCGCGTGAAAAATTCGGAGAGATAAATGGCCTGATACACGCCGCGGGGATAGCCGGTGAGAGCGCGATTCACGCCATCTCGCAACTGAATAGGGATAAGTGCGAGCGCCAGTTCAGACCGAAAGTCAAAGGGCTTTTCGTGCTGGAGAAAATCCTGGGCGGCAAAGACCTGGACTTTTGCATGCTGGTTTCATCTCTCGCCTCGCTGCTTGGAGGAATAGGTCACTCGGCTTATTCCGCGGCCAATCTCTTCATGGATGCGTTTTCCCGCAAGCGCAACCGAAAGAGCGGAACACCATGGCTCTGTATCAACTGGGAAGTATGGCGGCCCGCCGAGCAAAAAGAGCAGGCCTTCAGTTACAAGGGCAATACGTCTTTCGGCGCGACGGTGGCCGACCTGGCGATATCAGGCGAGGAAGGAGCGCGGGTCTTCGAGTACCTGCTGGACAGGGATGCGAGAGGGCAGGTGTTGGTTTCGACCGCGGATTTGCAGGCGAGAATAGACCAGTGGGTCAAGCTTGAGTCCCTGAACGGAAGGGAGACAACGGAGGCCGCCGGCCCGGCGCATCCAAGACCGACGCTGAGAACCACATACGTCGAGCCAGACGGCGGCGTAGAGCAGACGGTGGCAAAGGTATGGCAAGAGGTTCTCGGCCTGGAGCGGATAGGAGCGCATGACAACTTCTTCGAACTAGGAGGGAACTCGCTGCTGGGGTTGAAGGTTATTTCGCAGTTAAAAAAAGAGCTGGGCGCCGATGTTCCGGTGGTCGCCCTGTTTGAAGGCCCAACGGTGCGGGCGCTCTCCAAAGTCCTGAGCCGAAGAGGCGCCGAGCAGCCGGCTTATGACAAGAGTCGCGCGCGCGGGGAACAGCGAAGAGAAAAGAGACAAAAAAAGCCGCATACCGTGACGAGGCCAGGAAATGGTTGATCAGCTACAGGGAACAGAGATAGCCGTCATCGGCATGGCGGGACGTTTTCCCGGATCGAAAAACATTGAAGAGTTTTGGCGCAATCTGCGGGATGGCGTCGAATGCATAACGTTTTTCACGGAAGAGGAGGTTCCGGGCAATGGCGTCGCTGAAGGCGTGTCGCGAGACCCGAACTTCGTGAAGGCCGCGCCGCTGATTGATGACATGGAGATGTTCGATGCGCCTTTCTTTGGCTATTCGCCGAGAGAAGCGGAGTTAATAGACCCCCAACAGCGTATCTTCCTGGAATGCGCCCATGAAGCTCTCGAGGACGCGGGCTATAACCCCTGGGCTTACCCAGGCTCGATCGGCGTCTATGCCGGAACCGCCATCAATACGTACCTGCTTTTCAACACTCTACGTAATCAAGAAATCGTCGATTCGCTCGACCAGCTTCAGATAAACATCGCCAACGATAAAGACTACCTGACGACGCGCGTTTCTTATAAGTTAAACCTGAAAGGGCCTAGCCACCTTGTTCAAAGCGCCTGTTCAACCTCGCTGGTCGCGGCGCACGTCGCTTGTCAGAGTTTGCTCAACCGGGAATGCGACATGGCTCTGGCCGGAGGAGTCTCGGTCAACGTGAACCGGCGCCATGGTTATCGTTATCTCGATGGAGGAATGGCTTCTCCCGATGGGCATTGCCGCGCGTTTGACGCCAGAGCGCAGGGAACGATATTCGGCAGCGGGGTCGGGATCGTGGCGCTTAAGCGCCTTGAAGACGCGCTGAATGACGGCGACTCCATTCACGCGATTATCAGAGGCTCGGCTATCAACAACGATGGTTCGTTAAAAGTCGGGTACACCGCGCCCAGCGTTGACGGCCAGGCGGAGGTAATCACCGAAGCGCTTTCCAACGCCGGAGTGACCGCTGACACGATCAGCTATATCGAGACCCACGGCACGGGAACGCCGCTCGGCGACCCGATTGAAATTCAGGCGTTAACGAGGGCGCACCGAGCATACACGGATAAGAAAAGCTACTGCGCCATAGGATCGGTGAAGACCAATATTGGCCACCTAGACGCCGCCGCGGGAATCGCCGGACTGATCAAGACCGTCCTCGCTCTCCAGCGCAAACAACTGCCGCCCAGCCTCCATTTCGAGCAGCCCAATCCTCAAATCGACTTTGCCAACAGCCCTTTCTATGTCAACAGCAAACTCCAGGATTGGGGCGGCGATGGCCGGAAGCTGCGGGCGGGAGTGAGCGCGTTCGGAGTGGGAGGTACGAATGCGCACGTGATCTTGGAGCAGGCTCCGGAGAGAGAGCCGAGCGGCGGCTCCAGAGAGCATCGGTTGATCCTGGTCTCGGCCAGGAGCCGATCGGCGTTGGAGACGGCGAGCCGGAAT
>Ga0187894_10003791_pt1 | contig 16643 bp, 14 predicted proteins | sample GBC1701081metaG_FD_136650 | JGI IMG/M metagenome (GOLD analysis project Ga0187894, IMG submission 136650) | White microbial mat communities from a lava cave in the Kipuka Kanohina Cave System on the Island of Hawaii, USA - GBC170108-1 metaG ... | reverse complement strand
GGAGTGCCCGCCTTGACGGCACTAGTTACAGGTCGCGAGTGCCTGGACGACTCTTCGGACCGTCGCAGGAGTGCAGTGCCGGTTGCATGACCTTCGCCACACAGCGGCACCGAAGATGGCCGAGGCCGGAGTGCCGGAGAGCACCATGCTGGCGATTATGGGCCACATGAGCCGCGCGATGCTGGAACGCTACTCTCACATTCGCATGGCGGCGAAGCGCGACGCCGTAAAATCGCTCGAACTGCCGGAGGTTTCAAGTCTGCCTGCTAAGGTTTCCGTTAAGGTAGAAAATACGGAAACGGTTCAATAGCCGGCAAGTGATTGATTTGAGTGGTGAGCCCGGTAGGACTTGAACCTACAACCCGCTGATTAAGAGTCAGCTGCTCTGCCAATTGAGCTACGAGCCCACTCGGGGGGAAGGACAACTTCAAGTTAGCACCTGGCGCGGATTCCACGCAAGAGCCGGGGCTAGAATGGGAGCATGAAAGCTTCGCGCCGCACGTTTTTGCTGACCTCGACCGCCACCGCAGCCCTTGCCCAATCCACTGCCCGGCCGCCGAACGCCAAGATTCAGATTGCGTTGATCGGCTGCGGGGGAATGGGCCATGCCGATGTCGAGTCGTCCCTGGCAACGGGCGATACGCAGATTGTCGCCGCCGCCGACGTTTATCAGGGCCGCCTGGACCGCATGAAGGAGTTGCACGGCGCCCAGCTTTTCACGTCGCGCGATTACCGTGAAGTGCTGGCGCGGCGGGACGTGGATGCGGTGATCGTGGCCACGCCGGACCACTGGCATCAGCAGATCTCCGTGGACGCGATGAACGCGGGCAAAGACGTCTACGTCGAGAAGCCGATGGTGCAGCAGATCACCGAAGGCAAGGCGGTGATCGAGGCGCAGAAGAAGACGGGGCGCATTTTGCAGGTAGGCAGCCAGCGCGTGTCGTCGATTCTCTACGCCAAGGCGGGGGAGTTGGTGCGCTCGGGCGCGATCGGCAAGTTCAACATGATCGAGGCGTGGTGGGATCGCAATTCGGCTATCGGCGCCTGGCAGTACTCCATTCCGCCGGATGCGACCGAAGCGAACATCGATTGGGATCGTTTCCTGGGGCGGGCGCCGAAGCGGCCTTTCGAACCGATTCGCTTGTTCCGCTGGCGCAACTACCGCGACTACGGCACCGGCGTGACGGGCGATTTGTTCGTTCATCTGTTCAGCGGCATGCACGCGATTACGGGCGCGCTGGGTCCGACGCGGATTTACGCTACCGGCGGGCTGCGCTATTGGAAGGATGGGCGCGACGTGCCGGACGTGATGCTTGGGCTTTTCGACTATCCCGAGACGAAGAACCATCCGGCGTTTAATCTGGCTTTGCGGGTGAACTTTGTGGATGGATCGGGCGGCAGCCATACGTTCCGGTTCATTGGCAGCGATGGCGTGTTGACGGTGAATGCGGGCGATGTGACGCTGCAGAAGCAACCCCGCGAAGCGGAGCCTGGCTATACGATCGATACGTTTGCGAAGGCCACGCAAGAGAAGTTTCTCGAGGAGTATCGCAAGAAGTATCCGAAGCAGCGGGCCTCGGCGGATGCGATGCGTCCGCGCGAGACCGAGCGTTTTGTGCAGCCCGCGGGATACAGCGACCACCGCGACCATCATCGGGTGTTTATCGATGCGGTGAAGTCGCGCAAGCCGGTGGTGGAGGATGCGGTTTTCGGCTTCCGGGCGGCGGGTCCGGCGCTGCTGTGCAACCAGAGCTACTTCGAAAAGAAGGTCGTGAACTGGGATCCGGAGAAGATGGAAGTGGTGGGCTAGGCCGGCTCGCCTGCGCGTATCTTGAGTTCGACCGCGTTGCGCACGGTGTTGACCATGATGCAGCCGCGCTCGGCGATTTGGACCAGCTTTTCGAATTCGGCGGCGTCGGTGTGATCGGCGGCTACGAGCATTTCGATAGAGACGAACCTCGGCGGGGCTTCGGCGGTGTTACCGATTACTTCCACTGTTGCGTTGGAGATTTTGGATTCACGCGCGCGGACGGCGGCCAGCAGGTTGCTTAGGAAGCATCCGCCGATGGATGCGAGAAAAAGCTCGCCGCCCATTGGACCGGCGTCCGTGCCGCCCTTTTCCGTGGGGCGGTCTATTGTGGCCCGGTGGGAGCGAATAGACGCTTCGGAGGAAGTAGCGGACACCTGGCGGAGGGAAACGGCGATTGGCATATCATGCCTATTGTGCAGTCTCCCAACGACAAAATCCAATTCGCACTGATCGGCGCGGGCGGAATGGGCTCGGGCGACGCGCGCAATGCGATCGCCTACGGCAACGCCCAAATGGTGGCCGCCGCCGATCTCTACGATGGGCGGCTCGCGCGCGTAAAGGAATCCTTTGGAGCGCATGTTTTTACCACACGCGATTACCGGGAGGTGCTGGCGCGCGCCGACGTGGACGCCGTTATCATCGCCACGCCGGATCATTGGCACTCGCGTATTTCGATCGATGCAATGAACGCGGGCAAGGATGTTTATTGCCAGAAGCCGATGGTGCAGAAGGTTGAGCAGGGCTATGGCGTTATCGAGGCGCAGAAGAAGACGGGCCGGATCTTCATGGTCGGCAGCCAGTATGTGAGTTCGATCACTTATCAGAAAGCCAAGGAGCTTTTGGCGGCGGGCGTAATCGGCGAATTGAATATGGTGGAGTCGTGGCTCGACCGCAATTCGGCGCTGGGGGCCTGGCAGTATTCGATTCCGCCGGACGCTTCGCCCGCGACGGTGGATTGGGACCGCTATCTTTCGGACCTTGCGCCGAAGCGGCCTTTCGATGCGGTGAGGTTTTTCCGTTGGCGGAATTATCGGGACTATGGGACGGGCGTTGCTGGCGACCTCTACATACACCTGCTCAGCGGCTTGCACTTTGCGACGAATTCGCTCGGGCCGACGCGAGTTTATTCAACGGGCGGGCTGCGGCACTGGGACGACGGACGCGATGTGCCGGATGTGAATCTTGCGCTGTTGGATTATCCGAAGACGGCCGAGCATCCGGAGTTCACGCTTACGTTAAAGGTGAACTTCAAGAGCGGCGGAGGAACGGAGAGCTTCGGGACGAAGTTGATCGGGAGCGAGGGCGTGATGGAGATCGGGTACACAACGATCACGCTACGCCGTAAGCCACGCGCGGCCGAGCCGGGTTACACGATCAAGACATTCGCCAAGGCGACGCAAGAAAAGTATCTGGCCGACTATCGCAAGAAGTATCCGGCGCAGCGGCCGATGGCGGATTCGCTGCGCGCCGAGGATGAGGATGTGTTCAACGCGGGCTCCGGCTACAGCGCGCATCACGATCATCACCGGGCGTTTTGGAATGCCGTGCGCACGCGAAAGCCGCATTTGGAAGACACCGTGTTCGGGCTGCGGGCGGCGGCTCCGGCGTTGTTGTGCAATCAAAGTTTGTTCGAGCGGCGCATCTTCACCTGGGACCCGGTGGCGATGCGAGCGGGCGCCTGAACCAAGCGAAGGCCGCGAGCGCGGCGGCGATCAGGAGGGCGGGAAATATGAGGAGCCAATCGACACGGATGTCGGTGAACCTGGGCACTCCGGTTTCATAGATCAGCGCGCCGGCGATGCCGGTCGCCACGGCGACGATGCCGAACAGGCGTTGGCGGAAGAAGACGGCGCAGAGGGCGAGCACGGGGGCGCCGACGATGATCCAAATCAGGAGCGGGAATTGGATGAGCCGTGTGCGTGGGCCGGCGACCATGTGGGTGCGCACGTAGGTCAGGTTGGCTTCGGTGGCGGGGTAGGTGTGCAGCGGCAGCAAGACGCGGGCGCTGTCTTGCGAGCGGGCGTAGAAGAGGATGAGGCGTTCGCCGGGGGCGGGTTTTCGATCGGACCAGGCGGCGAGCCATTCGCCGTTCAGCGCGTCGCCGCGGAGGCGTTCGAAGGAGCGGACGCGGGTGAGGCCGGGGGTGCGGGAATCGCCCAGGACTTCGACGGCCGCGATGGGGAACCAGCCGTTGCCGAGGGGCGCTTGTGCGAGGGGCACGGCGAGGAGGAAGGCGAGCGTCCAGTGCACGGGACTATGTTCTCACCGGTTCTCATCGGAAACACGGCGATTTGAGGCGAATAAAAGACGATGAAATGGCTTTGTTTGGGGAACGGGCGATATGTTTTGAGCAACTTAACGGCTTTGTTTCGTAATTTTCGTTTTTTGCGCGGGAAGCGGCTTCGGCGCGGTGCTCCGATGCGCGCGGGTAGACGTTGATGGACGTTGCGGCATGGCTCATTCTGAGTCCACGCTAGCAGAGCGGCGGCCGGGGCTTGGCGCCGGGAGGGGCTAAGTTGATAGAGGCGGGGCGATTGGCGGATGAACAACGGCGTGATTCCGTCCGTGGCGCGGCTGCAGAGGAGGCCTTGTATGGAACACGCCCCGGCCCGCCGTGGCGAACCGGGGCGTTACACAACTCTTAGAAGCGAAGGCGCATTTCGTAGCGCATGACGCGTCCGCCGCCATCGGCGAACTGGGGTTGGAGGAAGCGGCCAACGGCCGCCGTGATCGCGCCTTGAATTCCGGTTTGGGCCGGAGAGAACGCGCTTACCGACGGCGTGCCGTATTGCGGGTGGTTGAGAATGTTGAAGGTGTCAGCGCGGAACTGGAGATTGAAGCGCTCGGTGAGACGGATCGTCTTGCTGAGAGCGAAGTTCCAGTTGTTGATGCCGGGAAGGAAGTCCGTGCCGCGCGATGCGTAGCCGGGGCGGAGCGGAGTTGTGCCGGCGAACTGCGGGCGTTGGATGTAGCGGGCGTCTTTGGGATCGATGGGCACGCGCCGGAAACCGGTGGCACTGGTGGCATCGACGACGTCCGGATTCACATAGCCAGTGGGACTGGTGGCATCGACGATGGCGCGTATGGGCGCTTTGACACTGAAGTTGATGTCGGGACGGTCCGCTGCTCCGCCGCCTACGCCATCGGCGTCGAGGCCGTTAGTGACCGAAACCGGGACACCGGATTCAAAGGTGGTCACCCCGGAAAGTTGCCAACCGCCCAGGACGCGGCCCAACGCACCCTGCTGATTCTTGAATACAGGAATCTCGTAGACGTAGTTGAACACCAGCCGGTGAGAGCGGTGGAAGAGCGACAAGCCGCGGTCGAGTTGAAGTCCGCCGAACATGGGAGGTACGCCGAGGGCACGGACGAAATTCACTCCGGCCTGAGAGAAGATTTCACTGCCATTGTCGATAGTCTTCGACCAAGTGTAGGAGGCTCCGAAAAGGAGTCCGCGACCGAGCCTGCGGTTGACGGCCATTTGCAGCGCATGATACGAGGAGCTTCCGCCGTTGGTGCGATTCTCGCGCGGCCCTTGCAGGTTGTCCAAACGCCCGGTGAGGCGGTTTGCCGGGATTGGAACCGTGGAAACCGGCGTGATGCGGAGCGAAGTGGGCACTTGAGGATTGTTCTCTTCGGTGATGAAGAGGCGGGTCCCTTTCGAGCCGACATAGCCGATGTCGTAGATGAAATTGCCGGGCAGTTGGCGCTGAATGCCGAAGGACCAGCGCTGAATGTACGGATTGACGAGATTCGAGGGCATCAGCAGTTGCTGGTCGGCGGGGCTGAAGGGGCGCGGCGTGGCCGGAATGCTTTGCAACGCGTTCGGAACGCCGCGAGGCTGGGTGGCCAGGTCCGGTGTGATGTTGAAGGCGACCACGTTGGGCGTGGACGTTTGCGCGTTCGAGGCGATGTTGTTGAAGAACGAGTCGTAGCCGATTTGATAGCCGGTACGGATGACGGTCATCTTGTTACCGAGCAGGCGCCCCAGAAGGCCGCTGGTGTAGGAAGGCGACCAGGCTATGCCGAGAGACGGCGACCAGTTGTTGAGGTCACGCTTGACTTTGGACGGCTGAGAGAAGGGCCCGGTGAAGGTGACCGGGTCGATGTTGAAAAGGCCGGCCCAGGCGGCGGTGCGCAGGGAGTTCATGGGAGTGCCGAAGTACTCGTAGCGGCCGCCGAGAGTGAGGGTGAGATCGCTGGTGGCGCGCCAGCGGTCCGAGAAGAAGAATGCGAGCCGGTTCATGTCGGGATAGTAGGCGGCTGTGCCGAAGTCTCGACCGACCTGACCGCCGGCAGTGCCGGAAAAATCATCGAGGAAGTTGGCGAACGTTTCAAAGCCGGTGCTGGGGCTGAAGGTCACCAGGCCGCGCTCAGCGATGGGAGCGAACTGCTTGGAGCGTTGGTGAAGAATGTCGCCTCCGAAGCGGAGGCTGTGCGTTCCCATGATTTTGGTAGCCGTATTCTGAAGCTGATAGTTGTTGCCGTAGCGGCCTTGCGGGATGTTCGCGGGCAGGCCGAGTTCGGTAAGGCCGCCAGACTGCGCGAACTGGATTACGGGGCGCGTAAGGGCGACGGGGCTGGTGGCGTCCGCCGGGAACAAGGGCCTCAGGCGCATGAAGTTCAGACGCAACTCGTTGGTCATCGTCGGCGAAAAGACGTGCGTTTCGGTGATCGAACCGGAGTAGTTGCGGGTGACCGAGCTGCTTTCGAAACCGGGGAAGCGGTTTGCGATCGCCGGGTTGGCGTCGGTCCGCGACAAAATCAGGCGTCCGGAAAGCTGATCGCGCTCGCCGAGCTTATGATCGACGCGGGAGAGAACCTGGTAGTCCGTCTGCGTGACGGCCTGGGGAAAGATGGCGGTGCCGAACTGGGCGGTGCCTCTGGTGCCGCCGAGGTTCACGGGGAAGAACTGGGAGGTGGCTGTGACGCCGCTGGTGAGCTCGTTGTAGAGATCGACGTTGCGGTTGGTTCCGCGCGGGAAGAGAGCGTTGATGCGGTCGCGGCCCTCGGCGGACCATGTGGCCAGGGTGCGTGTGGTGAGGGAGCGCAGGCGGTCTTCCTGGAAGGAGGCGAAGAAAAAGGTTCGGTCCTTTTTAATCGGGCCGCCGATGGTTCCGCCCCACCAATGTTCGATCCCGAACGGGGGACGGCCGCGGTCGCGAATCGGCGCGCTCAAGGATTGGGTGTTGGTGATGGCGTCGTCGTAGGTTGAATCCAGGACGTAATGGGCGGTGCCGTGGAACTGATTGGTGCCGCTCTTGGTGATGACGTTGACGACGGCTCCGGCGGCGCGGCCGAACTCGGCGTCGTAGTTGGTGGTTTGGATGTTGACTTCCTGCACGGCGTCGGGGTTGCTGATGATCATGCCTTCGCCGCTGACGGAGATGTCGTTGTTCTCGGTTCCGTCGATCATGAAGTTATTGGAGCGCTGGCGGGCGCCGTTGACGGCGAACATGTTGAAAACGTTTGAGCCGCCGTTGGACGTGAAACGGTTGCTTACGACGCCGGGCAGCGTGAGGGCGAGGCCGATGACGCGGCGAGTGGGCAGCGGCTGGTTGACGAGTTGCCGCGAATCGATGGTTCCGCCGCGGACCGGAGCCTCATACTGGAGGACGCTTTCCGATTGGGCGACGACTTCGATGGTTTGCTGGGTTTCGCCGACTTCCATCTTGACGTCGATGGACACGGTGGAAGCGGCGGCGACGGGGATTTGCCGCTTGCTGTATTGCTGGAAGCCCGCCGACTGAACGTTTACGGTGTAGCTGCCGGGATCGACGGCGTCGAAGCGGTACAGTCCCGCCTCGTTCGTCTGCGTCGTGCGCTGAACGTTCGTCGCTTCGTTATTTAGAGTTACGTTCGCCGCCGGAATCGCGCCGCCCTGAGCGTCGGTGACAATACCGGTCAACGTTCCGCGGCTGGTCTGCCCCAGCAGACTGGCCACGCCAAAACTTAGAACGAGAAGCCCTCTAAGAAGACCTCCCCATGGTTTTCCCTTGATTGGGTTTTCCATATCAAACCTCCCACCATGGAAATCCCAACCATCCAATGTCCTACCTGTAACGGTAGCGAAACGGTAAGAAATGCGCAACCGGGGCGATACCCGGCCCCACTTGGCCGTGGGGTAAGGTGCGGTTTTTGGCGTGGGGGGGGGAAATGTGTGGGACACCGATACGCTTCGACGGGTGACGGAAGCTCGGCTTGCGCAGTCCGTGGGCCCGGTGTGGGATGGCGCGGCTTCGGCTTTGCCTGTTCGCGGCCAGGTGCCTTTCGAAGTAATTGCCCTCTCCGGTAAACGCTACGCCGTTACTCACGATTTGGGACTTGCCATGAGAAAATCGTTCACGTATGGCCATACTCGTTACTGGGAGCGCCGGACACCTTGGCGAGGCACTCATGCGCACACTGCACGCCACGGGTTACCAGGCAATTGGCCTTGATGTGAAGCACTCGGCCTTCACCCATCGAGTCGGTTCGGTTGTCGATCGCGACTTTGTGAAGAAATGCATGCCAGGGGTAGATGCCGTGTTGCACGCTGCAACTCTGCACAAGCCCCACATCGCCACGCACACCCGTCAGGACTTCGTAGACACGAATGTCACGGGTACCCTCAACTTGTTGGAGGAAGCCTCAGCAGCAGGAGTTGGCGCCTTCATCTTCACAAGCACGACGAGCGTATTCGGGAGGGCACTCGTCCCACAGGTTGGGGCGCCAGCCGCGTGGATCACAGAGGGTGTCGCGCCGTTACCGAAGAACATCTACGGCGTCACTAAGGTCGCGGCCGAGAACTTGTGTGAGTTGTTCCACAACATTCGCGGCCTGCCTTGCCTCATCCTGCGAACGTCACGATTCTTTCCCGAGCCGGACGACTCCAAAGAGATTCGGGAATCCTACCAAGACGCCAACGCCAAGGTGAACGAATTCTTGCATCGTCGAGCGGACATTGAAGATGTCGTCAACGCGCATCTTCTCGCTCTTGAGAGAGTTCACGCTATCCGGTTCGGGCGATACATCGTGAGTGCGACCACGCCCTTCACCCGCGATGACCTGCAAGAAGTCCGCACGAATGCAGACGCGGTTGTCAGGCGGCGAGTGCCGCGCTACCAAGAGGTGTACGCTTGCCGCGGATGGTCCATGTTCCCCTCCATCGACCGGGTCTACATCAATGACTTGGCGAGGAGGGACCTCGACTGGAGACCGAGATATGATTTCGCTCACATCATCGATCTTCTGCATGCGGGCGAGGACCCTCGCAGCCCGGTGGCGCGAGCGGTCGGATCCAAAGGGTATCACCCACATGCGTTTGCGGATGGACCATACCCGGTCGAATAGCCGCGATAAGTCGCGGGTAGTCGTCTAGCGTTTATCCGGTTGCGCGATCTGCTCCGTTACAACCTGAAGAAAGCCTTTCAGAAACTCTGGGATTGCCACTTGCCCGCAGGGGCCGGAAGGTTTCTCGAGGACCGGTGCCGGATCAGCCTGTTCGCAACCAGTTACCTTTCGCAACTCGGCCGACAAGTTTCCCAGAATCGCGCTCGCCCGAATAGCTCTGCCGCCGCAAATACGATGTATAGGTCAACGGGGAACTTGCTAGTTCACACGTTGACTCCGTCTGCTGCCGCTGCCGGACTACATGCGACAATTGGCTCCCATGGAAAGAGGGCTCAACCTAGCCCGATACAAAGTAACGGCACTGTTGATCGCGCTCTACGCGATTACTTACCTGGATCGCGTGTGCATCTCGGTCGCGGGACCCAGAATGCAGGAAGACCTCCACATCGATACGGTGAGCTGGGGCTGGGTGACGGGGATGTTCGGTCTGGCGTACTGCATCTTCGAAATTCCCTCCGGAACGCTCGGGGACCGGATCGGGCCGCGGAAGGTGCTCACACGGATCGTGATTTGGTGGTCGGCGTTTACCGCACTGACGGGTGCGATGACGCGGTACTATCCGCTGTTGATCGTGCGATTCCTGTTCGGCGCAGGTGAGGCGGGCGCGTTTCCAAATGGTTTCGCGGTGATTTCGCGGTGGTTCAAGGCATCCGAGCGTGCAACCATGCTCGGCGTGGCGCTGATGTCGGCGCAAGTGGGAGGAGCTCTGGCGCCGCTGTTGGTCGTCCCAATCCAGATACGCTTTGGATGGCGGGCGTCCTTTTTCGTCTTCGGCCTGCTGGGTGTCATTTGGGCCGCGGTCTGGTATGCGTGGTATCGGGATTCGCCGGAAGAGAAGCTCGGCGTGACGGCGGAAGGAGAACGCGCAACCTCGCATGACGGAGGGCACCAATTTCCGTGGCGAACCGCGTTTCGATCGCAAAGCGTTGTAGCAATGCTGGTATTGGCGTTCAGTTACATCTATACGATCGGTTTCTTTCAAACTTGGTTCCACACGTTCCTGATGAAGGGTCGAGGGTTCACCGAGGGGAACTTGTTAGTTTCCGCTCTGCCCTATGCGGTCGCAGCTTGCGCGAACCTGTTGGGTGGAAGGGCGAGCGACGCGCTGGTGCGAAGATTTGGGCGGACCAAGGGGCGGCGTGGACTCGGCGTCATTGCTCTCGCCACAGCGGGATTTCTCATCCTTCTGGTCATGGTCACACGCGCGCAGACGCTCACGGTGATTCTGCTGGCGCTGGCCTATGGCGCGATTACGTTTCAACAGTCCGGCGCGTGTGGCGTGTGCCTGGATATCAGTCATCGCTCAGCGGGAGCGATGACCGGGCTGTTCAACACAGCCAGCTACCTGGGTAGCCTGGTGGGATCGGTGGCGTATGGGTACATCGCGGACCGCTTCGGCTACAACGCGCCGTTTATTCCCATGGCAGGTCTTCTGTTTGTGGGCGCGATCGCGTGGACGAGGATTGACGCGTCCGAGCAGTTGACGCCGGAGGGAGTGGTGGCCGGGCGGGAAGCTTTGTCTTGAGGTCCTTGCCCTCACAGGGACCATGAGAAAATCCTACGGTTGCCGGACTTTCCGCTGCCTCGAACTTGCGCTCTAGTTCTTCTGACGAACGAGATTTTTCAAGCCAAGCGGCGGATAAACTCGGGAATTTCGTCGAAGCGATCGAACCAGACGGGGCGGACTCCGATTAATTCGTAAGCCGCGCCTTGTTCGGCGATTTCCTGTGGTGTGGACCGCTCATAGGCCTGATCGCCGGGCCATTTGAGAAACGCGTAGTGATAACGGCCGGGAAGCGTTTCGGCCGCGTCGCGAAGGAGATCGTTCATCGCGTCATCGAGAAACGAGCATCCGATGTAGAGGGCGTGATGAATGGGATTGGCGAGCCAGCTCCGGAAAACGAAGTCGATGATTCCGTCGCGGTTTTTGTAGGTGCGGAGGTACTGGGCGGTGGAAAAGACGAATTGGACGTGCGTAATCAGAAAGTTCTTTCGCGGCGTGTAGCCGTGGAGGTGATAGATGCGCTGATGGAGGCTTTTCTGACCGGCGGCGAGGGCGAGCTCGTTGGGGTCGCCGCCGATCTGGTCGCCGCTCATCGCATAGGAGGCGCGCGCGAGCCCACGAGCGTCGAGAGCTTCGCCCATGAGGTTATCGAAGTTGTAAGTGATGAGAGAGTCCCAGCCGGGAAAATCGCCGCCGCGGTCGGGCACGAATTGGGGGGCGGCCAGATCGGCGATGGAGTTGTGGATGGGTCCGGGGAGGCGGTCGTTTTCGTAGAGAATTTGGGTTATGTCGGCGAACATGTGCTGGCCCATGAGGTCGAGGCAAAGCTGGGTGGCTTCCATCAGAGCTTCCGTATCCGCGTTGCCGCTTTCGATCAAGGCGAGAATTTCTTGAGCGCGCGTGAGGGCCGGCGGTTCGAGGTGTTTGGTCGCGGTAACGACGCGTTTCCAGGATCGGCTTTCGGGAGTGCCGCCGGGCTCTTCGCGCATCTCCGCGATCTCGTGGCCGCGAGTGGTGGCGAGCACGAGCAAGCGGCGGACGAGCTCGGTCCAGGAGGGGCCGCCGGCGTCCATGGTGACGCCCGCTCCGATCACGGCCGAGAGGCAGGAGGCGCGGCGAATCCAGGCCATGATGCCGAGATCGAGGTCGCGTTGGAGAGGGCCGAGGGCTTCGCGGGCGGCGCGGGAATTGGCGTTGAGCCACTCCGCTTTGAAGCGGGGTGTGTCCATGACACCGGGGCCGGACGGAGCGCCGAGCATTTGGCGGCTTCGGTACAGACCGTTGATTTGGGTTTCGATCTCGAAGAACGCGGAGCCGGGATCGTCGCTATCGATTAGGGCGCGGAAGGCGTCGGGATTCCATGTCTTGCCGCCGAAGAAGCCGCGCCATTCGTCGCGGCGCTTGGAAGGCCCGACGGTGAGAGCCATGGGCAGAGCATAGCACCGGGTGCGAGGTCAGGGAAGGTGCTTGGCGGGAAGCCATTAACGCGCGTCGATATCGATCAAGCCGATTTCGGCGGCCGGCGTGGGAATGGGCTCGCCCACCTCACGCATGGCTTCCAGATGAAGTTCGATCGCTTCGCGGATGTTTCGTTCCACATCGAGGCGGGTGCGGCCGGTGGAGACGCATCCGGGCAAGTCGGGGACGTAGGCGGCCCAGTTTGATTTCGCTTTTTCATAGACCACGGCGTAGCTAGTCATGACTTTTCCACCTCCGCTTTCTTAAAAATAGATGCCAGCGTTCCTTGCGGCAGGTCGTCGTTCCGGTGGCCCGGGACCGTCACAACAGACGCCTTTTCGGGGTGCTTGAAAGCTCGGTGGCTTCCCTTCTGACGGACTTGTCTCCACCCCTGTGATTCTAGCAGCCGCACGATATCTCGGACCTTCACGTCAAGTAGTGCCAGGCGGGCCGCATTTCTCGCTATGGAAATTTTGGAGGAGGCAATTCTCACGATCACCGGTCCAGTTCGCGGTCCATCCAGCCGAGGTAACCGGGTGCGCCGTCGATGATGGGGATGGCGATGATTTCGGGTTCGGAATAGGAGTGGGAGGCGGCGATGGCTTGGCGGACGCGGTCGAAGAGGTCGCGGGAGGTCTTTGCGAGGAGCATGACTTCGGAAGCGTGTTCGATGGCGCCTTGCCAGCGGTAGACGCTTTTCATGGGGGGGAGCACTTGAACGCAGGCGGCGAGGCGGGCTTCGACCAGGTTGCGGGCGATGCGGGCGGCTTCGGTTTCGTCGGAGCAGGTGGAGAGAACTACAATCTTGTCTGTCATGAACGAGTTGCCTTACCCTTCCTCTGGCGTTCTGTTCAATTTTGGATTATAAATGAGAGTAGCGACGGTAGATGATCGAGAAAATTCAGCGTGCCGGTGTGGTGGTCGCCCTGCTATTGGCGGCCGGCTATGCCATTGCGCATCTGGCGGGAGATCAGGGGATTCCCGCTTTATTGGATAAGCGGAGGCAGATTCGGGCGCTCGAAGAGGTGAATCAGACTCTTCGCGTAGGGAACGAAGCGATGCGGGTGGCGAACGAGGATTTGCGTTCGAATCCGGATGCGCAACGGCGGGCGGTGCGCGAGGAGTTGGGTTATCTGGGCAAGGACGAGCAGGACTTCCGCACCGAGAGCGGGGAGCCGAAGCCGGTTGAGCCGCCCAAGGACCCACCGGCGAAGCCGGGCAAACGCTAGGCCGCGAGTTCTTGCACGCGACGGAAGACGGAGTCGGCTTCCGCTTCCGATTCCGATTCCACGGTAAATCGGAGAATTGGTTCCGTATTTGAGCTTCGCACGTGAATCCAGCCTTGCGGCCAAGTCAGCTTCAGCCCGTCGGCGCGGTCTTGCGCGGCGTCGGGGAAGGCGGCTTCGACGGCTTGCAGAAGCGTCGCGAGCCTTCCGTGCTGGTAGCGGACATTGCCTGAGCGGCGATGATATTGGGGCATGCGTGCGGCGAGTCCGGTGACTTTGAGGCCGGTGGAGGCCATGAGGTCGAGGAGGAACGCCATGCCGTTGTAGGAGTCGCGGCAGTACTGCACGGCGGGAAAGATGATGCCGCCGTTTGCGCCTTCGCCACCGATCACGGCTTTCGCGGCTTGCATGCGTTCGACTACGTTGGCTTCGCCTACGGGGGTTCGATAGACCTTGCGGTTGTGGCGGGCGGCTATGTCGTCGATGGCGGCGGAGGTTGTGAGATTGACCACGACGTCGCCGGGGAGGCGCGAGAGCGCGGCGTCTACGGCGAGCGCCAGCACGTCGTCGTTATCGAGGACGCGGCCGGTTTCATCGCACACGGCGAGGCGGTCGCCGTCGGGATCTTGAGCGAAGCCGATATCGCAGGAGCGGTCGCGCACAAGAGCGGCCAGGTCGCCGAGGGTATCGGGCCTGGGTTCGGCTACGCGCGGGAACGGCTTGGTGGGATCGACGGCGATGGCTTGCAATTCGCAGCCGAGGCGATCGCGGAGAAACTCGACGGAGAGAAGCGAGCCTGCGCCATTGACGGCATCGAGCGCAACGCGGAAGCGGCGGGCGCGGATGCGGTCGACATCGACGTGAGCGAGAACGCGATCGAAGTGAATGCGTTTGGGCGCTTCGGCTTCATGGCCGATGCGGCGCATTTCGGCGTTTGAGGCGTGGCGGAAGGCGCTCTGATGCCAGAGGTCGATGATTTCACTGCGCTCGTAGGCGTTACAAAAAAGGCCGCGGGCGTTGAAGAATTTGAGGGCGTTGTATTCGGGCGGATTGTGGGATGCGGTGACGGCGATACCGCCGCGCGCGCCGGTGGCGGCGATGTAAACCTGAATGGTTGGGGTAGGCAGGATGCCCACGTCGACGACTTCGCAACCGGCGGCAAGCAGGCCGCAGCGGACGGCGTGGAGGATCATCTCGCCGGATGGACGGGTATCGCGGCCGAGGACGACGCGGCCATCGCCGACATAAGTTCCAAAGGCTTGGGCGAGGGCGGCGGCGAGTCCGGGGGTGAGGAATTCGCCGACGACGCCGCGGACGCCGGCGACGCCGACTTTCAGCTTGTGTTCGCGGGCGCTCATGCGAGGCTCCGCACGCGGTCCATGAGGGAATCGAAGAGGGCTTGAGGGGGCTCGCCGCGCTGTTCGCAAATGACGCGGACGACGGGTTCGGTTTGAGCGACGCGGACGTGGAACCAGCGGTCCGGCCAATCGATGCGGAGGCCGTCGGTGGTATCGACGCGGCCACCGGTAAAGTCCGCCTGCAGGGACATGAGCAGTTCGGGGACGCGAGTGGTTTCGAGCGGCAGTTCCCCTTTGAGCATCGAGTATTTGGGAAAGCCATCGAGGAGGTGGGAGAGCGGCTGTTCGCGGGCGGCCATGCTTTCGAGGATCGTGAGCATGCTGACGATGCCGTCGTAGATGTAGGGGAAGCGGGAGAACATGATGGCGCCGGTGCCTTCGCCGGCAATGGAGACCTGGCCGGGGCGGAAGGCGGAGAGCGCGTCGATGGCGGCCTGGCGGCCCACGGCGGCGCGAACGACCGTGCCGCCGTGACGCGCGGCTACTTCATCGACGAGGGCGGTGGTGGAGAGGTTGGTGATGACGATGCGGCCCGGGCTGAGGGGCAGGCAATGCTCGGCGACGAGAGGGAGCACTAGTTCTTCGCTGACGGCCTGGCCGCGTTCGGTGGCGATGGCTACGCGGTCGGAATCGACGTCGAAGAGGAAGCCGGCGTCGGCGCCCAAGGGTTCGATGAGCGGGGCGAGTTGGAGGCCGACGGTGCGGGCGTTGGTGGAGGGTTCGTGAGCGAACTGGCCGCCATCGACGGCGGCGTTGATGAGGACGAGCCGGAAGCCATGGCGTTCGTTGAGGCGCTTGAGCAGAAGGGCGCTGGTGCCGTTGCAGCAATCGACGACGACACGGAAGCGGCGCAGGCGGTCGAAATCGAACGCGCCGGCGAGTTCGTCGAGGTAGGCGTCGGTGGCGGTGGTGTCGCTCGATAGCTTGCCGAGTTGGTCGTAGGGCGCGTAATGGAATTTGCGGAGGTGGTAGATATCGAGCAGCTCGGTTGCTTCGCCGGTGCTGAGGTAAGAAGCGTCGCGGCCGAAGAATTTGAGGGCGTTCCATTCTTCGGAGTTGTGCGAAGCGCCAATGGAGATGCCGCCGGAGGCGCTCATGCGGCGCATGGCGTGTTGGATGACGGGTGTGGAGACGACGCCGAGGTCGAGGACGGAGTGGCCGGAGGAGAGGAGCGCGCTGACGACGGCCTCGCGCATCATGCGGCCGGAGGCGCGGGGATCGCGGCCGATGACCACGCGGCCGGGAGAATCGAGAAAAGTTCCGAAGGCGAGGGCGAAGTCCATCGCGTGCGCGGCGGTGAGGCCGTTGCCGACAACGCCGCGGAGGCCGACGTGCGAAATGCGAAGAGCCCGAGCGGCCATTACTTGCTCAGGATCATTTCGCCGAACTTTTCAGGAGTGTGGTGCGAGGGGTTGCCGACGGGCGTCCACATGGTGCTGCGATTTTTGCCGGTGCCCGCGAGGCGGTAGACGTTGAAGCGCATCTTTTTGCCGGGTTGCGCGCCTTTATCATCGATGGACTTCATGGGAATTTTCATTGCACCGTACCAGATCTTCTTCTTTTCATCGATCCTGCCGGAGACTTCGAAGCCGGAGTTCCATTTTGCCGCGGTCGGTCCATCCATGGGGCGGCTGCGGTCGATTTCGAGATCGACCCATTCGCCGCGCGGGGAGACCTGGTATTCGCGGTAGCGCTTGATGTTGTCATAGCCGGCGCCGATGAATACTTCGGTGACATCCCAATCCCACAGGGCATAGACTTCGTTTTTCGCGTCGGCGGCGCCGGGTTTGAGGACGAGCTGGGTGTAGGGACATTCGAAGCGGAAGTAGAGATTTTCCGGCGTCCACAGGACCTGGTAGGTGAAGGCGTCTTTGCTGGGCTCGCCCATGGGGTTG
>Ga0187894_10003790_pt1 | contig 16651 bp, 15 predicted proteins | sample GBC1701081metaG_FD_136650 | JGI IMG/M metagenome (GOLD analysis project Ga0187894, IMG submission 136650) | White microbial mat communities from a lava cave in the Kipuka Kanohina Cave System on the Island of Hawaii, USA - GBC170108-1 metaG ... | reverse complement strand
TAAACCAGGTCCTGCGAAAGATTGATCCTGCATTTGCGCAGGAATATTATAAGACCCTGCTTAGTATAGCCGAGAGCATTGCTACCTCATCCGGAGGATTGCTTGGCTATAACTCCATAGGCTCTGAAGAAGCCCGGTACCTCAAGCTAAGTATGATAAAAGACCCAGCGGGACGGTGATGCGGTAGACCATGGGAGAGCATTCAATTATTGGGAGTTCCGTAGTCCCGTTCAGATTAGTTTTTTTTATGTGGCTGGCCTTCTTTTTAGAATATGTGTATGGCTTGCCAATGAGCAACCTGGGTATTCAACCGCGTACAGTAACCGGGCTTATTGGAATTTTCACGGCTCCGCTTATTCATGGTAATCTATCGCACCTGGTATCGAACACAGTTCCGCTGATTTTTCTGGGGTCCACACTTTTTTTCTTTTATCCACGCATTGGCGGAATGGTGTTCTTTCGGACTTATTTCTGGACGAACATATTAGTTTGGCTATTTGCGCGTCCTGCGAATCATATTGGGGCGAGCGGGGTAGTATATGGGCTTGCCTTTTTCCTGATTTTTTTTGGATTGTTCCGCAGGGATCTTCTTTCTATATTAATTTCCGTTCTTACTTTGTTGCTGTACGGTGGTGTTTTTTACGGAGTATTGCCAACCGATCCAAGGGTATCCTGGGAATCTCATTTTGCAGGGGCATTGGTTGGGATCACCTCAGCGGTAACGTTTAGTTCAAAGCGAAAAATAATTTAATGGATGCTTCAGTAAAGAAAATATTAACGGATCTAAAAGCGAGGAAGTTCAGCCCTGTATATTTTTTACAAGGAGAGGAAAGCTACTTCATTGATTTGATTTCGGACTATATTGAAGCCCATACGCTGACTGATGCAGAGAAAGGATTTAACCAGGTGATTGTATACGGTAAGGATGTATCAATGGCCACCTTGCTTACACATGCGCGCAGGTTCCCCATGATGTCGGAGTTTCAAGTAGTGATCGTAAAAGAAGCTCAGGAAATTCAGGATTTAAACAAAGAGATGGGAGCGAAGCTTTTATTGGATTATTTGAAACAACCTGTACCAAGCACCGTTCTGGTATTCTGTCATAAACATAAGACACTCGATAAGCGCAGGGAGCTTGGGAAGAACATTGAAAAGCTAACGACATCGGTTACATCCAAAAAACTCTATGACAATCATTTGCCCGATTTCGTTTCTGAGTATGTCCGGGATCGAAAAATATCGATTGATGGACAGGCGATTCAGGTATTGTGCGAGTTTGTTGGCAATGACTTAAGCCGACTGACAAATGAAATTGATAAACTGATGATCTCATTACCTGGCGGTGAACCTATTACAGCCGGGCGGGTAATGAGCCAGGTAGGAGTAAGTAAGGAATACAACATCTTTGAGTTACAAAAAGCCATCCTTCAACGAAATTCTTTTGCGGTGGCTAAAATTGTTAATTACTTCGAGAGCAACACCAGAAAGAACCCGATGATCCCGATGGTGGCATTTTTATACTCGTTTTTTAGTAAAGCTCTTCTCGCTTCACGGGCCGCAGATAAAAGTGAGAAAGGATTAGTTAGTGCGCTGAAAGTGAGCCCCTATGCAATTCGTGATTACAGCCTTGCTTTACAGCAATACCCAGCCGATGAAATCATACGTAACATTTCATTGTTAAGAGAGGCCGACCTTAAACTGAAAGGAGTGAATACGGGCTCAACAAGTGAAGGACAGATATTTCGTGAGTTGGTATATCGTCTCATGAACTGATAACGCGAATCAAACAACTTTTTTATTAACTTTGGGTCAATGCCTCAGGTGGCGACCAGGCATGCAATGATTAGTTGTAATTTTTTCAGCTTATTTTTTGGTCTTATTCTTGCAATATTTTTTTAGACTACGTGTTGTATTCATAAAAAAACCGGTTACAGTGAGGTTAGCAAGTTCGTTATTCGTCATATTATTACTCTTCAGCTTTACAATAAAAGGTCAGGATCAGCTATCGTCAGGTAAGAAGGAAAGATTATATAAAAAAGGAATTGAACTGGTCTCTCATTCAAATTTTGGTGCTGCTCGTGAAATATTCTCTGAGTTCTTACGGTTAACTGAGAAAACCGATTCACGTAAATCTGATGCGGAGTACTACATCGCGTACTGTGCCCTTAACCTGGGCCATTCAGATGGAGAGAAACTAATTGAAGATTTTATAGACGGCAATCCGTCTAACCCACGGAGCGCGACTGCCTACTATGACCTGGCCAATTTCTTTTATACCGAAAAGAATTACGCCAAAGCATCTCAATATTTTAAGAAAGTTAAATTTTCCGGGCTGGGACCTGAGCAGCAGACCCAGGCACACTTTAAGTGGGGTTACACTTTTTTCAACCTTAAAAAACTCGATGAGGCCCTCGAACAATTTAATACGGTTAAAATTCAAAACAGCCACTACGCACCGGCCGCAAATTATTATGCTGGTTTCATTGAGTATTCAAAAGGACTGTACGATGAAGCGCTTCAGGATTTGAAACGGGCGGAATCCAATGCTTCCTATTCGTCCATAGTTCCTTCCCTGATAGCCAACGTGCTCTACAAACAAAAGAAATACGATGAATTGATTCAGTATGCTGCCGCTCTTCAGCCACGCGCATCGCAAATTTCAAGTTATGCTGAAATTTCAATGCTGGTGGCAGATGCATATTTTTTCAAAAAGGATTATACAAGTGCGGCAACTGCCTATAAGCAGTATCTTGAAGAAAACGCTGAAAAGGCAGAGAGTTCACTTTTGTTTCGTGCCGGATATTCTCACTATTCATTGTCTCAGGATGAGCAGGCTATTGAGTATTTAAAAACCTCTGCTGCCAGGCAGGATTCAATAAGCTTTTATGCTTCATACTACCTGGGTATTCTTTATTTAAAGCAAGGCGATAAACCCTATGCGCTAAACTCATTTGGTCATTCGCGTAGTAATATCAGGGATAAAAAACTTGTTGAAGAGAGCACTTTCCAATATTCAAAGATCTCCTACGAGTTAGGTAATGCTGATCAGGCCATTACCGAATTTGAGAAGTTCCTTGCCACCTATCCATCGGGTGACCATTCCATAGAAGTAAAGGAATTACTTGCGCAGGCTTATGTGAATGGAAATAACTACACCAAAGCCATTGAATATATTGAAGCATTGCCGAAGAGAGGTGCCAACATGGAACAGGCATATCAAAAGGCTACCTTTTTAAAAGGTGCCGAACTTTTCAACAAGGAAGAATATGCGGAGGCTGTAAAGGCATTTGAAAAGTCACTGGCCAGTCCGGCCGACCCGAAATATGTTGCGTTGTCAGGTTTTTGGTGTGGTGAAGCTTTTTCAGTTGGAAGAAAGTATGAAGTGGCGATTCCACTGTATCAAAAGGTTGTCTCGCTTGGATCTTCAGTTGAACCTGAGGTGCTTACTAAAACCCGTTATGGACTGGGTTATGCTCATTTCAATCTTCAGCAGTATGAGCAGGCATTGTTTAATTTTAAGGAGTTCGTAAACAAGGCCTCAAAAGGCCAACCTAATTATACGGATGGTATCATACGCCTGGCCGATTGCTATTATGTAAGCAAATCGTATCCCGAGGCAATAGCCCAATACAACCGTGCACGTCAGCTTAATTCACCTGACGATGATTATATAATCTTTCAAACCGGAGTAATCAATGGAGTCCTTCGAAAATATGCAGAGGCCCGGAATCAGTTCACGGTATTGATTTCAAGTTATCCGAAGTCTCCATATCGGGATGAAGCAATTTTTCAACGGGCCCAATTTGAAATTGAACAAGGCAACTACCAGGTTGCTGCCGATGGCCTCACACAACTTATTAATGAAAATACCAGTTCAAGATTTTTGCCGTACGCCTATATGCGCAGGGCTGCTTCGCTGTATAATTTGAAGCAATACGATAAAACAATAAACGACTACCGGGCAGTGTTAAAGCAATTCCCGACTCATCCGGCTGCCCAGCAAGTTCTGTTACCCCTGCAGGAAGCACTTGGTAATGCAGGGCGTGGCGGAGAGTTTGAAAGTTATTTAGCAGAGTTTAAGAAGTCAAACCCTGAGAACAAGAACCTCGAAGTAGTAGAATTTGAGTCAGCTAAGAATCTATACTTTGATCAGCAATATCAAAAGGCAATTACAGGATTTACTTCTTTCTTGCAGGCGTACGCGGAAAGTGCCAAAGTCTACGATGTGAAATATTACATGGCAGAGTCTTACTATCGGCTTCGCGAGTTTGATAAAGCACTTCCTATTTATACTGAACTGGGCAATGACCCAACGTATACGTTAGTTAATAAGGTAGTGGCTCGTGTTGCCGAGATTCAATTTAAACAGGGAAAGTATGATCAGGCGATTGTTAGTTTTCACCGCGCTGAAAAAATAGCGGCCAATAAAAAAGAATTGTATACGGCATGGTCCGGCTTAATGGAATCTTTTTTTCTGCTGACACAATATGATTCTGTCAATGCCTATGCTAACCTGATACTGGAAAAGGGTAATGTGAATATGGGTGCCCAAAACAAGGCATCACTTTACCTCGGTAAATCGGCAATGGCCAGAGGAGACTATGAAACAGCAAAAGATGAATTTCTGAACACACTGAATTCTGCTCAGGATGAATACGGAGCAGAAGCCAAATATAGAATTGGCGAAATTTTCTATCTCACGAAAGAGTACAAGCAATGCTTTGAAACACTGGTGGGATTAACCACTCAGTTTGGAACGTATGAAGATTGGGTGGGTCGATCTTATTTGCTTCAGTCTGATAATTTTTTGGCAATGGGTGATCGATTTCAGGCTAAGCAAACCTTGCAATCATTGATTGACAATAATTTTCCCTTGCAGCACATTAAAGATGCGGCCATGGATAAATTGAAACTGATTGAAGAAACTGAGTTGAAAGAAAAGCAGAAGATAGAGGCAGATACAATGGATATTGATAACAAGCGCTGATTGAAGATGCAGAAAATACTAACATTGACATTCATCATCCTCAGCATCTCAATAGTTCATGCTCAGGATTGGGAATCAGGTGACCTCAAGGAAGTTGAGGTGGTAATCCGAAAAGATCAGCAAATTATATTGCCCAAAGCAAACCGTTTGTTTGAGAAAATCCCTCCACGCCCGGTAGAGCCTGCAAAGACGGATGTTACGTATAATTTTAAAGCGTTTAATTTTAGTACTCCTGCCCTCAGTCCGGTCATTCGCCCGTTGCGATTAAAAGTTGAAGAGCCATCGCCTGCATACAAAGGGTATGTGAGTGCTGGATATGGAAATTATTCATCTCCTTACCTGGAAGCATTTATTACCAGTAAGCAGGACAGGAAGAAACTGGTTGGCGCGCACGCTTTTTTTAATAAATCCGGAAAAGGCCCTGTGGATGGTAAGAACTCGGCAGGAGGTACTTCGGGTATCTCAGCTTTTGCGCAAACATTTAGTAAAGATGTATCATTCAATGGGAACATGGGATATCAAAATCGCTCCACTCACTTCTATGGTTACCCGGAAGGAACCCCGGTGAGACCAGATACTATTGAACAGGCATTTTCACTTTTTAATTTAAGGCTCTCCATAGCCAACGCAAAAAATACAGACTTTGCGTATCAGGCAGGTGGTGAATTCAGTCACATCAGTGACAAGTTTAAGGCTGCAGAGAGTTCTGTTGACTTGAATTTCAAGAGCTCCTATCAGGTATCAGATGATCAATCCATTTTTATGGGGGCAACGTATTCTATCCTGAATAGAAAAGATGAAGGCGTGGAAGCAAAGGCAAGGAACCTGTTTCAGGCCAATGGTTATTATTCTTTCTTTCCTGTCGAGAATCTTAAACTTCAAGTTGGCGCAATAGTAGCGATAGAGAATGATACGCTGGATTCAAAGAGTTTTCATTTTTATCCGGATGTAAAAGCTACTTATCCGATTAATGATTTTGTCGATTTTGTTGGATCGCTTTCTGGTGGGATGGAGAAGGTCTCTTTACAGTCACTTGCCAATGAAAATTTATGGCTTGCACCTGCCGTGGCATTATCACACACGAATAAAGTATTTGATTTACAAGCGGGGTTACGGGCCAAGCTGGGCAGTAATGTGTTAGCGGGTGCAGGTGTTTCTCTTGCTACATTAAAGAACATGTATTTTTTCCTCAATGACACATCGGATGCAGCCAAATTTCAAGTTGTGTATGATCAGGGCGCGACTAAGCGAATTAACTTGTATGCTTCCTTACTTTATACGCACTCCGATGTGGCCCGTATTTCTTTACAAGGTGATTATTTTGGATACAATACCGATGATATACAGGAGGCATGGCATAAACCTGGTTACCGGGTAACCCTGAGTGCATCGTATAATCTCTTTAAGAAATTGATTTTTAATCTGGATATGATCGCGCAGGGAAATATGAAAGCATTTGACCCTGAGGCCGAGAAAATAGTGAAGTTAAAGGCAGTATTCGATCTGAATTTCCGCACCGAGTATTTGTTTTCGGATACCTTCTCAGCATTTGTTGACTTGAATAACATTGCCTCTAACAAGTATGCCATGTTTTTGAACTACCCGGTGCGAGGTTTTCAAGCGCTGGCGGGTATAACGTTGAAGTTTTGATTGACTTTTGGTTTAAGAGGAGGGTCTTAGATGCTTAGACAGTAGCCATTTAGTTTGTGCGCCTCGAAAATTCGCTTAATTTTGTAGTATACCAACTTTTTTAATCTTCATGGCAAGAAAAAAGAAAACAGACGAACACGAAACTAACAGCGAGAATCTTGATAACAAGAATGACTCTGATGATACGTTTGGACTTCCGGAAATTGAATATAAACCTTTAAACAGGGATGAAGAATCAGCCACCTCCTCCGGTGAAACACAACCTGATGAGGTTAGTCAATCTGAATCGCCCCGGTATGAATATGAACAAAAGCCAGTAGAGCAAACTCCAGAATATACATACGATCCGGATGAGGAGAGTACTCCTGTGTGGCCTAAAGTATTAGGCATTCTACTGGTAATTGTATTAGCCTTAGGTGCAACATGGTACTTCCTATACTACAGACCAGCCCAGGAAAAAGAACGTCTCGCGAAAGAAAAGATTGAGCAGGAAGCTAAAGATAAAGCCGAACAGGAACGTTTAGCTGCTGAGCGTCTGCGTGAAGCAGAACAAAGAAGAGCGGATTCGTTGGCTAATATTCCTAAGATAGGCGTCATTGAAACACTCAGCGAACGTACCAGACGTTATTATGTTGTGGTGGCCAGTGCCGTGGATGATGACTTGCTGATGGATTATGCTAAGAAACTGAGTGGTCAGGGTGTCAGCAGTAAGATTATTCCTCCGTTTGGAAAATATAAACTTTTCAGATTGGCCGTGGCAGATGGTGATACATTCGCATCTGCACAGGAAGTTGCCAATACTAAAAAGACCGAGTATGGAGATGCCCTTTGGGTATTGAAGTATTGAGATTATGATACAAGTGAGTTGGTGTGGGATGTCCATGCAAATTTTAAATACGTATGGAGGCAGTGAATGAAAAGAAAAACAAGCGAATAGCAGCAGCCACTACCATTGGCTTGCATGCCTTGTTGTTCGTGTTTTTTTTCTTTGCTGTAGGTTGGCGAGCACCTGATCCTCCATATGGATCAATGGAAGGTTTCGTCATTAATCTTGGCTTTGACGATCAGGGAAGCGGAGATATTCAACCGATTGTACCGATCGGTTCAGAGCAAGCAGAAACCCAACCCGAAGAAACTCCAGCTGAAACTACGCAGCAGGAAGAGAAAGCTACAGAGACAGAACAGAAACCAGTTGAAGAACAACTCACCTCCAACGATGAAACCGCGGTTGCAATAAAAGACGTTAAAAAGGAAGAGAAAAAAGAAGAGAAGCCTGTTAAGGCAGAAGAAAACCCGAAGGATAAGACTGATCAAAAGGGTGCCACCAAGGAAGCCGAGAAACCACTTGTAGTGTATAAACCGGATGCCAACAAGAAGACTGACGGAAAAACAGGCCAACCGGGAGGCGAAGGAGACGATGTAAACAAGAAGGGAGATAAAGGCCAACCCGATGGTCAGCTTGGTCCGGGTGCATATAAAGGAAAAGCGGGAGGTGGTGGCGGAGGCTCTAGCTTAAACATTGACGGTTGGCTGTGGGACGAGATCCCTAAAATTAATGCTCCCAGTAGCGAATCCAGCGGCCGAGTAGTATTTCAAATCAAAGTAAATGCTGAAGGTGAGATTATTGACATCAAGACCCTGGAGCGTAGCTTAAGTCTGGAGATGGAGAATATTTGCAGACGAGAAATCGAAAAACTTACGTTCAGTAAAACCGGTACAAACGTACCTTCAGTTTCTACAGGCAAAATTACATTTGTGGTTCTTTCGAACTAATTATCTCTTTAGTAATTTAAATATTTGGAATTTGAGATTTGCGAATTGAGATTTGCAACTTTCGCAATGTTCACCGATTACCAACAAACGTTAGATTACCTCTACGAAAACCTTCCCATATTTCAGCGGGTAGGAGCAGCTGCCTATAAAAAGGACCTGACCAACACCATTCAACTTTGTGAGATTTTGGGTAATCCCCACCTAAAATTCAAATCAATACATGTAGCAGGAACAAACGGAAAAGGGAGTACATCACACATGCTTGCTTCCGTGTTGCAATCTTCGGGCTATAAAACAGGTCTCTATACGTCACCACACCTTAAGGAGTTTACAGAGCGAATTAAGATAAATGGAAATGAAATAAGTAAAGAGTTTGTGGTTGATTTTGTGACCAGAATAAAACCATCAATTGAGTCAATCAAACCTTCCTTTTTTGAAATAACGGTAGCGATGGCATTCGATTACTTTGCCCGGCAAGGTGTAGAGGTGGCAGTTATTGAGGTTGGATTAGGGGGCAGGCTTGATTCAACAAATATTATTACTCCCATTGTATCAGTTATTACCAACATCAGCTATGATCATAAAGATATACTGGGCGATACCCTTGAGAAAATTGCCTCTGAAAAAGCCGGGATAATTAAACCGGGTATTCCGGTTGTGGTGAGCGAGCGACAGGTGGAAGTGCAGCATATATTCATCGAAAAGGCTTTTGCGTGTGACACAGAAATTCAGTTCGCGCAGGATAAGTATACTGTTAAGGATAGTGAGAATGGGCTTACTGTATCGGTTGATAGAAACCAATTTATCAACGCATTAGCTCTTCCATTAAAAGGAAATTATCAATCTAAAAATTTGCCTGGAGTCTTATGCGCAATTGATGCATTAACAACTGCAGGATTTAAAATACCGGTTGAAAAATTGATTGACGGCTTAGAAAAAACCGTTGACCAAACCCGACTGAAAGGCCGATGGCAGAAACTTGGTAGCAAGCCCTTGGTGATGTGTGACACCGGGCATAATGTTGCCGGTGTTCGTGAGGTAATGAATCAGATTCAACAGCAAAAGTTTGATAAACTCTATATCGTGTGGGGAATGGTTAGAGATAAAGAAGTTGATGAAATTCTGTCCTTATTGCCGCCACAGGCGCGTTACTATTTTTGCCAGGCAAATATACCCCGGGCGTTGGATGCGTACCTGCTAAAAGAGAAAGCCGCACGTTATAATCTTCAAGGGGTAGTTGTAGCGGATGTAAACAGAGCTGTTGAAAGGGCCAGAAGGGAAGCCGGGCCGAACGATTTTATTTTTATTGGAGGCAGCACCTTTGTGGTTGCAGAAATTGATTCGTTGTGAAGAGAAAGCTGGAGCGTTTTAAGGAGATTGAAAGCCAATCTAATGTGATAGAACCTTCCAAAGACATCTATCATTACATACGGGGGAAATGGAACGATGATTTTTTTAAGAATGATAACCCAATAACCATAGAACTTGCTTGCGGAAGAGGAGAATATACGGTGGGGCTTGCTAAATTATTTCCAAACAATAATTACATAGGTGTTGATATTAAAGGTGAACGAATATGGAAGGGCAGTTTCCGGGCAAGGGAAGAGAATCTCGGTAACGTAGCATTTCTCCGTACCATGATTTTGTTGATTGAAAATTTCTTTGAAGGGGGTGAAGTGAATGAAATCTGGATTACATTCCCCGATCCTCGCCCCCGCAAGCGCGACATTAAAAGGAGACTAACAAGCCCCCGGTTTCTTTCTATTTATAAGCGTCTGTTAAAGCCTGGCGGCTATGTGCGGTTGAAGACTGACAATACGGGGTTGTATGAGTACTCGTTGGAAGAGCTTCAAAACCGGAAAGACATTACAGATTTGAAATTCAGCGATGACGTTTACAATTCCGATCTCCGCCCTGAATGCTTTGATATCAAAACCCGATATGAATTAGCATTTGCTTCCAAGGGGGAGAAGATTAAGTACCTGCGGTTTAAGTTCTCTGCCTAGTCTTCGTCACCGGTCATTCGTCAATTTACCATCACTAAGAAAAGTCAGTCTTACCATTGACTAATGACTAATGTATTGTGTCTTGCGACTTATGTCTTAAATCCATTGAAGTAACAATTACATAATATCCCGGATAAGGCAAAATAATAGCAGCCCGCTACATTTGCATCAGTAGAACTTCTTCATAGATTTAGGTTTTCCTGAGGGCACCGAGCTTTCGGGATTCCCTATTACGAAGCATGGGTAAAAGAAAAAGGCGTAAGGTAGAAATAGTCATCCTCTCTGATATTCACCTTGGCACCTATGGTTGCCACGCAGAAGAACTCCTCCGCTACCTCAAAACAATCAAAGCTGATAGAATTATCCTGAATGGTGACATCATCGACATGTGGCAATTCAGCAAGCGCTATTGGCCCAAGTCGCATATGCAAGTGATCAAGCACATTACCGGCTTGCTGGCCAAAGGAACTAAAATAACGTACTTACCCGGGAATCACGATGAAATGCTTCGCAAGTTTGCTGGTTTTAAGCTGGGAGCTTTCCGTATTGATAATAAAATGGTTTTGCGCCTGAATGGCAAACGCGCCTGGATATTCCATGGCGATGTATTCGATGTAACCATGCGCTATTCAAAGTGGCTGGCCAGGCTTGGCGCGGTTGGATATGACACCCTGATCCTCATCAACACCTTTGTAAATTGGTGCTTGCTCAAATTGGGCCGCGAAAAAATTTCACTTTCCAAGCGGGTGAAAGACAGTGTGAAATCTGCCGTTAAGTTTATTAACGATTTTGAAAAGACTGCAGCCGATATTGCGATCTCTAACGAATACGATTATGTAATTTGTGGTCACATACACCAGCCCGAAATGAAGAAAGTGGAAACCGATAAAGGCTCCGTCATGTACTTGAATTCTGGAGACTGGGTAGAGAATTTAACTGCACTTGAATTTGATGGAGACCGGTGGAGTATTTACCGATATAAAGATGATGCATTCGCTAATTCCGTTAAATTGCCAAAACGACTCCAGGATAAATTGGATAACGATGAAATTTTCCGTGACCTGGTCAGTGAGTTTTTAGAAGTGAAGAAATGAGGATATTATTTGCCATACAGGGCACGGGTAACGGACATATTAGCAGGGCGGAGGATGTTATTCCGATTCTGAAAGAATATGGAAAGCTGGATATTTTTGTCAGCGGTGCGCAAGCAGATATTAAACTTTCTTATCCGCTCAAGTATAAATCAAGCGGCCTAAGTTTTTTCTTTGGGAAATCCGGTGGTATTGATTTTTTAAAAACTTTTAAGCAGAACAGTTCCAAGAGGGTTTATAAAGAGATTAAGAGTTTTCCGGTTGAAAAGTACGATCTTGTTATAAATGATTTTGAACCGATTTCAGCATGGGCAGCACGCAAGAAAAAAATTCCGTGCATATCGCTGAGTCATCAATCGGCATTGCTGTCTGGCAAAGTACCGCAGCCTAAACATTTTGACCCGGTAGGAGAGTGGTTGATTAAAAATTACGCGCCTGCAGATGCGGCTGTTAGTTTTCACTTCGCCAGGTTTGATAAAAATATGTATACACCGGTTATACGTTCTGCTATTCGTGAAGCTGAATCGACAACACGAGATCATTATACAGTATACTTACCGGCATATGATGATCGGAAGCTCATTCCCTTGCTAGCTAAGATTCCGAATACGCGTTGGCATATTTTTTCCAAACATGCGAAGAAGCCCTATCACATTGGAAGGTTATCGGTTTACCCGGTTAACAAAGATGAATTCGTGGCAAGCATGGTTTCGTCTCAAGGTGTGTTTTGTGGCGCGGGATTTGAGACACCGGCTGAAGCACTTTTCCTAAGAAAAAAATTGTTGGTCGTGCCAATGAAAAGTCAGTATGAGCAGCATTACAATGCCGAGGCATTGCGTGAACTCGGAGTGCCCGTGTTAAAGAACGTAAAGAAAAAGAGACTGGAGAAAATTACAGAGTGGATTGAATCAGGTAAACCAGTTGAAGTTAATTACCCCGACACTACGCGGGAAGCTGTTGCACAGGCAATTAAATTAGGCGGGTTTTAAAAGTTACTACCCTTCGACTTCCAATTTTTCCAGAATATCAGACAGTTGGTCGTAGTTCTTTAGTCCTGGCTTCTCTTCCGTGCCTCCTTGTAAGGTAATTCCATTTACACTCTTGTTTGCCAAAAGTGTGTCCACATTGGTTTCAGAATCTATCCGGATCATGACCTTATAACTTCTGGCGAGTTCTTCGATTTCTTTTTCAGCGGTAGCAGCCGGTATAATTATTTTTGAAATTTGATTTCTAAAAGAAGCAATTGAAGCTTCTTGTGTTGTCAATTCTTCAAATGTGGTGGAGAGAATGTATGTAGAGTAGGGCGAATGTATTTTAAGTAAATCCTGAAGGGATAATTCAATGAAATCCGGGAGGTAGTGTTGAATGATTGCAGGCAAATCTTCTCCCTTTTGTATTCCATACACTTCTGCTACAATGGCAGGTCCTGAAAACCATCCTCTGATCTCCTTATACAACTCAGGACTAACATAATGCGCTTTCCCGGCAATAGCACAGAACCCAAGCATGTCCACGCTCATACCGGAACAATACCGGGCATCGCTCAGGTTTGAAATTGAACCGACTTTAACCAGGGTTTTCAGGGCCATAGATTATAAAGAAAGAATTAACTTTGAGTTTGTTACGTTTGATCGAAAACTCGGATTTACCAAAAAACAGTTGATAATTGAAACAATTCGGTAGGTATTTGTTGATAGGGCTTACGGTTTTATCGGGTTGCAATGATGAAGGATTTGTGAACAACGGAAAGGGTGAGGCATATTTTCCATTGCGAACGGGATTTTACCAGGTTTACGATGTTGAAGAAACTATCTATACCGAACTAAATCCACCAGCGTCTTTTGTTTATGAACTGAAAACCGAGGTGGTTGATTCATTTGCTAATCAGGAAGGTGGCTTCACGTATGTTATTCACAGAAGCACCAGACCGACAGAGAATGATCCCTGGGAATTTCAGGAAGTTTGGTCGGCCCGCGTAAATGATTTACAGGCAGTATTAACCGAAGGTAACGTCTCTTTCGTGCGGATCGCCTTCCCGGTATCCAGGAATAAGGAATGGAACGCGAATGCGCTCAATTCGCTTGAGGAAGATTCTTACATAGTTGAAAGCATTGGAGGTTCGTACCAGTTGGATACTGATTTAGAGTTTAGTGATGCATTAGTTATTAATCAGGAAGATGAAGCCAATGAACTTATCCGTGATCAGCGGGAAGAGGTGTATGCCAGGAATGCAGGATTGATTTATAAAAAAAGTATAGTATTAAATTACTGCGATGAAGTTCCCTGTTTCGGACAGGAAATAATTAACGATGGTGTTGAATATGTGCAAGTCATGAAAGCGTATGGACAGAATTAAGCTGACCTTATTTTTTATTCTATTCACTTGTGGGTTTTCCTACTCTCAGGTAAACCGATACATGGTTTTTTTTAATGATAAAGCAGGAACGCCACATGCAATTTCAGCTCCTGAAACTTTTTTAAGTGAGCGTGCCATTCAGCGAAGGAGTAATCAAAGTATTGGGGTCATTGAGCAAGATCTTCCTGTAACACCATCTTATGTTGAAGAGGTTCGCACTGCAGGAGCAACGATTTTATACAAGACTAAATGGATGAATGGAGTGCTGGTGGAGTGTGCTGAGTCCCTGCTGTCCACGGTAGAGACCCTGCCAGGTGTGAGTGCTGTTGAATTTGTTGCTCCCGGAGGACGGCCATCACCGGGAGCCAGAATTAAATCCGCTGGCAAGTTTAAAGACGTGGCAGAAGGTGCTGCAGCCACCGATGTTCAGCTTGCCATGTTGGGGATGGATGAAATGCACACGGCCGGCTATCGCGGAGAAGGCATTCTCATTGCAATACTTGATGCAGGATTTCCAGGTGCCGATACAGTTTCTTTTTTCAAACATATATTTGATGAAGGCCGGTTTGATGCAGCCACTTCATACGATTTTGTTTCAGGCGGGTCAAATGTTTTTCGTCATCATAATCACGGTATCAATGTTTGGTCAACGATCGGAGCATATAAGCCGAATGAATTTGTTGGGGGTGCATACAAAGCAAACTTTATTCTTTTTGTAACCGAACATGCACCTACCGAGTATAGAGTTGAAGAGTATAACTGGCTTTTCGCAGCAGAACGAGCTGATAGTGCCGGTGTTGATGTTATTAACACGTCTTTAGGATATCGCACGTTCGATGATTCGAATATGAATTATTCAGTTGATGACATGGATGGTGAAACCACTGTGATTACCCGTGCTGCCAATATTGCAGCAAGCAAGGGAATTGCATTGGTAGCGAGTGCGGGCAATGAAGGTAGTGCGATGCCCACAACAATTGGTGGACCTGCTGATAGTGAAAACTTGCTGGCGGTAGGAGCAGTAACAAGTGCTGGGGTAATTACTTCATTTAGTTCCATTGGCCCTTCTTCTGACGGCAGAATTAAACCGGATGTAGCTGCACTTGGAAGTTTGGTGTCAGTCATTAAACCCGATGGTACAATGGGATCTTCCAATGGGACTTCCTTTGCCGGGCCTTTAACAGCTTCTCTGGTGGCAGGCGTATGGCAACTGCTTCCCGGGTTAAGCGCTCAGGAATTATTGGAAACCATTCGAGCCAGCGCAAGTCAATCGAGCAATCCGGATAATTTTTTGGGATACGGAATTCCTGATTTCCGGTATGTGATTACATCAACTGATTCTGAAATATCGGCTGGCTTTGTTTCAGTTTTCCCGAACCCGGTATTGAATCATGTGTCGATTGAATTCATGGATAAAATACAATTCGATCAAGTGGTGATAACCCTTATAGATTCTAGAGGAGTGGTGAGTAATGTGGAAGCATCACGAGCTACTAACGGGGAATTACAGCTTGATCTTTCCGGCCAAAAGCCAGGTCTGTATTTGCTTCGATTACAAAGAGGCCACCAACTTTCAGTACGTAAGATTCTCAAAATCGAATAGCTCTTTCTAAGTCTTTAAATGGAATTACGTTATTTTTGGCCTTTTAAACTCTCATGAAAAGTCCGCTAATTGCCCCATCCATTCTGGCTGCCGATTTCGCCAACCTGGAACGCGAAGTAAAAATGATCAACGACAGTCAGGCCGACTGGATTCACATTGATGTTATGGATGGCGTGTTCGTGCCCAATATTTCAATGGGATTACCCGTGGTAGAGGCTATTAAAAGGCACGCACCCTTGCCTTTGTTGGTGTTCTTCACCAACAAGAGATAGCGAGGATAACCTTGCCTTTTGTTGGTGTTCTTAGCCAACAAAAGATAAGAGCGAGGATAACAAGTGAAAGGATATTAAAATGAATGATCAAGTAGAAATATATGCGAAAGAACACCCCGAGTTTATTACGGTCACATGCCTGGATTGGAAGCCGTTGTTAGACGATGATGGACACAAAGCTCTTATTACAAACAGTCTTGATTTTTTATCCAAAGATGGGAGAGCGTTGATTTATGGATTTGTTATTATGAACAATCATTTCCACCTGATATGGCAAATCATGGGCGAGCATAAACGTGATGCAGTGCAACGCGATTTTCTAAAATTTACGGGGCAACAAGTATTAAGAAGTTTACGGAACACTGGCTCGGCAATGCTAAGTGAACTCATCGTTAATGCAAAGGATAGAAAACGACAAGTTTGGGAAAGGAACTCACTTGGTATACCGCTTTGGTCAAGTCAAGTCTTTGAGCAAAAATTGGAATACATTCATTATAATCCGGTGAAAGCTGGCTTGTGCAAATATCCTGAAGACTATAAATATTCAAGCGCGAGGTTTTATGAGAAAAATGAAAAAGATTGGAGTTTTCTAGTTCATCATGAGGGGTAGCATGGTGTTCTTGTTGGTGAAGAACACCAACAAGGGCTGGGAACACCAACAAGGGCTGGGATAAAATACAATCCGATCAAGTGGTGATAACCCTTATAGATTCTAGAGGAGTGGTGAGTAATGTGGAAGCATCACGAGCTACTAACGGGGAATTACAGCTTGATCTTTCCGGCCAAAAGCCGGGTCTGTATTTGCTTCGATTACAAAGAGGCCACCAACTTTCAGTACGTAAGATTCTCAAAATCGAATAGCTCTTTCTAAGTCTTTAAATGGAATTACGTTATTTTTGGCCTTTTAAACTCT
>Ga0187894_10003789_pt1 | contig 16658 bp, 12 predicted proteins | sample GBC1701081metaG_FD_136650 | JGI IMG/M metagenome (GOLD analysis project Ga0187894, IMG submission 136650) | White microbial mat communities from a lava cave in the Kipuka Kanohina Cave System on the Island of Hawaii, USA - GBC170108-1 metaG ... | reverse complement strand
GGACACGATAGCGTCGGGCAAAAAGAAGGCTCTGATTGTGCTGGGCCACGTGGTGTCGGAGCAGGCGGGGATGAAGTATTGCGCCGAATGGTTGAAGGAATTTATCAAAGAGGTTCCGATTGAGTTCATCGCGGCGGCGGAGCCGTTCTGGCGTCCCGATAACCCCGTGCGATGAACTTGCGTGAGCCGTCAGGTAATCCTATGAAATTGGCGCCAGCCATCTTTGTTGGTCTGTTAGCGGTAATCGTGATTGCCGCTGACAAAGGGGCGCTGCCCGACTTCGTGCGAACCCTGTATTCATTCCCTGGCGGCGATAAGGCCGGTCATTTCCTGCTGATGGGCGCGCTGTCGGCGCTGGTCAACCTGGGATTGAGGGCGCGTCCGGCGTCGCGCGGCTCCCATTGCTTTATCTTGGGGAGTATGGTGGTCGCGGTCCTGGTTACGATGGAGGAGATTTCGCAGTTATGGTTCAGGACCCGGACCTTCTCGCTGCTGGATTTGGGCTTCGACTATGTGGGCATTCTCTGCGGCGCCTATCTCGCATGGCTCATGAGCCGGCGGCGGCAAGCGATAGGAGATTAGTCCATGTTTTGTCCAACCTGCGGTAAGGAAAATGCGCTCGGGCGAAAGTTTTGCGTTGCCTGCGGAACCAATCTTGAGGCTGTCTCCCAGGCATTGTCCGGGAGCAAAACCGACTTTTTCACCAGGACCGATGCGGCTTTGGATCAATTGATAGCCAGATATGCCGAGCACGTTTTTAAAGACGCGCCGGCAAATATCGCTGATGCAAAAGTAGGCAATTCCTGGAAGATTCTTGGCCAGGGAGTGCTGACCTCGTTGATGGATATGGTTCTTTTTAGTCTGATGTGGAACGTTTTTCCGCTTAGGTTTCTGATCCTATTGATCTCCTCGCCCATCAGGCTACTCTACGAGCGAAGCAATCGTCAGAAGATCACAAAAGCGGAGATTGAAGAACAAACAGAGCTTAGACTGCCCCCTGCGCCGACAAACGAAATGCTCCCTAAATCAGTGTCGAGTATCAGTGAGCATACAACCGAGAGACTACGAGAATATCAGCAAAAGGAAAAATGACATGAACAGCAACGTGACAGAAATCGCCCCGGACGTTTACCGGATATCTACGTTTCATCCTGAATACGGCATCCAGTTCAACCAAATTCTCATAAAAGATGACGAGCCGTTCCTGATGCACACTGGGTTCAAGAAGATGTTCTCGAACACGCTCGAAGCCGTTTCTTCCGTAATTGCTCCGTCGTCGCTGCGCTGGATCGGGTTCAGCCACTTCGAGGCGGACGAATGCGGGGCTTTGAATGAATGGCTCGGTACCGCGCCGCACGCGCAGGCCGTTTGCAGTTTCGTCGGCGCGGAGGTGAATTTGAAAGATTTCGCCGACCGTCCGGCGCGCGCGCTCAGCGATAACGAGGTGTTTGAAATTGGCCGGCGCCGCCTGCGGTTTTTGTCTACGCCTCACTTCCCGCATGGCTGGGACGCGGGGCTTTTCTTCGAGGAGAGCGACCGGACGCTTCTGTGCTCCGACCTCTTCTTTCACCCCGGAGATCCTGAGCCGATGATCGAGTCGGGCATAGTGGAACGCGCGCGGGACTCGATCATCGCGGGAATGGAAGGGCCGCTGGCGAAAGATATGCCTTATACGCCTTATACCGATAGCACGCTTCAACGGCTAGCCGCGCTGGAACCGCGGACTCTGGCGTTAATGCACGGATCGAGCTTCCGGGGCGACGGTCGCGCGGCGATTATCAGTCTTGCGGAGATAATCAAGGAGACAATAGGCAAGCCCGAAATCCGCTGATAGTTTGGTTATGGGTCAGTCCAAACAGAGTGTACAACAAATCCGAGCTACCTGTTGCATTGTCGGCGGCGGCCCCGCCGGGATGATGCTTGGGCTGTTGCTCGCCCGCGCCGGCGTTGAGGTGATCGTGCTCGAAAAGCACGCGGACTTCTTCCGGGATTTTCGCGGAGACACCATCCATCCATCCACATTGGAGCTGATGCACGAGCTGGGGATGCTCGATGAATTCCTGCGGCTGCCGCATCAGGAGCTGCGCCGAGTGAAGGTCAGGTTCGACGACGAGGAAATCGCCGGCCCCGACTTTTCGCATCTGCCGACACGATGCAAATTCATCGCCATGATGCCGCAATGGGATTTCCTGAACTTCCTCACCACGCAGGCGAAGCGTTACCCGACCTTCCATCTGCTCATGAAGGTCGAGGCCGCCGACCTGATCGAGGAAGACGGGCGCGTCGTTGGGGTGAAGGCGAAGACGGAGCAGGGCGAGTTGGATGTGCGGGCTGACCTGGTCGTCGGGGCGGATGGGAGGGATTCCATCGTGCGCGAGCGGGCCGGAATGGAAGTCGAGGATCATGGCGTGCCCATTGACGTGCTGTGGTTTCAAATCGCGAAAAGCGCCGATGATCCTGAACCGGCGCTGGGGCGGATCAGGAACGGGAAGATGATGGTCACAATTGATCGCGGGGATTATTACCAGTGCGGCTACATTATTCGCAAGGGCGCGTTTGAAGAGATCAAGCGACAGGGGCTGGAGGCGTTCCGCGAAGGGATCGTGAGTGTCGCTCCCTTTCTGCGCGACACAGTGAGCGAAATTGATGACTGGGACAAAGTCAAGCTTCTCACCGTGCAGGTGAACCGGCTTCGCCAATGGTATCGTCCGGGGCTGCTGCTCATCGGCGACGCCGCGCATGCCATGTCACCCGCCGGCGGCGTCGGCATCAATCTGGCGATACAGGATGCGGTGGCGGCGGCCAATTTGCTCACGGACAAGCTCCGGCAGCGGAATTGCGAGACCGATGATCTACGCCTGGTCCAGCAAAGGCGGGAATGGCCGGTACGGATGACGCAGGCGATGCAGGTCTTTATTCATCGCCGTATGTTTGGGCCGAAGGCGGACTCCGGAGGGCCTTTCTCTCTTCCTTGGCCCGCGCGGATGCTCCTTGGTTTGTTTGCGCCTCTGTTGCGCCGCGTGGCCGCGCGAGTGATCGGCATCGGCTTTCGCGCAGAGCACATACGGACGCAGGAAAACTCTCCTCAGAGCGTGGTTGGAAATTCCGGCCCCAGCGGGTTTTGACGACAGAGGTATAGGATATTGTCCGCATACATTCCTTATTACGAGCGCCAAGCAGGCAAGAAGTAGTGGAAACTTGTGCCGTTTGGCGCGCTCATTTCTTGCCGCGGGCGCCGCTCTTCTTTGTGTTTTGTTTCTTCAAGCGGGCGAGTTCTTTTCGCAGCCGCGCCATCAACGGCTCAGGCAGGTATTCGTATTGCGGATCGAAGATGAAATATTCGCGCACGCCGATGCGCTCGTAGATTCGCCACTTTTCGTAAAGGTCTTCCCGCCACGTTTTGCGCGAGGAGATCTCGAAGATCACGTCCGGCGCTTTGCCCTCTTCCCAGACTTTCCAGTTTCGGCGCAATGGTTCTTTGGGGACGTCGAAGACGGCGAAGACATCAGGCGCTTTGCTCCTGGTATTGTCGCCCTTGACCCAATACATCAGCATGTTGATTCCGACATAGGCCTGCGGGTCATCGCGGAAACGGAGGTTCAAAGCGAAGCGCAGATCAATCATCAACCGGGCGTGCAATCCGGTTTCGGCCATCGGTTCTCCGTCCGATTCTGGATAGTCAATCTCTTTGATCAAGTCTTGATGTCGCGCGCTCATAGCTCACCTCGTAGTGAGCGAAACATAGCACGGCTTTCAGCAATGGCGCAATTATGCAGGCTGATAGTGCCGCGCGCGTAAGCAAGCGGCTGATTGATCAATCAGCCGCTTGCTTACGCGCGTGGTACCGTACCGGCGCTCCAAACAACCCGGAGGAAAAAATGAAACAGTTGCTGCGAAGTTTTCCGCTTTTGTTCATCATTGCTTTCATCGCCGGCGCCGCCCGCGCCGATGTCAAACTGCCCGCGCTCTTCTCCGATGGGATGGTTTTACAGCAGGGAATCGCCGTGCCGTTGTGGGGTTGGGCCGACGAGGGTGAATCGGTCACCGTGGAGTTTCAGAACCAGAAGGTCACAGCCACAGCCAAAGACGGCAAATGGATGGTTCGGTTGAAACCGCTCAAAGCGGGCGGCCCATTCACGCTCACCGTCAGCGGCAAGAACAAGATCGAGTTGAAGAACGTGCTGGTCGGCGAGGTCTGGATTTGTAGCGGGCAATCGAATATGGCTTGGCGACTCAACCAGACCGACAACGCCGAGGCCGAGATCGCCAGTGCGAAATACCCGATGATCCGTTTCTTCACCGTGTCGCGCTCGGAAGTTGACGCGCCCGTGACCGATGTAAAAGCTGGTTGGAAAGAATGTTCGCCGGAGACCGTCGCGACGTTTTCGGCCGTTGGCTATTACTTCGGGCGCGATCTGCACAAGGCGCGCAACGTACCCGTCGGGTTGATCAACAACGCCGTCGGCGGTTCGCCCGCCGAATCGTGGACGAGCGCCGGTGTGCTCAACGCCGACACCGAATACAAACAGTTCGCCGCCGATTATCCGAAGCGGATAGAACGGCACGAAAAGGCTCTGGAGAAGCACAAAGAAGAGGTCGAGAAGGCGAAGGCCGAAAACAAGCCCGCGCCGCGCGCTCCAAGCAAACCATGGAGGCCCTCGGGCTTGTACAACGGGATGCTCGCGCCGCTTGCGCCTTACGGGATCAAAGGCGCGATCTGGTATCAGGGTGAAGCGAACGCCGCGCGCGCTTATCAATATCGCCGGTTGTTTCCGGCGATGATCAGCGACTGGCGCGCGCTTTGGGGGCAGGGCGATTTCCCGTTCCTGTTCGTGCAACTTGCGGCGTTCGGTCCCAATTCGCCGAATCTTGGCGCCAGCGACTGGGCGGAACTTCGCGAGGCGCAATTGATGACGCTTACCGCTTCGCCGAAGACCGGGATGGCCCTGGCGATTGATGTCGGGACTTACGACGACATTCATCCGCGCAACAAACAGCCGGTGGGGGCGCGTCTGGCGCTGGTCGCGCGCGCCGTGGCCTACGGCGAGAGGATCGTCCACTCCGGCCCGGTTTATCAATCAATGAAGATCGAAGGCGACAAAGTGATCTTGAGCTTCAAACACACCGGCGGCGGGTTGGAAGCGCGCGGCGGCGAGCTGAAAGGCTTCATCATCGCGGGTGACGACAAGGTCTGGCGCGAGGCGAAGGCCGAGATCAAAGGCGACCGCGTGATCGTATCCAGCCCCGAAGTGTCGAAGCCGGTGGCCGTGCGCTACGCCTGGATGAAATACCCGACGTGCAACCTGTACAACAAGGAAGGGCTGCCCGCCACGCCTTTCAGAACCGATGACTGGCCGGGTGTCACGCAATCGAAGGTGACCCCGTAACCTGGAGCGGCGATTTGAGGCAGGAAGAGAATACGGAACAGACGGAAAAAACGGAACAGACGGAAATTTCTCTTTGAGTTTCTTCCGTCTGTTCCGTTTTTTCCGTTTGTTCCGTATTCTCTTTTCTTCCCCGATTGGTTCGTCGTTTGTTTGGTTCTCTCCACGCATCACATTCAGAGGTTTTCCAAGAAATGTCTCGCGCTAATCAGTCGAAGGACGCGCCATTGAGGGCCGACATTCGCCGGCTGGGCGATCTGTTGGGCGAAACGCTCAAGCGGCTCGGCGGCGAGCGCCTGTTTGAAATCGAAGAGGATGTCCGCGCGCTTTGCAAACGACTTCGCAGTGAGCATCCGGACAAGAGGGCAGTCGCCACTGAGCGGGGGCTTAAACGTCTGCTTCAACGACTAAGCCTCGATGAAACGATAGGGGTGATCCGCGCCTTCTCGGTCTACTTTCAACTCGTCAACATTGCGGAGCAACATCACCGCATCCGCCGCAAGCGTTTTTACGAACTGCGCACGCCCGATCAGCCGCAGCGCGGATCGTTGGCCGAAACGCTGAGAGAGTTGCGGCGAAAATTTTCCGACGCGGACTTATTGCAGCGCGCGATTGATCGTTTGGAGATCGTACCGGTGATGACCGCGCATCCCACCGAAGCCGCGCGGCGCACGCTGCTCGAAAAACATCGCCGCATCGCCGAGTTGCTCGCCGATTTCGACGATGAAAATCTGGCCCCGCGCCGCCGCGCCGAATTGCAGGCGCGGCTCGCAGCCGAGGTCGAATCGGTGTGGCAGACCGACGAGGTGCGCCACACGCAACCGACGGTGCTCGACGAAGTCAATCAGGGGCTTTATTACTTCGACGCGACGTTGTTCGACGCCGCGCCGGCGCTGCTCGATGAGCTGGAGCGGCGATTGGAAGAGAGCTTTCCCGGCGTCAAACTGCGCGACGGCGCGTCGCCGCTGCGTTTTGGCTCGTGGATCGGCGGCGACCGCGACGGCAATCCTTTCGTGACGCCCGAAATCACCTGGGAGACGCTGCGGCTGCAACAGCGGCTGGTCTTGCGGAAATATCGCGACGCCGTGGCCGGGCTTGGGCGGCGCTTGAGCGAATCCTCACGATTTGCTCCGCCGACCGATGAATTGCGCGAATCGCTGGCCGATGACGCAAAGCTGCTGCCTGCCATTGTCGCGGAGGTCGCCGCGCGCAACGCCGAAGAACCTTACCGCCAGAAACTCTCTTACATTTACGCGCGGATCGAAAACACACTTCGCCGCAACCGCGACCTGGCTTCGGCGTTGCGGTTGACCGAAGAGCGCGCGCTGATCTCGATCCGCCCGGGTTTGCCGATCATCACCGCGCTCACCCGCTCCGACACGGACATGGCCAACGTCTACCGCGACGGCGCGGCGCTCCGGGAAGACTTGCGGCTCGTGCGCGACAGTTTGCGCGCGGGCAAGGCCGTTTACGCGGCGCGCGCGGTTGATCGTTTGATGCGCCAGGTGGCGGTGTTCGATCTGCATCTGGCGACGCTCGATCTGCGGCAACATAGCGAGCGGCACACGGCGGCGCTGGCCGAAATCACTTGCGCGCTCGGATTGCGCGATTACGCGAGGATGAGTGAGGATGAGAAAGTCGAATGGCTGACGCGGGAACTCAGTACTCCACGTCCGCTGTCGCCGACCGACGCCCGTTACAGCGCCGAGACCGCCGAAACGCTCAACGTTTTCAGAGTCGCCCGCCGCGCGCTGGATGAAATCAGCCCGAACGCGATCCGCACATACGTCATCAGTATGACGTGTGAGGTCAGCGATCTGCTGGCCGTGCTCGTGTTGGCGAAAGAGGCAGGGCTGGTGGGATGGGAAGTGGGGAATGGGGAGTGGGGAATGGGGAGTGGAGAGTCAGGAGTCGGAGAAAAGACACGGGTTCCCACTCCCCACTCCCCACTCCCCACTCCCCACTCCCCATCCCGCATTGCCGTGGCGCCGCTGTTTGAAACGATCGAGGATTTGCGTCGGGCGCCGGAGATTATGCGGAGGTTGTTTGAGCATCCGGTCTATCGCCGGCAAATCGCCGCGCATGGCGGTCTGCAGGAGGTGATGATCGGTTATTCCGACAGCAGCAAAGACGGCGGCATTCTGACTTCGAGCTGGGAGTTGTACAAAGCGCAGGAGCGGTTGTGGGAGGTGGCGCGCGCGCACGGCGTCGAGCTGCGTTTGTTCCACGGCCGCGGCGGCACGGTCGGCCGCGGCGGCGGCCCCAGCCACGAAGCGATCCTGGCGCAACCGCCCGGCACCGTGGCGGGCCGCATCAAGATCACCGAGCAGGGCGAGGTCGTTTCGTCGAAATACAGCCTGGCTGAGATCGCGCTGCGCAGCCTGGAACTGACGACTTCGGCCGTCATCGCCGCCAGCCTGCCGCACGCGGCGCAAAACGCCGGCAAGTTATCCCGCTGGAAAGATGTGATGGAGGAAATTTCGGCTGAGGCGTTCACGGCCTATCGCCGCGATGCGCGGGCGCCGGGTTTTTACGATTACTTTGTTCAGGCGACCCCGGTCGAAGAGCTTCAGCATCTGCGCATCGGATCGCGCCCGGCGAAACGCAAATCGGGATCGAAGAGTCTGGACGACCTGCGCGCGATCCCGTGGGTTTTCGGCTGGACGCAAAGCCGCCATCTGCTGCCCGGTTGGCTGGCGGTCGGAACCGCGCTCGAAAATTTCATCAAAGCGCGTCCGCGCGAGAATCTGCGGCTGCTCGGCGAGATGTACAGGGAATGGCCGTTTTTCCACAGCACGATATCGAACATCGAGATGACGCTGGCCAAAGCCGATTTTCAAATCGCCCGCCAATACGCCTCGCGGACGCTCGATCGGCGTCTGGGCCGGCGCGTCTTCCGCATGCTCGAAGAGGAATATAAACGCGCTTGCCGCGTCACGCTTCAGATCACGGGCGAGAGACGGCTGCTGGACCAGGCGCCCGTGCTCCAACGGTCAATCGCCGTGCGCAATCCTTACGTTGACCCGCTCAGCTATTTGCAGGTCGAGTTGCTGGCTCGCCGCCGGCAAACAGATGGGAAGAGCGAACTCAACGCCGGCGCCGGAGAGAAGCTCCTTTACGCCATATTGCTGACGATCAACGGGATTGCGGCAGGGATGCGGAATACGGGGTGATCTCCATCGGCGCCATTCAAGGATGGATCATTCGTTGTCTCGTGCTCAACGCCATCAGCTTCACGAGCGACTGATATCGAGTCAGCGCGGTGACCAGGGCGTTACGCGCCGCGGGGTTGAACGCCACGGCGCGCAACAACGCGCAAGCCAGGAATCGCCAGCCGAATCGGGCGCGATGGAGCTGGTCGTATCTCTTTGCAATCGCGTCAACATCGCTGACGCCTTCAGCAAAAGATTGACTGATGACATTGGCCACAAGCTCTCCGCTGCTGAGCGCGAGGAGAATTCCGCTGCCAGTGAAGGGGTCAATGAACGCGCCCGCGTCGCCGATTGAGATTACGCCGGGAATTGGCCGTCTTCGCCCGTAAGTGATCGGTCCTGTGCCGAGCCATTCGCCGTCAATCACGGCGTCGCGTAAACGGCGCTCCGCCGCCGGGTTTGAGCGCATCGTCAGATCGAGCAATTTCTCGCGGTCGCCTTTGGCTTCGCGCAGCGTAGCCTCGGTCGTGATGAAGCAGAGGTTGGTCCGTCCGTTTTCGACATCGGACAGCCCTCCGTAACCGTCGCGGAAGAAAAACAACTCGCCGATCCCTCTTATCCCCTCGACCGCGCGCAGGTGGACTTTGCATCCGAACAGGCGCGAGCCTTCGAATCGGGATGGTTGTTGCGGGGCCCGGTCAACCCTGCCGGCCCTGTTGATTGGATTCGAGAAGACGCCGTTGCGTCCTGAGGCGTCAATCACCGCCGGCGCGGAGAATCGCTCGATGATGGCGCCGTCGGTTTTGCCTTCGATGACGCCCATTCCGTTTTCGCGGCGCAATCGCGGCGATACGTGAAATCCCTCGCGCACATCAACTCCCGCTTCGCGCGCGCAATCAAGCAAAATCAAATCCATCCGCGCGCGCGAAATACCGATGGCGTGTTTGTGTCCATCAGCGATCCATTCCATCGGCACTCTGACGCCGCGGCCGTTGGGGGCGAACAGCATCCATTGATTGATGGTCTTCGCTCCCGCGTCGAACATGCGTTCACTCACACCTAAACGATCAAACACGTTCAGGCATTCGGGTGTGATGAATTCGCCGCAGAGTTTTTCGCGAGGAAACCAGCTCTTTTCCAACAGCAGCGCGCGATGGCCTTCTCGCGCAAGCAGCGTTGAAACAGTCGAGCCGGCAGGGCCGGCTCCGATGATGATCACATCATAATTCATAGAAGAAGCGGGAGTGGGGAGTGGGGAATGGGGAGTGGGGGAAGAAACTTCCCCACTCCCCATTCCCCATTCCCCATTCCCCACTCCCCACTCCCTATTCCTCATTCCCCCTCTCATAAAAGAATCTCCTTCGCCCCCAGTCCTCGCGCAATCTCCTCGGCTTGTTCGGCCAGCCGCGGGGTCATCTTGACCGCGACTAGAAACCCATCGCTTTTCAGGCGCCGCATTTTGGCGCCTGGCTCCCGCGCGGTTTTGTGTTCTTTGGCGGAGCCGAAAATCGAGCCGAGGAATGCGCCGATCAAGGCGCCAGCGGCGGCGCAGGCGACCGCATGGTTGAACAGCCCGGCGGTGAAAGGCATATTCAGCAGTCCGGTCGAATAGAGCGCCAGACCGATGAGCAGGGCCAGCGCGGCCCCGGTCAAAGCCCCGGTGATCGCGCCGCGGAGCGTGGGCGGCAATGGGGAGGCGCCGGGCGCCTGCATGAATTTCGCGGCGCGCTGCTGGTCGTCAATCTCCACGCGCAGGGTTGTCGCTTCGCTCGTGTCCACGCCGATTGCGCTCAAACGATCGAGCAGTTCCTCGGCTCTCTCCTCCATTTCGTACAACGCCACGAGCCAGATATGCTCTTTATGCAATCCGCGCTCTTGATCAGTCATCGTCACTTAGCCTCTAATCGCGCTATAATCTCGCCAGTGAAATGGTATGTCGAAAAGCTACTGCGAAGCGTATGTGGTGTCAACCAGGCAGGCGCCCGGTTCCAATCAATGAAGAGCCGCTACCAGGAAAACATCGGCAAGCTGGCGGCTTGCCGGAGGTAGTTTGTTTATGGAGGGATTTTATGCGTAATTTTTTTAGGATCGCGCTGGTCTTCAGCTTGATCATCTCGGCGGTCACAGGGCCGAGCGCGCAATCAACGGAGCAGGGCGCAAAGAGCGCTCCCGGATCGGCGAATGGGACAGTCAAGACAAGCGCCACGCCGAATACGGCGACGGCACCCGCGGCCACCGATGATTTGATGGCGTTGCTGCCCGCTTCCGATCTGATTGCCGTGTTGGATGTTGGCCGCGCATTCAATGAATTGCTGCCGAAGCTGGCTGATATCTCGACCGGCGGAGTGGATAAGCTGGCGAAATCAATTCAGGATTTCACGAGAAAGACCGGCGTTGATCCTTCGAAGATCCGGAACGCCGTCTTCGGCCTCAGCCTGGATGGTCCGCAGGGGGCCGGCGTGCTCATCATTCAGGGCATTGATCCCGACAACAAACAGATCGAAGCCGCGATGAAGGAGTTTGGGAGCGAATTCAAAACTTCGGAGTACAAGGGCAAAACGGTTTACAACGTCATCTCGAAGGCGCCGTCTCCGTCGGCTGGGCCGCTTTCGCTCAAGACCGACGAGGTCGCTTTGGCGGCGCTCGGGTCTCAGCGTGTCGCGTTCGGTGATTTGAAAGTGGTCAAGCAGGTGATTGACATTCAAACCGGAGCGGCGAAAAGCGGTGTGACTCCCGCGATGGCCGAAGCGTTGACTGAGACGCGCGCTTCCGCCCTGGTTCGGTTCGCGTTGAACATTCCTGAAACCCTGCGCGCGGAGGCGGCCAATCAAGGCGACCTTTTCAAATCGGTCGCGGCGATCAAAATGATTCTGGGCACGTTCGATGTCGCCGGCGATTTCAGCCTCTCGCTGGACGCGATCATTCGCACTCCGACGCAAAACGACGCCGCGGAGCTGGAGAACGGGTTGAAAGGCCTGGTGGAATTGATCAGGGGCATCTTCGGCGGTGGCGATCCAAAGACCAACGTCTTCGCGCAGTTGCTCGATCAGGTGAAGATCGGGTCGAAATTGAGTGACGTGTCGCTTTCGATCACGTTGCCGCGCGCGCTGATGGATCAGTTGAGCAAGAAAGAGACGGCCGCGCCGGCTGAGAAGAAGTAGAGGATCGAGGATTGAGGATCGAACAATTGGTATTCGATGCGATCTTCGATCCTCAATCCTCGATCCTCGATCCTCACTGCTGTTGCGCGGCTTCAGCGGTTTTGAAGAATTTGTCAATTCGATCCTGATAGATTTTGATCTTGCCCTGATCTTCGTAACGTTTGCGGGCTGCTTTGGTGAACGCGTCGTAAGCCAGGCCCTGACGTTCGCCAAGGATGCTCTGACGAACGCCCTCGCGCTCCTGCGGGAGTTTGGACAGATCGGCCTCGGTGCGCTTCTTCGAGGCGAAGATCAGGTATGAAGCGCCGACTTTGATCGGGGCCTTGGCGGCTTCGCCTTCTTTGAGAGTCATCAGCGCCGATCGAGCCTGAATGCCTGCCTGCAATCCTCCCTGGGCGGCGCCGGGGAAGGAGTAGGTATTGAAGTTGGTGTCACTCTTGACTTCGAATCCTTCGGCTTTAACCAAGCGCTCGAAATCCTCGACGCTCTTCGATTGGTTCAAAATCTCCTGGGCGCGAGCCTGAGCGAGGTTCGGCTCTTTCTCCTGGCGGTACTTGTTCTCGACCTGGTTGCGCGCCTGCTCGAAGCTCAGCGCCGCTCCTTTGTCCAGAATGTCAGCAACCCGCGGGATTGCGAATCCGCCAGGGATGCTGACCTTTTCACCGATCTCGCCCTTGGCGAGCGTGCTTGTCGCGTCGTCGAAAGCCGGGTTGTTGGCCGAACTGCCGCTGTCACCCAGGTCCTTCTGCGCGTCACCATTCTTGAAATAAGGAGTCGTCTTCAACAGCGAATCGGCGGAAACGTTGATCCCCTTGGCGATCTCTTCGGCGGCCTTGCGAAGGTCTTTGTGTTCGGTCGCTTTCTCGTAAGCCTTCTGCGCCAGATCGTTGGCCGCCTTGTAAGCTTTGTTGTTCTGAACCGTGGCTTTCAAAGTGTCGCGCATCTGGGCGAATGGGACTTCGCGTTCCTCAGTGACCTTCATCAAGTACCAGCTCGAACCGTCGCGGAACGGGCCGTCAATGTTGCCGGCTTTCAGGTCGCTGGTGTAAACGCGTTGCCGCCACTGGCCAGGCCTGTTCGGTTCTTTCTTGATCCATCCGATGTCACCGCCGTTCTTGGCGGACGGATCCTGCGAATTGCCTTTCGCCACCGTGGCGAAGTCTTCCGCGGGCGCGTCCTTCGAGCCGCGGATTTTGCGCGCCAGTTCGTTGATCTTGGCGCTCACCGTGCTTTCGTCGGTGGTGGCCAGCACATTGAGCTTGATGACGCTTGCGCGCTTTTCGTACTGCTTGCGCGACTCGTACTCCTTTTTAAGTTCTTCTTCGGTGACCGGAACGGTCTTGGCGACCTCTTTTGTGGGAATGAAGATGTAATCAACCTTGCGCGTCGGCTCGGTGGCTTTGAATTCATCTTTGTGCGCGTCGTAGTAGGAGCGCAACTCCTGCTCCGCAGGGTTGAACTTCGAGCGGATTTTCTCCAGGTCAACGGTCGCGTAAACGACTTCGACCATGGTGTTGTCGTTCTTGTACTTTTCCTCGACATCGCGATCGGAAACCTGTGTGGTCGAGGTCAGGAAATCGCGAACTTTGCGCGCGGTGATCTCATTCCGCAGTCTGGACTCGTACTCTTCGACATCCTGGCCGTTCAGTTTGAGCCTGCGCAGGTATTCATCTTTGCCGATAAACACGCCCTGTTCGTTAACGAAGTTGCGTTTGACCATATCGCCCACTTCGCGGTCGGTGCCGGCCAGGTTCAGCTCGCGCCCCTGATCAGTCACCAGGCGGCTGGAGATCAACTGATCGAGCGCCTGCTTGTCGTACCCGATGCTCCTGGCGATGGAAAGCGGCACGGAATTGCCGCGACCGAAAGTCGAGAGCATGGAGGATAAAGTTGACGCGTATTCTCTTAAAGTGATCTCCTGCGACCCGACTTTGGCGATTACCGTGTCCTCTTCGGATGACCTGGCGCCTCCTGCCCCCGGGCCGAGAGGATCTGTCGGAATGTAGAAGGCGATTAGGCCGATGAGCAGCAGCCCGCAAAATATCAGCAGAACGAAATTGCGCGAGCGCTCTAGTTTGGCAAAGAAGCGAAGCATAAGTTGTGTACTCCAAAACTTGAGTGGATTTACGCTGCGGCAGGTAACATCCGCAGCTCCCAGTGAAAGCAGGGATATTAGCGGCTCTCCGAACTTAGTTCAAGCTGCAAGAACATTGGGGAAAGGACGCCGCAGAGTTTAGAGGGTCGAGCGGCAGGATGCAAGCGGGGAGTAGGGAATAGGGAGTGGGGAGGAACTCTTCTTTTCCCCACTCCCCACTCCCCATTCCCTACTTTCGCGCCGTTTGCTGCTCAAACCGGCTGGCGCCGCGTTGCAGGAAGCCAATGAACTCTTGTTTATCGCGCGTCAGGCTGGGGAAAACGGCCAGGGTCTTCTCATTCGGCGATATGATCGCGTAAAGCGGCAGCGCGGCGCTGCCGAATTGGTTTGATTGGCGGTCGGCGTTCTTTTCGTCTTCGGCCTGGTGGGCGGCCGTCTCACGGTCCGTAAAAAGTTCGGCCAGCACGAAACGATCCAGTTCTTTTTTCACCATCGGATCGGGAAACATATTCTTCTCCATCCAGCGGCAATTGGTGCAGGTCACGCCAGTGAAGTTGAGGAAGACGGGCTTGTTTTCCGCGCGCGCCTTTTGCAAAGCCGTGTCGTAACTTTCAATCCATAAGTTCTGGGCGCTTTTGCCCTCATCGCCTGAAGACCCCGAACGTGAGAACGCGGCGTTCCGCTCTTCGGGTGGCAACCAGGCGTCGAGCTCGCCAAGCGGCGCGCCGAGCAATCCTGTCAACAGGTAAAACGTCACGGCGAAGAAGAACGTAGCGAACAGCATTCGCGTCACGCCCAGGCGCTCTACGGGAGAGTCGTGCGGCAGTTGGATTTTGCCTAGCAGATAGATCGCCGTCACCAGCGCAAGCGCGACCCACGCGGCCAGAACCAGATTGCGTGAAACCGTATTCCAGCCCCAGACCAAATCAACGTTGCTCAGGAATTTGAACGCCGCGGCGATCTCCAGGAATCCCATCACGACTTTTACGCTGTTGAGCCATCCGCCCGATTTTGGCAAAGACGACAGCCAGCGCGGGAAGAGCGCGAACAGGAAGAACGGCGCCGCGAACGCCGTCGCGAACGCCAGCATTCCGACGACCGCCCAGAACCAGTCGCCACGCGTCGCGTAGATCAACACCGTTCCGACAAACGCCGTCGTGCAGGTGAACGAAGTCAACGTGAAGGTGATGCCCATCAGGATCGTTGCGAAGGTTGTTCCCGCCTGACCCGTCTGCGCCTTCGCGTCGAGTTTCGATACCAACCCGGTCGGGATTTTTATTTCAAACATCCCGAAAAGGTTGAGCGCGAAGATCACGAACAGCAGGGTCAGAAACAGATTCATCCACGGACTAGACGCGAGCTGGTTCAATCCCGTCGGCCCCGCGACCACCGCCAGCGCCAGTCCGAGCGCGGTGTAGGTGAAGATGATGCCTGCCGAGAAGAACGCCGCCTGGCCTACGGCCGCCCCGCGGGTTGCCCCCTGGGTTGCTGTTTGATCACGCTTGGTGAAGAACGACACGGTGATCGGAATCATCGGAAAGACACAGGGCGTGAGCAGCGCCAGCAACCCCTGGATGATCGCAAACCAGATGAATCCGAACAGCCCGCGGTTCTTCAAATCTTTCGCCATATCCTCATCCGGGACGCTGGCTGCTGGCGGCGGCTCGGCCGTCTTTCCACTGCCGATTGCGGCAACCTCCGGCGTCGCGGTCGGAGTCGGAGCCTCGGGCGCTGGCGCTTGCCCGGCTGGCGCAGGAACAGCCAGGACAACCTGCGGCGCCGGAGTTGACGCCGGGGCCAGGGTTGGGATTGGATTCGCCTTGACCGAAGCGGCGGCGATCATCGTCTCGATCTCAAACGTCTTGGTCGTCGGGCGCAGGCAGGTTTGATCATCGCAAACCTGATAGCTGAATTTGGCGATCAGCGAGCGCGCCCCTGCCTGGGCGTCGTCGGCGACTTTGATCGGCGCGGTGAACGTCACTTCGTTTTCAAACGCCTGCGACATGAACGGCGGCTCGCCAGGCTGCGAGAAGTTGGGGTCCTTGTAAATTTTTGGCTTCGGTTGCTGCACGGCGCCGTTCAGTTTGAAGACGCCACTCTCGTCAATCGTGACCTTCGCGGCGCGCGGCGGCGCCGGTTGCGTCAACGCGTACAGATGCCATCCCGGTTCGAGCTTCGCCGTGATCAAGAGCTTCGCCGTCTGTCCGGGATTCAACTGACTTTGATCAATCTTCGCCGAGACGGTTACCGGATTCAGATTCTGCGCGGACGCCGGCGCGATGAGCAGAACTGCGAGCAGCGTGATGAGACGCGCCATAACTTTTCCAACGTGACTCCGATGAGACATGCCAAACCTCAGAAGAATTGAATTGCGAGCCGAATTTTACGCGACTGCGGGAGTGTAACTCTGTCAGCCCACACACTGAAGCTACACTGAAACGCCAAGAAGGTTATACCGAATACACGAACGCGGCAACCTGTAATGAACAGGTCGCCGCGTTATTCAATACCGCCAGACCTGCGGGTCGCTCAGACGCCGTTACTTCCGCGCGCGTTGCGCCGCCAGCGTATTAAACCTCTCTTTCATGGCTTGAATGCGCTGAGGGCCGTTCGGATGCGCGGCGATCAGCTTTTCCAAATTGACCAGAAATTGCGGACCGAAGGAAGCGCGCAAATCTTCAATGAAATCGCAAATCTTCACCCACACGGCAAAGAACTCGCCGTTGGTGTCGAAAAAGAGCGCCTGATCAATCGAACCGTGATTGACCATCGCCGCGGCCATGTCCCAGTAACTGGTCACCTGCCGGAAGTAGGCGTTGAGTTCGGGATGTTCTTCTATCTGGGCGAACAGCGCCTTCACGTCGTC
>Ga0187894_10003788_pt1 | contig 16658 bp, 17 predicted proteins | sample GBC1701081metaG_FD_136650 | JGI IMG/M metagenome (GOLD analysis project Ga0187894, IMG submission 136650) | White microbial mat communities from a lava cave in the Kipuka Kanohina Cave System on the Island of Hawaii, USA - GBC170108-1 metaG ... | reverse complement strand
GGGGCCGTAGCTCAACTGGGAGAGCGCCGCGTTCGCAACGCGGAGGTTGGCGGTTCGATCCCGCTCGGCTCCACCAAGTCCTCCCGCTGCTTCAAGCGGGGAACGTTCAGAGCCTTCGAAGAAGGACCTCTTGGCCGGGATCAGGCAAGGTCGAAGCGATCGAGATTCATGACCTTGCTCCACGCGGCGACGAAGTCGCGCACGAACTTCCGATCGGCGTCGTCGCACGCGTAGACCTCGGCAATCGCCCGGAGCTCGGCGTTCGAACCGAATGCGAGGTCGACTCGGCTGCCTTTCCATCTGAGCTTGCCCGTCCCGCGATCGCGACCCTCGAACACCTGCTGCGCGTCCGAGGTCAGCTTCCACTCCGTCGCGGGGTCGAGCAGGTTCGCGAAGAAGTCGTTCGTCAGCGTCTCGGGCCGGTCGGTGAAGACTCCGAGCTCGGACTGCCCGACGTTCGCGCTCAAGACGCGCATGCCGCCGAGGAGAGCCGTCATCTCGGGGGCGGACAGCGTCAGCATGAACGCCTTGTCCACGAGCAGGTGCTCCGACGAGCGCTCGAGGCCGCGGCCCCTCTGCAGGTAGTTCCGGAATCCGTCGGCGATCGGCTCGAGCACGGCGAACGAGTCGGCGTCGGTCGTCTCCTGCGTAGCGTCGGTGCGCCCAGGCGCGAACGGGACCTTCACGCTGTGCCCGGCCTTCTTCGCCGCCTGCTCGACGGCTGCGCAGCCGCCCAAAACGATCAGGTCGGCGAGCGAGATCCGCTTCCTCCCCTTCTGCGAGCCGTTGAAGTCCCGCTGGATCCCCTCCAGGGTCTCCAGCGCCTTCGACACGCCGGACGTCACGTTGACGTCCCAGGTCGCCTGCGGCGCGAGGCGAATGCGCGCCCCGTTCGCGCCCCCGCGCTTGTCGGTGTCGCGGTAGATCGAGGCCGACGCCCAGGCGGTCGACACCAGCTGAGAGATGGACAGACCGGAGCCGAGGATCTTGCGCTTCAGCGCTCCGACGTCCGCGCCGGAGATCAGCTCATGCGTGACCTCGGGCAACGGGTCCTGGAAGAGCAGCTTCTCCTTGGCAACCCACGGGCCGAGGTACCGAGTGACGGGCCCCATGTCGCGGTGGAGCAGCTTGTACCACGCGCGAGCGAAGGCGTCGGCGAGCTGGTCCGGGTTCTCGTAGAAGCGCTTCGAGATCTTCTGGTAGGCCGGATCGGTGATCAGCGAGATGTCGGTGACCAACATCATCGGAGCGTGCCGCTTGGACGGGTCGTGCGCGTCGGGGACGGTCCCCTGCGCCTCGGGGTTCTTGGGCTTGAACTGGTGCGCGCCGCCAGGGCTCTTGGTCAGCTCCCACTCGTACCTGAAAAGGTTCTCGAAGTAGCCGTTGTCCCAGCGGATCGGATTCTTGGTCCAGGCGCCCTCGAGGCCGCTCGTGATCGCGTCGTCGCCCTTGCCGCCGCCGAAGCTGTTCTTCCAGCCGAGGCCCTGCTCCTCGAGGCTGGCACCTTCGGGCTCGGGACCGACGTGCCCGGCTTCGGGGGCGGCGCCGTGCGCCTTGCCGAACGTGTGCCCGCCCGCGATGAGCGCGACCGTCTCCTCGTCGTTCATCGCCATGCGGGCGAACGTTTGTCGAATGAACTTCGCGGCAAGGGCCGGGTCCGGGTTGAAGCTCGGCCCCTGCGGATTGACATAGATCAGGCCCATGTGATCGGCGCCGAAAGGCCCCTGGATTTCTCCCCCGGCGGCGTGGCGCTCGTCGCCGAGCCACACTCGCTCCGGACCCCAGTAGACGTCCTCCTCAGGCGCCCAGATGTCCGCGCGGCCGCCGCCGAAGCCGAAGGTCTTGAAGCCCATCGTCTCCAGCGCGCGGTTTCCGGCAAAGATCAGCAGGTCGGCCCACGAGATCTTCCGGCCGTACTTCTTCTTGATCGGCCAGAGCAGCCGGCGCGCCTTGTCGAGGTTCGCGTTGTCGGGCCAGCTGTTGAGAGGGGCGAAGCGCTGGGCGCCGGCGCCGCCGCCGCCACGGCCGTCGGCGATGCGGTACGTGCCTGCAGCGTGCCACGTCATCCGGATGAAGAGCGGTCCGTAGTGGCCATAGTCGGCCGGCCACCAGTCCTGCGACTGGGTCATCAGCGCATCGACGTCCTTCGCCAGGGCTTCGAAGTCGAGGCTCTTGAACTCAGCGGCGTAGTCGAGCTCTTCGCCGTTGGGATCGGCCTTGGGGTGGTTCTGGCGGAGGATCCGAAGGTTCAGCTGGTTCGGCCACCAATGCTGGATCTCGGTGCCGCCCCCGGCCTGGTGGGCGTGACTCATCACCGGGCACTTGCTGGCGGTGTTCTCCGACATGTGAGCCCTCCTGACTCGTTGTTGATGGTGGACTGTGCGGTGTTACTCCCGTCAATCTCTGGCCGAGACCTGAGCCGCCGCCAGACACTCGGGACAGCGGCCCCAGTAGACCACCTCGGCCTCATCGATCTCGTAATCCGCATCGTCGGCCGCGGTCAAGCACGGGGCGACACCGACGGCGCAGTCGACGTCGACCATCCGGCCGCAGGCGCGGCAGATCAAGTGGTGATGGTTGTCCCCGACCCGGTTCTCGAACCGGGCCGGCGAACCGGCGGGCTGGATGCGCCGGATCAGGCCCTTGTCGGCAAGTATCCCGAGGGCGTCGTACACCGCCTGGCGGGAGATCGCGCCGATCTCTGAGCGGACGACCTGGGCGATGTCGTCCACCGTGCCATGAGGTCGACCCGACACCGCCCGAAGCACCGCCAAGCGCTGAGCCGTTACCTGGACACCGTGTTCGCGAAGGAGGCGGGGTGCATCGACAGACGGCGGTACAGACATGATCGCATCATCAGCCTATCCTTGGACAGCGTCAATTACTTGTAGCTTGGGCTGAGAGGTGAGACTTCTGCGACGACGGCAGTTGCTGTGACCCGGACCAAATGCTCGGGAGGAGAGCCCGATGGCCGACCTCGACAGGGGCAGCAAGACGTACCGGAACCTCGAAGACGCCCTCGCGATCGAGTCCGAGGCGAGCTTCAGATACCTCCAATTCGCGCGCCAAGCGGACATCGAGGGCTACGCCGACGTCGGGGCACTCTTCCGAGAGAGGGCGAAGGCCGAGGTGGATCGCGCCCTCGGTCACCTGGGCTACCTCGAGACCGTCGGCGACGCGGCCACGGAGAGCCCCATTGTCCCGACTCTGAGGAACTTGCGGGCCGCGGTTGCCGAGGAGACTTACGCCCGCACAAAGCTGTACCCGGGCATGGCCCGCATCGCGCGCGACGAGGGCTTCACTGAAGTCGCCGAGTGGTTCGAGACACTCGCCAAGGCGGAGATGCCTCACGCCGGACGCTTCCAGAGAGAGCTCGAAAGGCTCTCCGCGCTGTGAGTGCGCGCTCGATCGGTCATCTCCTCCATTTCGACTTCTTCGATTCCTTTGCGCGGGGTCCGAAGGTGATGAAAGTCGGCTCCGCGAGGCCGCCGCTCCCCGCGGCCACGAACTCACGGACGAATGCGCCGGTGGCGCCGTCGTACTCGAGCACCGCGTGGCCCAGCTCGCTCGCGACGAGAAGGTTGCAGTTCGGGCCGAACGCCATGCCCTCCGCCTCATCGAGGCCGCCGAGACCGGCGGGGATGAAGACGCCGATGAGGGCGCCGGTCGCGCCGTCGTAGCGCTTCACCTCGCTCGTCGCGGCGCTGCTGACGAACAGATCGCCGTCGGGACCAAAGACCAGGCCGGTCGGATCCAAGATCTCGCTGTGCGCCGCGTCGACGAACGTGGCGACGAACGAGTTGTCCTCCGGGTCGTAGACGAGGACCTCGCCGAATCCTTCTTCAGGAGTGCTGGTGACGTAGAGAAGGCCATCCGGTCCGAAGACCACGGCCTCGGGGTCGTCGAGCCCAGCCTCGTTCTCGGGATCGACAACGGCCTCGAAGGCACCCGTCCTGCCGTCGAAACGGAGGATCTGATTGCCGAGGCCTTCGTCGGTGAGACCCGCGCCCACGAACAGGTCGTTGCCGGGTCCGCCGAAGGCGATGCCCGCCGGATCGGGCACATCGCTGGCGAAGACGCCCTTGAACTTGCCCGTTCTCCCGTTGTAGCGAAGCACTTCGTCGCTTCGGCTCGCGACGTACAGCTTCCCGTCGGGGCCGAAGGCGACGCCCTCTGGCTCGATGAGGCCGCCGCCGCGGGTGAACGTGCGCTGGAAGGCGCCGGTCCCGCCGTTGTACGCCAGAACGCTGTGCGTGTCGGTGCTGCTGACGTAGAGGGAAACGTCGTCGTCGTCGCAGACGTCGTCGTCCTCGCGCCCGTCGGTGGCCAGGGCCGGCCCCGAGGTCACGGTCGCGGCTCCGCCGGCGAGGGCGATCAGCGTTGCCGAAGCGAGGGCCCAGCAGGTTCGCTTTGCGGTGATCATTCGTCTCTCCTTCCCGCATTCGGTCCAACTCTCCGTCGAAGCGGGCGTTCGAGGCTCGCATCGCGGTCCCATGCGCGGCGCACAGACATCGACCCTCCCCCCGGATCGCTCGGAGCAAGCGATGTGCCGTCGGCGCCAGAGTCGCGAGCGCGGCCGCGGCGCGGCCTCGTCTGCCGGATCCAGCAGGTCCGCGCCGATGTCGGCAGGGCTCGGGTAGCTCGCGCGGGCGGAGGCGAACGCTCGGTCGGCCCGGCCAACCGCGATCGGGCCGCGCGTCGAGTGCGTGGACTCGTACCCGGTGCGCGGGCCGAAGCGGCTCGCACTGCGCGTCGCGGCGCCTGACTAAGGCGGAAGCAGCCGCGCGACCGAGCGCTCGACGAAGCGGATCCAGCCGGCGTCGCCGACGAGGCTCGGCTCGAGCGTGTCGAGGTGCGCGAGCCCCATCACGAAGACGAGCAGCAGGCTCGCGGTCTGCGCCAGGTCGAGCGCGGGGGAGATCGCGCCGCTCGCGATGCCACTCTCGAGGCGCTCGCGCAGCGCGGCGCGCGTGCGCTCGTTGAACGCGAGCAGCAGCTCGGCCGCCTCCTCGTCGCGGCTCGCGGCGGCGTGGATCTCGATCGCGAGCCGCCGCAGGCGCCGCAAGCTCGGGTCCGCGTATGCGGAGACCAGCTGCGAGAAGAAACGCGGCGTCGTCCTTCCGCCGGCGGCGAGCTTCTCGGAGAGCGGGATGCCGTGGACCGCCCGTTCGACGACGTGCAGCAGCAGGTCCGCCTTGCTCTCGAAGTGCTTGTAGAGCGCGCCGCTCGTGACGCCGGCGCGGTCCGCGATCGCGTGGATCGACGCGCCGACGTAGCCCTGCTCGGAGAACACCTCGGCCGCGGCCTCGAGCAGCTGCTCGCGCGTCGCGCCGGGCGGGCGGTCCTCGCGGCGAGGCCGCCCCATCCGGCGCGCGCGCATTTTCCTCACGCGGGACATTGCGCCGATAAGTAATCGGTCGTTTACTATCGCGCCAGAGCTCGCCGCGAAGGATCTCCCATGGAAGCCGCCCGCTACGAAGCGATCGTCCGCCGTCCAGAAGAAGAGAGTGCGCGCGACGGTTTTCCGACCGGCTTCCCGCATCCGATCGACGTACCGGCGGCGCGTTACACCGATCCCGATTTCCTCGCGCTCGAGAAGACGCACGTGTTCGAGAAGTGCTGGCTGTTCGTCGCGCACGCGGATCAAGTGCGCGAGCCCGGCGACTACCTGATGCTCGACGCGCTCGACCGCCTCGGTCACCCGATCTTCCTCGTGCGCGGCAAGGACGGCGCGATCCGCGCGTTCTACAACGCGTGTCGCCATCGCGGCGGCCCGCTCGTCGACAGCGCGAGCGGCTCCACCGGCGCGACGCTCGTCTGCAAGTACCACGCGTGGAGCTACGACCTCGAGGGCCGGCTGCTCGGCTTCCCGGAAGCGAAGAACTATCCGCGCGGGATGAAGTCGGAGTGCCCCGGCCTCGCGCGCGTGCGCTGCGAGACGTGGGGCCCGCTCGTATTCGTGAATCTCGCGCCCGACGGTCCGAGCCTGCGCGAGCAGCTCGAGCCGATCGCGAGCGAGCTCGACGGGCTGTTGGGCGATACAGCGAGCGGCGTCCACTTCGCCGGCACGAAGCAGCTCGACGTCGCGTGCAACTGGAAGGCGCCGGGCGACGGCAACATCGAGACCTATCACGTGCCGTTCGTCCACCGCGCGAGCGCGGCGCCAGTGCTCGACGAGAAGCGGACCGGGCAGTGGCTGCTGCCGCACGGGCACTCGCGGATGTTGATCCGCTTCCGCTTCGAGCTGCCGAAAGAGCTGCCGCTGCCGCGCTTCGCGGGCGACACGTCGCTCGCCGAGCTCGGGATCTACTCGTTCCACGTGTTCCCGAACCTGAGCGTGGTGTTAGGGGGACCGAGCTTCGGGTTCCTGATCACGACCTTCCCTGACGGCGCCGGCCGCTGCACGTACTACACGCACTTCCTCTCGCCGCTGCCGCGCACGCCGGAGACGAGCGCGCGCATCGACGCGACGATCGACGGCAACTGGCGCGTGCTGCTCGAAGACCTCGCGAGCCAGGCCGCCGCACAGAAGTCGATGCAGTGCGGCGCGCTCGACGTGCTGCGCCTCCAATACCAGGAGCGCCGCATCCGCTACGTGCACGAAGAGCTCGACCGCCGCATCGGGCCGGAGCGTGTGCCCGCGCGGTTGCGCGTTCCCGCATTGCTCGACGCCTTCGTGGAAAAGGAATGACTCCTCGGCACCCACACGCAACGACCGAACGCGGCTCGAGGCGAACCCGAGCGGACGACGTAGGAAGCTGAACGCAACGACCGAACGCGGCTCGAGAAGCAGCAAGCGACCAGCGGCGCGAACGCGCTGCAGGCCGCGCGCAGCGAGGCGAAGCCGAGCGGAGCCCAAAAAGAATGGAGCCGTTCGTCGCGCTGATGCGCCGGTACTGCATCGATTACACGAGCTCGCACGATCAGAGCGTGTGCGACGAGATCATGGAGCCCGAGTACGTCGTGCACATCTCGGGCTGGGATTTGCCGCGCGACGCCGCCTACAAGCCTGCGGTGACGCGCGTGTTCGCGCGCTTCCCGGGGCTCCAGCTCCTGGTGCACGAGCTCGTGACGAACGGCGAGCGGCTCGCGATGCGCTTCAGCGAGCACGGCGCGGCCGCGGATGCCGGCGGGCGGCTCGCCGCGTGGGGCGGCATCGGCCTCTACCGCTGGAACGGGCGCCGGCTGCTCGAGAACTTCGTCGAGCAGGATTTCCTCGCGCAGGAGGAGCAGCTCGCGAGCGGCAGCCCCGCGCCGCTCGAGGCGCCGCATCTCGATCCGTGGCTCGCGACGCGCGCCGAGCCCGCGAATTCGGAAGCGGAGGCGATCGTCCGCAGCTGGCTCGCGAAGGGCGATCTGCGCGCCGCGAACGCGGCGATCGACGGCTCGTGGTACGCCGGTCATCCCGAGCCGTTCCTCGACGTCGACGCCGTCGACGTGAACGACCTCTTCTCCGCCGGCGCGCGCGTCGCGTTCCACGTGAGCCAGCGCGGCCGCTACCGCGGCGGCCTCGCCGGCGTCGACCCGAAGCTCGTCGGCCGCGAGCTGACGCTCCGCTGCGTCGGCCTCGCGCGCACGCAAGCCGGCGAAGTCCGCGATGTCCGCGCGATCAGCGACCGCCTCGGCGCTCGGCAGCGGCTCGTCAGCGCTGCGAAGTGAGCGTGCCTCTCAGGCGGCCGCGCGCTCGAGAGCGGCGATATCGAGCTTCTTCATCTCCAGCATCGCCTTCATCGCTCTCGACGCCTTCTCCGGGTCGGGCTGAGCGATCAGCTCCCTGAGGACCGTCGGCACGATCTGCCACGACAGACCGAAGCGGTCCTTCAGCCAGCCGCACTGCTGCGCGCTCGGGTCGCCGCCCTCGGAAAGACGCTCCCAGTAGTGATCGATCTCGCGCTGCGATTGGCAGTTCACCATCAGCGAGACCGCCTCGTTGAACTTGAAGGCCGGGCCGCCGTTCAGCGCCTCCAGCTCGATGCCGTCGAGCGTGAACGAGATCGTCAGCACCGAGCCTTCGGGACAACCGGACACTTCCGCGGCTTCCTTCGAGTAGCGGCTCGTCCTCAGCACGCGCGAGCCCGGGAAGATCGCCGTGTACTGCGCGACGGCGGCTTCGGCCTGGTCGTCGAACCAGAGGCAAGGCGAGATGCGCTGGATCATCGGGCTTCTCCTCGTGTGAGCTCTGCTCGAGGACGCGCGAGCAGCGCCGTTGCCGACACGCGCGCCCTCGGCGCTCAGCGCGCGATGAAAAATGCAAGCACCGCGCCCGCGAGCAGTGCGCCGTCTGCGATCCACGCGCCGTAGCGCTCGCCGGGGCGAAAGGCAGCGACCGCGGCACCCATCGCGAGCGGAAGCGCGGCGAGCGCGCGCACTTCGGGCGCACCGATCAGCGCGAGGCCGAAGGCGCCAGCGCAAAATGCGCCCGCTACGCGCCGAGCGCGCCGCGCGCCGAAGTGCGCTGCGAGGCCCTCGGCGTCGCGCAGGTTCGAGAGGATCACATTCGCCTGCACCGCGCCGCTGACGATCGCGGCGACGAGCGCGAGCCGCGCGAGGCTCGACGAGTCGGCGCTGCTCGTCGCCGACGCCGGGAGGCCGACCGTCACCGCCGTCCACGAGCCCGTTACGTACGCCGGCTTCGCCCACGCGAAGTGCTTCAGCCGGCGATGCGCGAGCCCGAGCGCGGCAACGGCGGCGGCGAGCGCGAGCGCGCGAACGCCCGCGTAGGCTCCGGCCGCGAGCGCGCCCGCGGCGCCGAGCGCCGCGGCGAACCGCAGCGCGTTTCGATGCTCCGCGACGAACGCGCTGCGCAGCGGCGAGCTGCGCTGGTCGCTCGCGAGATCGCGCACGCGGTCGACGCAGTAGATCGCAACGGTCCCGCAGAACGCGAGCGCGAGCACCGGCGGCGCCGGCGCGAAGCCGAGCGCGCGCGAGGCCGCCGCGGCGAGCGCCGCCGCCGCGCACGCGACCAGCGCGCTCGAGAACGCGAACGCGTCGAGCGCCCGCATGCTATGAGAGCTTCGCCTTCAGCCGCGGCATCACGTCGCGCGCGAAGCGCTCGAGGCTCGCGTCCAGCGCCTCCGGTGAAATGCCGGGCGGCGCGGCCCAGGTGACGACGTCGGTGAAGCCGAAGGTCTCGATGAACTCGGCGAGCTGCTCGAACACCGTGTCCGCGTCGCCGACGATCCAGGTCTGCGGGATCGCGGTCGCTTCGTTGCTCATGAAAGAGACGGAGTCGCCGGATTCCCGAAGCCAGTCCGCGTAGATCCGCGCCTTGTAGCGCTCGGCCTCGCGAATCCTCGGCCAGTCGCGCGCGCGGTCGTCGGTGACGAGCCACGGCCGGATGATGCCGACGCGCCGCTGCGCCAGATCGCCGCCGGCGCTCGTTACGGCGGCGCGCCACGGATCGAGCACGAAGCGGCGGTCGCCTTGCGGCAGCAGGTTTACGCCGAGCCGCGCCGCGCGCAGCGCGCCGGCCTCGCTCATCGCGGCGAGCCAGAGCGGCGGCCCGCCCGGCTGCACGGGCCGCGGCCGCACGCACGCGCCGCGGAACTGCCAGTGCTTGCCCGCGAAGTCGAACGGCTCGCCGGCGAATGCGCGCTGCAGCACCGCGACGCCCTCTTCGGTGCGTGAGACGCGCTCGCGCCGCTCGACGCCGAACGCCGCGAACTCGTGCGGCGCGTAGCCCATCCCGAGGCCGAGCTCGATCCGCCCGCCCGAGAGGTTGTCGAGCACCGCGAGATCTTCCGCGAAGCGGAGCGGATGCTGGAACGGCATCAGCACGACGTCGGACGAGATGCGCGCTCGGCTCGTGCGCGCGGCGAGCGCGCCTGCGACCGGCACGAACGACGGCAGGTAGCCGTCCTCGACGAAGTGGTGCTCGGTCAGCCAGATCAGATCGAAGCCGAGCCGGTCGACGTGCTCCGCCTGCGCGAGCACGCGCGCGTAGAGCTCGGCGTTCGAGAGGCCGCTCCCGGGCGGGTTGCGGAAGTCGTACGCGACTCCGAGGCGCAGCGGTGGGCGGTTCCCCATCTCATTCCCTTCGCGAGCCCGAGCTTGGACCAGCGGCGCGGGGCGTGCCGCCACCCGGCCGGCCGCGCCTCGTATCGCCGGGGGAGGTGCATTTCCTCGCGGTCGCTGATTACTCTGGGTTTCCCATGACGCAGCCGCGCAGCCACGCCGAGCGCCATCGATTCGGGCGCGTGCTGCGCATGGCGACGCCGGAGACGGCGCGGCGCTGGTGAGCGCACGGCCCGCCGGGCCGTCAGGTAGCTAGCTAGCTAGGTAGGGACCCATGGCGATCGCATCCGTCTCGACCATCACTTCGAAGACGCTGCGCGGTATCACCGGCCTGCAGGGGATCGAGGAGAAGGCGCGCGTCGAGAACGGCAAGAGCACGGAGTTTCCGGTGACGATGCAGGTGATCTTCCTGCTCGAGGAAGAGAGCCCATGAGACTTCCCGCGATCGTGACGGCGGGCGACGGCAAGGCGTCGCGTGCCGTGTACGGCGACGCGAAGGTCTACCTCGACGTCGCGGGGCGCGCGCTCGTCGCGCGCACGGTCGGCGTGCTGATGCGCGTGCCCGAGGTGACCGAGGTCTGGGTGGTCGGCAACGCGGACCGGCTCGAGCGCGCGCTGCGCGAGGACGCGGAGCTGCGCGCGTCGCTCGTGAAGCCGGTCTACGTGGTGCCGCAGTACGGGACGCTCTACGAGAACGCGTGGCTGACGTTCCGGCGCCTCTTGCCCGGCGCGCCGCCGGAAGGCCGCGATCCGGTCGGCGACGAGCAGGACCAGCCGGTGCTCTACCTCTCGGCGGATCTGCCGTTCGCGACGCCGCAGGAGGTCTCGGCGTTCGTACAGCGTGCGCTCGCCGCGGACTGTGACTATGGGCTCGGGCTCGTCACCGAGGAGTCGCTGATCCCGTTCTATCCGGCGCATGGCAAGCCCGGCATCGAGCTCGCGTACTTCAACGTCGCCGACGGGCGCGTGCGGCAGAGCAACCTGCATCTGGTGCGGCCCGCGCGCATGGGCCATCGCTGGTACATCGAGGACATGTACGAGCATCGCTACCAGAAGGAGCTGTTCCACGCGCTCGCGCTCGCGTGGCGCGTGCTCACTTATCAGGGCGGCGGGCTGCGCCTGCTCGGCTACTTCGCGGTGATGCACATCGCGGGCATCGCGGATCGCGGGCGGCTGCGCGGCCTCGCCGACACGCTGCGCCGCCTCGTCTCGTTCGCGCGCATCGACCGCGCGTGCTCGCAGCTGCTCGACACGCGCTTCCGGCTGATCGTCACCGAGGTCGGCGGCTGCGGGATCGACATCGACAACGAGCGCGACGTCGACACCGCGCGCGAGCGCTTCGAAGAGTGGAGCAAGCAGCAGACGCAGCACGCGGCGCAGCTGCACGGGCCGGCGCTGCTGCCGGCCAGCGCGGGCGCGGCCCCCGCCGCGATCATGCGCGTCGCAACTGCGAGCGCGCGGTGAGCGCGCGGCTCTGGCGCCTCCCGTCACGCGGAGTGATTACGGTCCGCGGCGAGGATCGCCTGCGCTGGCTCGACGGCATGCTCACCTGCGACGTGAAGCGGCTCGCGCCCGGCGACGGCGCGCACGGCCTGCTGTTGACGCAGCAGGGCCGCATCGTCGGCGAGCTGCACGTGCTGCAGCGCGGCGACGAGCTGTGGCTCGAGACCGAGGCGAGCGCGATCGCGGGCACGCTCGCGCGGCTCGCGAAGTACGTGATTGCCGACGACGTCGTGCTCGCGGACGCGACGAACGCATGGGCGCGGCTCGCGCTCGAAGGAGACGGTGCGCTCGCCTCGTTCGCGGCGAGCGGCGGGGCAGCGCCTTCGCGTGCGCACGGCGTCGCGGCGTCCTCGCTTGCGGGCGCGCCGGTGGTCGCCGCTCGCTACGGGTTCAGCGCGGCCGAGGCGCTTCAGCTGTTCGTCCCGCGCGGCAGCGAAGCGGCAGTGATCGCCGCGCTCACGGCCGCCGGCGCCGAGCCTGCGAGCGCGGAGGAGCTCGAGCTGCGCCGGATCGAGGCGGGCACGCCGTGGCTCGGCAAGGAGCTCGACGAGAGCGTGCTGCCGGCCGAGGCGCGCCTCGACGGCGTCGCGGTCGCGCTCGACAAGGGTTGTTATACGGGCCAGGAGGTGGTCGCGCGCATGCGCAGCCGCGGCCGCATCTCGCATCTGCTCGTCGGGCTGCGCTTCGCGGGCGCCACGCTGCCTGCGCCGCGCAGCGTGCTCGCGAGCGAGCGCGCGGAAGTGGGCAGCGTGAGCAGCGTCGTGCGCTCGCCGCGCTTCGGCTCGATCGGGCTCGGCTTCGTACAGGCGGCGCTCGCCGAGCCGGGCACGAAGCTGCGCGCCGGCGACGTCGTCGCCGAGGTCGCCGCGCTGCCTTTCGCGTGACGCTCGCGTGACGGGCACGCTGGTCGTGTTCGCGAAGTGGCCCGCGGCGGGCGCAGTGAAGACGCGGCTCTGCCCGCCGCTCGCGCCCGATCAGGCGGCCGCGTTCTACGACGCGATGCTCGGCGACGTGCTCGAAGCGATGGCGCGGCTCGCTCCGCCGCTCGGACTCGAGCTCGTGCTCGCCGCGCATCCGCGCGAGGCATTAGGGAGCTTCGCGGCGCGCGCGCCCGGCTGGCGCGTCGTCGCGCAGCAAGGCGCGGATCTGTCCGCGCGCATGGAGCACGCGGCCGCGAGCGAGCTCGCGCGCGGCGCCGCGCGCGTGCTGCTGCGCGGCAGCGACAATCCGACGCTCGGCGCCGACGTGCTCGCGGCCGCGCTCGCCGCGCTCGAGCGCTGCGACGTCGCACTGAGCCCGGACCGCGACGGCGGCTACGGCCTCGTCGCGCTGCGACGCTTCGCGCCGGGGCTGTTCGCGCACCCGATGAGCACGCGGACGGTGCTCGAAGACACGCGCGTCGCCGCGCACGCGCTCGGGCTCTCGAGCGAGCTGATCGCGCCGGGCTTCGACGTCGACACCGCCGCCGACCTGGATTTGCTGCGCGCCGCGCGCTCGCGCGCCGCCGCCCTCTGCCCACGCAGCTACGCCTGGCTCGACGCGAACGCCCTTTGAGCAGGCAGTGCGCGCTCAGGAACTAGGCAGCCCGAGTGCGCTTAAAAATGCCCAATAAGACTAGATCGTGCGCTGAATGTGCCGAGATCGGCGCTACGAAGCATTCGGCACACGCCTTGCTCAGCCACCGGCGGAACTTTCATTCCCACGGGAGGCTTGTGCTCATGTCTCGTTTCATTCTCCGAGTTCTCACGCTCGTCGTGTTCGCGGTCGGCGCGAACGCAGAGCCCGCCGACGTCGACGCGCGCTTTGCGGAGATGCAGGCACGCATCGAACAGCTCGAGGCGAAGCTCGCGGCGCAGGGCCAGGAGCTCGCCGCCGCGAAGGCTGCGCCCGCAGCGACACCCGACGTCGCGGCTGGCGAGCCGAGCTTCTTCGACACGATCAACGTGAGCGGCTTCGTCGCCGCCTCGTACTTCTACAACTTCAACGATCCGGACGGCGACTCGCTCGGCGGCTCGAACGCGACGGTCGACCTGCTCCATCCGGACAGCAACAGCTTCTCGCTCGATCAGCTGTGGTTCACCGTCTCTCGCGACGTCTCCGAGAGTCAGCGGGCGGGGTTCAAGGCCGACTTCGCTTACGGCAAGACCGCTTCGATCCTCTCGGGCAACAACAACGACGGCGGCGCCGGCAACGACTTCGATCTCTATCAGGGCTACATCACGTACCTCGCCCCGATCGGCGACGGCGTGACGATCCAGGCCGGCAAGTTCGCGACGTTGATCGGCGCGGAAGTCGCGCAGGCCAACGCGAACTGGAACATCACGCGGGGCAACGTCTACAACTTCCTGCAGCCGATCAATCACACGGGCCTGCTCGCGTCGACTCCGGTCGGGCCGGTCACCGCGACGCTCGGTGTCGTCGAGGAGACGCGCGCGTTCCCGGCGCTGAACGTCGACCGCAACAACAACAAGGCGATCTTGTTCGGCTTGGCGGGCGGCGGAGAGGTCTTCTCGGGCTCGTTCGCCGGCACCTACGGCGACGCGCCCTCCTCGTTCTCGAGCGACTCCGACGACAACGAGGTGATCCTCGACTTCATCGGGCGCTGGACGCCGAACGAGAGCCTCGCCAGCTACGTGAACTTCGACTGGATCTCGACGGACTTCGGCTCCGACAACGTCGACGGCTTCGGCGTGGCGGCCGCGGCGCGCTACGCGCTCACGGACTCGACCGGCGTCGCGGGCCGCGTCGAGTACCTGAGCCTCGAGGAAGACGACTTCAACGCGGATCTCCAGATTTGGGGGATCACGGGCACGGTCGACCACGCGCTCACGACCGGCCTCACGCTGCGCGGCGAGATCCGGTACGACAAGGCCAGCGAGGCCGAGTTCCTGACCGGCGGCAGCGACGACATCTACTTCGGCGACGACGGCTTCGACTACGACGACCAAGTCACCGCGGGGGTGGAGCTGATCTACGGCTTCTGAGCCCAGCCTAAGCGCCAAAGCCGACGGGCGCGGATCCCAGCTCGGGATCCGCGCCCGTTTCATTTCCGAGCGGCTGTTCGTCGAGCTGCGCGTCTACCAGAGCGAGAACTTCGGCGTGATGCCGAGCTTCCCCATCTTCGTGTAGAGCGTGCGGCGGCCGATGCCGAGCGCGCGGGCGGCGGCGGCACGGTTGCCCCGCGCTTCCCGCAGCGCGCGCACGATGCGCCAGCCCTCGGCGAGGTCGACCCACTCGGTCAAGCTCGGAGCGGCGCCCCGTCGTTCAGCGGCAACTTCGAAGAAGCGCTCGAAGATCGCCTCGAGCGCGCTCGCATCCAGCGAATCCGAAACGGGAGCAGAGACGGTGCTAGCAGACATGGGAGGGCCTCCATCAACGCTCTTTCACGACAGCAAACCGCGTTCCAACTCCCTGCGCGCGCAGCGCAGTTCGCACGGCGCGCGCTGCTCACCGCTTCAGCACGCGCTGCTCGCACGCCCAGCACGGATCGGCACACTCGGGCGCGCCTCGGCCGTGTGCGTGCGTGTGCGCAGCGTTTCGCAGATGGCACGCGAGTTGCTCTCTCCGACGGCGTACCGCCCAACTTCGCCCTGCTCCGCCGGATGATTCGTGATAGGGTCCGGCCGCTTCGGGGCCCCTCAGGAGACGTGCCATGAAGAAAATCGAAGCGGTCATCAAGCCGTTCAAGCTCGACGAAGTGAAGGAGGCCCTCCACGAGATCGGCGTGCAGGGCATGACCGTGACCGAGGTGAAGGGCTTCGGCCGCCAGAAGGGCCACACCGAGCTCTACCGGGGCGCGGAGTACGTCGTCGACTTCCTGCCCAAGATCAAGCTCGAGATCGCGGTCTCGGACGATCTCGTCGACAAGGTGGTCGAGGCGATCGCGAGCTCGGCGAACACCGGCCGCATCGGCGATGGCAAGATCTTCGTGCTGCCGCTCGAGCAGGCGGTGCGCATCCGCACCGGCGAGCGCGGCGACGAAGCGCTCTAGTTTTGCGCGGCGGCTTTCCCGCCCGCGATATCGCTCGCTCTGCGAGCCAGAAGGAAAGACCCTAAGCAATGACCCCCAAGCAGGTTCTCGAGTTCGCCAAGAAGAACAACGTCGTGATGGTGGACTGCCGCATCATCGACTCGCCCGGCCTGTGGCAACACTGCTCGCACCCGATCTCGCAGCTCGAGGAGTCGACGTTCGAGGACGGCTACGGCTTCGACGGCTCGTCGATCCGCGGCTGGAAGGCGATCAACGAGAGCGACATGCTCATGATCCCCGACCCGACGACGGCGTTCATCGACCCGTTCCTGGCGCACCCGACGCTCGTGCTGATCTGCGACGTGGTCGACCCGCTGACGCGCGAGCCCTACGGCCGCGACCCGCGCCACATCGCGAAGAAGGCCGAGCTCTACCTGAAGCAGACCGGCATCGCGGACACCGCGTTCATGGGCCCCGAGGCCGAGTTCTTCGTGTTCGACAGCGCGAAGTTCGGCTCGGGCGTGAACCACGGTTATTACGAGCTCGACTCCGTCGAAGCGGCCTGGAACAGCGCGCGCGAGGAGGAGGGCGGCAACCTCGGGTACAAGATCCGGCACAAGGAGGGCTACTTCCCGGTGCCGCCGCACGACACCCAACAGGATCTCCGCAGCGAGATGTGTCTCGAGATGGAGAAGATGGGCATCGTGATCGAGACGCAGCACCACGAGGTGGCGACGGCGGGTCAGGCCGAGATCGACATGAAGTTCGACACGCTGACCGTGATGGCCGACAAGCTGATGAAGTACAAGTACGTGGTGAAGAACGTCGCGCGCCGGCACGGCATGACCGCGACGTTCATGCCGAAGCCGCTGTTCAAGGACAACGGCTCGGGCATGCACACGCACCAGTCGCTGTGGAAGGACGGCAAGCCGCTGTTCGCCGGCAACGGCTACGCGGGCCTCTCCGACATCGCGCTCTGGTACATCGGCGGCATCCTGAAGCACTCGCGCGCGATCGCGGCGTTCTCGAACCCGACGACCAACTCGTACAAGCGTTTGGTGCCGGGCTACGAGGCGCCGGTGAACCTCGCGTACTCGTCGCGCAACCGCTCCGCGTCGTGCCGCATTCCGACCTACTCGCAGAGCCCGAAGGCGAAGCGCGTCGAGGTGCG
>Ga0187894_10003787_pt1 | contig 16659 bp, 11 predicted proteins | sample GBC1701081metaG_FD_136650 | JGI IMG/M metagenome (GOLD analysis project Ga0187894, IMG submission 136650) | White microbial mat communities from a lava cave in the Kipuka Kanohina Cave System on the Island of Hawaii, USA - GBC170108-1 metaG ... | reverse complement strand
TGAATATGATGACTTTGAAGAAGGACAGGTCTTCGAACATCGTCCGGGGCGCACTATTACCGCAGAGGAAAATCGCCGGCATGCCATGCGTTCGGCCGATCTGTCGATGCGAAACGTAGATACGGTTTATAACCAGAAGGTCCATGCCGGAGAGCAGAGAATTAGTGAGGCTTTCATTCTCAGTCTGGTGACGGCGATGACAACCAAGACGTTTAACAAGGTCGTGGCCAATCTTGGCTGGAAACACATTCAGTTTCCTACGCTGGTCCATGCTGGGGATACGATCTACGCTGAATCAGAGGTACTCGGCAAGCGTGAGTCGCACTCACGCCCGAATCAAGGAGTACTCCATATTAAAACCCGCGCAGTTAATCAGCATAGTAAAGAAGTTTGCTCCTTTGAGCGTCGGCTGCTGATTTATAAACGTGGGCTAGGCCCGTACGAAGCGGCGGGTTACTAGTAGACCCGTCGCGACCGCCGGCAAGAATCGCGATGAAACTGAAGCACTACAAAAATTCGATACTGATTGACAAGCTTGCGCGGTCATGGTGCAGATTTCTCACAGCTAGCTATGATTGGAGATTGTCCTCATGAAGGTATTGCTCATAGCCGTATCACTCGGTTTTCTCGCAAGCTGCACCGAACTCGCCGAACTCAATGATTTTGCCGCCAAGCAGGCGCAGTACAACAGCCAGCATGGGCTAGCGAGTATGAACCCTTCGAGCATGGCCTCCCCCTTCAACTCGAACAACGCGCCGGACCCGTTCCCGCACAGTGAGAGCCAGGATCAGCAGCGTGCCCTCTATGAGCAAAACCAGCAGTATCAGCGCGACCTTCAAGCTGGACAGGAGAGGGAGAATGGTCCCGATCTCAGCGATATGAATTGCACGACCACGAGCAGTACGACCGGCAGTGCCAATAGCATGATGAGCAGCTCTCATACAAACTGCCATAACTGAGGGACGTGAGTTGGCGGCGAGGCGGTTCTCGCACGACACGACCGGACTGTGCTTTCTGTTGTTTTTCTCTCTTGTCTGTGTTGCTTCGCTTTTCCCGGCCCGAGCTATCCCGGCTCTCGCGCGACCATTGTCTCTGATGCCCTTGCGGATGCGGCGGAAGACGAACGCACGCGCCTGTTTAGCGCCAATGCGCGAGGGTGCTACCGCATCGATCGGCGTTGACAGGGCGACTGGCGCGCTTAACTCTGACTCGCTTTCTCTCGCCCCGGCGGGAGGTCAATCCCGTACTTCTTCAGCTTGCGGTAGAGGGTCGAGTGATGGAGCCCAAGCAGAGAAGCGGCTCGAGAAACACTCTCTGTTTGTTGTAGCGCCCGGACGATTAACTCCGCCTCTGTTTCTTTCAGCGGTTGCAGTGGGGGGAGAGAAACTCCTGGAGAGACAGCAGGAGTAACGTGCGTTATCGCGACGGGGAGTTCCGCGGGAGTAATATGTCCGTTGTGGGCTCGAACCGAGGCCGCTATTAGTACGTTTCTCAGCTCTCGCACGTTGCCGGGCCAGGAATATGCGGAAAGCAGACCCAGCGCCTCCTCGGTCATGGCAACGGAAGGGGCATGACGTGCCAAGAGATGGCGCGTCAACAGCGGGATATCGTCTACGCGCTCTCGCAAGGCGGGTAAGGTGACGGGCAGCACGTTCAGACGGTAATACAAATCTTGACGGAATCGTCCCTCACGCACTGCGTGTTCGAGATCGCTATTAGATGCGGCGATCACTCGAATGTTCACCGGCTGTGGTTTCTGGGCGCCGAGGGGCACGACGCGGTTGTCTTCCAACACGCGCAAGACACTGAGTTGCACCTTCAGCGGCATCCCGTCGATGTCATCCAGAAAAAGCGTCCCGGTATGGGCCAGTTGCATCTTGCCGATCTTGCCGCCCTTGAGCGCGCCGGTAAAGCTTCCCTCGGTGTAACCGAACAGTTCGGAGCCAATCATCTCGTCGCTGATGCTCGCGCAACTTAAGGCCACAAAAGGACCGTACCGGCGTGGACTCGCGCTGTGGATGGCCTGCGCGAGTAGCTCTTTCCCGGTTCCCGATTCCCCCAGCAACAATACCGGCCACTCCTGCTGACTCACTTTGGCGGCGAGATCGAGACACTGACGAAACGGAAGACTCTGACCAACGAGATCGGCAAACGTATACGTCGCCGCCCACGACTGCGAAGCATGGTCCCTCGGTGTAGACCGCGTTGGATGAGGAAGCAGCACCACCGCGCCGCTGGCATGCGTATCTGACACCGAAAAGATCGTGGGGCTTGGTCCGCGTTCGTGCACGAGATCTACTCCGACCGACCCGGTCAGAACGAATGGACCGATCCGCTCGCGGAGACCGGGGCAGTCTTGTAGCGATCGGCCAATGAGGTTTGCGGGAGACAGAGGGGCCATTTTCTCGACCGCCGGGCTGAGCGCCAGAATGTTCCCGCGCTTGTCGAGGGCAAGGAGGGCTTCGGAGGGATAGCGGATAGTGAGACGGGTAAACTGCACAAGCACTGCGAGCCGTGCCTGTGCTTCCTGTTCGCGAAGGTTCGTCTCGATCATGGCAGCGGAGCGGGCGACTAGCTCCAGTGCCCGTGGGTGACAAAACTCTCCGTACCCGGCAGTGAAGAGAACTCCGAGAATGTCGTGTGAGATCGGGTCATGAACCGGCGCGCCCTGCGCGATCCACTTCTGCCAGTTTTGACAGTAGTGCTCTTGCCAGCACATCTGCAGCGGGCGGTCGGTATAGAGGACCGTCCCCACCGCGTTACAGCCGATCTCGGCCTCCCCATACTGCCCGCCAGGAATAGCGCGAATCTCCTCAGCCTTATCCTTTGCTCGGTTCCCGACGTAGGTGAAGAGAATCCGACAGTGGTGATCGGTTAAGCCAAGAAGTTGATGGGGTTCGGTCAGCATACTTCGCAACAGGGCAAAGACCGGCTCCGCACAGGACAGCCAGGGGAATTCTTCTTGTAGTTGTGCAGGATCGGTGGGCATCTCTCCCAAGGGAGCGTGTGGGGTGGCGGGATCAATGCCGGCCTGCTTCGCGCGCAGCCACGCTTCCCGCGTGATCACGGGGACGTCACTGAGGTCGATGTCTTTTCCGGCAACGAAGCCCTCCCATTTATGGGCAAGGTGCCGCATCTCTGGAGAACGTGGCGAAGCAGAAGGAAGGGCGATCCGCGCAGGCGCTTTCATAGGCCTTCTCTCCTGGCCTTATTGATACCGCCCCTTGCTGTGCAAAGTGCGAATCGTGCGAGGCGGTAGCGGCGCAAAATGCGAAAAAGAATCGCAAGCCCGTGCAGAAAGTCCATGATTTTCCCCCAAAACCATGACGGAACAAGCGGCATGCCCCTTGCTCTCACTTTTCCCGAATCCCGTCAAGGGTAGGGGTAAAGAGGGGCGGCCCGCGAAGAACCTCGATGGACTTCTCAGAGAAAGAAGCGGTATATAACTCTCCACATCAATACCAAAGGGGAGGAGAGATTCTCTCGATCCTTGAGCCGCTGCGGTTTTAGGTTGGTCTGGAGCAAGAGAAACCCAGGAGGAACGCATGCAATTCGGCATTCTGTACATTCCGGATTACTACCCAGAACGCCACAAGTCGTCGAGCCACTACTACGGCGAGATGATCGAACAGATTCTCTATTGCGAAGAAATTGGTCTTGATGGGATCTGGTTCGCCGAGCATTACGTCGGCGGCTACGCTTTTCCCTCGCCGCCGATTTTTGCTACCGCGGTGGCGCAGAAAACGAAACGCATTCGCTTCGGCACCGGCGTGACGCTGCTGCCCCTGACGAACCCGGTGAAAACTGCTGAGGAGTACGCCATGCTCGATGTCCTCAGTGGAGGTCAGTTCGACTTCGGTATCGGTCGTGGTATCTTACGCGACGAATACGATCTCTTCGGCATCAACGCCAACGAAAGTCAGGGCCGTTATCACGAAGCCCTAGACGTGATCCTGCAAGCCTGGACCCAGGACGAGGTGAACTTTGCGGGAAAACATTTCAAGGTCGATCACGTTAAAGCCCTGCCAAAGCCGGTACAGCAACCGCACCCGCCGGTCTGGGCCGCTGCGGTCGCTTCACCCGAGTCGTTTGCCTGGACCGGGCAACGTGGATATAACATTATGTTAGTGCCGTTTGCGTATCCCACTTTCGGCCCGCTGCGCGAACGTGTGGACTTGTACCACAAGGCCCTGCTTGACAATGGGCACGACCCGGCGTCGAAGGGAATCCAGGGGACGTACCACCTCTACGTGGCGGAAGACGATGCGCAAGCGCGTAAGGAAGGGGCTACTGAACTCCAACGGTACCTCGATTTCTTCGTCGCTTTGGACAAGCCCTGGCAGTCGGCGGATTACAAGGCCTACGGCAAAGGGTTGGGAGAGTTCTTTGCGGGGATGAATTATGACCAGATGGATCGGGGGGACGCTGTCATGTTCGGCGGCCCGGAGCGCTGTGTGCAACGGATCAAGAACATCAAGCAGGGGCTGGGGCTCACCGACATGTTGTTTGAGGTGAACTTTGGCGGAATGACACACAAGAAGGTGATGAAGTCACTGGAGCGCTTCGCGAAATACGTGCTGCCGCAGGTGCGTGACGTATAACTATCGAGGATACCTGTGCGCCAAGGAAAAGCTATGGAAGCGAAGGATCTTAGGAAGACACCACAGGCAATTCCCTTTACCGGGGCCGAGTACCTTGAGAGCATCCGCGACGACCGCGAAGTGTGGATCTACGGCAAGCGCGTCAAGGACGTGACCAAACACCCGGCCTTTCGCAACAGTGCCCGATCGATCGCGCGTCTCTACGACGCACTGCACGACCCGCAGCAGCGCGCGGTGCTCACCACCGATACCGATACCGGCAACGGTGGCTTCACCCATCCTTTCTACCGGGCGCCGCACTGCCGTGAGGATTTGGTTCGCAGCCGTGAGGCCATCGCTGCGTGGCAGCGGCTTACGTTCGGGTACATGGGCCGCAGTCCGGATTACAAAGCTTCGTTTCTGGCAACGCTCGGCGCCAATGCGGAGTTTTATGCGCCCTATCAAGAGAACGCGAAACGCTGGTATCGCCAGACCCAAGAACGGGTCCTGTTCCTGAATCATGCGATCGTGCACCCGCCCGTGGACCGCAGCCGGCCGGCGGACGAAATCGCCGACATCTGTGTCCATGTGGAGAAAGAGACAGACCAGGGCCTCATTGTGAGTGGCGCGAAAGTCGTGGCCACCGGTTCGGCTTTGACCCACTACAATTTCGTCGCTCATTACGGCTTGCCCATGAAGAAGAAGGAGTTCGGCGTCATCTTCATGGTGCCGATGAATGCGCCGGGTTTGAAACTCATTTGTCGGCAGTCCTATGAAATGATCGCCGCTCACGTCGGCAGCCCCTTCGATTACCCACTGTCGAGCCGGTTTGATGAGAACGACTCGATCCTGGTCTTGGATAAAGTGCTGGTGCCCTGGGAAAATGTCTTCGCCTACGATGCCGACCGCGCCAATCAGTTCGCCATCGGCTCCGGTTTCCTCCCGCGGGCAATGTTCCAGGGTTGTATCCGCCTGGCCGTGAAGCTGGACTTCTTCGCGGGTCTGTTCCTCAAGGCAGCCGAGATGGTCGGCTACAAGGACCAGCGTAATGTGCAGGTGCACCTGGGCGAAGTCCTGGTCTGGCGCTCGCTCTTCTGGAGCATCGTGGGGGGGATGATCCAGGACGCGGTGCCGTGGGTGGGGGATACCCTCCTGCCCAATCCTGCCTACCAAGATGTTTATCGTATGCTCTCGGTGAACGCCTACGGGCGGATCAAGGAGCTCTTCGAGCAGACGTTTGGCAGTAGTCTGATCTACCTGTGTTCCAACGTCGAAGACCTCAAGGCGCCAGAACTGCGGCCGTTTATCGACCGCTACATTCGCGGGTCTGATGGCCGACCGGCGGCTGACCGCATCAAGCTGATGAAGCTGGTCTGGGATGCGTTGGCGAGTGAGTTTGGCGGCCGACACGAGCTCTATGAGCGCAACTACTCTGGGAACTGGGAAGACGTGCGGTTGCAGCAGCTCATGGGTGCGACCATGGCGGGCGACGCCGAGAGGCTCAAGGGATTTGTCGACCAGTGCTTGTCCGAATATGACATGGATGGATGGAAGATCCCCAGCATGATAAATCCCGACGACGTCAATGTGTTTGCCGCTGGGCGACGCTGATCGCATCCGCGGGGGCGTTCTTGGTGTTGCGCCTCTCAAGGAACAGGCAATCATGGCTGGTGAGGTAATGATAATGGAAGGTGCCTGGGGACAACTAGCAAAAACTTCTCTGAGTTCGTGAGGGGGGATGTCAACCACGCTGCTGAAACTGGAAAGCGTGTCCCGGCTCTTGGGTGACCACTGGCGCTTGCGCGACCTAAGTCTAGAAATCACGACTGGTGAAGTGGTGGCGGTAGTGGGCGCGAACGGCGCCGGTAAGAGCACCCTCCTGCGGGTGCTCTCCGGCGGCTTGGCCCCGACCCGCGGGCGGGTGTTACTCGGCGGAGTAGATCTGTACCGGCAACGCGACCGGGTGCAAACGCGCATCGGCATAGTGCCTGAGCAGCCCGCACTGTATGAGGACTTGAGTGTAGAAACGTATTTACGTTTTATGGGAACGCTTCACGGACTGCGGAAAGACCGTCTCGCTGCGCGGGTCGCTGCGGTTGCGCGAGAGTGTCAGCTGGAGCCTGTCGCACGTCAGGTGATTCGCACCCTTTCTTTGGGATTCCGTCAGCGGGTATCCCTGGCCCAGGCGCGGCTGCACGAGCCGGAACTCTTGCTCTTGGACGAGCCGACCAACGGGCTCGACCCGGTAGAAGGTGAGGAGATTGCCCGCCTGCTGCGCGAGGTGAGCGGCAGGCAAACAGTGATCCTGAGCAGTCACATGTTGCAAGAGGTGGCGGCGTGGTGTCGTCGAGTCGTGTTCTTGCAGGCGGGAGCAATTATTGCTGATGAGCAGTTGGACGGGAAGAAAACCGCCAGTGACTTGCTTTCAGTGTTACAACGATCGGTGGCGGCGTAAATAGTATAAGGTATATGGCCTGTTCGCTTCGCACCCTATGGCCTATGGCTCGCTCGCATGGCTCGCTCTACAGCAAGCGAGTTTTTGCCGTACGCCATAGAGCGCGCTCTGCGCGCGAGCTAAAGCGGACGGAATGAGCGAGCAGGATGCATAACATCATCGCGCTCTGCGCCAAAGAATGGCGGACGTTCTTCTCCTCAGCGACGATCCTGAGCGTGTGTGCGGGACTGTGGTTGATGGCAGGAGTGTCGTTCTTCGATCGCGTACGGCGTTATAACGAGTTGTTATTTAGAGCTGAGACGCAATTGAGTCTACCGGACTTCTCGGGGGTGGTGCCGCCCGAGCTCAATGTCGAGGAGCAGATACTGGCTCCCTTCCTCTTCCAGTTGGTACTCTTACTTACTGTCTTTGTGCCGATCGTGACGATGCGTGTTCTCGCGGAGGAGAAGCGGAGCGGTACGCTCGCCTTACTCTTCACTACCAGAGTGACGGTTGGCCAACTGGCCTTGGGGAAGTTTCTCGCGTGTTGGTTGTTACTCGTAGCCACGGTTGCCATTGCGTTTGTGTTCCCTGTCGCCCTCGCCTGGAAAGCCAACCTCGCAGCTGGACCGTTATGCAGTGTGTTTATCGGTCTCGTGTGTGTTGTCGCCGCATTAGTAGGACTGGGACTTTTTTGCTCGTCGCTCACGACGCGGCAGAGTGTGGCTGTCCTGCTGACGTATGTTGGAGCGGCGGTGTGGACTGATTTTTCCTGGGCGTACAATTTCTTAACCACGACAGGTGCACAGACGGTCGAATGGCTGTCATTGTCAGGTCATTTAGAACACTTTGCGCGTGGAGCGTTGAACGGTCCGGACATTCTCTATTATGTCGGAGCAACGTCGTTTTTCCTCATCCTTACCTCTGGGCTCCTCCTCGTTAGCCGAGCGGGATAGACCCTCCCTCTCCCGCCTCCGGCTGAGTGGAGTCCTCGGAGTGACTTTTGCCCTTTTTGCCGGGGCAGGGTTCTACCTCATGAGAGGGTTCACACTTTTTGTGCTGCTCCATGTCGTGGCAGCGCTCGGGTGTGGAGTTTGGTGGGTGTGGGCACAATGGCGACTGCGTCGGGGAAACTATCCCAGCCTGGCCGGTCTCATCTGGCCGCGTCGTCTCCTGTGGCTCAGCATGGTGATTGCGGTTCTCGTCCTTTTAAGCGTAAGCGGGAAGAAGCTGTGGCTCGACCTCACTCCGGGTCGAGCCTTGAGTTTGAGCGCAGCAAGCCAGACGGCGCTCGGTTCTTTATCACAACCAGTTGAGGCGTTGGTTGCGCTGCCTGGACGACGGGGCAGCGAAGCGCTGGCCTTATTGCAGCGCTACCAGCGTGCGACAGACTTCTTCTCCGTTCGTCAGTTCGGCGGAGAAGGCAGTAGCGGGCGTGAACCTGCGCTTCCCGGTGAGGGGGTATTACTGCGCGTCGGTGAGCGTCAAGAATTTCTCGCCACTGTGAGCGAAGAGACGGTGACGAATGCCTTGCTGCGGTTAAGTACGGAACGGAAAAAGATCGTCTATGTTGTCGGCGGCCACGGCGAACCGTCGCTTGAGGATACCGGTCCGGCGGGATTTGCTGGGCTCAAACGCGTACTTGAAAAGGAGCGGTGTGCAGTGCGTCGCCTGTTGCTCGTGAGTACGCCAATAGTTCCAGCTGATGCCGACCTGCTGATTGTCCCAAGCGGAGTCAACGCTCCGCTACCCGAGGAGAAGGCCGCCGTCGCGAGCATGCTTCGTGCCGGTGGCATGATTGCGTTCCTGCTTGCACCTGACCACGCGTCAGTGTGGGCGGACCTGCTCGCAGAGTTCGGGATTGTGTGGGATCGTCAATGGGTCGAACAACGTCTGGCTGTGCGTGTGGTCAAAGACCATCCCTTGGCGCAGGCGCTTCCGCGCAATAGTGCTGCGGTGTTCGCCGGTTTCTTTCCATTGCGTGTATGGGGGCACCTGCCGGACGGAGCCGAGGTACGCCCGGCGCTGGTCAGCGACGAAGCTGAAAAGCTGTCACCGGCATTGATTGCCGCTCGCGCACCTGGCCAGGGATTTCTCACTCTTGCCGTGACCGCGGAATACCCGGTGCCTGGAAAACAAGAGAAAACTCGGGTGGCAGTCTTTGGCGGACAGGGGTTTGTAACCAATGTTGGACTGTCGCAGCTTGCTAATCAAGACGTGCTGGTTGGTAGTGTGCGTTGGCTCACTCAGGGTGAGGGAGAGATGCGGATTCCGCCGCGCGGGCGTATGCCTGCACAAATGATTATTGCGCCAGAGTCACTGGAGGCCACGTTTGTGTTGCTGGTGTTATTGCCGCCGGAACTGTTTTTGCTCGCCGGGGTCATCGGCTTGGGAGTGAAAGGGAGACTGTGAACAGGCTTTAAGGAGAAAGTGAAGAGGTATGAGTAAAGAGGTAAGAATTTCTCAGGGGAAGCATACAACCCTAAGAGGAGACGGGTCACACTTTTATTTTTGCGTGTTACGTGCCGCGTGCTGCGTGCTGCTTTCTGCCTTTACAGCCTGCCAAACGGCGAATGATGCCACCAGCCGGGCACGAAGTGAAGGTAACAAAGGTACGCTCTCTCGCTATGACCAGTATTTTTCCGCGGCCATGCCCGCTGAGGGAAAAGTGTGGGCGGTTGGGCAGAATGGGAAGATTGTGGTCAGCCACGACCGCGGGCAAACCTGGTCTGCCCAAGTGTCCAACACCAACCAGTCTCTGTTAAGCGTGAGTTTTCCTGAGGCGAGTCGAGGCTGGGCGGTCGGCGTGGCTGGAACGATTCTCCACACCGCTGATGGTGGGACAACCTGGGCAATGCAGAACAGTGGGACCGAGAAAGATCTGCTGGCGGTACAATTTCTCGATCCCCAGCATGGGTGGGTGATCGGTGCCGCTGGGGTCATGCTTTTCACCCAAGACGGTGGGCAACACTGGCAAGACCGCTCGCTGAACGCCGATGCAAACCTTAACCATCTCTACTTCTTGGATGCTCAGACGGGCTGGGTCGTCGGTGAGTATGGCACGGTGATGAAGACCACGAATGGCGGAGAAACCTGGGAGCAGGTCGCTGGGCAAATCCCTGACACTGGAGACGAAGGAAAATCCTGGGAAGAACTGATGTCCGCAAAAGATGTCGGCGCAGGCGGAGTCAGTACGGCCACCCGTGGTGGCCTGGGAGAAGAGGACAATCTCTTCGCCGTCTATTTTGCTGATGCGAACCACGGGTGGGCGACGTCCACCGGCGGGCGTGTCTTTCTCACCGAGGACGGGGGTGCACAGTGGCAGCCGAAAGAAACCGGCTATGAGGCTCCACTGTTTGCCGTGGGTGCGGCCTGCCAAACGTGTCCACTGTATACCTGCGGTGGGAGAGGGCTGCTCCTGCGTTCTAGTGACGGTGGCAACACGTGGAGTGAGGTTAAGCTCGCCGAACGTGCGTATTCCTACCTTCGTGACTTGGTGTTTCTTGGGCCGCAGGAACTGCTGCTCATCGGTACGCAAGGGACGTTGTTGCGAGCGGGAGTGTAGCAGATGGCTGATGGCTCGCTCACTACGTTCACTCTATGGCAAATGGCTGATAGCCCGCTCCCTTCGGTCGCTTTATGGCCTGGGGCAAAAATTGTCTTGCTATAGGGTGAGCGAGGCGAACGAGCCATACGCTCTTTGCCATGCACCGGAAAAAAACGGAGTATTGACATGTCTGTCGAAGAGATGCACAACACAAACGTGATCGCCGCGCCCCGCTTTGTCGCTGTAGCGATGCGTCATCGGGTGCTTATTCTCGGAGCGATCTTTGCCATCACTGCGGTTTTTGCCCTCCAACTGCCCCGCCTCAAGATGTACAGCGAGTTTAACGACCTGCTCCCGCAGAACCATCCCTACATTCGGCTGCACAACGAGATTCGCGACGTCTTCGGTGGGGCCAATATCGTCCTCTTGGCGGTTGAGGTGGCACAAGGCGACATCTTCCAGCCCGAAGTGCTCACGACGATTTACCGCATAACCCAAGAGATCGATCTCCTCCCTGGAGTCGATCACAACCAAATTGCCTCGCTGACGCATCAGAAGGTGCGTAAGATCTGGATCACCGATACCGGTACGGTACTGTCTGAATCTTTCTATGATCCACAGAAACCGCCGCAGGGAGAGGCCCTCGCACGGCTGCGAGAAGATGTGATCTCTAGCCCACGCGTATACGGCCGCTTGGTTGCCCCGAACCTGCGCTCAGCCTTGGTGACCGCCCACTTCCACGAAGGGCATTTAGATTATCAGCAGATTTTTGCCGGCTTGCAAAAAATCCGCGCCGACAACACCCGGCCAGGGCTGCGCATCTATGCCACCGGCCAGCCGGTGCTGATGGGCTGGGTGTATTACTATGTCAACGAACTACTGCTCATCTTCACTCTGACGGGCGTGGTGATCGTGGCGCTGTTGACGTACTACTTCCGCCGGCTCTTTGGCGTGTTGGTCCCGCTGCTGTGCGCGGCCTTGAGCGCGATTTGGGGACTAGGGTTCTGCGCGCTCATGGGATACAACCTCGATCCCCTCACGCTGGTGATTCCCGTGCTCATCTCGGCGCGCGCGGTGAGCCACGCCGTGCAGTTCATTGAACGTTTCTACGAAGAGCTCGAGCGGTCTGGAGATACGGAGCAGGCGAGCCGGGCAACGATGGCGGAGATGTTCCTCCCGGGGCTCCTCGGAATCGTCACGGACGCGAGCGGGCTCTTGCTCATTGCGGTAGGTGCTTTTCCGCTCAATACTAAGCTCGCTTATTACGCGACGTTTTGGGCGGCAAGTATCGCGGTCACCGTCGTCTTGATGTTACCGTTGCTTCTCGTCTACTTACCCTTACCAAAAAACATCCAACTGAAACATAACGCGCTGCGTCGGATCCTGCCGGTCATCGCGCGGTGGTGCACCCAGACGAGGTCCGCCTGGGCGATCGTAAGTGTCTCTGGCGCGTTGATGCTCTTGGCCTTGTACTTCAGCACCTGGCTGGTGGTTGGCACTGCGCAGTCGGGTTCGCCGATCCTTTACCCGAGCTCTGATTACAACCTCTCTGCCGAAGTCATTAACCGTGAGTTTCCCGGTTCTGAAGAGCTGTTTATCGTCGCGGAGACGCCGAACAAAGGGGACATTAAAGATCCACGGGTGCTACGCTATCTGGAAACGTTCCAGCAGCACATGCTGGACGATCCCGAGGTGGGCGGCACCAAGTCAATCGTGGACCTGGTGAAACTGGTCAATCAGATCAATCATCACGACGATCCCAAGTGGGCGCAGATTCCGCGAGACGCCGCTTTTGTTGGTGGCGTGCTGTTTTCCTATATGGCCTCGGCGCCGATTCCCGGCAGTCTTGATGAATACATTGACGCCCACGAACGCCAGGCGAACGTGGTGATCTACTACAAGGATCACAAAGGCGCGACCATCACCCGCGCCATTGACCGGGTGAAAGCGTTTCTTGCTTCTCATCCAACCGAAGGGGTCGCCCTGCGCCTGGCTGGTGGACTCATTGGCGTTACCGCAGCGATGAATGAAGAAATCGTCTCTTCAAATTTCCTCATCACGGCCTTGGTCTACGTGTCGGTCTTTCTCTTCGTGGCCTGGGGCTACCGCTCTTTCGTGGCCGCGCTTCTCGTGTCCACCCCACTCGCACTGGCGACAATCTGGGGTGAAGCGTTTCTGGCGTTGATGGGGATTGGGCTTAATGTGAACACCGCGCCAGTGACGGCGGTCGGCATCGGCATAGGTGTGGACTACGCTATCTACATTATGGATCGCATCAAGCAGGAATATACGCGCCTGGGCGATCTGCGCGCGGCGGCAGAAAAGTCGATCACAACCTCGGGAATGGCGGTGATGTTCACTGCCAGCACGCTGGTCGGCGGGATCATTTTCTGGGCCTTTCTGTCGAGCCTGCGATTTCAGGCCGAGATGAGTCTGCTCCTCTCGATTCTTATGGTGACGAACATGATCGGCGCGATGCTCCTCCTGCCAGCCCTCACGGTGCTGGTGCGCCCGGCCTTCATCGTGGGGACTGCGGGAAAAGTCGAAAGAGGCCGGGAAGCGGTAACAGCCGCGGCAGGCGGGATACGGTGAAACAGGTGGTTAGCAGTCAGCTTCGGCCAAAAAGGACCGAGGCAATGGAGAGAGGAAGAACCGTTCAGAGAATGAAAGGAGGGAGGAGCCGTGAAAGCAAGGAATAAAAGTATAATCACAGTTCTGCTGGGAGGAGTTCTCCTCTCGGGAGGAGGGACACCGTCAGTCTGGGCCTATGAAACGACCATCGACGGGAGGGACCTCAAAATCAACGGGTTTTTCGAGACGATCAATATCTTTCGCTCCAAGAACTTCAGCAAGAATCCGATTCTGACCCAGAACCGCAATACTGCCGAAACCGAGATCGATTTTACTGTGGCGGAGGATTGGCGAGGGATACGCAAATGGAGCGTGTTCTTCGATGGCCGCTCCTTTTACGACGGCGTCTACGACTTCAACGACAACGACTTCGGCAACGACGCGGGTGAGCCCTTGCCCGGACTGCCCAACCCGGCGCCCGGCTTTGGTCCGAACAGAGGTTTTCGCCTCCTTGGCCATAAGCCCTTGCAGTTCGCCGTGCCGGTGCGGCCGGATGACCACCGCGGCAAAATCCCCCGTTATTTGGCCAAGGATAAGGACGACCTGAGTTACCGTTTTGAGCTGCGGGAGCTGTACACCGACATCGAGTTCGAGAATGCCTTTAACACCGGCGACAATGTCTTCCTCCGTATCGGCAAACAGCAGATCATCTGGGGCCGATCCGACCTGTTCCGTCTCCTCGATGTCGTCGATCCGATCGATTTTGGTCGCCACCTGTTCCTTGAGGAGTTCGAAACCATCCGTAAGCCGTTATGGTCTACTCAAGCAGTGTGGAAGTTCGGCCGCACGGGCTGGTTTGCCGATTTGAACCTGGAATTTGACTGGATCTGGAACGAGTTTGAACCAGCCGGCCTCGGGCAGGGAGGAACGCCGTACCCGATCTTGACGGCGGGCGATTTCTTCCGCTCGATTAAATTGCTTAACGATCAGGGCGGATTTCTCTATGTCGGCGGCCAGCCTATCGGCATCAATCCGGCGAACGGGATGCCGTTGCCTTTTGCCTTCGGCGGCGTTGCCTTCCCGCCGGGAGTGATCGGGCTGCGGAATGTGCGAAAACCTCGTAATAACATTGGTAACAACCAGTTTGGTGTCCGCATAGAAGCGGTATACGGGGATGTAGCATTCTCGCTCAACTACTTCCACGGTCGCCAGCAATTGCCTTCGCTGCGCGGGATCAATCCCAATTTCTTGCCTTTCGCCGATATCCATTTCCCTACTATCGAGGTGCTCGGCGGCTCGGCTGATTGGGCCGATCCCTGGACCGCTTCAACCTGGCGGTTGGAATTTACCCGCACGCATGGTGAGGAGTTTCCCGACACCCTCAAGCCGCGCCTGTTTCGTCAGTCTGATACTATCCGTTACCTCATCGGCTGGGACCGGCAGACTTTTCTGCGCTGGCTGAACCCCTACCGTACTTTCCTGTTTTCCGGGCAGGCATTCTTTACGCACTTGCTGCAGTACGAGCGGATCGGCTTACAAGGCATGCCAGACCCGGATTTCAATGTGATCTTCACCTTGCTGATCCAAGGCTTCTATATGTCTGACCGACTTAATCCACGAGTGATCCAGGCGTATGACTATCGCGGAGATGCTTACTTACTGGCGCCACAAGTCGAGTTCATCTGGACCGACCATATCGACTTCATCGCCGGCTTTAACATGTTCTTTGGCGTTGAGAAGAAGTTTGCTACGCTGTTGGGATTCAACTCTGAAGAACCGTTCGGTCGTTTTCGTGAAGGCCCAATCGGCACCTTCCGCGATAACGATGAGTTTATCTTCCGGGCGCGGTATCGGTTTTAAAAAGCGATGAGCTTTTAGCAATTAGCTCTGAGCCACAATAAGGAGGGGGAAGTCATGACAAACCGTATGAGACACAATTGGGGACATCGCGGAAATCAGACGCGTTATTATAGAGGCAAGTCTCAGCCCCGCCTCGCTGTCAGCTCTCTCATTGTTCTGACGTGCCTGAGTATGTTGAGCTTTCTGACCATGGCGCAAGCCGAAGTGTCCGAAGACACTATCCAAGAAACTTTCTATGCCTACCGAAACGGAGTTCCTCAGGTGCCGGGGATCAAGCCTGGGATGGTCATCAACCAGAACAATTGGGAAGTCGCCAAAGACGTCATGTATCCTGAATACCTGGACCTCATCAAAAAAGGCTGGGTAGAGATCAAAGTGGGCGAGACCATCCCTTTCACTTTGCCCAAGGAGTACATCGAGGCCACGCGCAAGTATGCCCAGCAAGTGAAACTCTCTCCCGAGGGCTATCTCGAAAATTATGTAGCTGGGTTGGCTTTTCCTGAGCATCCTGATCCGAATGATCCCCAGGCCGGTCTGAAGTTGGCTTGGAACTTTAAGCGCGGTTTCAACTGGAGCGATAACGCCTGCATCTGTCCCTTCTACTGGTCGTACATCAAAGGCGACGGCACGGTTGAGAAGACGATCAAGTTTGATTTTCATTTTTTGAACTTTAAGCATCGGGTCGTCCACGACCCCAGGCCCGAGGTGTTGCCGAACCCGGAGGGCCTGTTTCGCGGCATTCACGCTCAGGTCTACGAACCCTTTGATCTCAAGGACACGCAGGTGCTGATCTGGCAATATGAAGACGAGCGCAAACGCGATGACTCCTGGTTGTACCTCGGGTTTCAGCGCCGCGTACGTCGTCTCTCGCAAGAACAGCGCGCGGACTCGTTTTTGGGGAGCGATGCTTTTGTCGATGATTTCGAGGGCTATGAAGGCCGAGTCACCGACATGAATTGGAAGTATCTAGGAGAGAAAGTCCTCCTCATGCCCATGTACAAGCACAATGCAATGGAGTTCAAGCTGCCTGATTTCCCCATTGCTAAGAATACGGACGAAGACGGCTATCACTACATTGAGTTTGGCGGCCGGGCCAACTGGTTTCCCAACATTACCTGGCAACTGCGCAAGGTCTATGTTCTGGAAGTGACCCCCAAAGACCCAGCCTATCCCTACTCCAAGCGAGTCTGGTTCCAGGACGCAGATCAGTACACTAATCCCCTGAGCTTCATCTACGACCGCAAGGGCGAGCTGTGGAAGATTTTTCTCATCGGCAAATCACACCCAGACTTCCATCTGCCGGAGAACAAGGGGATCGGCGCCAACATTGACAACTCCGTGCATATCATCGACGTACAGCGTGACCATGCCACGGTACTACGCTTCAAAGGGCACCTCGTGTCGCAGAAGCCGGAGATTTTCACCGTGCAAAACCTGCGGCAGGGACGGTAGGCGGCGATGATGAATGCAGAAGTGAAAGACGAAAACTTCTTCATCCTTAGGACTATGGGACAAAACCTCCACCGCATGACCTAAAGGCTGAGTGTCATTGCGAGTTGCCCATAGCGCAAAGCGCTAAGCGTGGCAGAAGAAACGGAGGGAGTCTCCCGGTTCGTCATTCCCGCGGAAGCCGGAATCCAGGGGGGAGGGTGCGGGAGTCCGGGTCG
>Ga0187894_10003786_pt1 | contig 16659 bp, 19 predicted proteins | sample GBC1701081metaG_FD_136650 | JGI IMG/M metagenome (GOLD analysis project Ga0187894, IMG submission 136650) | White microbial mat communities from a lava cave in the Kipuka Kanohina Cave System on the Island of Hawaii, USA - GBC170108-1 metaG ... | reverse complement strand
TGCCCAGGCCTTCGCCCTTGCTGGCACCCCTGACCAGGCCGGCGATATCGACGAACTCCAGCTGCGTCGCCACGACCTTCGCCGACTCTTCGATCCTGGCCAGGATCTCGAGCCGTCGGTCGGGCACGGCGACGCGGCCGACGTTGGGCTCGATGGTGCAGAACGGATAGTTGGCCGCCTGCGCCGCCTCCGTGGCGGTGAGCGCATTGAAGAGTGTCGACTTGCCGACGTTGGGCAGGCCGACGATGCCGCAGTTGAAGCCCATGGGAGAGGAGGTCCGAATTTGAGGGGTGGCGAGCCGATATAGGAGGCTGCAAGCCTGGTCAACCCATCGCAAACGACGCGGCCGGCGATGCGTTGCAGATGGGTGTCCAATCGGCGGCAGTGAACCTCGGATGCGCCCGCGAACGCCGTGACGGCAAGCGAGAGTGCAGCAAGCGTCAACCTGCCGCGCCGTCCGGAGTACCTTTCGGGTCGGAAGCTTTCTTTTCCGGCTTCTCCGGCGGCGGGTTCACCAGGAACGCCACCCGGCTCATGAACTTCTCGTCGTCGACCTTGCTGCCGCTGGCCAGCAGCGGCGCTTCGCCGGCCACGGCGTCGAGCACCCTGGGCAGCCAGTCCTCGCGCTCTGCCTTGCTGAAATCCTGCAGCACGTAGCCGTAGACGAGGTCCTTGTGGCCGGGATGGCCGATGCCCATGCGCACGCGGCGATAGTCGGGGCCGAGATGGGCATCGAGGTCGCGGATGCCGTTGTGGCCGCCAGCGCCGCCGCCCGTTTTCACCCGCACCTTGCCGGGCGCGAGGTCGAGCTCGTCGTGGAACACGACCACGTCGTTGAGCGCCAGCTTGTGAAAGCGCGCGGCCTCGCCGGCGGACTGGCCGGAATCGTTCATGTAGGTCATCGGCTTCAGTGCGAGCGCACGCCGGCCGCCGAGGCTGCCTTCGGCGACCTCGCCCTGGAAGCGCTTGCGCCACGGCGAAAAGCCATGGCGGCGGACGATGAGGTCCACCGCCATGAAGCCGATGTTGTGGCGCTGCGCGGCGTGCCTGGGCCCGGGGTTGCCGAGCCCCACAAGCAGGAGCATGGCCGCGTCGGAGCCGGAAGGCTCCGCTTACTTCTTGGTCGGGGCCGCCGCCTTGGCGGCCGCCGGTGCTGCCGCCGGCGTTGCGCCCGCAGCCGGTGCGGCCGCGCCCGCGGCGGGCGCCGCCGCGCCGGCGGCGGGTGTCCCTGCCGCGGCTGCCGCCGTGGTTTCGGTTTCGGCCTCGCGGCCCACTGTCGGCGGCGCCACCGAGGCGATCGTGGCGTCCTTCTCTCGGCTCACGATCCGCACGCCCTCGGGCAGCTTCAGCGCCGAGAGGTGCACGGAGTGGCCGATCTCCAGGCCGGTCAGGTCGACCTCGAAGAATTCCGGGATGTGGTCGGCGCGCGTGCGCACGGTGATGGCGTGGCGGATCACGTTGAGGATGCCGCCGCGCTTGATGCCCGGCGCCGCGCCCTCGTTCTTGAAGTGCACCGGCACGTCGACGGTGATCACCGAGTTGGTGCCGATGCGCAGGAAATCGAAATGCACCGGCCGGTCGGTCACCGGGTCGACCTGCACGTCGCGCGGCAGCACCTCGAGCCGGGTGCCGTCGACGTCGATGGCCATGCGATGGGTGAAGAAGCCCTCGCCGGTCATGATGCGGACCAGCTGCTTGGGTTCCACCGAGATCGTCAGGGGGGGCTGCTTGTCGCCATAGATCACGGCCGGGATCAGGCCGTCGCGACGTGCGGCCCGGGCGCCCCCTTTACCGGCCCGGTCCCGCTTTTTCGCGGCAATCGTGGTCATCTCGGACATCGTCCGTCTCTCCTTCAGGCGCACGGTGCGCCGTTTGCCGGATCGGGACCGTTCCCGACCCGTCTGCCGCGCGCCGGCCTCCAGGGGTGCCGCGCCCGCGGGTACGCCGAAATCGAGGCCGCCGACCGAAGCCGGCGGCCACGCTTACACGACGCCAAGCGTTCTCTACGCCACGCAAACCTAGTCGAACAGGCTGGAGACCGAAGTCTCCTCGCTGATGCGCCGGATCGCCTCGGCCAGCAGCGGCGCGATGCTGATCTGACGGATGTTCTGCGACACCCGTACCGCCTCTGTCGCCGGGATGCTGTCGGTGGTCACCAGCTCGGTGATCGGCGCCGCCGCCACGCGGGCCACGGCGCCGCCCGACAGCACGCCGTGCGTCACGTAGGCCGACACTGACTTGGCGCCGGCATTCTTCAGCGCCACGGCGGCATTGCACAGCGTACCCGCCGAATCGACGATGTCGTCGACCAGCATGCAGGTCCGGTTGCGGACGTCGCCGATGATGTTCATCACCTCGGAGATGCCCGCCCGTTCGCGGCGCTTGTCGATGATCGCCAGGTCGGCGTCAAGCCTCTTGGCCAGCGCGCGCGCCCGCACCACGCCGCCGACATCCGGCGACACCATCATCAGGCCCTCGCCGTTGTAGCGCTTGCGCACGTCGTCGGTGAAGGTCGGGCCGGCGAACAGGTTGTCGAGCGGGATGTCGAAGAAGCCCTGGATCTGCCCGGCATGCAGATCCATGGTCAGCACGCGATGGGCGCCGGCCGTCGTGATCAGGTTGGCCACCAGCTTGGCCGAGATCGGCGTGCGCGGGCCGGATCTCCGATCCTGCCGGGCATAGCCGTAGTAGGGGATCACCGCCGTGATGCGCCGCGCCGAGCTGCGGCGCAAGGCGTCGATGATGATCAGCAGCTCCATCAGGTTGTCGTTGGCCGGGAACGACGTGGACTGGATCACGAACATGTCCTCGCCGCGCACGTTCTCCAGGATCTCGACGAACACCTCCATGTCGGAGAAGCGCCTGATGTTGGCCCGCACCAGCGGCAACCCCAGCGCGGCCGAAATGCCCTCGGCCAGCGGCCTGTTGCTGTTGCCGGTCAGAATCTTCATTCGAGCTTCCCCCGACGCAGGCCGCGCCGAATTCGCGCAAGAGCTTAAAATTCCATGACTTTTTGGCCTCCGACCGGCGGCGGCGGGGCGGAACATACTGGCCTTTTCCCGGACTCGCAACCGCGCGCACGTCGCAGCTGATGAGCCCGATCGACAGGGGCCGGAGAAGCCGGTTTCGATGCACGCTGCCGGTTCGGCCGTCGGTTGGCGAGTGCCGGCTCGGCAGGGGGTGCCGGGACCGTTTCACGGTCGCCTCTGGGTGGCACGGCTGTCTGCGGTGATACCTCGGAAACGGTGCGATGACGGTTGGCCACGAGGCTCGACCGTCACTGCCGGCAACCCGGTGGTTTTTGCGTGGCATGCCTCGGGGCAGTGCCCACAGCTTGATCACTTCCCGGCGCAGACGGCGAAACCGATAATCGGCCCTTCTCGTGGTCAGCGTAGTCGCGTATTGGCCTCGATTTTTTGGGAAGGAGCCCAAGACATGCGCTCAGATCCGGGCGCGCCTGACTCGCTCATCGAAGCCAGGCGTCGCTTTCTCGCCTCCTGCGGCAAGTTCGCGGTCGCGACTCCGCCGGTCGTCACGCTGATGCTGGCGGAGGCCGAACGGAACTACGCCGTGGCCGCGTCTGGCGGTGGCAAGGGCGGCGGCGGCAGCCTCAATCGCGGCAACAACGGATATGGCAACGGTGGCGGTGACGGTGTGCCGGGTCGCTCGGGCAGCAATCCGTCCCCCAACGCGGGCGAAAAGCGCAACGACGTCGTCCGCTGACGCTCGACGGCGGCACCTGCAGGCGGGCCGGCCGACCACCGGCCCGCTTTTTGTCGGCCAAGTCGCTGCTGCGCAATAGCGTTGCCTGGTTTTCGGAGACGGCTATCGCCGCCAGCCTCGCGGGTGCGCAGGGCTCCTGAGCAGCCGGGCGATCCAGTCGCCGGCGTGGCCTTTGTGCAGGAACCGTGCGGCGTGGTGCAGACGTCGCAGCAGTAACGGGCTGCCGCGCGCATATATCCCGTCCATGCGATGAGACGCAAAGGCAGCCCTCAGGTTAGCCAAGGGAATGCTCAGCCGCGCCACCATCGGCGCTTGAAGCTGCAGCAGGCAGCGTCGGAAATGCAGTCGCGCCGCCAACGTCGGCGGCCGGGGCAGCAGCCATGGCGAGCCCAGCAGCCGGTGCGCCGCAAACGCATATGCATATAGCGGCGCCTGCAATCGGTGCCGCTCCAGGTGATCGGCGATGAATGTCCAGTCGATATCTCTGCCGCGGCGCCGGGCGAGTGCTGCCAGGTCGTGGAGCTGGCGCAGTTCGATCGTGCCGAGATAGTAGTTCGCGAGGTGGTGGATCTGCGCGTGCAGCACGTTGTGCAGGACGCGATCCGTCGGCGAAGGCACGAAGAAGCTCGTACGTTGCACCGTGGCCGCACCGGCGCGGCGCCACACATCGACCGCAGGCAGCACGTGCGGCACGTCGATCAGCTCGAAATGCAGATCGACAGCCGCCGGATCGCCCGCTCGTGCAAGCTCTCCGAAGGCATTGTGGCCGGGAGGATAGCGGTCGATGACGCCGTAGCCGAGGCCGTCCAGGACGGCGAGGGCTTTGTCAGCCGCTTCCCTGGGCACCAGCAGGTCGAGATCGCGGATCATGCGGCCGAGTTGCCCGGCGGCAGAATCGAGGAACAGCGAGACGCCGCCCTTCAGCAGCATGGTCCTGACCCCGGCGGCGCTCAACGCATCGAGCAGTTCCAGCGCCTGCTGCCGCAGACGCCGGTTGCGGGCAGCATTCGCGCCATGCAGCAGCTCGAGATAGTCGCGCACGTCGACCGGCAGCTCCGTCAGGCGCTGCGACTGTGCCAGCGCGGGGTAGAGCATCGGCGTAACGAAGTGGTCGTTCGCCAGTGCGATGGCCGCTTGCCACGCCTTTTCATTGATACCGGTCAGGCTTGACCGGCCGCTGCTGCGGTCGGGCCGCAACGCCTCGCAGACGATGTGCAGCGCGCGCAGGGTGCTCATGGACTCAGTCCTCGCAACTGCTCGACGGCTGCGGCGAGGGAGGAGAAGCGCAGTTCGAAGCACGGTATCTCGCCGATCCATCGCACCAGCTGCGCCACTTTGGCGTCGTCGAGCCCCCCTCCCAGCGGGCAGCATTCATGCAGCAACCGAGTCAGGGCTTCCGCGCGCGCCAATGGCACGAGTTCGGTGCGCGACCCGGCATGCCGATTCGGAAACACGATCCAGCCGACCGGTGCCTGCGCGTCGGGCCGAATTCGTTGACATGCTCCCGCGGGCGCGATGTAGCGGACAAGCTTGCCGTCCGGACGTTTGTGAACCGGCTGCCGCAACAGCGTGGGCAGTCGGGACCGCAGCAGGCGCCAGGCGCCCGGCTTGAGGCAGATCGCAAATGGCATCGCACGCGCCGCCAGCGTGTCCTGCGCCAACACGATGGTGTCATCGCCGAACAGGCCGAAACCGGCCAGGGCCAGCGCTGCCGCGAGCGTGCTCTTGCCGCTGCCGGACGCGCCTGGCAGCAGCAGGCACCGATCATGCAGATGGAGGGCGGCGGCATGGATGGCGCAGAAATCGCGGCTGCGTTCCAGTGCGAAGCGGCCGAGGCAGATCTTGAGAAGGGGCGCCAGCGTGTCGCGCTGCCGGCAACGCTCGACGGTGCCGTCAGGTCCAAGCAGGGAAAAGCGATCCCCCTCGGCAGCGATCTCCAACGGCACTGCTTCGCTCACCGCTGTCGTGACCAGGGGTTCGAGCAACGGCATGAGGTTGCGTAGAAGATCGGCCGGTTGGACCTGCAGTCTGAAGACTGTATCGAGCAGCCTGAGGTGGACGGCGGCCTTAGGAGGCGTTGCTATCGCGGCATGCTTGTCGATGCCATCAGCATGCGCGACCTGTCGCAGCAGGCCGAGTTCGCGCCATTGCCCGAGGATAGCTGCGACATGGCTTGCGGCCGCACCTTGCGCGAAGCCGAAGGTCTGCTCCAGACCGCATTCGATCCTGGCACGGTCGAGACCATCCTCGAGGCAGCACCAGATGTAAGTTGCCGTCGCGTTGAGGCTGTAGAGCTGACGCCTGCCGGCGTCGAACAGGACACCCGTGTCATCCAGAAAATGCAGCGTTACGTCAGGGCCCGGACCGGGCCGTTTGTCGCTTTGTTCTTGCATTGCCTCTCATGGCGACAAGCCCGCACAACCTTGCCGCCAAGTGAGACAATACCGACACCCCGGGTGCACAAGTGATGACCATTTCGGGGCAGAACTGACCATGCCTGTAGCCAGCGTGTGACGCCGCTGCGTCGACATTTGATCAATGACTCTGTTGACTATCAACAAAGTGTTTGATAATTGCCAGTCATGACGCAGGCTGCGGCCACGGTTCACCCGATCGACGGCGTCGAGGATCCGCAAGTGGAGTTTCTCGATCGCGTGTTCTTCGCGCTGTCCGACCCGGTGCGGCGCGCGATCCTGGAGCGGCTGGACGCTGGGGCCCTGCTGGTCTCCGAGCTGGCGGCGCCGTTCGACATTTCGCTGCAGGCGGTGTCGCGGCACATCCAGGTGCTGGTGCGCGCCGGGCTGGTGCAGCAGGAGCGCACCGGGCGCATCAGCCGCTGCAGCCTGGTCGTGGGACCGATCTTCGGGGCGGCCGTCTGGATGAACCGCTACACCAGGTACTGGCAAGCGCAGTTCGACACGCTCGCGGCCGCATTGGAGCAGATCGGCGAACGTCAGTCCGGTACGCCACAGCCCGCGCCAGCGCGACCGAGACGCCTTCGCCGTTTGGAGCGCCGGTCCTGAAAGACGTCACGCAGGGAGGTCCGACATGGAGAGTCACAAGGTCGTCTCGAGAGACGCATGGATCGAGGCTCGCAGCGCGCTGCTGGCGCGGGAGAAGGAGTTCACCCGGCTGCGCGATGAGCTCAGCCGGCAGCGGCGCGAGCTGCCCTGGGAGCGTGTCGAGAAGTCCTACGTCTTCGACGGGCCGAACGGCAAGGAAACCTTGTCCGAACTCTTCGAAGGGCGGCATCAGCTCGTCGTGCAACACTTCATGTTCGGCCCGGACTGGGAGGCAGGATGCAAGAGCTGCTCGTTCTGGGCCGACAATTTCAACGGCATCACCGAGCACCTGAGCCAACGCGACGTGACGTTCGTCGCCGTCTCCCGGGCACCCTTGCCGACGCTGCAAGCCTTCGCCGCACGCATGGGATGGCGGTTCAAGTGGCTGTCGTCGTTGGGCAGCGATTTCAACTTCGACTACCAGGTATCGTTCTCGCCGGAGGCTGTTGCGAAGGGCGAGGTCACGTACAACTATGCCCGGCGCGAGACCTCGATGACCGAGCTGCCGGGCATCAGCGTGTTCTTCAAGGACGGGCACGGCGCCGTCTTCCACACCTATTCCTGCTACGCGCGCGGGCTGGATATGATGAACGCCGCCTACCATTACCTCGATCTCGTGCCCAAGGGACGCGACGAGGCTGGCCTGGCTTACCCGATGGCCTGGGTGCGCCTTCGCGACCAGTACGGCACATGATCTCGCGGCGCGGGAGGTCGCAGCCATGAAGTATCAGGACGCCACCCGGCGCCTCGCCGAACACCACGAGCGTATCGCGGCCCTGCGCGCCGAGATGCGCCAGATCCAGGACGAGATCGAGCCCCAGGAGGTTGAAGATTACCGCCTGTCGACACCGGACGGCGACGTGCGCCTCTCCGAGCTGTTCGGCGACAAGGCCGACCTGTTCGTGATCCACAACATGGGCGCTTCGTGTCCCTACTGCACGCTGTGGGCCGATGGTTTCAACGGCGTCTACCATCACCTCGCGAATCGGGCCGCCTTCGTCGTCTCGAGCCCCGACGCAGCGGCGGCACAGAAGCGCTTCGCGGACAGCCGCGGCTGGCGGTTCCCGATGGTGAGCCACCAGGGCTCCAGTTTTGCCGGCGACATGGGTTACCGTTCCGAGGAAGGCAACTGGATACCGGGCATCTCGGCGTTCCGGCGCGATGGAGACCGACTTGTACGCGTGTCCGACCGGGGCATGGAGCCGGGCGACCCGTTTTGCGCCGTGTGGCATTTCTTCGATCTGCTGCCCGGCGGTGCGGGAGGCTGGCAGCCGAAGTTCAAGTATCCCTGACGGTCGCGGCCGACACCGGAGCGCGCCATGGCCTTGCGAAAATCACCGCCGCCGCTCATCGCGCTGTTCGACAGCGCGGTACCGCGCGATCCGCGCGTCGACCGGCGCCTGATGTTCGGTTTCCCGGCCGCGTTCATTGGCGGCAAGCTGTTCGCCAGCCTGTATCAGGAGAACGTCATTCTGAAGCTGCCGGCGGAAGACCGCGAACAGCTGCAGTCGAAGCATGGCGCACTGCCGTTCGAGCCGATGCCAGGACGGCGCATGAAGGAATACGTCATGCTGCCGCAAGCCGCGTTGGCGGATCGCGCCGTGCTCGAGACATGGTTGTCGCGATCGCTGGCCTACGTGGCGGCTCAGGGCGCGGCGACGTCAAAACCGCGATCTTCGGCGTTGGGCAAAACGACCAGACCGAAGCGTCGCGCAGCGTCCGGGTAGCCTTCATGGTGAGCTTGTCGAACCATGAAGGCTTCGCACGGACTGCGGTGCGGACCAGCTTCATGGTTCGACAAGCTCACCATGAAGCTGTTCTCCTTACGCGGTCGCGCTCCAACGGTGGTCGGCACGCAGCGGGGAGTCCTCCTTGACGAACAGCAGGTCGAGCTGTGCCAGGGCGCTGTCGAGCGGCCGGCGGCCGCCGCCGAGCACGTCGTAGACGACAAAGCCCTGCTGCCGCAGGAAAGCGATCACCTCGGCGATCTCCGGGCCCTCCCGGATGGTGGCGATGACGCTGGCCTCGATCAGGATCGCATCGACGTCGTGGATCCGCGCGCCCATGCCGCGCAGCACCCGCATCTCGGCGCCCTGGACGTCGATCTTGCACAGCGCCGGCCGCTCGAAGCCGTCGATCACGCCGTCGAACCGGCGCACCGGCACGGGATAGCGGCGTGTCGGCCCGAGCGGCCCGATTTCCTCGTAAAAGGTCGACCCGCCGATGTCGTCGGTGCGCACGCCGATCTCGAGTTCCCCCTCCGCGTCTCCGAGCGCGATATTGAGGATCCTGGCATCGAGTCGCCGGGCGATGCTCTCCATGTACGGTAGCGATTCGCGCGTCGGATCGACCAGATAGTACCGCGCCTCGGGAAAAACCGCATAGAGTTCCGGCGTGCCATGGGCGACGCCGATATCGAACACGGTGCGCGGGCGGAAACCCCGGGCCCTGAGGTTGCGCAGCACGAACGCCCAGGCCGGCACGACCCCGACCATGCGGTGCAGCACCAGGGTCGAGTAGCTCAACATGCGTTTCACCACGGCTTTCGCCGGATTGCGCATCGTCATGCCGGTCATCATGGTCACGCCGACTCCAGGGCAAGAATTGCCTGCCGCGCGCCGTTCAACGCGGGAGGCCGACGGCAGATGTAGTGGAAAGCTGCGGCGACGGTCAGTCTGTGCGCCAAGCGGCCACTGAATGATCACCAGGTGCAACAATCCTGGAACGCTTCCCCGTCAGAGTACCAACTTGCACGACGGCGTTCCTTGCCGGTCTCGGGCGATTCCCGACCGCGTCGGCTGGACTCGCGGGACGTGCGGCTGCATGCTTCGGATGGGAAAGCGGAGGGAGGACACGATGGACGAACGCGTTGCCAAGGCGCTGATCGATGTGGCCGAACTGGTCAAGGCCGGTCAGCAGAGTGCCGCTGCCCTGGAATCCGCCTGGGGTGGTGTCGACGAGTTGACCACCGCGCTGGGCGTGCTCGCGACCCAATGTGCCGCGCTCGACAAGCGGTTGCAGGCGGTCGAGGCCAAGCTCGGGAACTGAGCCGGCCCAAGGCTCTACAAGGTCGCAGATTACTCCCCCTCTGCGTCAGCAAGCGCGGACTTCATGCTTCGGACCGCGCGCGTCCACGCGCGCTCATGCCTTCCCTTCGCCTTGGCGTGGGAAGAAAGATGTGCGCGTGGACGCGCGCGGTCCGAAACAGGAATCCCACGTTCACCGCCCGCCCCTCGCGCGATCGCGGGTGATCAGGTCGACGACGGTGTCAACGGCGGCCAGGGCCACGAGCGGTGCCAGCTTGTCCCAGTTGCCGTCGAGGCCGCCCGCACGGACGGTGTTGGCCTGCTCGAGATCGCCGATCTGCGTGCCGTCGCCCCGCCGGATGATCCAGCGGATGACGACGCGCTGGCGCCCTTCGGCCGGCGGTGCCAGCTCGACGCTGCCATGGACCTGGAAGATGCCGGGCTCGGTGCGGTCGACCACCACCACCTGGCTCTCGCCCAATGCCCGACGCATCGCCGACGTCATCGCCCGGCCGCCGGCAGCTGAGCCGGTCACCGCCAGCACGCGCACGCGCGGTGCGTTGCTCGCCGCGGCCAGCACCGGCGGCGGGGTCGCCGCCGGCGGTGCCGCCCCGGGAGGTGGCGGTGTTGCGGGGCCGCCCGGTTGACCCGGCATCGGCATGGACGGCACCGGGGCGCCGGAGCTGAAGGGGCCGACGCTGTCGGACGCCGGCGGCAAGGTGCCGGGCCCGATGGCGTCGGGCAGCGCTGCGATAGGCACGTTGGCGAGGTCGCCGCGACCGAGCTGGCGGCCGATGCGGAAGGCGGCCTGCGTGGCAATGCGCGAGATCAGGCGGTCGTCGGCATCGAACCATTCCTGCGGCTGGCCCATCACCCGCTGCTCATTGCCGCCCAGGCGTTCGCCACGCACATCCTGCACCGTCCACGTGATGTCGATCTGCACGTTGCCGCCGGCGTCGCGCGTCGCCACCGTGGCGCTGATGCGCTTGAGGCCGGTGGCCGGCGCCGGGGTGGCGACGATGCCGTGGTCGCGCAGCGCCATGGCGAGCGCGATCGCCAGCTTGGCGGCCACCTCCGGCCGCGGGCCGACCGGCAGTGCGATTGCGAACTCCGGTGGCTCGCGGCCAAGTTCGAAACGGCGCAGATCGGGTGGTGCGTCCGCCCGGCCGTTGATCTTGGCATCCGGCTGGAACGGCCGTGGCGTGTCGCCGCACGCCGCCAGTGCCACGGTCAGCAGCGCGGCGGTGGCCACGATGCGCATCGCGTCAAGCCAGGGCACAGGTCGCCACCAGCCCGAGCATGCAGAGGAAACCGAAGATCACGAGATAAGGCATGGGGTGGGAGGGGTGTCTCGGTTGCGGCTCAATCGACCAGCGTGATGGCCGACAAGCCGCGGCCATAATCCCGCTCGCCGTTCAGCGTGTTGCGGCGGAAGCTGAAGAACTGTCGCTGATTCGACAGCGTGTCATGGCCGCTGAACTCGGCCGCCGCGACGCCCAGCAGGCGCAACCGCCGCAGCAGGTAGCCCGGCAGGTCGAACATGTGATGGCCGGCGCGGCGCGCGGGGGTGAAGAAGCCGGTGTTGGCCGGATCCTGCGCCGTGAACAGCGCCGGGAACTCGGGGCCGACCTCGTAGGACTGGTGTGCGATGCACGGGCCGACGGCGGCGTGGATGTGTCCGCGCCGCGCCCCGAGTTTCTCCATGGCGCCGACCGCGGCCTCGACGACGCCCGCCAGCGCGCCGCGCCAGCCGGCGTGGGCGGCGCCGATGACCTGGTTTTCCGTGTCAGCCAGCAGCACCGGCGCGCAGTCGGCCGAGAGCACCCCCAGCGCGATGCCCGGCTTGTCGGTGACGAGGGCATCGGCCTTGGGCGCGCCGGGTGAGCGCCACAGGTTGGACTCGTCGACCGTCAGCACTTGCGTCGAGTGGATCTGGTGCAGGGTCAGCAGGCGTTCGGCCGGCAACCCGAACCGGCCGGCGGCGCGGGCACGGTTCTCGGCGATATTGGCAGGCGCATCAGCCGAGCCGTAGCCGCAGTTCAGCGAGGCGAACAGACCGGCGCTGACGCCGCCTTCGCGCGTGAAGAAGGCGTGCCGCACATGCGGGATGTCGGCGAGGCAGGGCAGCGTGATCACGACTCGTGTCCGGGGTTCGCGTCGTCAACCATCTCAACCGGTGCGAACCCGGGCGCCGGCACGGTTGCCGGATCGCGCAGGCCAAGCACGTGGAACAAGGTGCCCATTCGGTCCGACGCGATCAAGCGCGCCTTGGCGGCGTCGATGGACAAGGCCTGCGTCGGCGACGCGTGCGCCAGCAGTGCCCGCGCGCGCGTTTCGATGCCCAATGCGCGGAGGAAGTCCCCCTGGCTCAGGGGGCCATCGACCGCGGCACCGGCTTGGCGTGCTGAGCGGGCCAGGGCGGCGAAATCGACATGGGTCGTCAGGTCGCTGTCGCCGATCCGATCGAAGACGCCGACCTTGGCGTGCCGGCGCACGGCCTGCAGCGTGTCGCCGTGGCTGCCGGAAGCGTAGCCATAGTCGACGATCAGGGCCGCGCCGCGATGACGCAAGAGGCGCAGGGCCACCAGGTGTACCAGGGACAGCGTTGCCGGTGAGACTTCGGCAACGGCACCAACCGGTGCGCCATCACCCACCGCCGGGTCGAGCAGCGTCGCTAGCGGCGAAGGGCCGGGCGCGAGGGCGAAGGCGAACGCCTGATCCTCGGCGGTATCGGCATCTGCGGTCGACATCAGCCCGACCATGCGCTCGCTCCATCCGGATCGGGTGCGCACGACCTGCCGGATCGGCAGGGCATCGAAGAATTCGTTGGCGACGAGCAGCAGTGGCGTGTCGTCGGGCACGTGGTCGAAACGGTCGTGCCACTGCGCGGCCATCGACGCGCCGGCCAGGGCGGCGCGCTGCTCGTCGCGCAGCGTGTCGTCGATCTCGACCAGGTGCAGGCGCAACGCGGCGTGGAAGCCCGGCACGCCGCGCGTCGCCCGCAGCGCGTCCGAGAGCAGGGTGCCGCGGCCGGGGCCGAGCTCGACCAGCCGGACCGGATCCGGCCGGCCGATCTCCATCCAGCGCTCGGCCAGCCAGGCGCCGATCAGCTCGCCGAACATCTGGCTGATCTCCGGCGCCGTCACGAAATCGCCTGCCGCGCCGACGGCCCGCGCGCGGCGGTAATAGCCGAGCGTCGGATGCGCCAGCGCCTCGACCATGAAATCGGCCACGGTGATCGGCCCGGTGAGCGCGATGCGCCGCCGCAGCAGTCCGGCCAGCTCCGTGCTCATGCCGGGACGGCGATCTCGGGATTGCGCAGCGCCCGCATGATCAGCCAGATGCCGAACAGCACCAGCGGCAGCGACAGCAGCATCCCCATGGTGAACCACCCGCCGAACAGGTAGCCGAGATGGGCATCGGGTTCGCGCCACAGCTCGCCCACCATGCGCGCCAACCCGTAGCCGCACCACATGGCTCCCCACAGCAGGCCGGGCCGCCGTCGCGCGTCGAACACTTTCCACAGCACGACCAGCACGGCGAACAGCAGCACGCCTTCGAGGAAGGCCTGGTAGAGCTGGCTGGGGTGGCGCGGCAGCTGGGCCTCGTCGTTGGGGAACACCATGGCCCACGGCGCGTCCGTGGGCCGGCCCCACAGCTCGCCGTTGATGAAGTTGGCCAGGCGTCCGAGGAAGAGCCCGACGGGCGCGACAAGGGAGATGACGTCGGCGAAGGAGAACAGCTCGATCTTGTAGCGCCGAGCGTACCACAGCACCGCCGCCGATACACCCAGCAACCCGCCATGGAACGACATGCCGCCTTTCCAGATGGCGAAGATCTGGTCTGGTTGCTCCAGGTAGGTCCCCGGCTTGTAGAACAGGACGTAGCCCAGCCGGCCGCCGAGGATCACGCCGAGCGCGGCATAGAACAGGAAATCGTCGATCTGCTGCGGCTTCATCACCACGGGCGGCTGCGTGACGACGCGCCGTGCCAGCCACCACGCTGCGACCAGGCCGGCGACATAGGCCAGCGCGTACCAGCGGATCGCAAACGGTCCGATCGCGACCAGCACGGGATCGATCTGGGGATAGGGGATGATCAATGGACTCATGCGGCAGGGGTTTACCCAGCCGCCTGCGCCCTGTCATCAAAGCGTGTACCGAAAAAAAGCTTCCCGCTCAGGTGGGAGCGCCGGCTTCCAGCCGGCACCACAGGCGAAAGCTTCGCTTTCGGCTGTGCGCGAAGCGCCGGATCATGAGCCGGCTGGAATCCGGCGCTTCCGGAACGCGATTCCGTCAAACCGAAGCGCGCTCCAGTCGGCGGCAGCATTTTTGTCGGCGGCGGCAAAAACCCGTCGAGAATGGAACGAGCAGGCGGGTGCCGCGTCAGCATGGCGCAGGCACAACGCGGTCCTCTGATAAATCAATCGAATGATTGACATTCAGGATCGGGGAGCGTAGATGACTTCGGGAGCGGCCCCGGCGGGGCGGAACAGGACATCGACAGTGACGGCAACCAGCTCCTTGCGACGCGGCACATCCAGCCGTGCGGCCAAGACACCACCAGTGCGCGGTCGCCCCAAGGGCGGCGGCGACGCCACACGGCAGAGACTGGTGCAGGTGGCGCTCGACAGCTTCGGCCGCCAGGGCTTTGAAGGCGCCTCGACGCGCGCCATCGCGCTGAAGGCCAGGGCCAACATCTCGGCGATCCTCTATCACTTCGGCGGCAAGCGGGGGCTGTACCTCGCGGTCGCCGAACACATTGCCGACTTCATCAGTAACCGCATCGCGCCGGTGCGGGACCAGATCGAGGCGACCCTGGCCGGCGGCAAGGTCGATCCCGACACCGCCATCAGCCTGCTGGAGCTTGCCATCGCGCGCCAGGTGACGCTGCTTGCCGAGCCGGAGACGGAATCCTTCGCCCGCTTCATCACGCGCGAGCAGCAGGAGCCGACCGATGCGTTCACGCTGATCTACGACAAGGCGATGGGGGTCATGCTGCCGATGGTGCGCCGGCTGGTCGCCATCGCGACCGTGGACGACCCTCAGCGCGAGGTGGTCGGCGTGCGCACCTTCGCCATCGCCGGCCAGTTCCTGATCTTCCGCGTCGCGCGCGCCGCCGTGCTGCGCCAGATGGGCTGGCGCGACATCGGTCCGGCACAGGTGAAAGCGATCACGTCGGTCATCCAGCGGTCGGCGCGGGCGATGCTGCTGGCGGCGCGGGCGGAGAACGCCAGATGACGTCCTTCCTCTGCGGCTGGGCCCTCATCGCCTCGCTGTTCTCCGGTTGCGCGGAGGCCAACGCACCTGTCGTCACCGGCTACGTCGAGGGCGACTACGTGTTCGTCGCGCCGGTCGAGAGCGGCCGCATCGCGCGCGTGGCCGTGCGCCGCGGCCAGCGCGTCGCGGCGGGCGCGGTGCTGGCCGAGCTGGTCGCCGACGATGTCGTCAATGCCCGCGCCGAGGCCGCCAGCCGGTTGCGCGAGGCCGAAGCCAGGCTCGAGAACCTGTTGATCGGCAAACGGCCGGAGGAGATCGCCGTGACCGAAGCGACCCTGGCGGCGGCGCGCGCCGACCTGGCCGAGGCCGAGTCCAACTACCGCCGCCAGACGGAGCTGGTCGAACGCAAGGTCGTGTCGGAAGCCACGGCCGACCAGGCACGGTCGCGGCGCAACCAGGCCCGGGCGCGCGTGCTGCAGATCGAAGCCGAGATCGTGGTGGCGCGCCTCGGGGCACGGCCGCAGGAAATCGAGGCCGCGCGCCGGGCCGTCGAGGCGGCGCGCGCCACCCTGGCACAGGTCGAGTGGCGGATGGGCGAGCGTACCCTGAAGGCGCCGTCGGACGGCATCGTCGACGACGTCGTCCGCCACATGGGCGAGACCGCCGGGCCGACCGCGCCGGTGATCTCGTTCCTGCCCGATGGCGCGCGCAAGATCCGCGTCTACGTGCCCGAGGCGATGCTGGCGCGGATCGACGTCGGTGCTCGTCTGCCCTTCCGCTGCGACAGCTGCGCCGCGGGCCTGGAAGGCCGCGTCACCTATATCGCCAACACGCCGGAATACACGCCGCCGGTGATCTACTCGGTCGAGAACCGGCAGAAGCTGGTCGTGCTGATCGAGCTGGCGCTCGAGGGCGACGCCGCGCGGCTGGCGCCGGGACAGATCGTCGATGTGCGCCTGCCCGCAGAGCGCAGGCCCGCCGAGCGCGGTCAATGAGCGTCATCGCCGTCGAGGGCCTCACCAAGCGCTTCGGGGTGCGTACCGTCGTCGACGGCGTATCGCTGACGGTGGAGGACGGCGAGATCGTCGGTTTCCTCGGTCCCAACGGCTCGGGCAAGACCACGACCATCCGCATGCTGTGCGGCCTGCTGACGCCCGACGCCGGCAGCGGCACCTGTCTGGGCCACGACGTGCGCCGCGACTCGTGGAAGATCAAGCAGGCGGTCGGCTACATGACCCAGCGCTTCTCGTTCTACGAGGATCTCACCATCGGCGAGAACCTCGACTTCGTGGCGCGGCTCTACGAGCTGAAGCCGCGGCCCGAGCACGTGACCCGTACGCTCGATGAGCTTGGCCTGACCGATCGCCGCGACCAGCTGGCCGGAACACTGTCGGGCGGCTGGAAGCAGCGGCTGGCGCTGGCAGCGTGCGTGATGCACCGGCCGCGGCTGCTGCTGCTCGATGAGCCCACGGCCGGCGTCGATCCCAAGGCGCGCCGCGAGTTCTGGGACTCGATCCATCGGCTGGCGGGCGAGGGCGTGACCGTGCTGGTCTCGACCCACTACATGGACGAGGCCGAGCGCTGCCACCGCATCGTCTACATCTCCAGCGGCAAGGTGATCGCGCGCGG